>BNJT01002517.1_pt1 | contig 193734 bp, 190 predicted proteins | sample 8540491 | NCBI WGS metagenome assembly BNJT01 (sample SAMD00202455, study PRJDB9452) | human saliva metagenome | host: Homo sapiens | reverse complement strand
ACGCATACTTTTTAAAAATAATAATAACTATGTCACAGTTTAAGGAACTTCCACAAGTTGGGTTTGAAGTAGCTGCACAGAATGCATTCAAAAAAATCATCCAGTTCAATGGACGTATTCGTCGCTCTGAATATTGGTGGGGCGTTCTTACACTCTTCCTCGCGTCTTTTTGTGGTATCATTAATTCCATTTGTCGGAATACTTGGAGTATTTGTTTTAGGACTTGCAGGCGTATCTATGCAGTTTCGTCGCTTACATGACACTGGGCGAAGTGGCTGGTGGTGGGTAGCTCAGGCTTGTGTAGGCTTCACTGCTATTACACTTTTCATCGTTTCAATTGATTTCAGTGCCTACTTTGAAGCCTTAAGATCACAAGATGTTCAAGGTGCAATTAATGTCCTTACAACTGCATTCACAAGTACAACAGGGCTTTTAGCCATTGTTTTCTATCTTTTAAACATGGCTTTAGCCATTATAATCTTGATTTTCCTTCTCCAAGACAGCCAGCCAGAAGCAAACAAGTATGGTGAGTCTCCAAAATATGTTCTTGAGCACTCTGAACAATAAACGGAATAGAAGACTGATAAGTAGAGCTGCAGAAATTACATGCAGATATACTTAAAGATTTAACAATTTCACTCTTAACTCAAACAAAGAAGTTGCAGTAAAAGATAGAGGCTCTATCAGCGTTTTCTTACTTTTACTGCAACTTCTTTTCTTTATCAATATAAAATAAAGCTCACAAACTTATTGTGCTCATACTTCCCTATACTCTACTACTTTTCCTTTGACTTTGTACGTTTCTCCAAATAATCATATTTACCAGGGAAAGGGCTATCATAATCAAATCCTCTACACAACTAAATACCACATATCGATTGTAAACTATCAGGTCATAACACCTATTTAACTTATACACAAGCGAGTCTGTAAGCGGTTTATCATAGATTCTATAATTAAATTCTTTATTTCCTGTCTTCCCATAAACGATTTCTGTATAGTCACTTATTGGACCATCTCTATTGATAGACAAGCTTCGATAGCCCATCTTCTGCAAGGCTAAACGAACTGAATCAAGCCGCTCTAAACTTAACCCTATCTTTCGTAACTCTTTCTCTTGTTCCTTTTGGGACCCAATATCAACGCCATGAAAATTGATTTCTTGATTTGAAGAGACTCCCCAGTGCGTCAGTTTTCCATGCTTCGAATATTCTACAAAGAAACCTGTACTATCTGGCAGCCAACTTCTTGTAACCTTAATAAGTCTCTCTATATTCTGTTGATTAGCCTTGTAGGATGCCTCCATCGTCTCAGGGGTACATTCTTTTTGTGGAACAACAGCAAATACCGTAATACACAACATCTGTAAGATATTAAAGCAATGGAGCCCAAGAAAGATATTGTTCACATAATTACGATACCAAACTGACTGTACAACAGAACTGATATAAACAATAGCAATCGGTATTGAAATAAACCACCCAAGCTTCACAAAAAAGATAAGCAAGGAAAAAGGAGCCAGCTATATCGTCCTCTTCATAGATGACATACATGATTATTAACAACAAAATTGTTATAAAAACAAGCATCAAGAAACGTAATAACAACCAGCAAGAGAAGTGATAATTACTTACGCAAGTCACCTCCATACTACTTACATCTTGTTTTTGTTTATTCCTCTTCCCTTGATTCATCAATAGCCAAACTCCAAGAACTATTAAGAAGAGGAAAATGTTAACAGTAAAAATAATCATATTATATGTTGATTAAACTTTCAGGACATTATTGGACAAAGATACTTATTTATCTCCTTAATAACAAGAGAACAACTAAAAACATTTTCATTAATAAATAGGCTAAATCCCACTTACCTTAGAAGGCATTTATTACACATCGGTATAATGTTTTTTTATTTTTCAAGTTGCTGTCATTTTAACATTTAAAGAAAACTCGCTGTTTAACAGCTCATTACCTCTTACAAAAAGAATGACAGCAGTGACAGCAAATTTGATTTCAGGAAGAAATAGGTAAGCTTCCAAAAAAAGCACAAAAACAAAGTAGCTGGAGAGCATTAAAACAATGAAAACCAAGAAAAACTTTATTCGTATAATCACGATATCGAATAGCTTGAACCAGCGAGCAAATATAAATAATAATAAGAGGTATTGAAATAAACCAACTTCCAACAACAAATATCATGATCCAAAAGCAACATTCGCCTGCATCATCACCTGCAAACGATGCAAGTAACACTAAGAACAAAAAAAGGCAGTAACCAAAGCAAACGCCAGCACACGTAGGGATATCCAAAAAAAGGAAAGCCAATTCTTTTTTTATAAAGTGTTTCTATTTTTACCGCTTCTCCAATCTTCGCACCATTACTCCAATGACTCACTAATAGTGATACACCAAGAGCAAGAATACAAATTAGTATAATGATAGTAAATGCAATCATAATTAATTTATTGTACCAGAAAAAGCCGACCGTATAAATAACAAGAAAGACCTCTTGCAAAGATATCCTTTTATTCTCACATATACAAGTGAAGCATCTATAAAGAAATGACTTCAACAACTTACAAGAAAGTTTTTATCATGTATATATTGTAACTCGTCACACATAGCGTTGATTGTTAAACTCCTTGTAACATGTTATAGAAAGAGGGTGTATCAATCACTTGACACACCCTCAAACATTATCTGTAATCTATTTGATTATACTTTATTCAGCATAAACTTACTTCAAAGCCTCACCATTTGCCTCAACTGGCCAGTAAATATTCTGGTACAAGTTTGAGTTCTCTGCAGTACCATCAGGTGAACAGAGCTGCATCTCCTGATAAGAGAATGGAGACAAGTAGTGTGCCTGATAGAAGGTGTAACCATTATAAAGAATATTGTTAGTCTTCTGAATCTGGTAAGGACGGATATACTTTGTAAGCTCCTTAGCTGACATAGTAGCCTTAGCACCACCATCAGCAATAATCAGACTAACACCCTTATCATTTACGAAAGAAGGGTTCTGATAAATCTGATCCCAGAAGTTAACACCCTCAATCTGATAGTTCTTCACCTGATCCAATGATGCCCAACGAATCAAGTCATCATTACGAAGACCTTCACCAGCAAACTCGCTACGACGCTCACGACGAATAGAATAGAGTGTTGCATCCACTGGCTGACCAGCAGAGAACGCTGCCCAGTCGTATGATGGACGATTTACATCAGCCTCCTTACTCATATCAGTAGCAGCAATAGTTGTTGAGATTGGAGCTGTGATACCTGCACGAGCACGCAAAGCAGTCCAATAACCAGTAGCAGTTGCATCCAAAGAACCAGTACGAAGATAAGAAGCCTCGATGTAGTTGAGCATAGCTTCCTCAACGCGAATGATAATCTGACCATCAACATCAGAGAAAGTCTGACCTAACTGCATATCAGGGTTATAGTTGTAGAACTTACGCTGACGATATCCAGTTACGTCTCTACTTGCCTGGTCTGTTGCAAAAAGAGTTGCCGCATCGAATAAAAGTTTAGTAATGGTAGGTTTACCTTCTTTAACTCTTTGCTTATTAATTAAGTCAATACTCTTCTGATCAATATCAAGGTCATTAGACTCACCGAACACGAAAAGCTGCAGACGCTCATCGCGATCAGTCTTAGTCAAGTCAACAGTTGTATCACCGTGATAGCCTGATCCAGATGCGTAGATTGGTAAACCATTCTTCATAAGGAATGACTCAACAAGACCACGTGTCCAACCAGTTGCTGCACCACCACGAAGTTTATTAGAAGTGAGGTGAGCAAGGGATGGTGTCAAATTTGAATTAAACTGACGCCACAACAACACCTCAGGGTACTTAGACAAGTCTGGACTTGCAAACATATCATAGTATGGATTCCAACCATTGTAGTGACCAACAGTACCTGGGTTCATTACGTGGTTGTTTTGAGTTGTCAAAGGCACTGCATCACACACCTTCTTTGCAGCATCAATAGCCTGATCAAGGAAGAAGTTTACCTCATCATCCTGATTGATAGTGAAGTTCTTGTTCCACTCCTTGTTCTTACCTGGCCAGTTAGCATCACCTGGCACACGACCAGTTCCTCTGTGATACTTCTCGAAGGTAGCTTCATAGAGTGCCATTCTTGACTTCATAGCCAAAGCAGCATTCTTATTAATACGCACCTTACTTGCAAATTCACCTGTAACTTATCGATAGCCTTATCCATATCAGAAAGAATCTGACGTGCAACAAGGTTACGAGGCTGGCGCTTACTTGCTTCAACAAGGTCATTGTCAATGTTAAGCTCTTTCAACACGATAGGGAAATCTCCATAATCTTGGAGCTTACTATAATAGAGCATCGCTCTGATGAAATAAGCCTCACCCATATACTGGTTGATAAGCTCAGAAGAACCAGTTACCTTACCAGCAGCTATCTTAGCCTCACTCTCATTGATGAACTTATTGACATTACGAATGGCATTCATACCAATACCACCAGATGTAGGCACTTTCCACTGATCCTGTAAAAACATTCCAGTATTTCCACTTCTTGCAGCCTGATTATCAGTTCCATTATCAAATGTTGCTACACCTGCAAACCATCCAATGTTGTTAGGGAAGATAGATGTGTAATAGTTGATTGGGAATGTACCAAGCTGATCAGCTGTTGTATAGTAAGAGTCAGGAGAAATCTTATCGAGTGGCGGTCTCTCAAGGAAATCGCTACACGAAGTAACCGTCATGCCTAAGCAAAGAATAGGCAATCCTCCCTTCAATATATTTGAAATTATATTCTTCATAATTGCTACGAATTAAAAATTAAGATTTAAACCGAAAGAAATTGTTCTCTGGAGTGGGTAGAGCTTACCTGGTCCCCAATCACCACCAGTTGCCTCTGGGTCAAAGATCTTGTTCATCTTTGTGAATGTTGCGAGGTTCTCAGCAGAGAAGTAGAAACGAACGCGGTTTGCACCAATCTTGCTTGCGACAGCAGCAGGGAGAGTATAACCAAGCTGAATATTCTTGATTCTCATATAAGCTGCATTCTGCAAGTAGCGGTCACTTGTCTGGAAATTCTTACCTCCCGCACCGAAGAGAGGACGTGGGTAGTAAGCATTGGTATTAGGACCTAAGTTCGTATCTGTTGCTGGACGCCAGTAGTCTAAATGATCCTTGAAGGCTGCACTATGCCACATACCAGTATTTGCACCTGTACTGTAAGGAGAAGCATCCCAGAAGTCACGCTTACCAACACCCTGCATGAAGATGAGGAAGTCAAATCCCTTCCAGTTAGCATCCAAGGTGATACCAAAACGATAACGTGGTAATGAGTTACCAATCTTAGTCAAGTCACCCATATCATCGTATGTGCTCTTGCCAGAGTTCACTTTCTTATCACCATCGAGATCTTTGTACATTACATCACCTGCTGCCCAGTTAGAACCCCATGAAGGCTTGTTGTTAGCCAGCCATTCGTTCATCTGTTCGTTTGACTGTGCAATACCCTCTACTAAGTATCCGTAAATATCACCCATGCGCTTGCCTTCACACCACTGTGAAAGTAGACGATTCGGATTGTGGTATCGAGTAATAGTCTGGAAATCATCAGAGAGAACAAGCTTGATACCATAGCCAACCTGACCAACTCTATCACGCCATCTAACCTCCAAGTCCCAACCATTAGAACGCATATCACTATTGTTCTCTTTTGGCAAATCAGCACCCAAAATAGAAGGCTTAGCAGGTGCAGGACCTACCATGTCCTTTGTAGTACGAACATAGTAATCAAAAGTACCCTGCAGTCTGTTGTTGAACATACCAAAGTCAAGACCGATGTTCCATGAACGAACACTTTCCCAAGTAAGGAAAGGTGACACCAAACCTGGAGCATTAGAAATGTTCACACGCTCACCATTAACAAGCCAAGAAGAAGCAGATGCACTTACTGGCTGGCTCAAGAACCAAGGATATAGGTCTGTAATATTGGTATTACCCAAAGCACCGTAGGTTGCACGGAGTTTCAGCGTATTAACAGTCTTTGTCAAAGGCTTGAAGAACTCTTCGTTAGCAATGTTCCAACCCAATGCGAGTGAAGGGAATGTACCCCATGTCTTATCACCGATAAAGCGTGAAGAACCATCACGACGGATAGAGAACTCTGCGAGGTAACGTGAATCGTATGCGTAGTTGATACGACCGAAAGCACCCATTGTAGCCCACTGAGTATTTGAGAAGCCTGGTCTTACATCCTTGTGAGTAGCATTATTAAGTGTAGGAACAGTTGGAGTAACCAAGTCTGCACGTGATGCACTAAGATAAGTGTAAATGTTTGACTCCATATCCAAACCTGCCAAGAACTTAAAGTCGTGCTTATCGTTCAATGTGAATGTATACTCTGTAAAGAAACGACCATTGTAATAGTTGTTCTTTGACATCGATTCACCAACATCAGACATTCCTGCTTTATGTTGCTCATTCCATGCAGCAGCTACAGGGTTCTGATTTGGGTCATAATAGTAGATTGGCAATACATCCCAATGATTGTGGTAGTTAACAGTATTGTAGTTACCCTCCAACGAATCTTCCAACCCTTGATTGGACGGAATTCGAGAGCTAACTGCTGATAGAGCTTATCGTTCTGTGTAGCGTCAAGACCACCATTCTCCATCTGAAGTATCTCATTACCATGAACATAGTGTCCGTTTGGATCGAGAACTGGGTTAGTTGGCCAACGGCGAGCAATGTTATGGAAGAAGAGACCTGTCATATAAGAAGGACGACTATAATCCTCACGTACCCACTTCGTGTTATAGGTTACTGTGAACCAATCTTTCAGGTTAGCAGTAATCTTACCAGAGAAGTTGTAACGCTTGAGTTTATCCTTACCATGACGAATCAAACCTTGCTGGCTGAGAATTGCACCACTGAGATAGTAGTTTACCTTGCTTCCGCCACCACTGAGGGCTACGTTATGCTCGGTAGAAGGAACACCAGACTTATACATCTCCTTAAACCAGTTGGTATTGTCCCAAGAACCATTATACATACTCCAAGGCTCATTAGCAGCAGTACCCTGCCATGTTGTAGTAGCCTCTTCACCTGGTCTTGGAGTACCATTGATATGATTCTTGATTTTTTCAAGCATATCCTGGCTGAATGGAGCACTACCATTACCACTATTAGCAGCAGCATCATTCCAATAGCGTGCAAAATCGTATGAGTTTGGCATCTCTGGGAGCTGAGTAGCTGTAGAGAAACGCACGTTACCATTGTAAGATACGTTCATACGAGAATCCTTACCACTCTTTGTAGTAACAAGGATTACACCGAAGGCTGCACGTGAACCGTAGATAGCACTTGAAGAAGCATCCTTCAATACAGAGATACTCTCGATGTCATTTGGAGAGATTGAGTACAAATCACCCTCAGAACCGTCGATAAGAACGAGAGGGGCAGCATTTGAACCAGAACCGATGGTACCGATACCACGGATGTTCATACTCATACGGCTGTTAAGTGAACCACCAGAATTGCCAACGCTGAAGTTCAAACCAGGAACCTCACCCTGCAATGCCTGAGCAACACTCGTTACTGGACGAGACTCAAGTTGCTTTGAGTTTACAACAGAGACAGCACCAGTAAGGTTGACCTTCTTCTGAGTACCATAACCGACAACAACAACGTTCTCGAGCATCTCACTGTTCTCCTGGAGTGTAACCTTGAGGTCCTTGCCACTCCAAGTTACCTGCTGGGTCTTGTAACCAACATAAGAAATAGTAAGTGAAGATCCAGAAGCAACGCCTGCAATCTCAAACTTACCATCAAGGTCAGTTACACTTCCCTTTTTCTGTCCATTACTTACGACAAAGACAGATGCTCCTACGACAGGATCTCCATTATTGTCAACAACTGTTCCTTTACATACAGACTGCTGTTGAACAACAGCTGCATTCGCTTTCATACGTAATGTTGGCATGCAGTAAACTTGTACTGAACAAAGCCACCATTAACAAGCTCGTAGTCCTTTTTCTTTTTAGGTACATAGGCTTTAAGTATACTTAGGTTAAAAAATACTTTTAGGTTTATTTATCGCAAAGTTAAATCATTTTAAACGTCCATTCTACAATATCAATGATAAAAAACGTTAAAGATACGCTTTGTTTAGTTTATTGTAATAAAAACAACCACAATTCATACATTCTTTTGCACTTTTCTACATTAAACAAGACCTGACAGAGACTCTTTCAGGCACATGGATAACATGCTATTCAACAAAGGAAGCTCAATCGAGAAAAAAGAGACTGATTCTACTACTATCAAGATTATACATTAATTAATAAACAAAGATACTTTTTCAAAAACCATATGGAGCTATTTTAATAAATATAACTTGAATAGAGCTATCAGAGTTTCTTCCGTCAGTTCATCCTCTGTTACATTTATATAATAATGCCCATAACTATATGAAAATCTTTTGTTCTTATCAGGTTTATCACGACACACATTGATATATACACTCCTCGTGAAGTCTAATATATTTGAATTTAGGAACAACCACTTTGCAACTGTTTGCGTCAACTGTCCATACTTATTACTGAGTTCATCGGGCGTCATCGCTGGTCGAAGAAAACACACATGAAATTCGTTATAGTGTGTAGATAATTGTGTACAAGGGGAACTATACGCATAACCCTCAGACGTAGAGACATTCCAACTCTCCGCCAACTCAAATGTCTTAAAGTGTCGTGTCAAAGAATCAATTTGAGGGATGAGCTGTTGAATAACTTCTGGCTTATTATTCTTCACAGCATTACATGATATTTCTAAAATATCAATCAAACTTCCTCGCCCAACATCCACCTTACGTGAAGAGTATTCAGCCCCATCTTGCAAGTCAAAGAAGAAACAAGTCTTTAGTTGAATACCAAGCTTCTTACGTACAAAGGTTGTAGAAGAAAACACAGCATAACGCAGCAATGATGCTATTTTCATTTGACAAAGACTATCAGTGATTTCTTTCTTATTGCCTTTTAAGTCCTTGTAAGCAAGTATGTATGTTCGTTCTGAGAAGTGTGAACCCTTGATTACTTGCAAAGCGTACTTCTCAGACTCCCCGTCTACAACAATATACTGTTGTGAGGCGAGAGGATTATACAACTCCTTAAGTACAGGCGCATAGAGTTCATAATCCTGCTTATTACAAGGGGAAAGACGGTTCTGTGCCACCGAGGCTATCGCCATAAAGAGTAGCAATGAAAGCAACAAAACCTTAATGACATAAGTACTATAAAATTCTTTCATATCTTCAACTTCATGCTCTTGATCGTAATTAAGGAAGCACCTTACTCTTCCAGTTTCCGAATCACCCTACAAGGGTTACCAGCAGCTAAGACGCCACTTGGAATATCATGTGTCACGACAGAACCAGCACCGATAGTTGTATTATCGCCTATTGTCACACCTGGAACAACTACGACATTACCACCAATCCACACATTATTTCCAACATGAATAGGCAACGCATACTCTAACTTCTTGTTTCGCTGCTCAACATCAAGTGGATGTCCAGCAGTATAGAAGGCACAGTTAGGTGCAATAAAAACATTATCACCAAATGTTACCTTAGCCTCATCAAGAATCACACAATTAGTATTAGCAAAGAAGTTCTCACCCACTTCAATGTTATAACCATAGTCACAAAAGAACGGAGCAACAATAAACATTCCCTCGCCAGCCTTACCAAACAACTTTCTTAGGCGTTCCATGCGTTCCTCCCTACGTGAAGGCGGAATTTGATTGATTTCAAAACATTCATTCTCGCAGTAGTATAGATCACTCAAAACCTCTGGGTCGTTTGCCTGATAAAGCATCCCTTTCTGCTGTTTCTCCTTCTCTGTCATAATCTTGACTTTAACGTTTATGCTCACAAAGATACAAATCAATTTCTGAGAAACAGAGAATTTCATTCACGAAAAAGATATTTTTAAGGAAGAAAAGGCTGAGATGCGTGAAGTTTTTTGTATTTTTGCGACTACAATCTATTAATAACTTAATAAAGAAAAAACATGAATACGATAACATACGAATTTTTTTATTGAGACTTTTCGTTGCAGCAATTCTCGGTGGTGTAATTGGTTTGGAACGTGAATATCGTGCGAAAGAAGCAGGTTTCAGAACTCACTTTCTCGTTGCTTTAGGTAGCGGTCTGTTTATGATTCTATCACAATTTGGCTTTGACGATGTACTCGGACATTACGAACTGGTTTCACTCGACCCCAGCCGTATAGCCTCACAGGTAGTAACGGGTATTGGTTTCATTGGTGCAGGAACAATCATATTCCAAAAACATGTGGTACGCGGACTGACGACGGCGGCAGGTCTATGGGTCACATCGGCTATCGGTATGACGGCAGGTGCAGGAATGTATGTACTATCTATTGCTACAACAGTCCTTGTCTTGCTCTGTTTGGAAGCACTTTATTTTATTCTCCAACACTTTGGCACACGAAATATAACAGTTACGTTCAGCACACCAAAAGAAGAAATATCCAACTTGTTTTGCAGCGATTACGTGATAAGGAAATTATCATTGACTCCTACGAGATGAAGCGTAAAGACACGTCATCAGGCTATTACTACGTTGTAACGATGGAAATGAAGTTCAAGCGGAAACGTTATAAGAACCACCTCCTCAACTTTATGGCTGAATTTGAAAGCGTAACCGTCGAAACTATGGAGTAAATAGAAGCATCATAATAAGGGGCACACCTTTCACACAGCTGTAAACAAACTCTTAACACAGAAGTATGAAACGTGTGCCCTTATTGCTTCCTTACATTTTGATAAAGGCAAAGGATAAATTTAGAGTTTTATCAAGCATAACTTATTATACTCCTAAAGCATGCTTTTAAGCTATAGGAGAATAGCTATATAAGACTCGTATAACCAATTATATATGACCATTCCGACTACTAACTACAAATTATTTTCATGAAAAAAATATTTTTTTGTTCATGAAGAAAATTTATTTTTTTCACGTAAATAAATTCTTCTTTTCACGAAAAATAATTCGGACATAGAACTTAGGTCCATATAAAAGAGCCCACAATGAAGGATAAAAAGTTATACGATCAAAGACAAAATAAGCTCTTTATTATAAAAATAAAAAAACAAGGTTATACGATGAAAAACAACTAAAAGACACGTTGATAAGCCTGTCGACTATCTCCATTCTCAACATAAATAATACCACAATAAACAAAACCTAACCGAGCCAAAGAAGCCTGCATTGGGCGATTATCTGCATGAGTATCTATACGAATAGATGAGGTTAGTGCCGAACAATACTTGATAATATCAGCCATTACACCGTGTACACCTTCCACAGAAGCCACACGATGAATGACATAATAAGGTTGATCATCAAGCCAACTACCATTATCAATACGGTGGTAATTAGTCTCTGGTCCTTCCTTAGCTACAAATGTTGCTATAGGTTTTCCACACTCATGAATTAGATAACAAACACCTTGTGTGATGTCACATCTTATAGTACTCTCAGCAGGATAACTTGCTGACCATTGATTAGGATTACCTGCCTTGATCATCTTTGCTTTCCCTTGCTCAATAAGTCCCATCACAATAGATAAATCATCTATTGATGCTCTGCAGATAGTACGGCCAGATGACGGATTTAATGTTTTCTCCTTTGTCATAAGAATGCTACTTTTGTTTTTCCTACGATGCAAAAATACAAAGAAAACCTAACATCAAGTTCTTGATATAAAAGAAAGTTGGACAAAACGAAAAATAATGAGTATCTCGCTGATAATGAGATGAAGAAAAAATGTACAAAAAATAATTGCGAATAAAGAAATTAATATGTATTTTTGTCATCATAATCAAATACTAATCTTATAAAAAACTACAACAATGGAGAATAACCTTTTTAAGCGTTCAGCCAATAGACTGGAAGCACACTTGGGCAAGATTCACATGAGTTTACAAAAGATGATATCAAGCAAGTTGTTAGTGACTTGAATATCAGAATGATCAACTTCATGTATCCTGCTGGTGACGGACGATTGAAGACACTAAACTTCATGCTTCACACACCCGACTACTTGGAAACAATACTTACAAGTGGCGAGCGCGTTGATGGTTCTTCGCTTTTCAGCTTTATTGCTGCAGCAAGTAGTGATCTCTACGTCATGCCACGTTTCTCTACAGCGTTTATCGATCCTTTCTCTGAGATTCCAACGCTCTGTATGCTCTGCTCTTTCTTCGACCGAGATGGAAATCCGTTAGCTTCGTCTCCAGAGTACACACTCCACAAGGCTATGGATGCCTTTAAGAAGGTGACAGGAATGGAGTTTCATGCCATGGGTGAGTTAGAATACTATGTTATCAGAGAGGACGAAGGAGTGTTCCCTGCAGACGACCAGCATGGATATCACGAGAGTTCTCCTTTCTCTAAGGGTAATGACTTCCGTATGCGCTCTATGCAGTTGATTGCTGAGTGTGGCGGAAAGATTAAGTATGGGCATTCTGAAGTGGGTAATTTCATCGAGAATGGACGCTGTTATGAGCAGAACGAAATTGAGTTCCTGCCTGTTCCTGCAAATGAATGTGCAGAACAGTTACTCATTGCCAAATGGGTTATTCGCAGCTTAGCTTATGAAGAAGGACTCGATGTTACTTTCGCTCCAAAGATTACTGTGGGCAAAGCTGGTTCTGGTATGCACATCCACATGCGTATAATGAAAGATGGCAAGAACATGATGCTCGATGGAGGAAAGCTCTCTAAGGATGCGCGCCGTGCTATTGCAGGTATGATGGACTTAGCTGAGAGTATCACAGCCTTTGGTAATAAGAACCCAACCTCTTACTTCCGTCTTGTTCCACATCAGGAAGCTCCTACAAATGTATGCTGGGGTATGAGCAACCGTTCTGTACTTGTTCGCGTACCATTAGGTTGGACTTCTGGCGAAGATATGTGCCACAAAGCTAATAATATAGAACCACTTACAGCGCGTGACTACTCTATCAAGCAGACTGTTGAGATGCGTTCCCCAGACGCTTCAGCTGATATCTATCAGCTTTTAGCTGGACTTTGCGTAGCTTGTCGCCATGGATTTGAGATGGAGAATGCGGAGGCTGAGGCAGAAAGAACCTTTGCTGATGGTGATATCCACGACCCAAAGAATGCTGAACGCTATGCTACATTGGCTCAGTTGCCTGATAGTTGTGCCGCATCGGCTGACTGCTTAGAACGTCAACGTAAGGTATATGAAGAGCATGGTGTCTTCTCTCCAGCTATGATTGATGGTATCATCAAACAGCTCCGTTCATTCAACGACCGTACACTTCGCCAAGAGGTTGAGAGCAAGGAAATGATGATGGAGAAACTTGTTCGTCAATACTTCCACTGCGGATAAAGCAAAATATCATTTTAAAGTGTGACTAATAGTAGTCCAAATATAAAATCCCAGGCAACGGAAAGGTTGTCTGGGATTTTTCAAACATAAAAGTTTTACTTAGTTTTATATATCTAATCTCATACTTAACATATTATTACAAGACTATAATACAAACCTATCTGAAGAGAATTAATGGCATACACTTTTGCTACTTTTTAATCTATTAAAGATTTAGAAATTATGAGTTTACAAGAAATATTAGACCATAGAAGGGCTGTTAGGTATTTTGACTCTAACAAGCCACTTGATAGCACTGTTGTAAAGAAATGTATTGAGCAGGCTACATTGGCTCCAACAAGTTCTAACTTACAGCTTTGGGAGGCTTATCATATAACTGACAAGAAGGTTTTAGAGAAGTTGGCACCAGCATGCTTAGACCAGTTAACAGCACGTTCTGCCCAACAGATAGTTGTGTTTGTAACCCGTCAAGACCTCTACAAGAAACATGCACAAGCGGCACTTGCATTTGAAAAGGAGAACATCAACAAGTACAGTCCAACAGAGAAGAAGGAAAAGCGCATTAAAAAGTTAGAACTATATTATACGAAAGTAATGCCGCTTCTCTATTCGCGTTGCTTTGGATTATGGGGACTTGTTCGTAAGGTCTTAGCACAAACAATTGGTCTTTTCCGCCCAATCATGCGCCAAGTGAGCGAAGGTGATATGCGAGTTAATGTACACAAAAGTTGTGCTTTAGCTGTTCAGACTTTTATGTTGGCTATGAGTGAGGCTGGCTATGACACCTGTCCACTTGAAGGTTTCGATAGTCTATTGGTAAAGAAGGCACTGAATCTACCTTACAATACAGAAATAAACATGGTTATTACCTGTGGGGTTCGTATGCCAAATGGTGTGTGGGGAGATCGTTATCGCCGTCCATTTGAGGAAACCTATCACTTGGTTTAGGCACTATCCTGTTAATTACCTTTACTGAGCTATGATCACTCTAAGTAATAGGGGGAACACATAGAAAAGCGAAAAAGAGATAAGAAAGAGTTTCGTAAGGATTTTGTCCTTATCCATTGTCTTATTCAAATAGAAATACGTATCTTTGCAAAGAATCTGAACAAGACAATGGATAAGGATATTAAAGACTTAAAGATAGCTGTAGCCGGAACTGGCTATGTAGGACTCAGCATTGCAACATTACTGAGTCAGCACCATCATGTAACGGCTGTTGACGTAGTAAAAGAAAAGGTTGACCTGATAAATAATAGACGTTCGCCTATTCAAGATGATTATATTGAGCAGTATTTGGCAGAGAAAGACTTAAAACTCACTGCTACTTTGGATGCAGAGACTGCTTATAGAGGTGCTGACTTTGTAGTCATCGCTACGCCAACAAATTACGATCCAGTGAAGAACTACTTTGATACACGTCGTGTTGAGGAAGTTATCGAAATCGTAATGAAGGTGAACCCAGAGGCTATCATGGTCATTAAGTCTACTATCCCTGTTGGCTACACAGAGAATATCAGAGCAAATACAACTGCAATAATATTCTCTTTGCTCCAGAATTCTTACGCGAAAGTAAAGCACTTTACGACAATCTTTATCCAAGTCGTATTATCATTGGTCGTCCTGAAGGTGACGAACGTTTGGAACAAGCAGCCCAGTTATTTGCTCAGTTATTGCAAGAAGGAGCTATTGAAGAGAATATCCCTACCCTATTTATGGGATTAACAGAGGCAGAAGCTGTTAAACTTTTTGCGAATACTTACCTTGCCCTGCGTGTAAGTTATTTCAATGAGTTAGACACTTATGCAGAGGTAAAAGGGCTTGATACATCCAACATCATTCAAGGTGTATGTCTTGATCCACGTATTGGTTCCTTCTACAACAATCCTTCTTTCGGTTATGGCGGCTATTGTTTGCCTAAAGACACTAAGCAGTTACTGGCTAACTATGCCGATGTACCCGAGAATCTTATCCAAGCCATCGTTGAAAGCAATCGTACACGCAAGGACTTCATAGCTGACCAAGTATTGCACAAAGCTGGTTATTACAACTATTACGACCGTGGCGACTATAGCCCTGAAGATGAAAAAGAGTGCATCATCGGTGTCTATCGACTTACTATGAAATCTAATAGTGACAACTTCCGCCAAAGTTCAATTCAAGGAGTAATGAAACGAATTAAGGCAAAGGGTGCACAAGTTATCATCTATGAGCCAACACTTGAAGATGGAGCTACTTTCTTCGGCAGTCTTGTTGTCAATAATCTTGCTGACTTCAAACAGCGTTGCCATGCCATCATTGCCAACCGATACGATAAATGCCTTGATGATGTAAAAGAAAAAGTGTACACAAGAGATATATTTAGGAGGGATTAAAAAATATATAAAGAAAAATGTATATAATATTTTAAAGAAACCAAACATTATATAAGAAATTTTATTTACCTTTGCAGCCGAATATCAAGCAGATCTATGTGTAGATTTGCGCTATAAAGATTTCACCTGAATTAAAGAGCGTTTGACCAACCCTCACCTGAAAATTCATCTATTCTGAATGATAGTAACTGCGTTTAACCAAGTCCTTTAAAGGAATGATTTATCTGTATGCGTAGGGTAAAGTACTACTTCATTTAGTAATAGATAAACGAACAGACTAAGGGGGATAAACGTCATTGCCCCCACGCTTTTCTATTTAACTTAATTTACAAACTGCTTACTTTGGGGAATCAAGTTTGCATAAAGAACAAAACTATGAAAAAGTTCTTATTTTCACTCATTATGAGTTTGATGTGTGTATCTGCTTTTGCGCAAAAAGAAGTTCAAGTAAAAGCAGGAACAATTATTCCTTTAAGAGCTACAAACACAGTAGCTGCTGCTGATGTGAAGGCGGGTGACAAAGTTTTATTTACAGTAGCACGTGATGTCAATATTGATGGCGTGACAGCTATCCCCTATGGAACTTCTGTCTCAGGAATAATTACATTAGCAAAGAAATCTTCTTGGTGGGGTACAAAAGGAAGACTAAGTCTTAATGTTACAGAATTGGTTATGCCAAATGGTACAGTTATTCCATTGGAAAAATGGTATGGTACAAATTCAAGGTAAAAATAGAACAGCCTTGTCTGTTGCACTATTTACTTTTGTCGTATGGCCAGCATGCTTTATTTGTGGTTCAAAAGCTGAAATGCAAGCTGGATATGAAATACAAGCAAATGTTGCAGCAAATACAACATTAAAGGTAGAATAATAAAATAGTAAAAAAAGAGGGTGTGTCAAAATATAAATTTACAGTTTGACAAGTTTTTAGAACTATTAGTAGGATTCTCCGAAAAGAAAAAGACTATTTCTTTTATTATAAAAACGACTATTGAAATGGTCTTTTTTTGATTGGTTTATTTCTGTTTATAATATTACTGAAAGATATTTGTATTTTTTTACACACCTACTTTTTATTTAACCCAAATTGATTAGTAGACGATAATACTCATCATTTCTTCTTTGCATATTGTTCCTAACTTCTTTCATTTATTTGTCGATCAAATTAGACAGCCTTAGTTACTAATAAACGACATGAGTTTAAAGTTACTGTCACTACTGTCAGCCAAACATATAACATAAACACTTTATAATATGCATATTACGAGAAATATTAAAAAGTGACAGCAACTGAAAAACAAAATTTGTTTAGCCTCTAATGACCAATCTGGATTTAATATTTCAGCAAGTAAGAACCACATAAAAGATAAAAAAAGGCTTGTCTCCCGACAAACCTATTTATAATACAAAAAAACATTATGAAATAATTTATTTCGCGAACAAGATTATCATTTAATAATTATGGCTTATGTCGCACATTTACAAGTGCGGCACTTGCGTTCGCAGTACCGCTCGCACTGCACGCGAATGTCATAACCCAACATTGCACCGAGGATAAAAATCCTCTTCGGGTGACAGTTGATTGAGTGGTTTAGTTATCATCAGCCGGATGGCATCAAGGCACTCCTGTCGACCAAAGAACAGGTTCATACGGTCACGACCCACCGGCTGAATGATATAAGGGATATTTTGATGCTCGAGGCGGAGCGTAGCGAATGACTCATACTTCTTATTACAAGTGTACAAGACCATCTGTCGAACACCCTTTTTGTACTCGTAGATGTGATTCATCAACACCTTCATATCGGCGGTCATCATATCTGTCATCATAGTTATCCCTTTGTGAATAGTTATAATGTAAGCACTAAGTTTCAATTTATCTTACAATGCAGGCTTAATAGCCTCCAACCATGCATCAATACGACCTTCTGTCTGATCGTCTTCGTTTACATCGTCTAAAGCAAGACCTACGAACTGACCATCAACAACAGCCTCGCTGTCATCAAAAGTATAGCCATCTGTTGATACACCAGGAAGGATATTTGCACCCTGTGCTGCATCATAGATTTCCTTCATTGCACTGCAGAAAGTATCTGAATAGCTTTCACCATCACCACAACCAAAGATTGCAATAGTTTTACCAGAGAGGTCAGCACCCTTCAGTACGCTGATGCCATCATACCAATCATCCTGCAACTCACCTGCACCCCATGTTGAAGAACCGAGGATAAGGTTATCATTCTCTGCTACAACATCTGCAGAGAAATCAGATACGTTAATAGCTTCAACGCCGAGTTTCTCAGCGATGGTATTTGCAATGCTTTCGCATGTACCGGTTGATGAACCGTAAACAACAATAGTCTTCTTCATATTTTTGTTACTGATTTAATTTCTGACTTTATTAATCTTTACGGTTGCAAAGATACGATGAAAAAAACTATTACCTGCAATACCTAAAAAAATGATGGTTTGTGCAAAATACCTACTTTTAGGGAGTACTTTGTTTTTACTTTATAAACTTCTTCCCATTTCTTATGTATATACCTTTAGGTAGATTTGCTTCAGAAATTCCTACATAACGGCCATCTAAGAGGTAAATACGATTATCATTTTGAGTTGGCTCCTTCTTTTGCCCAATCGTATTAATACCTAAAGTCTTTCTACGTAAGACTTCTCTCAAACCTGCAGCAACATCAATCTGTCCATATCCATAAAGATTATTAGGATAACTAAGTGACGTATCATAGTGGGTACAAGTCTTAGAGAATATCTCCAGACAATCAGCTGATGTCAACGTTGGATCTGCTTGCAACCAAAGTGCTATCGCACCTGCTACAACTGGTGCCGACATTGACGTTCCTGCATTAGAATTCCATGCATAGGTACGACCATTATAATCAAAATGACGAACATCACTCTGTACAGAACCATTTACATTCGCTGGATTATTGATAAAGAAAGTACTATAAGATGAAACAATATTTTGGCCTGGTGCCATTACATCTGGCTTTATACGCCCGTCCAACGTTGGTCCCATAGCGGAGAATGGAGAACGTATACCATCCCGCCCACTATCATATACTTTCTTTTCACCCAGATAATTGACAAACTGTGTACGATAGCTTGTTGAGCCAACACATATCACATCAGGAGAACTGGATGGGGAAAAGATTGTATATCTGCAATTACCCGCATCCAATACTGGGTCAAGCGCATGTGGAAACATATAGCCCGACATACGATAAAGTTCTATATCAGCATCCCTACCTATAACTTGTAGTGAAACCTGCGGACTATCCCCTACTTTTGATGGACTACTCAGTTGAAAGTCATAAGCCGTCTCACTCGCATCGTAACTATTAGGATAAGCCAATACACGCCATATATACTTCTTTCCTCCTACTGATAAGGTATCAGTGAGAAGTGAGTCTCGAGCACTACAAATATTAACTGTTGAGATATCAAAAATATTTGGAGAAGCAGCATTATCATATACACTAACACGGAAAGTAAAGGGTTGCTTAGACTTAGCCGTACAACTGAATCGCTTCTCATTACTCATGATAAATGCTCCAGCTCGTTCTTTCCCAAAACTTTTATGTATATACGAATTCCTTGCTCCATTGTTACCTGCAGAAGACACAATAATTCTTCCCGGTCCCACCAATTTAGCAAGCAAATCATAATACAACTGGTCATCACCATGAAAGTCTTGTGAACTGCCCTCACTAAAATTGATAACACAAGGTTGATGCATACGTTCTGCGTAATCAAAAATATATTTGAAACCAAGTGCATCAGTAGCATAGGTGTACTTATAATAATCCTTTGGGGCAATCAAAGAAATATTATCAGCAGCATTATCTACCAAAACCAAATCAGCTTCACATGCCACACCTCTATAAGGAGAAATCACTCCATTCCCTTCCGCCCCACTACCAGCAGCGATGCCAGCCGTATGCGTTCCATGTGTTTGTGTTTCACCATCGAGAGGATGCCCCAACTGCAATAAGGCTTCTTTTCCCACGTAATCACGACCCACATATAAAGTTGAACCAATCGTATCGCGCGACAACTGGTCCCACATCGCTTTGATACGATAACGACTCATATCTCCCGAATAAAAGTTAGGATGTGTCAAATCAAATCCTATGTCTTGTACACCAACAACTACACCACGTCCGGTATAGGTTTGTGACAGTCCCTCACCCATATAAACAGCCTCAGCATTAACAACCAAACGAGTCGTATCCATCTGTACACTGCATCGCCTACCCGTTTCTATCCGCTTCACTTGCTTACCACAAGACAATGCTCCAAGTTTGTTAAGAGGGATAGCCGCAATGCTAACGTTTCCCACACGTGCCAGTTCTTTACAGCCATATTGTTTAAGCACTTCTGCCGAATTACCATCAATACGCACAAAAGCAGTCAGCAATCTATTGTCACTCTGACTACGAGTAAGCTGCTTATTGACCAGAGAAGAAGCCATTGCTTCACGAACAAAGGACGACATCTTCTCATATCGAGGACGCTGAGCATTCATGCTGAGAGAGATAAATATAAATAGTAGAAAGACTATTAAACGGTTCATTTCTTTATCGGCTAATTGTAATTAATGCATTATAAGTCGTATATTCTGCCACAAAGGAACAAAAAAAAACTGACTCCTGCAAGACATCTTAGAGTTCAGCACCATTTGTGCTTACCGCCAGCACGACATGTGCGGAGCACTAACACAACATGTGCTAAGCAATAGAATGTAGATTAAAATTGATTAGTCGACTCTGTAGATGTCATTCATAAGATATAGAAAACACTGACTTATACAAGAAGCTTTCACCAGACAGCAATAAAAACACACAAAAAAGGCTACAAGTCAGAATCTGACTCATAGCCTTCCATTAACATATATAAAACCTTCTCTACCTGAGAGTATCTTAAACTATTACTTGTTCAAACCACGGTTGTTCAGTGTAACGTTGAGAAGCTTACATACTCACGATACTGACGGTCGTTCAAAACATAACGCATGTAAGAAAGATCCTTCTTAATAGCACTCTGTACCTTTACCTCACGCTCTGAATTATCAGCAACAGAAGCATTCATCATATCTGTAGCAAAAGTGCGATTAATATCCTCAACAATATCAACCTGATCATAATTAAGGTTCAGCGCGCGACTTAAAGCGTATGTGCTTAAATTGAACTTGTATGCATTTGCGTTTGTAGTTGTGTTGTTGTTATCGTTCTCGCTCGCTGCAAAAGCCATTGTCATACTCATTACCGCTGCTACTGTCAATACAATCTTCTTCATATTCATTATCCTTTCTTAATTATTTAAAGTCTTAATAAAAGACTAATCATTATCTTATATTCTGTAATTTATTTCCTTATTACGAATGCAAAGTTACAAGTTTATTCGCATACAATATAACTATTCGATACTTATCATTTATTTTTTATTGTATTTTTGATACACATCAATACATTTGATTTATATCAGTAACAAAAGTAAAGTTTCAGCACTGCCTTACATAATAAACCCTATATATTAGTACTACTAAAAAGGAAAAAAACTGTAATTAAGCAGATTTTTATTCCGTTTTAAATCATTACCTTTGCAAATACGTATAATAAATATAGATTAATAAAAAAATAACAATGGAGAATAATACACATCGACTCGTTATAGTCAGTTACGAACTATACAGTATAGAAAATGGTGAGGAGCAATTCCTCGAAAAGACAGAGGATATGCAGCCAATGCAGCTTTATACAGGTTGCGACATGGCGTTACCAGCCTTTGAGCAGGAGATTGTTAAGTTTGAGAAAGATTCAGACTTCAAGTTCTCTCTCACAAAGAATCAGGCTTATGGTGAGCACGACGACAATAGTGTTTTGGCTCTCGACAAGTCTACTTTCTCTCCTAACGGAGTTTTTTTGATGCAGAGAATATCTACAAAGATGCAGTCGTTCCTTTGCAGAACGAAAATGGTCAGCGTTTCTTAGGTAAGGTCTTGGAAGTATCTGATGATAAAGTAACCATCGACCTCAATCACCCTCTTGCTGGCAAAGACCTTGTGTTCTATGGTCATGTTTTCGAAAACCGCGAAGCAAGCGAAGAGGAAGTAAAGGACTTCTTCGAGCAGATGAATCAGCACCACTGTGGTGGTGGATGTGGCGGAGGCTGCGGTAGCGACAACGGAGGTGGCTGTGGCTGCGGAGGCCATGAGGAAGGTGACGGAGGCTGCTGCGGCTGTCATTAAGCGTCACCTCTTGCACTCTTCCGTCAGTTAATGACAAGAGAGATTTAGCGCGAAAGAGATGATTGGGAAAGATAAGCTACTGGTTTTTCGACCAATCATCACACTTCACGATAATCATTCATAGAAACTTTGATATGAATATATTCGGAAAACTCTTCACACTTACCACCTTCGGCGAAAGCCATGGAGCTGCCGTGGGTGGTATTGTTGATGGTATGCCTGCTGGCGTAACCATTGACATAGACTTCATTCAGCGTGAGCTGGCACGTCGTCGACCGGGACAAAGCCATATCACAACGGATAGAAAGGAAGCAGACCAAGTAGAACTGCTGAGCGGTGTGTTTGAGGGAAAGTCAACAGGTGCACCTATTGGCTTTCTTGTCCGCAATACCAATCAACATTCAAAGGACTATGATAATATCCGTGACTTATTCCGCCCCCTCGCATGCCGATTATACTTATTATAGTAAGTATGGTATTCGTGACCACCGTGGAGGCGGTCGGTCATCGGCTCGCATCACCCTTTCACGTGTTGTAGCAGGTGCCTTAGCCAAACTTGTATTACGCCAGCAAGGTATTAGCATTTCTGCCTATACCTCACAAGTGGGTGAAATTCAACTTGAAAGAGATTATCATAAATATGATTTAACTCTCATTGAGTCTAATCCTGTTCGTTGTCCTGACCCCTTAAAGGCAAAGGAGATTGAGAACCTGATAGCACAAGTAAAGCACGAAGGAGACACCATCGGCGGTGTTATTTCTTGTGTTATCAAAGGCTGTCCAGTGGGTTTAGGCGAACCAGAATTTGGAAACTTCATGCACAATTAGGTGCCGCCATGCTTAGTATCAATGCTGTGAAGGGTTTTGAATATGGTGAAGGCTTTGCTGGTTCTTCATGGAGAGGTAGCCAACAGAATGATACCTTCCTACCTGCTGGTGATAGTATGCAATACCCAATATGCAATGTAGAAACCAACCATAGTGGTGGTATACAAGGTGGTATCAGTAACGGAGAAGATATTTATTTCCGTGTTGCATTCAAGCCTGTCGCAACCCTGCTTATGGAACAGCAGACAGTGAACATGGAGGGTGAAGCAACAACAATGGATGTACGTGGTCGACATGACCCTTGTGTCTTACCTCGTGCGGTCCCTATTGTTGAGGCTATGGCTGCAATGACAATACTTGACGCATTGTTGATAAGTAAGACTAACAGACTTTAGGCAATTATCTTTCGTCAGGACTTACTTCCCGCAGCAGTTAGAAAACAACATATTAGAAGGAGTTAATTCCCATCTTCTCACGCTAACATTCTATAAATAGTAGCGGAGACAGACATGGACTTAACTCCTTCTAATTTGTTTTAGCTCCATTCTCTTTTAAGAAAACAGAACTAACCAATCTTCTTCTCGATTATTATAGGCTTGCGATGAAAGCACTTAAAGCCGTTCCACCATCTAAAGAAGGCGAATAATCTTCAAGTACATTAAGCTTTGCACTGCCAATAACATCCTTTAAATCCTTTGCAGTATTTAGCACACAGATATCTCCAGCCAAAGCCACAAACATCTATCTGCTCTATCTTCAAAGCCTTAATCAACTGACTGAGAACACCCGCAGAAGATTCATTTTGCATGATAGAATACTCATCCTTTTCTATGCTATCGCCCTTATATAATAAGGTGAAGCCGCCCTTTGATTCATTAAGAGCAACCAATAACGACTCCCAAATAGCTGCACCAACAGAGTGTTGCACACAATGACGTGGCCATACTCCACCCTCATCAGCAAACGAACTATGATGATAAGGATGCCAATCTGCTGTAACTATCTTTACAGTATATTCATTACCTTGTTCCTTTACATACGTTGCCAGCGCATCCATTGCCTTAGCTGCGCCTGACACAGGAAGTGTTCCTGTAATAAAGTCGATTTGTGGATCGACTATTAACAATAGCTTTTTCATATTTTATTGTTCCTTTAAATTCAAAAAACTCATATCCTTATTATTTATATTGCAAAACTAACTGACTCCGGAAATAGCCTTACAAGAAATAATAAGCTGTCTCATTAATACCAACGTTAAGATACTTCAAATATTTTCGCTACCCTTAAAAACAACATAAAAATAGTGATACATCAGCCATGTACCACTATTTTTATATTTGAATACTTATACTTGTGCGTTGTCTGGCTCTATTGTATCGGCTCCTACCTCAACAACACCACGCTTAACATGACCATCGTAAGTAACGAAGTAAATACCCTTACCAGGTGTCCACTCCATACAGAAGAGTTCTCCAGGACTATTAAAACCATTCTTCTTAATAACACGTAATGCCCATGCCTGTGAACGTCCACTCTGCATAAGACCACTCGCTACGAACTCACCATTATTTACCAATAAGAATGAGTCTGATGTCTTGCCTGTTGGAAGGACTGTCACCGCACCATTTGCTTCAAACAAAACATCCTCAACTTCAAACATTGAGAAGATTCCTTTTTGCCTTAAAAGCAAACGAAACTGCTCCATTTCAAGACTATTACGCTTAAAGTTCTTAAAGTTAATAACGCCATTCTTCACAAGGAAAACACTCTCTCCTTTGATAATATGACGTAGACGAGCAGAACGCATAGCAAAACGAACAAGCATATTAAAGCACGTCCATACAGCCAAAGCAAAGAGAATATGCCACATAGACATATCAGGATTGTACAAGACACCACCGACTAATGCACCAATCACAAAGGCACTCACAGTATCAAGTGGCGTAAGCTGTGCCATTTGGGCTTTTCCTGTAATACGCAAGAATGCCAAAATACCTATCATACCCGTAACAAGCTTCAAGGTAATGCCTATATAAGGCTGAATAAATTCAATCATTTCTTGTTGTTTTAAGACGTTATTATAAATTCAATTTTTATTCTTTTTGATGCTACAAAAATACTTATTTATTACTTAACTCGCAAATAACATGAGTAAAAACACACTACGAAACAATTAATTCTATTTACAGAAAGCCTATAAACAAGTCTTTTATAGCTATGGGGGCAGCTGTAGAATTAAAAAAAGAAAGCAACTCCTTTGCCAGTTCAAAAAAATAATATAACTTCGCACCGAACAAATTGGTAGAGTGATTAATAGATGCCTAAATAAGAGGATTCTTCCCCTTTACCATAAAATAAAGATAAGAATGGAATACTATATCAAGATTAACGAAGAAAAGAGAGGTCCTTATAGCCTCAACGAATTAGCTGAACGTAAGTTGGATGAAACGTCATTGGTTATGCCAACAGATGGTGTAGAGTGGGTCCCTGCCAACCAGATAGAGGAACTTCGCACACTCTTTGAGAGCAAAGATTCAACTGACAATCCTGTCAAAACAGAAGACATACCATTTGTTGAAGCCAGACCAATCATACAAGCTGCACCACAAGAAGCAGCCCAGCAGGCGCAGCCAGCACCGAAGAAGAAAAGCCATACTGGCTGCCTCTTCGGTATTTTGCTGACGCTCGTAGCCTTGGTTGCAGTAATGGTTGTCACTTGTCCAAAGACAGAACAACACAAGGAAGTACTCTCTACCGTTATCACCACTACTGTAAATGATGCAGTAAATGACAACGATAATCTTACAGGCAACACCTTCATCGACAATGCTTTCAAAACTGTCAGCAATGCTTTTGCAGGTAAGGTGATTGAGACTGCAGTTGATAATCTCGTCACTGTCGACAACTATGTTGTGTGTTCATTGGGCAAGGTACACTACGATGGCAAAGATCATATCGTATCTTTAGGTATCTTTGGGCATATCTTTACCGTAGATGAAGATGACCTTCAGGAAGCTGCAGAGCAGTATTACAAGAAAGAAGAAATCAACATGAAGGAACAACTAAAGAAAAAAGCACAGAAGATGTTGCAGGAAAACATCATTGCACCTGCAACCTCAGCCATAGAAGGACTATTGGGAAGTGCTATGGACGGACTTCTTGATGAAATCGGTTTTAGATAACCAACCCTCAAAACAAAGTAAGAAAAAAGTCAGTGAAAGCCGATTCTATCTAAGTAAAGATTAGGCTTTCAGATAACAAGATAACTGACTTATAGATGGATAATAACGCAAAAGATAGTTGTTAAAAAAACAATATTTCTACATAAAAAGGAAAGGTTTTACATATTATCTTTTTGCATATAAAACAATATTTTTATATAAATTTGCACCATTAATTTAAATAGAATATAAAGATGAAGAGATTATTTTTTTAATTGGGGTAATGGTTCTTACAGCCGTAGCAGGTTTTGCTCAGAGTGGCGAAAGAATCGATACATTGAAAGAGCAGCAGAAGGTGCTCAAGATGACTACAGAGTTGAACAAACTGCAGTTAGATTACGAAAAAGAGAAGGCAAACAATGTCGAACTCAGCAAAAAAGCTGCTGACATCAATGTTGAAGCAAATATAGCAACAACAGAATTCAGCACAACCAACGCATCAAGCACTGTTAAGGATGCAAAGACCACTATCAAGCGTCTGAAGGAAGCTAAGTCTATCAACAAGAAGTTGGCTAAGAGTCAGAAGACTTTAAGCAAGATGGAAAGAAAGATTGCTAAGCTTCAGGCAAAGATTGATGACTGTAACAAACGTATCAAGTTTGTTAACAATTAATATCGACAAAAATATTATCGAGAATAAAGGACGCACATTTTGTGCGTCCTCTCTTATGTATAGTCCGTTTAACAGACAACTATACTTTTTTATCTCATAACTAATAGTCTCTACGAAAAACCATCATTTTACTCTCGTAAAAATATCATATAATGAAAAAGAAAATACTTCTATCGCTATTAGTATTATTATCTCATCTCCCAATATACTCACAAATGCTCTTTTCTGAGAATCTTACAATGGACATAGACAGTACAAAAACAATACAAGGAACTCTATTACCAGTACTGGATTTTAAGACAGAAAAGGAAAATGTTCTCACACTCAAGAATACCGCTAATCTCAACCTCTTAATAAAGCACAAGCGTGTTATCAACTTGATAAACAAGTTAGAGTTTTCTACATACGGAAAGAAGGTAACGGTAAGTGGAGGATATGTACACGTTGAATATCGTTATCTACTCAGCCATGCTTTTGAGGTTTACCCTTATGCTGAGTCACAATGGGCAGAAAGTCGTGGAATAGAATATAAGATTTCAACTGGATTACTATCACGCTATCGCATTATAAACAAAGAGAAAACGCAGATGTTTGTATCAGCAGGTTTGTTCTATGAATTTGAAAAGTGGGAAGACCCAACACCTAATGCTGATCCTTTACACGCCTATAGCCGAAGCATAAAAAGTCATCTATCTGTAAGTTTCAAACATCATTTAGGCGACCATTGGCAATTAACTACTACTGCTATCCACCAAGCAAAGCCAGACAGCTATACTAAGGCTGCTCGATTTGGTGGCGCAGCAGACTTAAAGTATAATATTACACCAAAGATTGGAATTAACGGAGCCTATCGTGTTATCTACGATACAGCACCAATTGTACCTATTAGAAAGACTTACACAACCGTAGAGGCTGGTCTTAGTGTATCATTTTAAGTAGTATTAGTATTTATATTAAGCATTAAAAACACAGATAAATAAGCAACAAGGCTGTACTTTTCTACATCTTTTTCTGCAGTAAGATATAACTTTAAAGAAATTATTTTTCACGAAGGAAAAAGATTTACTTTCACGAAAAATAAATATTTATTTTCACGAAGAAAAATATTTTTTTCATGAAAATAATTCGGGAAGAAGTGCAAATATCAATGCTGGAGACGCAGAACAAGTGGTAGATGGTCGCTAAATCCATTATTAAAACGCATACCATTATAATTACGGCGGGGCTTTACTCCGCCGTATTTTTGTATCTTCTTCTAATAGAAACGACGCATCATTGATACGGCAATCTGTTACCCACGAACGCAGGTTTCCGCTTAAAAGTATCTGGTCCAGACTTCCCCATTCTCCATGATAACGATAAGTTCCTTTCGCCCCATTACGTCCGTGCACTCCCGCAGATATATTAATCAATCCATGTTCGTACGCAAGTTGTAGCGAAGGGCTATCTGCATAATCATTAAAGTCGCCCATCACTAACAGTTTCGGGTCTGTATACGCACTACGAAGAGAGTCTATAGCACTACACAATCGCTCCATTACGTGCATTCTAAAAGGACGAGAATAAAATTCACCTCCCATTCGACTTGGTGCATGAAGTAGGAAAACGTGTAGCGTATCTCCGCTTTCTATTTCACCTGCTACATGTAGAATATCTCGAGTTGGGCGCATTTCCTTCATAGGTATGACACGAATCGTATCGGCTTTTATCAATCGGAAGGAAAAAGGAGAATACAATAACGCCACATCTATACCACGAGTATCATTCGAAGCTGTCATCACATATTCATAACGAGCCTTACGCAACAAAGATCGACGAGTAAGGTCAAAGAGTACACTATCGTTCTCTACCTCACATAAACCTACAATATCAGGTAGCGTCCAACCGCTACTATCTTCGCCACAAGCAATAATTGTCTGCCCTATTCTATTCAGTTTTTGCCAATACTTCGTACGTGTCCAATGGCGAGGAGAGTCTGGTAAGAACTCATAATCATTCTTCAAAGTATCGTGTCGAGTATCAAACAAATTCTCGGTATTGAGTTCAACGATCGTCAAACGAGTTTGAGCTTCAGATAAAAAAGAACACAACAAGAACAAAAAGGTTAACAATATACGCATAAGTTTCAGGTTTATAGATAAGTAAGTTATTATTTCTTTATATCAATGTCTCGTGCCACATGATTACGTTTTTGGTCTGACACGCCTTCATATCAGCAGTATTCTTTTCATCAATATCTACATAAAACCATAATAACCTCCTTCTCACTATTCATCTACACTCACCACCTATCACCCTACTTATTCACAACCTCCAACTGCTGACGTACACTCTCCTCATGTATTAATTCAAAGACCTGAGCAGCAAAGTTGGCATCCATACCGCATAGGCTTGCTTGTGCGCCACGCTTTTCGAGGATTTCACCATATCTACCAGTTTGAAGAATGGTCATATTATGCTCTTTTTTAAAGGCTCCTATCTCACGACAAATGCGGAAACGCTTGGCAAGAAGTCCCATTAAAGAGTTATCAAGCTCGTCTATTTGGGCACGAAGAAATCTAAGTCCTTCGGTTGTAGAAGTATGATCGCGTACTACCAAAAGAGAAAGAATATAATCAAGAATATCAGGAGTTACCTGCTGTTCTGCATCACTCCACGCCTTCTCAGGCGTACAATGACTCTCAATTATCAACCCATCAAAGCCTAAGTCCATAGCCTGCTGACATAGTGGTGCTATTAAATCGCGACGACCACCGATATGACTTGGGTCACAGATTATAGGAAGTCCTGGTATTCTTCTACGTAACTCAATAGGAATCTGCCACATAGGAGCATTTCGATAGAATTTCTTATCATAGCTTGAGAAACCACGATGGATAACTCCTAAACGTTTCAAGCCAGCCTGATTAAGACGTTGAAGTGCACCAATCCACAGTTCAAGGTCAGGATTCACAGGATTCTTTACCAACACTGGGATGTCTATTCCCTGCAAAGCATCAGCCAAAGCTTGCATAGCAAAAGGATTAGCAGATGTTCTTGCACCTACCCAAAGAATATCCATACCATATTTCAGAGCCACTTCGACATGTTCTGGCGTCGCCACCTCAGTCGAAATCATCATGCCTGTCTCTTCCTTTACACGCTGCATCCATGGTAAAGCCATCTCTCCATTGCCCTCAAAACCACCTGGTTTCGTACGCGGTTTCCATACACCAGCACGAAAAATATGACATCCTTTGGCTACAAGACTATGTGCCGTAGACATCACTTGCTCTTCTGTTTCTGCCGAACAAGGCCCTGCAATCACTAACGGACGTTCTTTATCGCTCGGAAGACGCAAAGGCTCTAATTCTAATTCCATCATCATATATCTTTTATTCCTTATTCACTGAATTGTTCCCCAAAGGTAATACAAATCATGCATAAAACCTTATTTTACCATTCTAAGATGCAATTTGATTGTATGCTTTCATCATCAACTTGTCTTTTACACGTTGGGAAATACGCACATGACAACGACCATACGTCTCTCTACAACATACTTCAAGGCATTAAACGCTCATCATATCTTGTGCTTACCCTCAACACCATTGGTGCTTACCAACAACACGATATGTGCGGGGCATTAACACCATTATAGAAAATGGCAAAAAGGAGTCAATATAGACATGAATAAAAGACGAAAAAACACTTACAACCAACTTCTTCGATCAATGTTTATCACTAAAACACATTATCCCTTTCTATTAAAATAAGGAAATTCTGAGTAACATATCATCTTTTTTATTATCTTTGCATAAGATAAAACAAAGAGTTATGAAGCAGTTATATGCAATACTGACAGTAGCAATGCTTAGCGTTGTTCTCTGCTCACACGCACAAGAGCAAGTACAAATACGACTTGTGAACGGAAACGGTATGGAGGCAGTTATCAGTAACTATGGTGCTCGCCTTGTCTCGCTTACTGCCCACAACTGGAATGGTAGGTTGGAGCCTGTCGTAAAAGGATATACCAATAAGGAGGAATATTTGAAAGATAGAACTTTAGGTGCTACACTCATCTACTTTGGTAAAAATAATGAGGAGACACTATCAGGCAAGATGTGGGAACTTGTTAGTTCTGACAACCAATCGGTTACGCTGCGATATGTGACTTCACAGGGGAGAGAATGGATTAGATGGAAAGTTAAACGCCACAGTTACTTACACCCTATCTGACCAAAACGCCCTTGATGTAGACTATCGTGTTGCAACAACAGCTGAAACAAAGTTGGAAGTAACAAATGGTATTTGTTTCAACTTATCAGGAGAGATGCACCGCTCTATCCTCAAACAACATCTTTGGGTTGATGCTATACAGATTAATACTTATAACGCTCAAAGACAGTTGACAGGTGTGCTTCAACGCATAAAGAACACACCATTCGACTTTACAAAACCAAGAGAAATTGGTGAGCGTATCAAGAGTACGAGTAAAGGATATGACAATGCCTATCAGTTGCGACATCCAGACAACATGCAGAAGGCTGCAGCAATTCTCTTTGATGCACAAAGTGGACGTGCTATGACAGTTTACTCAAGTGAACCAACACTCAATATTAACACATACGGTAAGGAGAGTTGCGGTATCTCATTACAGCCAATTCATGCTGGATATAATAGTGGTATGGAGAAAGTAAGTAACGAATTACGCCCAGGACAGGTATTCCATGGTGCCACAGTTTTCTTCTTCACAACTGATCCTCCACTGATTATGCGCACCAAGTAAAAGCATAAGTATAAAGAACCTCTGAACTACTCGTGCGATAATATCCACAGTTTGAAAAAGCACTAATTATCTTTAAAATCCTTGGCAGTTGACTGCCAAATATTTATATTTGCAAGTAAATGAGGAAATATAGTTTCATAATAGCGGCTATTCTCTGTATACCATTGTATGCACAGAATACAAAAGGAGACCACAATGGGAGTACTTCCACTGTGGAACCTATAGAATCGGCACGTCTACAAGGCCCACGCGAAGCCACAGAGGCTGAGAAGGAGTATGCCAGACGATTGGCTGAAGACCGTGCACAACAGGCACAGATAGATAACAACCTACCCCTCATTACAGAGAACGGACAAACAGTTACACCAAATGATTTCTATTATCCGGCTTGGGGTTATGGTGTTGGAGCATGGCGATTACATAAAGGATTGAACATTAATCTTGGTGCATCGGCCTTTGCAAGCTTTGGTCACGGTAGCAATCATGGTGCAGGCTTCTCACAGGATGTATCACTGATGTATGTAACAAACCTATCAAAGAAGGCTACATTGGCTGTGGGTGGATATGTAAACCATCTTACCTATCGTGGCGACAACTACTTCGTGGGTGGTATCAATGCTGTCCTTGGATATCAATTCAATGAACATTGGAGTGCATACGCCTTCGTGCAGAAAGCTTTTACATCTAATAACTTCGGAGATGCCTTTGGCTACGGAGGTTATGGTTCACCTTATTGGGCTGGCTATGGTGGTTTAGGCTATTCGCCTTTCGGCTATGGTTATGCTTCAATGGGATACGGATCTGGACCAATGGCTTGGGCTTACGGTACCGGAGTTAGTCGCTACATGGATAGAATTGGTGGTGGTGTGACCTATCAATGGGGCTCAAACAATCAGAATTCAATTTCTGTTAGCGTAGAGTTTGACCGCCTCCCTTCGCAACGTAATGGTTTCTATAATAACAATCGATACGATTATCCTGTAAGATAAACAGTCAACAGGTTTACATAAAGGAAATAGAGTTTACAATTACTACAGCACATTGCTGAATGAGTAATTAGTAAACTCTATTTTTTATAATACTAAATTCATCTTATTTCATCCACCGTAAGCGTAGACTATTAAGTACAACACTAACACTGGAGAATGCCATCAGCGCACTTGCCAATGATGGAGTAATCTGCCAATCAATGCCAAAAACATAAAGCAAACCAGCTGCTAATGGGATACAAACAATGTTATAGATGAAAGCCCAGAAGAGATTCTCCCAAATCATACGTACTGTATTGCGACTCAACTGTATTGCTTCTGGGATAGCCGACAAGTCATCTCCCATGAGTGTCACCTGTGCTACATCCATTGCTACGTCCGTTCCCTTACCAATAGCAATACTTACATCTGCCAAAGCCAAGGCTTGTGTATCGTTAATACCGTCACCTACCATTGCTACTCGCTTCCCTTCGGCTTGCAACTTCCTAACAAGATTCTCCTTATCTTGTGGCAACACCTTACTATGATAGTGTTTTATACCAGCTTTTTCAGCCCAATAACGAGCCGCCTCGTCCTTATCTCCACTCATCATATAGACCTCAATCCCCTTCTTCTGTAGCTCATCCATAGCCTCACGAGCATTAGGCTTTAATGTTTCACGCTCTTCAAAAGGAAGGTTATCAGCCTTTGTAAAATCGATGTTCTTATTCGGAATGGTCAATGTACCAGTCTTATCGGTCACCAACACATCTACCTTACGCAGACTCTCTAAGGCTGCAGCATCCTTAATAAGGATTTGCTTCTGAGCAGCTTTACCAATACCAACCATAAGCGCAGTAGGTGTTGCCAATCCCATTGCACATGGACACGCAATGACTAAGACGGCAACAGCTGACATGATAGCTTGTGGTAAAGCACTATTCCCACCGATCAACCACCACAAAAGGAAGGTAGCAAGAGCAATACAAGCTACTACTGGGACGAATACTAAGGCTGCCTTATCCACAATTCGTTGTACAGGTGCCTTTGAACCTTGTGCTTCTTGCACCATTCGAATAATATGTGCTAAGGCTGTATCTTCACCAACTTGACGAGCACGCATGCGAAACTTACCCTGACTCGGTATCGTTCCTGCCAACACCTTTGAGCCTTTTTTCTTCTCCGCAGGTGTTGGTTCACCCGTTATCATACTCTCATCAACGTAGGCTGCATCAGCTGTCATAAAGCTTTCTGCCCAAATCACCTCACCATCTACAGGTACCTTTTCACCAGGGCGAACCTCCAAAACATCCCCAACCTCAATGGTTGAGAGTGGAACCTCCTCTATCTTGTCGCCATCAACAATATGTGCTGTCTTCGGAGCCATACCCATCATCTGACGAATAGAAGATGCCGTACCGTCTTTAGCCTTCTCTTCTAACAGTCTACCAGTCAAAACGAAGGTTATAATCATTACTGAAGCATCAAAGTAGGTGTGCCATACAACTCCCCTACTTGCCCATACGGAGTCTCCCCAAAACGTGTTAAACGTACTGAAAAGAAAGGCAATACCCGTAGACAAAGCCACCAATGTATCCATGTTTGCACTGCCATGACGCAACTGTCTAAACGAAGATACATAGAACTGGCGACCGCAATAAAGCATGTTTGCCAAGGCTATCAATAACGCAACCTGGTTGGCTATATCACGTGAACCCAAGTCTATCCATCGCATAGACACACACATCACAGCGATTGAGAACAACCATGACAACATCGTCTTACGCTTTAGGAGTACATACTCACGCTTCTCTATCTCGTCTACCGACGTCTCCTTATCTATCACTAAGTCATATCCAAGCGCATTGATTTCAGCCTTCATCGTCTCAAGGGAAATTACCTGAGGATCGAAATCAATCAAGGCTGAACGACCAGGTAGCGAAACAGAAGCTGAATTAACACCCTTAAGTGTATTCAACTTCTTTTCTATATTGGCTGAACATGCTGAACAAGCCATACCAATAACTGGAATTGTTTGTTTCATAATGATACTATTTTTATCTTCCCCTTACCAGCGAAGGGGAAGGATTCTACAAATGAAAAGAGCATAAATAAGCTGTTACAAACTCAGCTCATAGCGTCCGCTGTTGTCTACAGCTTCCTTGATTTCAGAAGGATTAACCTTACTTTCGTCATATTCTACTGTGACATTAGCATCTTCAAGATTAGCTTCAGCAGACACTACACCATTGAGTGCTTTTAAGGCATTCTCAACATTTGCCTTACAATGTACACACTTCATACCACTTACTGCATAAACATTCTTTTTCATAAGTCTTTCCTTTCTATTAATATTATGTGATTACTATTCTATTTTCTTCTTATCGTTTGCAAAGTTACACATATATTATCTATCATGTCTTATAGAATTATGGATAAAGATTATAACTTCTCGCATCAGTTCTACAAGAAGTTCATTCATAACATGGTAAGAAAAGAGTCTAAAATATCATCATTCAAATGTTGAAAAAAATTATTACATAATTTCGAATAAAAAGCCTTAGAATAATGCTAACAGTTAGGTAAAAAAGATAAGTTTGTAACCATCAACAAATCAATTAGTTACAAAAGGGGATTCCAAAAGGTGCTTAGTAAGGGTTCAAAAGGGCGTTAATTCGCATCCAAAAGGGCATCTTTAAGGAGGCAATTAAGGCTTAATTGAAACGCAATTAGTGCTCTATTAAAATATGACGAGTAAAATATTACAACAAAATATTCTTCTTTGCATCATTAAACATATGCTCACTCTCCTCCTAACATCTGTCTATTTTCCATCCCGAAAGTAAGAACAAAAATTATATTCCACCTATAAGCAGTAGACTTAACTTTGTAAATAGCAGCCTAAAGTTTATCTAAGGACGTTCGAAGATTATCTTTCATCCCCTTGAACTGACTGGGTGTCATACCAGTTACAGACTTAAACTGACTGGAAAGATAAGCCACAGAAGAGTAATTCATACGAAGAGCTATCTGCGTCAAAGTCAACTCATCATAACGAATGAACTCTTTCACTCGTTCTATACGCAACTCAATATAATATCTTTCGATAGTCTTTCCTTCGACCTCAGAGAAGAGTTTTGAAAGCGCACTATAGTCTTGACGAAGTTCAGATGACAGATAATCACTAAGATTAGTTGAACTTTGATTATCATGGTAATGCACAAGTCTGATTAAAGCAGACTTGATGTGATCGATGGTTTGCTGACGACGGTCGTCAAGAAGTTCGAAACCAAGCTCTTTAAGAGCTGTCCGAAGGGTAGAAAGTTGGACAGAAGAAGGGTCTTCCTGAATACTAACCTCACCTAATTCAACCTTTTGGGGGTGTAGTCCAACCTGCTGCAAAGTTTGGCTAACAGCCATTTTACAGCGATCACAAACCATATTTTTAATATAAAGTGTACTCATACTGTTGCTTTCTTTGCTGCTGCTTCACGTGAAAACTCACGGAAGGTATAAATAACAATAGGTACTGTAAGCGTGAAAGAGAGCACATCACTGACGGCTTGACACATCTCAACACCTAACAGCCCAAAATAAGATGGAAGAATAAATATCAGCGGAATAAAGAACAAACCTTGTCGGGCTGCTGCCAAAATATTTGCACGCCACGGCTTACGACAGGTTTGAGCAAGCATATTACTTGCCAAGATAAGTGCATTAACAGGGAAAACACAAAGCTGCCATCTCAATGCGACAATTCCAATAGCAATCACTTCGGGGTCATCACGGAAGACACCTATCAACGTTCCACTTATCATCCAGCCGATAATAGCTAATACAATAAGAAAAAATGTGCCAATAGTTACCGTAAACTTATAGGCTTCCTTCAACCTGCCGTATAACCCTGCTCCATAACAAAACCACAGACGGGCTGAAAGCCCTGTCCCAATCCGATGACAACAGCAAAGGAAAGCATTGCTATGCGACTAACAATACTCATCGCTGCGATAGCCGAGTCACCATAAGCACCAGCTGCAAAGTTTAATGACATAGTTGCAACACATGCCAAGCCCTGCCTCATCATGGAAGGACTACCCCCATAGAATATCTCCTTATAACGCTGTATTGAGGGTGAGAAATTACGAAAACGAATAGCTATATTTTCTCCCCTACGCGCCATAAAGAAAAGTATAACAAAGGAAACAACCTGTCCTACAACTGTTGCCCAAGCAGCTCCACTAACTCCCAGACCACAAGTAAAGATAAAGAAAGGGTCAAGAACCACGTTCAATATAGCACCTGTCACAATACCATACATCGCAAAGTTGGCGTTTCCTTGCAATCGCATCTGGTTGTTTAAAGTAAGTGATGATGTCAAGAAAGGTGCACCAAGTAGGATAACTTGCATATAGTCTTCTGTGTAAGGAAGGATGGTAGCTGTACTACCAAGCATCAGAGAGAGTGGTGTAAGAAATATTTCACCAAGAACAAGGATAACTAATCCGAAAAAGAACGAGCTAAAAAAGCCTGTTGAAGCCATTTTCACAGCGTTCTCATGGCGACGTGCCCCCAACTCACGAGAGATATAATTACCCGAACCATGCCCAAAGAAAAAGCCCATTGCTTGCACAAAGAACATCAGAGAAAATCACAACACCTACTGCTGCTGTTGCTTGTGTATCAATCTTACCAACAAAAAAACGTATCGGCAATATTGTATAATCCCGTCACAAGCATTGAGATAATAGTCGGTATAGCCATCGTGACAATGACTCGATGAACTGGTGCTTGCGTTAGGAAGGTATAATTATCTGTATGTCCATGCATAAGCTAATGCCCTTTAATATACTCATGCAAAGGTAATAAATAATTCAGAATTCAAAATCCAAAATCCATAATTATGATATTTCTTTAATTCATAATTTATAATTCACAATTCATAATTATGATTACTGGCAAGGAAAGATTCTTGGATTAAGAAATACATCTGTCTGGCATACAATTACAATATTAGACAAACATTAACGTCATACTATATTCGTGATGATAACCGTAACATCCCTACCCTACCACCTTCAGCCGACGTGTTAGTGCCCCGCACATATCGTGCTGTTGGTAAACACCAATGGTGCTAAGCACTAATTACCGCACAATCTCTTACTAACTTAATTACTTAATACTGCATACATAAAAGCAACATTTAGTCTTTTGCACTTTTATCCTATAGAAACAATAAGGACAGATATCCTCTATTGTCCGACTATTCTATAATAATAGCGAACAACAAGAATATCTGTCCCTACATTAAGAGAGTTAAAGCCCTCCTCAATATAAATGCGAATTAATGACGTTCGAGTAGGATTTGAACAACACGTTCAGCTGAACGGCCATCCCAACGTTCTGGAACACCACACTTCTTCCATGTTCCTGAAACCATATCGCTCAATGAAGAACGGAGCAGTTCTGGGTCTTCACCAACCAAAACGTTTGAACCTACCTTTGCAGTCTCAATGTGTTCTGTATAGCTATTAAGCGTAATACATGGTACACCATTGAATGTTGCTTCCTCTGCAACATTACCTGAGTCAGTGATGATACCCTTAGCATGAGCTGTAAGATAAGCAAATTCAAGATAACCCAATGGTTTTACGATATGGAGGTTATGGAGTTTGATGTTCTTCTTCAAACTGAGTGCCATGATAACCTGCACTGCTGAGTCGCGTAGAGGAGCAATAATAGGCATATCGCCAGCAGTCTCACTCAACACGTGTAACATACGTTCAAGATTCTCTTGGTCAGCTAATAAAGCCTTACGATTCAGTGTAAAGACAAGGTAATTGCCCTCCTTCAAAGGTAAGCCAGCCAACTCGTCAATATCCGAAAGCCTCATACCCTCAATACGCTCACGGTCATAACGGATATTATCAATGAGAATATTACCCACCATATAAACCTTTGACAACTCTGCTCCTTCCTTGTTAGCAATGCTGTTATTGCTAAATCCGGCTGTAAAAAGTATATCAGAAAGACCGTCAATTACCAAGCGATTGATTTCCTTAGGCATAGTAATATCAAAAGAACGAGTACCAGCTGCAATATGCGCAAGGGTGATCGCCTGCTTCTTTGTCACAATAGCAGCCGCCATTGTAGAAGCAAGATCGTCTACAACGATAACCACATCAGATGGATTCTCTTGTAGATACTTCTCAAACTTAGACATCACCTGACCTGTAAGTTCATTCAAGTTCTCACATTCAACACCAAGGTAAACATCTGGCCTGCGAATAGAGAGATTATCAAAGAGCTGATCTTCGAGTGTAGGATCATTCTCACTACCTGCATAAACCAATGAATAAGAAACCTTATGAGAACTATTCTCCTCAGAAAGTCTATTGATTACCCTGATGATTGGTGCTACCTTTATAAAGTTAGGACGTGCACCACAAAAGATACAAAGTTTTTTCATTTCTTCAAAGACCCACTCCGTAAGTTCCTTTATAGCAAGAGAAGCTTACAGAGTAGTCATCTATTTTAGTGTTTATATTTAATTATTCGCAGCAAAAGCGATGCTTAAAAGAAGCATTACTTAAACATATCCTTAATCCCACCGATAGAACCCATGAGATTACTTGCCTCAAATGGGAGATAAACAGTCTTCTGATTGTTATTCTGTGCGAGTTCAGTAAGCATCTGAATGTACTTCTGTGCAATAAGATAGTTTGCTGGATTCGTACTCTGACCAACAGCATCAGTAATCTTCTGAATGGCAATTGCCTCAGCTTCAGCCTTACGAATGCGAGCCTCTGCCTCACCTTCAGCAATCAAAATCTGCTGCTGTTTGTTAGCTTCAGCTCGGTTGATAGCTGCCTGTTTCTCACCTTCAGACTGGAGAATAGCTGACTGCTTCTGTCCTTCACTGGTAAGAATAGTTGCTCGTTTATTACGTTCAGCCTGCATCTGCTTCTCCATTGCCTCAGAAACACTTGCTGGAGGAGTAATATCCTGAAGCTCAACGCGGTTCACCTTGATACCCCACTTATTTGTAGCATCATCAAGAACGGCACGCAATTTAGTATTAATCGTATCACGAGAAGTCAATGTCTGATCAAGTTCCATCTCACCGATGATATTACGAAGTGTAGTCTGTGTCAACTTCTCAATAGCATTTGGCAAGTTATTAATCTCATACACAGCCTTGAATGGATCAATAATCTGGAAATAAAGCAGTGCATTAATCTGCATCTGAATATTATCCTTTGTAATTACATTCTGGCGATCAAAGTCGTACACCTGCTCACGCAAGTCAATTGAGTTTGTATAAGTATAACGTCCTGCACGCAATGCCACAATATCCTTTGCATGGTCAATAAAAGGGATAATAATATTGATACCTGGTTGAAGGGTTGCATAATACTTACCAAGACGTTCGATAATCTTTGTTTCACTCTGTGAAATAATCACGATTGACATCTTGGCAAAAACGAGTGCTAACACAACAATTGCAATCAGCACATAAGCTATCATATCCATAAGCATTAAAGTTTTAATTCCTCACCTCCAATATTTTATCATCTTTATGAAGGGAGAAACCGAAGGTTATTATTTGTTATTTAATTATTTTCAGATTACTATTTAACAACGTTCAACCGTTGCGATAATAGAGTCAAGTCGTAAAATACGCACAGCAGCACCCGAACTTATTTCCATTCCGTCAACCGACTGCGCCTTCCATGAGTCACCGTCAATCTTTACTCTGCCGTATCCACCAGCCTCAATCGTATCTGTTACCTTTCCCTCACGACCAATCAATGCATCAGCATTGCTAAGTCTGTTATCCGCACCTTGATGCAGGTATTTCAACGCTATCGGTCGTACCAAGAATATACTCAACACCGAGAAGACTACAAACACTATAACTTGAACAACAATACTATCTGTGAATGCAGAAGCAAGTGACGCACAGAAACTACCTATTGCAAAGCACATAATGTAGAAATCTCCGTTCATCATCTCTAAAATCAGACAAACAAGACCTACTAACAACCATGTTAACCACAGGTTTTGTATCAGATAATCCATCATCGTTATAAAGGTTTAATTCCGCTTGTAAAGATAATAAAAAAAGATGATTCTATCAAATCTTTCAATGAAAAAATAACACTTTAACAGCTACTTACCAACTATCAGAAAGATATCTCTTTGTAAGAGGACAATATAATACAAATCATAACATCTTAGAAACATTACACACATATTAGCTATTAACGGCTTTTGATAGTCTTTATGATGACTATAATGCTTCTATCTGCATATATACAACCAACGTATTGGTGTTTAGCACATAATGTGTTGAGGCTTAGCACATGTCGTGTTAACGCTTCGCACCAATGGTGCGGAGTACTCATCAGTTTATAATATACCATCAAAATGGAATTAATCGGTTGTCAAAAGGAAGTTATTCAAGCATAAAACAGCACGACTTGTTCGGTCAGAAGAATATTACTTTTCAGAGCCTAAAACGACTAAGTTTATTTGATAGAAATTTTATATGCTAAAGAATGTCATTACATTTTTTTATCAAACAGTATTGACTATATAAAAATTACGGCTATTTGCTTTCGTTCTTAAAAAAGCAAATAGCCGTAATAAGATATCATAAAATGATGGTCGTTCAAATTATCAACGTTTGTTTGAACGTTTAGAAGACGAAGAACCGCCTATATGTAATGTCCCAGACGACTGTGAATATCCCGCAGAAGAGACACGATTAGAGCCACGACCACGATAATATTTTTTTCAGCTTCTGGCAGCCACTTCTTGATATTCTCAATACGACGAGCATCTGAAGGGTGATCGCTCAGAATCTCAGAACGGCTACTATTCGTTGCTGCAGCCATTCGTTGCCAGAATGTTACGGCATTTGCTGGGTCATATCCAGCCATTGCAGCAAAGATAAGTCCCATATAATCAGCTTCACTCTCGTTGTCACGACTATACCTCAAGTTACGGAAAGAGAAGTATCCTCCCGCTACCTGTGAAGCGATATCGCCTACTCCACTACCAACAGCAGAGTTCAAGACAGTACCCAATATATTGGTTCCCATCTGCTGATTCATCTGCTTTGTAATCTGCTCAGCACTGTGCTTAGCTACAGCATGCGCAATCTCATGACCTAAAACGATTGCCAGACTTGCCTCATTCTGTGTGTAAGGCAATAATCCTTCGTAAACAACAATCTTACCTCCAGGCATACAAAAAGCGTTAGCCTGCTTGTCTTGAACAAGATTAAACTCCCACTTGAAGTTATTAATCTCACTGGCATAACCATTATTACGTAAGTAAGTCTCCACCGCATTGGCAAGGTTGCGACCTACACGCTGAACCATAGCAGTATTCTTTGCATCAGTAGAACGTTTTGCTGATGCCATAAACTTTGTATATTCCTGATTACTGAGGCTAAGAAGCTGCGCATCAGAAATACTGATACGATGTGTACGACCTGTCAAAGGAACCTTTGAAGCCGTACCACAAGCTGTCATCAAAGCGACAACAGCTGCCATTAAGAAATACTTAATCTTCATTTTATTTACTGTTTTCTATAACTATCTATTTGCGAAAGTACAACATTTTTCGTGAGACACAAACAAAATCATGACTTTTTTATAAAGGTTAACGGCTGAAAACAAACATCTAAGCCGCCATTTCAAATATAATTAAACCATCCTTTTTCGTCTTCCTATCTCCTTTGTTACGGGTATAAAGTAGGTTACTATAAAGCTGATAACACCCAACATAGCCACAAGAAGGAAGAACAGACGATAGCCCACATACTCCTGTAAGAAGCCTGTAAACCATCCTGTCATCACCAGTGAGAAGGCTGTTATTGCCGTACCTATTGAATAAGTAAATGTAGAGTGTTCCCCTTTCGTACAGTGAGCAAGCCATACAACATAAACCGTCAATCCAAGACCCGCTCCAAACTGTTCAACAATCATACAGAAATTGATGATTGACAAGGTGGAAACAAAGTAATAGCTGAGGTAGACAAAGACAAACTTTGGCAAAGTCAAAGCCGTGACAAAAAGCCACAACCATCGCTTTAAGCCATCACGACGCACCAAACTTGCTCCTAAGGCACTACCGCCTATTAATGAGAATGTACCCACTGTACCCAGCACTAATCCTAACTCCTGTGGTGAAAGTGCCAGTCCTCCATTGCTTCCTGGGTCAACCAAGAAGAGAGGAGCAATTCTAAAGAACATTCCTTCGGGTATAAGAAAGGCAAAAAGGAAAAACAAGTTTGCCACATAATGAGGACGACGTACAAAGGCAGCCTTGACATCATGCCACCATTGACGTGTCACCCCTGTCCATATCGGGAGGTTCGCATGAATATTATCTTTGGGAAGTATAATTGCATGAAGTATCATCAAGCAAGTCATTAAAACTGACAGAACCCTGTAAATAGTTGCCCACGAAGGTGCAACAGTCCTATAAATAACCTCTAAGTTACCCGCTATCGTTATAGGAATAGCCATTCCCACTATGATAGAAAGCATATAAGAAATGGCTCGAGTACCCAAAAAGCTGGTCGATGATGCAAGGCCGTTTCACGCTTATACAGTCTTTCGATAGCCACATCATGCAAGGCAGCCATCGTTGCGATTATCATTAAGAAGAAGACTGTCCACTCAAACCAGTCTGCAGATGATGCAGTATACGCCAATCCGCCAAGACTCAGTGCCATCACAAACTCTGTCAGGATAATCCAAGCATACTTACTCCAATAGCCAACGACAAATCTTCCCAACAAAGGGCGAAGAATAAACGGTAGAAGAAACCACGATGTAGTCAGCGTAATAGCACCGTTCGACAAGCTCATTCTATTGAAATAGACCAGTGAAGTCATCAACAAGATAACATACGGTAGTCCACGTGTCAAATAGAGCGTAGGAAGCCAGAGCCAATGACTGCGCCACTGGTCTACAATAGGAATTCCATTGATAATCTTTTGCTCCTCGTGCATCTCCTTATGCTTTATTTGTATTGTGCTTGAATAGCTGCTGTCTGGTAATAATGATGGAGGATTTCGTCATATCGATAGCCTTTCTCGCCCATTACAGCAGCACCTATCTGACACAAGCCAACACCATGTCCCCATCCTGCACCAACAAGACGGATGTGCTGTGGAATGTCATTCACTATCTCACTACGTTCTACGACAAAAGCAGAGCTATAAAGATGGCTCTCGCTCAACGTACGTCTTATCTCTAACTCCTTACCAATAATACGGGTAAGCTTGTCCCTACAATCTTCAAACGAGTGATACGACCGCTCTTACCACGCTCCAAAGGCTGAAGGTCGATAATCTCTCCGAAATCAAGACCACTCTTACGACGGATTAGTTCGGTAAGTTCTGCTTGCGTAAAGTCTGTTGTCCAGCGATAAAAGTCTTGCGTTTCTTGATCATAGTTATTAAGAACTTGTCCCAAGACTACCGCATCCTTTGTATTACAAAACGCCTCTGGAGAAGACAGAATCCACTTCTGTGCTGTCTTCTCATCAGTGAGATCTATTGTAGGGGCTATCCCCAAAGGTGCATTGTCTACTACAGAGAGTAGGTAGGGCTTATGAATATTGTCCCAACAGTATTCATATTCCTCCGAAACACCGCCACAACACTTACTGAAACGGGCATCACAGATTTCCTTTCCATTCATCAGCAGCTGGCCACGCGTAGCCTTGATAGCCTCTTCAACATGAGGACTCGTTGCCTTCGTAATACCCTGATAACGCTGACAATGGTCGTCCGCACAGACATCAAACAATGTATGCGCATCGCTATCATACCAAACAACACCCTCTTCATCCGATACTTTTACTGGTGCTGACGCTGTCTGGATACCCATTTCAATAGCTTTTCGTCGTCTCATCTGTACCAATAGCCAACTGCGAGAGATTACAGCATGTGCCTTCAAAAGCTCTAATGAAGATGTGGCACTCATCTCACTTGATATTACACTTGCCAAATAACGTTCTACAGGTAGTTCATTGATAGCCCAAAGTTTATCTCCATCAACGACAAAGCGTAGCTTGCCGAGGAAGGTCTGTGCCTCTTTACGCTCCCAATGGAAGTCTACTCCAATCGTAACATCTTCCAATGTGAAGGATATATCATCATTTTGCGGAGTAAAACAAAGTTCCTGATAGGCCACAGAATCCCACAGAATCTGTCCGTCTTTGAACTTTACAGTATGCTTACCTGTTACCTCCTTGTTTGCTATCGTATAAGTACCATTTAACTGAAAACGTATTTCTTCTCCGCTAACAATACCTACTGAAACCACAGGTTCCTGTTTCCAATCATCGAAGGAAAGGTCAACAGCCCTATTGCAAATCTGCTTTACGACTTCGACCATCGCTTCATTCGACAGCGACACCTCACGTAAAATAGCCTCAGCACGTTCCGCTGTCATCCCTTCAAAGTCGCTCTGACGAGGCAATATCAGCAATCCAGCCATATCTAAACTGCCCGGACTGACCAGACACTGCGCCTCTCCTTCTGCCGAATAGCAATCAGGGGCGATGCTTCTCACGTGGGAATACAACCGACACAAAGCCTTCCTCGCTGCGCCAAGCAACGATATTCATCATTGGCTCTGTCTCATCTTCCTTCAAAGGCAATGACTCATATAAATAGTTGAACAACTCTTTATCATGCTTCTCTGTATGACTCACGATGGCGAAAGCTGGACAAATATAGTCTTTTATCTCATAGATTCCCTCCGCATCATTCAGTTTCAAGAGCGGAACAGAGGTCTCATAAAGTAGCTGCCAATCACGTTGTAAAGGGAGTATTCCGCTTGTTCCAGCCTGAAAGTGCAGGTGGTCAGGCGCACTGGCCCCACACTTCGGTCCGTTATAGAACACCATCAACTGTGGATAAGTCCTCAACAAACGATGTATCTGTACATAATTCTCTGCTATTGCCTGCAGTTGATGATGACGAGAAGGGATAGTGAAATGAACAGGAAGAATTGGGAAAGGATTGACAAGGATATCGAAGTCATTCCCAAAAGGCAGAACAATCTGCTCTCCTGGGCGATTCTTCTCACAAAGGAAGCAAGGACGCTTAGCTAATGTAGCCTTATCAATCTTTGCCCCTGTACTCACCAAGCGTGCAGGATTGAATTGCGCAAGGGCTGAACCCACCTCACGCGTCTGCACACCTTTCAACTCTTCAAAACGTTTTCCAACGTCTTGCCATTGGTTCAGCTGGTTATGAAAAAAATCAGTTAGCCCTTTCTCTCTATCTTGATTTTGTTTCTGACGAGCCAGAATCTCAACTGTACGCAGCTGATCTTTATAGTGATTGTTAGCATTTACCTTATCAATGCTCAGTACGGCATCACTGTTTCCACCCCAACGACGGCATAGATAAAGTTCATCATAGATTCGTCCGATACGGAAACGACGACTGAAAGCCAAGCCCATCGCATAGTCTTCGCCATAACTTGTGTTAGGGAATTGATGCTGACGAACCAAAGGAGTGAAGAAAGCACGTGGTGCACCGAGTCCATTGATACGTAAGGCATTGTTGCAACCATTATCCTCTGTCCACTCATTATGACTAATCAAGCCCGGTGGAAGGGTATTAAGATCAAAGTCGCACATACGGTAAGAGCCTACAATCATTGCAGCCTTTTGTTCGTGGAAAGCATTGACAATAGCCTGCAAGGTATTCTCTGAAGAATAAAGGTCGTCACTATCTAACTGAACAGCAAAGCGACCACAATGTGCATCATTGATAGCATAATTCCAACAGCCACCTATACCGAGGTCTGTACGTGTAGGAATAAGATGTACAAGACGCTCATCGGCAGCCAAGGAAGAGAGAATCTCCGTTGTTCCGTCTGTCGAATGGTTGTCGACAACGATAACGTTAAAAGGAAAGTCTGTCTTCTGCGAGAGTGCTGAAACAACCGCATCGCGTACCGTCTTCTCACGATTGAAGACTGGAATCACCACCGAAGCCTCTACAGGGAAAGCCTCACCAGAGAAGTCAGGCTGTGCATATTGCGTTGCATCTACCAAAGCTTTGATAGCAGAGAGATGTGCCGTTACTGCCTGCTCCATCTCAATCTGTACCTCACGGTTGCGAGGATTCACATAATCAAACTGCTTTCACCGCTTGCACGTAGGTCGTCTTCTTCCTCTGTATAGAGGTATTCATTCAGATGAAAGAGTTCTCCCTTACGGCTAAGGAAGAGACGAAGGTCGTACCAGCCTGCAAACAGATAATCCTTTACCACCTCTCTTGTTGCATACTCCTTCAGATACTCAGTCTTGAGAAGTACGACAGAACCAAAATCGAAGTCATCACGGATGCTACCCAATTGATAAGCAGTAACAGGATGCTTCACTGTCTTGCCTGCTTCCACTGAGTAATGGTCAGCATAAACCATTGCTGCACCAGTTTCCTCAGCCACCTGCAGCATTCGCTCAAGCGCATGATAGCCTAACGTGACAGGCCCTTGCTTCAGATAAAGCAGAGCATAATCGGCTGTTGCTGTTGTAGCAATAAGGCGCATAGTTGCCAAGGATAGCAAGCCGTCTGTTTGTAGCTGACGGACGTACTGAGGCAATGCCTCAGCAGGCAGGATATCTGCAGCTAACGTATATATATTCTTTACCACACCTGACTCGTACAACTGCGCAGCAAGTGACTGCATCATTGCAGCTGTACTATACGGTAGAAAGCAATCTATCTGTTTCTTCTTTTCCATCTAAAAAAAGTGTTCTTTTTATCTACTTGCAAAGATACTATAAAAATCCCGTCTTACACACGAAGATTCGAAAGAAAACAATCAACTGCGAATTATTTTCATGAAAAGAAATATTTATTTACGTGAAGAAAAATATTTTTTTTCATGAAAAGAAATTCTTTTCTTCGTGAAAATAATTTGGAAGCAGTGGTGATACTGAACTTTTTCCGTAACTTTGCACACAGAAAAAAGACATTAAAAGATAGTCAAAAGATGGAAAAAGAAAATCATATTGACCGTGCATTAGCTTTTATGGAGAATCTTGAAAAGCTTGGTGCACAGCTTCAAAAAGGCTGACGAACAGCAGAAACTAATGCTGCAACAGATGCTTATGAAGAGTCAGAACAACGAAACTGATACAGACGAATACCGTGACTTGGAGCAGAGAAGTAAGGACCTTCAAGCAATGATCAACAAGTGGCGCCCCATCTACGAGGAACGTCTAAAGATGGTGAAAAGAGGCACAGAAGGCGGCAAAGAAGTAAGGCTAACTGTACGAAGAACAAGACTTGAACAAGCTCGTTTTCCCTCTGAAAGAAAAGTATGTGCCCCTTACTGCTACTCACCATCTCCTATTAAATATTGCAAAACTCCGCATATACGAACAAACTCCTTAACCATCAAGAACAAATGAAGAAAGACTTATACAAAGACATCAGACTGCTCTTACAAGCTATCATAGCTGTTAATTTGTTTCTCATGTTCGTCTGTTCCTTCTGGAATAGCAGAAGAGATAACTTATCACGGAGAACAACTGCATCGTTATCTGACGATTATCAAAGACGTAACATCGAAAGCGGAGAAGAGTAAGGACACTATCACCTATTATTGTAATCAAAAAGGGCAACTCATCATAGAGCGTGTGGGTACAGACAGCTTGGATGATTACACTTACTCCTACACTGGTGATACCATTCACATTCATAAGACGCATATTAAAGACCAGTTAGACGAATCCTTCAATGACTATTTCATAGTAAAGAATGGGCTTATCGTAGAAGCGAATAACAGTCCCTGGCACTACACATACACCTACGACAATAAGCGAAGACTCATTTGTCGTGACACACCTAACACACTCTGCGGGAGACAAACTAACATCCTCAAATGGAAGGAAGAGAAGATATTACCTGATAAATCATTAAATATCAATTACAGAGATGCTGGAAAGAAAACAAACTACCATAACCTCTATTACTTTTGGATGTTTGGTTGTGGTATAAGAATACCCATCCCCTTCATCACCTTGGGTTATATGGGTGTTATTCCGAAAGGAGATATTAGCAGCTATAGCTTCAGTTCAATAAAGAAAGAGTGGGATTTCAAGGCACAACTGACAACGGAGTATGATAAGGAAGGACGTCCCACCCGCATTGAGGAAGTGCTGATGACACTAAATGAAAATAATAAACAAGATAGTAGTAAGCACGTTACACAATACATCTGGTAATAACAGAACAATATCAAAAACGCTTAAAATAGGATATGGAAAAGGAAAAGAAAAGTGAAGGAATGACAAGTGTTATCGCTGCCTTAGGTGCAAACATCTTGGTAGCGATATCAAAGTTTGTTGGTTTTGCAGTGTCTGGTTCAGCTGCTATGTTGAATGAGTCAATCCATAGTGTTGTGGATTGTGGTAATCAGATACTACTATTGGTGGGCAACCGACAATCAACTGTTAAGGCAACGGAGCAGCATCCGTTCGGACAGGCACGTGCTAAGTATTTCTATAGTTTGGTTGTTGCAATGATGTTGTTCTTCGCCGGTGGTGCATTAGGTATCATGGAAGCAGCAGAGAAGCTATTTCACCCAGAACACAGCTTGGAGAATACATGGCTTATCATTGGTATTCTTGTCTTCGGACTTTTAGTAGAGTTGTTTAGTTTACGCGTTGCCATCAAAGAGATAAAGGAATTAAATAAGGACAATCTGTCACTTTATCGCTTCCTGCGGGAGAGCCGTCACAGCGAAATTCTCATCATCTTTGCAGAAGATAGTTGTGCTGTCATTGGTCTGCTAATAGCCTTAGGAGGTACACTTCTGACCCACTTCACAGGTAATCCATTCTATGATGCCCTCTCGGGTGTACTGATTGGTGTACTCCTCTGCGCTGCTGCCCTTTTCCTCGCACGTGAGTTCTATAGTCTGCTTATCGGTGAGAGTGTCACACAGAAGGACTTAACACGTATCAAAGAGACATTCAACAGGACAGAAATCAACCGCCTCATCAACGTCAAGACCATTCACCTCGGTCCTAATGACATCCTTGTCACTGCAAAGATTGATGTCAAGAGCGAATATGAAGCACAAGCTCCTCAGTTGGTTAACGACATTGAGAAGAATATGCGGGCAGCCTTCCCTGAGTACAAGATTTATATCTATATTGAGACGGATAAATATAAAGAGGATTATTAAAGACCTCTCCCTTCCACCCCACTCAGGAACAAATAGCAAGGTGATAACGGCCAGCACCATTGTTGCGCACCATCAGCACCACTTGTGCTGGTCCCCAACACTGCAAAAGAAAAAAAGGATAGAAAAGAGTTTGATGAGCAAAAACAATAAATGCAGCCAACAAAGCACTTTTTCTGCGATTAAGCCATGTTATCTTATATCAACAATAAAACAGGGATGCTCTGGTCGAGCATCCCTGTTTTTTTCATATACTTATTTTCCCTTTAAGATTTACTTAAAAGTATGCTTACCTTCCTGCGCAGCAGGCTTCACGATAATCTCACGCTGCTTAGCATTTGTCATCACTTTCATAGCTACAGCAGTGATATCTTGTGGTGTGAGGGTCTTGAATACTGGTGCAGAAGCGGCATTATCATTTGGAGATAGCTCGTTGCCAGTTTCAGCATAGATGTTCAATAAAGCCATCCAAACTGATGGGTCACTGCTTGACTGTGCCGCAGCAGCCTGTTCTTCATCAACAGCCAAAGGTACCATTGCAGCTTTGAACTCATCAGCAGTGAAACGGCCAGCCTTTACATCATCAAGAATACTATAAACAAGGCTAACAGCTTTGTCTGCATTCTCTTTCGCAGTAGAAAGATGAATGTTAAGGTTCTCGCCTGCTACTGGCTGTGAAGTATAGTTGCTCTGTACACCTACGGTATAAGTAAGGTGCTCTTTCTCACGCAATACATCAAAATAACGACGTTCCAAGAGTCCACGCATCACTTCCAAAGCAGCTTGCTCACGCTCAGAAAGTTTCTGCTTATTGGCAAATGAAATCTCAATCTCAGCCATACCACCTTCTGTTTCGGTCTCGAAAGTGCGCTTGATAACAGGCGTAGATGACGAGAAATCCATTGGCTGGATAGCAGTCTTCACAGGCTTACCTTCACCCTTGAGAGAACCAATATAGCGAAGAATCAACTCTTTTGCCTTTGCTTCTGGAATATCACCAATAAGACAATAGGTAAAACGTGATGCATCACCAAGATGGGCTTGGAACTGTTCCTGCAACTTATCAAACTGAACTGACTTAAAGAAAGCCTCGTCCTGACGTGGATTCATCGCACTAACTGGATAAAGCAACTGCTGGATAGAATCCTGTACGGCAGCCATACCTGTTGTTGCACGATTCTCATAGACGTAGAGGTTACGCTGGATGTACTTATCAAAGGCTGACTTTGAGAAGTTCTGACGTGACAGTATCAAATACAGATAGCTAAAGAAATCGTCAGCATTATCAACGAGAGCATTGCCACCCACGCCATCACTGTAATCTTCCAACGAAAGGGAGAGATTGATATTCTTGCCCTGCAACCACTGCGCCAACTGGTTTCGGTTGTAATTATATACACCTGACTGCATCAAGAGCGAACGCATTGCATTATAGTTGGCAAGTTCCTGTGCTGGAACAATAGACTTACCACCTTCTGCAGAACCTGCAAAGAGGAACTTACCACTCAGCTCTGGAACATTACGATAAAGAACTTTTGCACCATTAGAGAGTGTCCACTCCTTTGCCTGCAAAGTCTTCAACTGCTTCTCAGAAACAATCTTTCCTCCTGCCAGAGGGAAGTCAATCAACTGACTGATAGGCTTCATACCATCAGCACGAGCCATATCGCTGAATGAACTCTTTTCCTTCAATGCAGCCATAAGGTCATTCTCAGTGATGTTCATCTCACTCTGCGACTTAGAATAAGTGACAAAAGCAAGATTATTGTCATTAAGCAATGACTTCATCCAAGCATTCATGTCCTCAACCTCTAACTCAACCAAAGTTTCAAGGTTACGGTTAATCTGTCCGCGGAAATCTTGTACAGGAATAACATAGAGGAAGTTCTGACGGAAAAGCATTAAAGCATTGTCAGGTGTACCTAATCCCTGCGCTTCCAAAAACATCCTTCATTCCATTGTACATCTTTTCCTTCTCAGCATTGAACTCAGCAGCAGTAAAGCCTTGGTCACGCAAATTATCACGTACAGCCAACATCTGCTGGAGTGCCTTCTGCTCATTGCCCTGATAGGGAACCATGTCCCATGCCATCTGATAATAGTTTCTTACCAGTGGAGAGAGACTTACCTCAGCTGCAATGTAGCTCTCCTTATCAGCATTCTTCAACATCACAAAACGCTTTGGAGCTAATGTATTGAAGAACTTAGTGAAGATAAACTGACGTACTCGGTCCTCTTCTGGCGCATTACCCTTCACCTCATAACGTTGATAAAGACCAAAAGAAGCACTCTTGTTCTCTGGGTCAATGAAACGCATATAGAGCGGTGTGGTATTGTCAGGAATCTGTCTTGTCTGTGGATTTACAGCAGGGGCTTGCTTAGCTGGCAATGTCTTGAAAACTGTCTGGATATTCTTTTCCATCTGGTCGACATCAACATCACCGATAACAGCAATAAACTGCATATTAGGACGATACCACTTATCATAGAACTGCTTTACCTGCTTCTGCTGGAAGGTTTCCAATATCTTCTGTGAACCAATCACATTACGTGTAGCATAACCTGAATGATTATATACAACAGGAGCAATCGCATCTGTCAGACGACGGTCTACTCCCGAACGATGACGCCATTCCTCAAGGATAATACCACGTTCCTTTTCGATATCTTTAGGGGTCATCTTGACGCCATGACACCAGTCACGGAGCACCCAAAGCATATTCTCATTTAGCTTCGCATCATTGGTTGGTACGTTATGAACCGCATAACGCGTATCATCAACACCTGTGAAAGCCTCAAAGTCATTGAGGTTATTGCTGCGAAGGAAGTTCATCACACCATTAGGGAAGTGGTCTGTCGTGTTAAAAGCCAAATGCTCCAACACGTGCGCCAATCCCATTTCCTCATCATTCTCCAAGATAGCACCAACATTCTGGTAGAGGTAATATTGTGCCTCACCAGTAGCAGAACCATCATTATAGATATAATAAGTAAGTCCATTTGCCAGTTTCCCCTTCCGCAGTCCTTTCATCTGCGCATTAGCAGGACTGAGGGGAAAAAGCAAAAAGCCTATGAGCAGTGCCACTGGCACGCTCAATAGGCATTTAATGATATTCTTGAACATAGTCATTGTTTACTTTTCAAGGAGTTCGAGCGTAGAGAGCTTCTGCTTAATTGCACCCTGCAACATAGCCTGTGGCATCTCCATATTCTCCAGACGAAGTGTCTCAGCAAATGCCTGGTTGTAGTATTCACGTGCCTTACCATAGTTCTTCAATTCACGATAAGAGTCACCGATCATTACCATATAGTTTACACGATCCATCACAGCATCTTCCTGTGCCAAAGCTTTCTCAGCCCACTTGATAGCAACCTCATGATCCTTAGCCTTCAGACTCTTGCCTGCTGCCATGTAAAGGTTCTGTGCAGCCTTACCATAGTCAGCTGAACGGAGATTGTTCTCCATCTTACCGAAATAGGTCTCCATGGCTTTCACATAGCCATTCACATCCTTGTTCTTATACAAGTTGAAGAGAGCGTCAAAGTAAAGCTTTGCCTTCTCGTATGGAGTAATACCTGTCAAGCCTACAACCTCGTATGCCTTTGCATACTGATTCTTAACTTTCTCTACATAGTCCTTATACTTTACGTTGCCATCCTTTGCCATATCTTCAGCAAAGATGTCGTTAGCCTCAACAATGTAGTAAGCTGGTGCCTTACCAAGGGTCTTCATCCAATCATCAAGGTGGTCGTTCATAAGGTCAATCATATACTGCTTGTGCTCCTTATCTTCATCACCCTCCAATGTAAGAATGATACGATAATCATTTTCATTGATAAGCTTCAATGGTGCCTTTGCAGCTACATAGCTCTTATAAAGTTTCTGCAGACGTGTTACCCACTTGTCTGCATCCATACCCTCCTGCGCTTGCAAGAAAGATGGTGCCTTGAGAAGAAGTTGCTGCTGAACATCAAGATCGTTGTTATCAGCCTTGTACTTATTATAAAGCTCTTCAAAACTTACACTCTCGCCGGCTGCAATCTTAGCGGCCTCCATAAGTTCATCCTTATCCATTGCACCTGTATTCACAGACAAAGCCTTGCCATCTGGTGCAATGAAAGCTACTGTTGGATATGCAGCTACCTTGTAGTTTTTAGCAATATCAACATTCTCACCCTTCTCAGCATCCAACTGCAAGCTAATGAAGTGCTCATTGAAATACTTTCCTACTTCCTCCTGTGTGAAAACAGTCTTTGCCATCTTCTTACAAGGAACACACCACACTGCATAGAAGTCAACAAAAACAATCTTATTCTCCTGCTTAGCTTGTGCTAAGGCCTCACTGAAAGTACCCTTAAAGAACTTTATGCCATTTGTTGCTTCTGCACCCTGCTGTGCACGAAGTTGTACTGCCATCATTAAAAGGGATACGAGCAGTAAGATATATCTTCTTCTTTTCATATTTAATCTGTTTATAATGGGTTATTTTATTCAAGTTATTTATTTAACTATACCCTACTTACAGCATTGAGTCTATTCGTTTTTATCTCTACCAAACATTAATAAAGACACACATAAAATCAATGTTGTATGTAGTATGTACGGTTATAATATATTAGTCAACAAGCAACTCATCATCTGTTACGACAACCTTAAAGATATCTTCCAGCACAGCCTCATGGTCCTGATTATACACCTTGAGTGATAGGCGATATCTGCCATTTGACAACTGTTGTGTAGCTTCTTGTGTAACAACTATCAAACCACCTGTCACTGAAATCTTACCTTCCTTATAGAGTTTCATAAACAACTGTGCCTGTTCTTGGTTGTCAGCCTTAACTCCAGACAATTCATAATTGATAGGGTTAGTACCTGCAACACCTTGAATACGTGTTGAAACGAATGGTAACTTATTGATACCACGCTCACTCGTTGCATCAACGTTATGGAAGGCATTAAGAGAGTCGGGAGTAAACGATGCACCCGTTGTTCTCAAATAGCCTACATCCATTTTGCTACATGATACCATAAAACCTATTGTAAGAGCCATAAGGCACAGCAATGCGATTCCTTTCTTCATCTGTTTCATTTTTTAAAAGTCAGTTAAGTTGAAGTCATAAACAAGTGAGTGAACCACTCCCGTGTTTGTTTCAATATTACATGAAGCAACGTCCGAAGTCTTAGTTGTCGTAGGAGAGACCAAGTGGATACGCAAAGGTCCAGCACCAGGAACGCTGTTGTAAGACTCGCGGAAAGTATAAATCCACAACTGATTGCCTGAAGCCATCTCTACAGTCTCACCTCCCTTACCAATAGGTGTTGATGCATCAGAAGATTTAACACCTTCCTTAAAATCATCAAGCATCACACGTTTGTTAGGCAGAACACAATTCAAGATAAACTTCTTGCAATCTGCAACAGGAATATCTGACACTCTCTCCATACCATTATCATAGAGGTAACGATTGATACTATGATTGGTAGGACCAAAGAACGTGAAGTTCTTACCATATTGACTTGTACCTTGGAAAGTGAAACCAAGCCTGCACGCTCAGTCATCACGCGAAGAGAATCCCAGTTATAGCTATCGCTTTTAAAGTATTCCCACATGGTCATATCATGCTTACCATTAGCAAGACCTGTGTCATCGAAATTATACTTGGTACAACTTGAGAGTACTCCCATTGTAAGACACACTGCTATTATATATATAATCTTTTTCATATATCAAACATATATTTATTGTGACATCCCTTACCCAATATTAGTTATAAGCCTGCCAATAAGGCTTCTGGCGCAACTGGGTATTAATAATATGTCCATCCTTATCCTGCCATGAATCCTTTGGAAGTGGAAGGAAGAGTGCACCACCCTGAATGTCTTGATTAGTCAGCAAAAGGAACTTACCCTGCAATTCTTCTTTCACGTAGCCATTACGGATAACATCTGCATAACGTGCATCATTCTCACCAATAAACTCCTTTTCTCTTTCACGGAAGATAGCTTTCTTCAAGCCCTCTGTATCGTATGTTGATGGATAAGAAAGCGCACCTGCACGTGAACGAATCACATTAAGATCAGCAATAGCCTTTGCATCGTTGCCTAACTTCTGATAGCACTCAGCTCTCAACAGATAGAAATCAGCAAGTCGCCAGTAAACATAATTAGCATCTACCGTACGATAGGTCTTACCACTTGCAGAATATTGATCGGCATCCATAATTGCTTTTCTGAACTTATACATGATAGCATAGTCTGTTCCATCTACCTCGTGTGAGGTTCCCCACTCATAGAAGAATGCCTGCAAACGCTGATCAGTAGCATCAGGGAAGAGAGACTCTACTGTTGAAGTATAAAGCTGATAGGTACTATTTGATGGTAAATCAGCTAATGTCAGGTCCTCTCTTACAGGCCAGCTCACAAAGTTCTGTGCCACCTCATTAGGTGAAACAACATTCTCTGAGCGTGTCTTGTCAAAGTACATACTAAAGATTGCCTCGGGATTAGGAGACTTCTCATTAGACAAGTATTTACAGAGTTCCTCTGGAGAAGAACAAAGCTGATAGTTACCAACCTGACCAGCGATAAGTTGTGTTGAGTAATCGATAGACTTCTGATAATCTTCCTGTGCATTACCTTGCAACTTATAAAGTTCTGTTACACTACCCTTCCACGCATAAATCTGTGCAAGCAAGGCAGCGGCAGTACCCTTTGAAGCCGTCTGACGATTAGTAATTGCCACACCATTCAAATCCGTCAACTTATCCCATGTAGGCAAAATATCCAATGCCTTCTTTGCATGTTCTATTGCAGCATTGAGTACATCACTCTGAGAAGACAAAGAGTAAGGTTTTATCTCAGTAGAATTCTCTGTAATGATTGTCTCACCATATCGTTGTGCCAAGAGGAAATAAGATAGTCCAAGAGCAAATTCTGCTTGTCCTACATGATACTTCCGACGGTCTTCTGTCAAGTCCTTTGTCTTATCTATATTATCAAGCAGAAGGTTAGCTTCAAAGATAATGTCGTAAAGACCTTTCCAAGAATACTCGCTTGTAATTACAGTACGTGGATTCCACTGGCGTAACTGCTTACCATCGAGTATTTCGTCAGCCTTCATGCCTGCTGTTGAAAGAACGTAGTTGTTACCTACTACAGTGTTGATATAATATAGAATAGAAGTGGTTGTTGCATTCAACTCTTTCTCTGTATTGAACGAGTTGCTGTAAGTCAATCCATTCTCTGGCTGCAAGTCAAGGCTGCAAGAGGACAGAAGACAACCACATATTGAGAGCATTATAATCTTCTTCATTTCTCTTAGAATTTTAAGTTGAGGCCCAAAGTAACTTTTCTATTCAATGGATACTGTGTTCCATCGTCCTTACCAGAGTAAGGGTTGATAATTTCTGGGTCTACTCCTGAATAATTGGTAAGCAAGAACAAGTTCTCACCACTGAGATAGACATTAGCATCCTTAATGAAAGAACCCTTCAACCAGTTCTTAGGTATCTGATAGCCAATAACCAACTGCTTAAGACGTAAGAAACTAATATTCTCTATATTAGAATCTACATTACCATCAAACTGTCCAACATAATCCTTATCAGCGAACTCAAGTGATGGATACTTCGCATCTCTATTGCTTGTAGTCCAGAAGTCACCAGAATGGAAGTAGTTCATAATAACACCAAAGTCCTTTGTAAAGGTGAAAGCACTGTTCTTATACATATTCATTACCTTACGGCTAATAGTATAGCTGAAGAGTACATCAAAGCTCAAACCCTTCCACTCCAAATGGCTATTCAAACCACCATAAACTGCAGGAAGTGTACTACCAGCATAGTAGAGGTCCTTATCATCAATCACACCATCATAGTTCTGATCCTTAATCTTTCTTCCACCCACTCGCAATGGATTGTTAATAGACTGGAAGTAAAGAGGAATCTGCTTACCAGACGCATTGAGATACATTGGGATATCTTCCTCCTTCTGAACAATTCCCTCATCCTTGAAAGTATAAATACCATAAACAGGACGACCTAAGACTTTATCGTTAAGGTCTTCGCCATTATATGTCTTACGCAGCATATTCTTATTGTGAGAGAGGTTAAAACCAACACTCCAGTTCCAATTCTTCTTACGGATAACATCATATTGAGCCTCAAACTCAATACCCTCGTTAGAGATAGCAGAAGCATTGTCCCACATATTTGTTGCAAGGAAGACATTACCTGGCAAATAAGACTGCATCAACAACTTACTGAATACTTATAGTAATAATCAAGTTTGAACTTCAAGCGATAATCCAAGAGTTGCAAGTCAAGTCCGAGGTCATACTGATCACTCTCCTCCCAAGTCAACTTCTTATTAGCCATAGATTGTGGGATAAGACCTAACGAACCATTAAAGATGTTACTCTCCTCCATCACACCCAATGCCAAGTAAGGCTCTTGGAACTTCTGTCCAGACTTACCCCAAGAAGCACGGAGTTTACCGAAGCTTAACCACCAGAACTTCTTCATAAAGCGTTCTTCACTGAATGCCCAGCCAAGGCCTACAGAAGGGAAGGTTCCCCAACGTACATCCTTACCGAACACACTTGAACCATCTGCGCGAATAGAAAGCTCTGCCATATAACGCTTCTTATAGCTATAAGCAGCACGACCCAAGAAACTGAGCAATGACTGCTCCTGCTGATTCGTAAGGAAGCTCTGTGCAGCTCTTACCGTTCCACCATCATTGAAGAGTGAAGGCCAGCCCTCACCAGCATACTTGATAGAGTTAGTAGGACCACCCTTTGCTGTACCACTTAAATTTTGCAACAAATCATAGTTATAAGTCATACCAGCCATCAACTCCAACTTATGTTCACTTGGCAATGCAAGGTTATAAGTAAGGATATTCTCAGTCTGAACATTCGTCATTGCAATGTTAGAAGCCTGCACCTCAGACTTCTTATCATACTTCAAGTAATCAGGTGTGAATGTGTACACACGTGTGAAGTAATGGTCAAGTGAATAAGTAGAAGAGAACTTCAAACCCTTCAAGATGTTATAGTTCAAGCCAACACTCAGACGAACATTATAGTTCGAGTTGGTCTTATCAATATCCTTCAACTGTCTCAACGCCACTTGTTCAGCAGTACTACCCTTACCTGGCAAGAGTGTCGATGTACGTTTTGGGTCGAATGTCAATCCCTGTACACGACCTCCATCAGCTCCTGCTTTCTGCGTAGCGTATGTAAGATTGATACGTGTGAATGCACTCAACTTTGTTGACAAGTTGAAGTCAAGGTTACTCAACAAACTGAAACGACGGAAATTAGAACTAATCATAATACCAGTTTCATCATAGACACCAGCATTAACCATATATCTAATATTATCCGTACCACCGGCCAACAACATATCAGCCTTTGTAACTCTACCTACACGGAAGGCATACTTCCACCAGTTTGTTCTGTTATTATAAAAGGTATTAAGTGAGTCCTGTGCAATACCTTGGCAGACGACGTTCTGAATCCAGTACCTTACCGTTACGCCACAAATAGTCATACGCACCATCATTATCAGCATCCCAGCCGTATGAATCCTTATAAGAACCTGGATAAATCAGCTTATCAGTAATATAATCATAATGTGCACCTCTCTGGCTTTTAGCAAGAAGAAGAGCTATATCACGCTCACCCTTACCAAGTGTCTGCATTGGTGTACTTGGCAACCAAGAGAGAGACTGTGACACATTGAAGCTGACCTCAGAACGTCCAGACTTACCTTTCTTCGTAGTGATAAGGATAACACCATTACCAGCACGTGAACCATAGAGTGAAGCAGAAGCAGCATCCTTGAGAACCTGTACAGACTCAATACTTGATGGATCAAGTCCTGACAATGGGTTAATACCACCTGTTGCATCTCCAGCACTACTTGACACTGGAATACCATCAATCACATAGAGTGGAGAACCATCATTGATACCCTTCTGATTAAGAGAACTGAAGCCACGAATTGTGATACGAGAGCCACCACCACCAGGCGAACCAGAGAGATTGCTTACATCTACACCAGCCATACGGCCTTGCAAGAGGTTCTCAATACTTGCGGTTGGAGCCTTCTGCAAATCTTCAACTTTCACAGAAGCAATAGCACCTACCTGCTCACGTGTATTACGCTTACCGTATGCAACAACCGTAACCTCACCCATTGCAATAGCTGAAGAAGTCAAGATAACATTCATTGCCTTACCAGTATGATACTTCAGTGTTTTAGCGTCATAGCCCACACTGGAGATTGTAACCGTTCCCTCCTCTTTTTCTACAGGCATAGAGAAGTTACCGTCAATATCGGCAGTAACACCTTGCGACGTACCCTTAATCTGCACAATAGCAAAAGGCACGCCCAATCCATCTTTGTCTTTTACAGTACCACGAATTGTGTATTGTCCCTGCGTTGCGTTCTTCATTTTGAACACATCAATCACCTTTCCGTCAATATTGTAGACGAAAGAAGAATGAGACAATAGTTTTTCCACAGCACTCAGTTCGTCTACATCCTCAAACGAGATGGTAAGAAGCAATGTGTCGTTCTTAACATCGTCTGAGTAATTAATCTTGTAGTCTCCCTTTGTAGAAATGAAATCCAAAATCTGAGCAACACTCTTATCCTTAAACGAAATCGAGAACTTCTTTCCTGGCGTCTGTGCAGAAGCAGGAGAACTCCACGAAATCATCAAGATAAAAGCTGTCAGAAACACCAAAGAAGGCAAGCTTCTTAAAGTTCTAAACATGTGTTGATGATACTTCATTGATTAGTCTTTATTGTTATTATTTTTTTGATATTAACTTATTAAAAAGAATTAGATCTCTTCACAAATGTGCACTCAACAAATTCTACATAAAAAAAGGTATTAATATTGATTACGCTGCAAATGTACATAAATTTATCGAATCTCAAAGCCAATTGAATATAAAAAAAGTAAAAGAAATAAGTTATAATAAAACATACTATCCCCCTCTCTAAAAGAGAAGGGGATTGAAAGATATTATAAGTTTCTAATCTGCAAAAAATTTAAAATAGGGCTTAGCTTGAAAATTTCCTCTACACTTAGAAAAAAACACTGACAACAAGCATTATTAAAAGAGTATTAGTCTTATAACAAGGAGCTATCTATTAAAAGCTATATTGGAATCCGATAGAAGCAAACTCCTTCAACTGCCAGAAAGCATGGTCATTATCACGACGAACACCATCATCAAAGCGAGGATAGATGAACACACGACTTGAGATATAACGATTGAATCGGAAGGTGAATGTATTCTCCCATTCCAACTCTGTACGCTTATACGTAGTATATCCATACAATCGTGTCTTCCAAGTAAGCGATTCCATCAACTTCCATTCCAAATCAACAGTAAATTCAGAACCGAAGTCATGCAAGAAATGCTTACCATCCTTGATGCCCAAACGACGAGTTAACTCTAACATACGAGTGTACTTCATATTATAAGCCAATGGAGCCAAATGGAAATTACCCTTCAAACGATGATTCATCCAATCTACCGAGTAATCCATACCGATAGAGAGGTTTATGTTCAATGGAGCCGCAAAAGCTGAATAAACCTTTGGATCATTCGAACGATAAGAGTAGCTAAACTGCGTATTACCAACAAACTGCACCGTATAATACCAACGCTTTGTTGCCTGCAAACCAAGTTTAGAAGTAAGACGAATCAAATCCTCTGTACTCTTGAAACTATGCAAAGAATCTGAACGGCTACTCTGCATACCATACTTCAACTCCAATCGGTTTTCCCACTTCACCTTCTGCTTATTGTTGTAATTGGCTTGCATAACCAATGATGCCAATGCAGAATAGTTACTTTCACCACCTTTATACCAGTTTCCTGAAACGTAATTCTGCAGGAACTGCAAAGCATAATCACCGTTTATCGTCCAGAAATTAGGACGCTTCACCATGACTTCTACAGGAACGGTTGTTGGCTCAATAGGGCCTTCTGTTACCTTTTCAACCAAAGTAACATCGTGATGTATTGGTGCTTTAATATCATCCAACTTCGTTTGCTGTTGCTGTACCATTCGATCAGTCCCCTGCACAAGGTCAGGACGTGTCAAATAAAGGTGCATCAACTCTGACAGAACTGGGTTTTCTTTTCTATCACGTGTAAACAGTCTTTCTGCCACATTACTATAATAGGTCAGCGGCATAAACAATCGCATATCATTTCGACGTAGTCTCTGCTCACGTCTACCCTTTGGACTCTTACTTGTAAACACGCTATCTTTCAGCGAATTTAACGAATCGATATACGCTTGTATCTTATCCATTGACGGCCGTTCATCGCTACGAACAGAGATAGGATGATTCACTTGAGCAATAGCACCCAAGCCCATTATTAGAAACAATGTGATTAAAAAGTTCCGTTTCATCATAATTAATATAATGTGCAAACTTACTGCATTTTTTTCAAATTTCAGTCCTATTTGCTAAAAAAATATTAATCATTACAAATAATTTATTCACATAAACAGTCCTTTCCACCCCATTATGAAAATGAAATCTTGCATACCAATAAAATCAATTAATACAATACTTTCTCAATAATTGAAGAAAGAGTTACGAGCTATTTTAAAGATTTAGTTTATAACCGACCGACACCTCAAATATGCTATTGCGAGAAGAGTCACCATCCTTATAAATATTAAATACTCCCACATGATATAGCGCCCCTAACACAACGTTCTCATATTCATAGCTAACACCAATAGGTATAGAAAGCCCAAACTTACGCATTCCTTTCTTTACATCAAAATCATATATAGCCTCTTGGAAATTAGACTTTTTACCATCTGTATCAACATCAAACGATTGATGCTCTTCATGGTTTGTAGCACTAACTAAGAAAGTAGGCTCTATACCAGCTTTAACAGAGAATCTTGGTAACAAATAGCTATGAGCCAAAATAGGCATGGCAACATAATTCATTCGCATATAGCGATTATGAACAACATACCCCTTCGCCTCCTCATCTTTGAACTTGCAGCCAGCTTGAACAAAAGAAAATCCAGCGGAAAGCCCAACAACATCAGAAGCTTGATACATCACGTCTGCTCCGCCAACAAAGCCTAACAATCTATGTGGCTTTAGATTCACCGCTTCTCCATCACCAATTTCATACAATCCAGACCCACTTAACAAAGAAGAAATTGACACTCCAACATGTGGTATCACTGACCATGTACCTGGTTTATTCTGTGCCATTGATACCAAGGTTGATGTAACTAATACGATTAGAATAGCTATTCGTTTCATAGGTTTTTGTTATTTATTTTGTTAAAAGATTATATATGTTAAACGTATTTTACATGGTTTTTATTGCAAAGCACATACGATTTATGAATATTTTTATACAGAAATACAACAGCATTCTCACCGTATTAAGAGCCGCGAAAAATTATTTACATTATTTCTTAAAAATATTCATCTAAAAAGGTAAAAAAACATCCTTTTCAAGCACCTTTGTAACTTAATACAAATCAGATAGTTGCAAAGCCACAATGCAAAAGGTGCTTAATTGGACTTCAAAAGGGCGTTAATAAGACCTCAAAAGGGCACCTTTTAGAAGCCAATTGGGCGTCTTTAAGAACCTTAAAGAGCATCTTTTTATTTTCAAGCATGAGTTTTTTCTTACAAAACAGAAAAATATCATCTTTGAACTTAGCCTACTTATTAGCATAAAAAGGAGACATTAGATGCCCCTATAACAGTTGAAGGAAAAACACAACGTAATTATTTTAAAACTTTCGAGCATATCTCCCCTACCTTCCCTTCCATAGTAATATGCTCACAAGTTTCACCTTTTATCTCTAAATAAAGTATAATTTCCTTTGTCATTATCTTATTTTGCAGTATCTTTGCAACAACTTTGGTGTATTATACCTTATTAAAGAAATGGCAAAAAAAAGAAACAAAGCCCGCAGTCGTCATAGCCTGCAGGTTGTTACACTATGTATCAGTACAGCTATGGTGCTGATGCTGATTGGTATGGTTGTACTTACAGGCTTTACCAGTCGCAATCTTAGTTCTTATGTAAAGGAGAATCTGACTATTACAATGATTCTCCAGCCCGATATGAATACGGAAGAGAGTTCTGCTCTTTGTCAGCGTATTCGCAACTTGCACTATATCAATAGCCTTAATTTTATCAGTAAAGAGCAGGCATTGAAGGAAGGAACTCGCGAATTAGGTGCCAACCCTGCCGAATTTGCAGGTGAGAATCCGTTTACGGGTGAGATAGAAGTACAGTTGAAGGCAAACTATGCTAACAATGACTCTATTCGCAATATTGTTCAGCAGTTGCGTACCTATCGTGGTGTGAGCGACATCACTTATCCACAGAGTCTGGTAGAAAGTGTAAATCAAACTTTGGGTAAGATTAGTTTGGTACTATTGGTTATTGCTGTTTTGCTCACCATCGTATCATTCTCTCTGATTAACAACACTATTCGATTAAGTATCTATGCACGCCGCTTCTCAATTCACACAATGAAGCTTGTTGGCGCATCATGGAATTTCATCCGTGCTCCATTCTTGCGTCGTGCGGTATTGGAAGGACTTGTCTCTGCCCTGTTGGCTATCGTAGTTTTGGGTATTGGAATGTGCTTCCTCTATGATTATGAGCCTGAGATTACGAAAGTATTGTCATGGGAGGCTTTGGTTATCACAGCAATAGTCATGTTAGCTTTTGGTGTGATTATTGCCACCTTCTGCTCATGGTTGTCAGTAAACAAGTTCCTGCGTATGAAGGCAGGTGACTTATATAAGATTTAAAAGGAACAGTAAAAAGGGGAAATAAGGGAGTAAGAGTACTTTTAGATGGATAAGGAAACATCTTCTTAACACCAACTAAGTTCTTTAGCTTCTCAATGCCAGCCTCTTGAACTCCTCAAAAAAATAATATGGACAAAAGAAATTTAGCTTTTGGTAAGACCAACTTTATTTTGTTGGCTATAGGTATAGCCGTTGTTATTCTCGGCTTTATCCTTATGAGTGGTGGAACATCTACAGAAACCGTATTTGATCCAGACATCTTTAGTGCACGCCATATCACGATTGCACCTATTGTTACCTTTATTGGTTTTATCTCTATCATTGGTGCTATCCTCTATCAGCCAAAAGAAACTAAAGAAGTGGAGGAATAATGACACTTTTACAAACGATTATCATCTCTATCGTCGAAGGACTGACGGAGTTCCTTCCTGTGTCATCTACGGGTCACATGATTATTACACAAAATCTTTTAGGTGTACCATCAGGTGACGAGTTTGTACATGCCTTTACCTTCATCATACAGTTTGGTGCTATCCTCTCTGTTGTATGTCTGTATTGGAAGAGATTTTTCCAAATTGACCATTCACCAGTACCAGCAGATGAGAAGAGTGCCTTCAAAAGGCTTATTCACCCAGTAAAGTTCTATTGGTTACTCTTTATTGGTGTCCTACCAGCTGTCATCATAGGCTTGGCAGCTAAAAAGAGTGGACTACTTGACTGGCTACTCGACTCTGTTTGGGTTGTAGCAATAATGCTCGTTGTGGGTGGCATTTTCATGCTTTATTGTGATAAATTGTTCAATAAGGGAAAAGAAGAGAATCAAGTAACAGAAAAACGTGCCTTTAGCATTGGTCTTTTCCAGTGCCTATCGGTTATCCCTGGCACAAGCCGATCTATGGCTACTATCGTTGGTGGTATGGCAAATGGATTGACACGTAAGCGTGCTGCAGAGTTCTCTTTCTTCCTTGCAGTACCTACTATGGCTGGTGCAACACTGCTTGACCTGCTTGATTTATTAAAAGGCGACAGCGCATGGGCGTCTGCTCATAACCTTATAATGCTCGCTGTAGGCTGTGTGGTATCATTCATCGTTGCGCTATTGGCAATGAAGTGGTTTGTAAATTTCCTTGCAAAATATGGTTTCAAGTGGTTCGGTTGGTATCGTATCATCGTTGGCGTTATCATTATTATAATGCTGCTCTGTGATATTCCACTGAATATGGTTGACTAATCTTATATACTTATTGCCCTAATGAACTTCAAAGAAGGAGTAATCATCCCTATCGACAAACCCTACGGAATTACCAGTTTCAAAGCATTGGCACATGTACGTTACCTTTGCACACAAGCTAATGACGGAAAGGTTAAGATTGGTCATGCTGGTACATTGGACCCCTTGGCAACAGGAGTACTCATCCTTGCTACTGGAAAGATGACTAAGCAAATAGAAACCTTGCAGACACATACAAAGGAATACACAGCTACTCTACAGTTAGGAGCTACGACACCGAGCTACGATATGGAGCATGAAGTGAATGAAACCTTCCCGACAGAACATATCACAAGAGAACTGATCGATGCAACACTACCACAGTTTGTGGGTGATATTGAGCAGATTCCACCAACTTACAGTGCTGTAAAAGTGGATGGTAAACGTGCATTTGACTACCGTAGAAAAGGCAAGGATGTTACGTTAAAACCTAAGAACATTCGCATTGATGAGATAGAAGTATTAGACTTCGATGCAGAGAAGATGCAACTATCAATTCGTGTAGTCTGCGGTAAAGGTACTTATATCCGTGCATTAGCACGCGATTTGGGTCGTGCAGTGAATAGCGGAGCCTATCTTACAGCATTGCGCCGCACACGTGTTGGAAACGTAAGAGTGGAAGACTGCGTCAATTATGATCAGTTTGAAGCATGGCTTCAGCAACAAACAATAGAAAAATAACAAACTCCCCAAATTAGAAATATGAAGCTTTCACAGTTTAAATTCAACTTGCCAAAAGAGCAGGTAGCCTTATATCCACATTCATCAGAGCGTGTATTGACACGTACTGATGGCAGCACACAGACCTTTACCGTTACACGTCGTGACGAAGGTAGACTGATGGTGTTACACCGCAAGTCTGGTAAGATTGACATGTTTAAGGGTGAGGTTAATGGCGAACCAAAGGAGGAAGACTACATCCGCTTTAAAGATGTGTTCAATTACTTTGATGAAGGTGATGCCTTTATCTTCAATGACACTAAGGTATTTCCAGCTCGTCTGTATGGAACAAAGGAGAAGACTGATGCTAAGATTGAGGTTTTCCTTCTTCGTGAGTTAAATCAGGAGATGCGCCTTTGGGACGTATTGGTTGAGCCTGCACGTAAGATTCGTATTGGAAACAAGCTTTTCTTTGACGAGTCTGGCACAATGGTGGCTGAGGTTATTGATAATACAACCTCACGTGGCCGTACTCTTCGTTTCCTTTACGACTGCCCTCACGATGAGTTCAAGCGTGAGTTATTTGCATTGGGAGAAGCTCCATTACCACGTTATATCATTGACAACCGCCCAAAGGAGGACGGAGAAGAGTTTGCACACGCAACAGCTGACGACATGGAGCACTTCCAGTCTGTCTTTGCAAAGAACGAAGGCGCTGTTTCTGCACCAGGTACAAACATCCATTTCTCTGAACACATGATGAAGATGATGGATATTAAGGGAATCAAGAAAGCATTCATCACCTTACACTGTGGCTTGGGTAACTTCCATGACATTGAGGTAGAAGACCTTACAAAACATAAGATGGATTCAGAGGAAATGCACATCAACGCTGATGCTTGTCGTATCGCTAATGGTGCAAAGAAAGCTGGACATCACCTTTGTGCCGTCGGTGCGAGTGTTGTTAAGGCTACAGAAACAGCCGTTGGTACTGATGGTATGTTGAAGGAGTATGATGGTTGGACCAATGAGTTCATCTTCCCTCCTTATAACTTTGGCTTTGCTGACTCTATGTTAGTAAACTTCTATCATCCATATTCAACCTTGTTGATGGAAACAGCAGCTTTCGGTGGCTATGACCTTGTTATGGAAGCATACGATATGGCTGTAAAGAATGGTTATAAGTTTGGTTGTTTCGGTGACTCATTGTTGATTCTCAACGATTAAGATGCATACAGTCTACTTATCCCTCGGCACAAATCTTGGCAATAGAAAAGCCATCATGCATGAGGCGATAGCACGGATAGAAGAAAAGATTGGCACAGTTTTGCGCCAATCTTCTTTCCATGAAACGGAGCCTTGGGGATTTGAGAGTCCTAACCTCTTCCTCAATGCCTGCGTATGTGTATCTACTTCTCTTGCTCCACGACAGTTATTAGAGGTTACACAAGTCATAGAAAAAGAGATGGGAAGAGTTAAGAAATCTATCAATGCACAATATACAGACCGCATCATAGACATTGACATTCTTCTATATGACAAGTTAAATATCAACGAACCAGACCTTATCATCCCCCACCCTTTGATGAAGGAACGTGACTTTGTGATGCTTCCCTTAAAGGAGATATGGGAAGATTAGAGTATCTCATGTCATAAAACAAACTAAATCTATTCGTTTTTAGTATTCTCAAACTTACACAACCCTGACATAAAATATAACAAACCAATATAATTGACTAATAAGATAAACAAATGAAAAAGAACTTTATTATTAGTGCTAACTGCGTTTACAAACATTCTACTTGCTAACGCAGAACCCATCACCAAAGCGCGCGCTTTGAGTATTGCAACTAAATACATCAACAATCCAAAACTATCGGATAATACTCCAAAAACCCGCTCATCAAAAGCCGATGAGCAACCAGCCTATTACATCTTTACAAATCCAAACGATAAGAAATTCGTTATTATCTCTGGAGAAAGTAAACTCAACGAGGTCGTGGGTTATGGAGATAAGATGATAGAAAACCCCAACGATCAGCCCCCATACTTCAAACTGTTCTTAAAGGAATATGAACGTGTAGTAAAGGAGGTGCGCGCTAAAGCTACAACTACAACCCTACAGCGTCCTATCAAACGAAAGGTAGAACCATTGCTTACTTGTAAGTGGAGCCAGTATGACCCATTTAATAAGTACACCCCACTAAGTGATGGACAGCATACACCTACTGGTTGCGTTGCTACAGCCACAGCACAAGTGATGTTCTACAATAAATGGCCTAAGAATCGACCACAAGATTATATAGCATCAACTGGTGATGATGCTAAGAAGAGTGCTACTTATTGGTGGGATGAGATGAAGAACACGACTAATGAGATGAGAACGGAACAATCTCGACAAGCCGTTGGCCTGTTGATGTATGATATTGGTAAGGCTGTACACATGAGATACTACATTAAAGGAAGTGACTCAAATTTACAGCGTGCCTGCAATGCACTTCGAGACCAGTTCGACTATACCGTACGCTATCTTGACAAAAACTTCCTTCCTGCTAATGACTTCCTCAATGAGGTGATGCAAGAAATTTCAGACGGATATCCGTCTTAGTCGTAGGTGGTCCTCATGCCTTTGTTTATGATGGCTATGATGAGCAGGGGCTCATTCATACCAACTGGGGTTGGGGAGGTGAAAATGATGGATACTTCGACATCAACATAGTTACCCTTAATGTTTCAGGCTTTGCTCTTAATAGCGGAACATTCTGGGACGATATCTCAGTTGTCTTTGCCCATCCTAACGATGGTAAGGCGGTACCTTTTAAGGACATAGAGCGTGGATTGGACGCAAGAACCACCACTTCATTCACTATCGACAAGACAGAGGCAAGCCGTTCTGAAAGTTTCAGTGCAAAGATTGAGAGGTTAGGCTCATATAGTTCAGTTAAAGGTGAACTTGGCGTATTCTCTGGAAAGGTAGCACTTGCTCTTTATAATGACAAGAACGAACGAGTAAAAATCTTTAACTCAACTGCTGGCGACCAAACATGGGCATCCATCTTTACTTCCATGTCTTTTGATGTTGCTGATATTAACTTTAAGGGTATTGCTGACGGAAACTATCGTTTAGTACCAGTATTCTCTGAGATGCTCGATACCAAGACGAAGGAACACGGTGATTGGAAGCCAATCAATCACGCCAATGAAATAGAGGTAAAACTCACTGCAGATGCTGTTCACATCAACACAAATAATCCAAAGGATGTGGTTGTAATTGAGAAGGCTCCAAGTCTACTTGCACCTTACTATGAAGGTTCTGGATTTAAGGGTGCATTCAGTTTCACGATGTACAACCCTGGACGTGAAGAGGTACGTGGTGAGCTTGTGATGACACTTACAAATCAAGAGACAAAGAAAGAATATAATGGTTATCTACTTACTCCAAACGTTGTTGCACAACGTCTTGGACGAACTACCTTTGTCATTAATATGCTTCCACTATATTACAACAAACCAAGTTTAGGTAACCTTCCAAAAGGTAAATATAACGTTACACTATCTATAAAGGTCAATCGAAAAGGAACAGAAACCATTCTTCCTATTGACATGAAAGAGCCATTTGAGATTGAAGTATTACCATATATCAATAATGGAAATATTGAGTTAACATTCCTTGACTACTATGTTGATAATGCATACGCTAATTATAGCACCTTCAATCTCGATAAGATAAAGAATATCAGCCTGCAAGTACATTCTAAAGTATCTGGCTATCAGATTAAGAATGGCTACCGTGGTCCAATCCATTATCGTCTTCTCGATTTGACAAGTAATAAGTGGATTGAATTAGGAACAGTTCGTAATGTTTATCTTCCTTGTGATGTAGACAACAATGCAGCCGAAACACGTATCACATTCTCTGCTTCGCTGTTAGAACCTAACCATTCATACGAAATACATTTAGAGCTTGAGCGAAACGGGCAACGACAAGATACATGGAACCCACTTGTACTACGTAACGTCTTCAACACCATCAGTGAGTCAAACACTCCTACTGAAATTAATTCAATTCATTACACCAAAAAAATACCGCAAAGAATATCTTTTACACTACAAGGTATTCGCCTATCACAGACTTGGGAAGAACTCCCAGCTGGCATCTATATCATTGATGGCAAGAAAGTGATTAAGAAATAGGAATTGGCTATCCGTATAACAGATACAGATAATATTAAGTTTTCAAACACGTACAAAAACATCAAAAACTAAATCGGTCATTGTGTATTATCTCATAATACGCAATGACCGATTTTCTGAAAAGGCAAAAAGAAACATAATCACCAACATCATTGTAAATATTTTTCACCGCTTCGATTTTTATTAAGGCTTAATTGGATTCGAATTAACGCCCAATAAGCTTGCAAAAGATGCCCTTTTGAAGTCTAACTAACGCCCTTTTGAAGTCTTATTAAGCACCTTTTCACAACCACTCGTGTAACCTTCTCATAACAAGATAGTTATAAAAAGCGTACAAAAACCTTACTTTATCGTTCATTTAAAGCTAAAAACACCAAGAAACAATGTAAAGAAAAATTCAACACGTACCATTAAGCTTTTAGAACGTTTATAGATTAAGGATTCTGATAAAAAGAAACTTTTAATATGAGTCCGAACAAAGAGAAATACTATCTTTAAAAAAAGTCCATATAGATAGTATAAGAAGAAAGAAAAAAAGGTAAGAAAATAAAGTATGGATAAACCAACTTTGACTTTCTTACCTTTTATTTTTTTGCTTTCAGAAATCTTACTTACGGAGACCCAAAGCCTTGATGATAGCACGGTAACGCTCAATGTCACGATCGTAGAGGTAATCGAGCAATGCACGACGCTTACCTACGAGCTGTGTCAATGAACGAGTAGTAACGTAGTCCTTACGGTTCTTCTTAACGTGCTCTGTCAAGTGCTTGATACGATAAGAGAAAAGTGCAATCTGGCTCTCAGCTGAACCTGTGTCTGTTGTGTTCTGACCCTTACCATACTGTGCGAAGATTTCTGCCTTCTTTGTCTTGTCTAAATACATAATTTTGTTTTGATTAATGTGATTTGCAATTACATCTTTCCGTCGTTAGCCGCCTTAATCACAACGGGTTACGACTTCAAATGCATCGGACGCTCCGAAAATGCTGTGCAAAGTTACAACTTTTTATTGGAACCACAAACGTTTTCCATTTTTTATTCGTAATTTTGCAGCATAAATTTAGCGTAAGCTTTTTAAGATATTTAAATGCAAGATATTCGTAACATCGCAGTTATTGCGCACGTAGACCACGGTAAGACGACCTTGGTTGACAAGATGATGCTCGCTGGAAAACTTTTCCGTGACGGACAAGACAACAGCGGAGAAGTTCTCGACTCTAATGACTTGGAGCGCGAACGAGGGATAACAATTCTGAGTAAGAATGTAAGTATTAATTGGAAAGGAGTAAATCAATATTCTCGATACCCCTGGTCACTCTGACTTTGGTGGTGAGGTTGAGCGTGTACTGAACATGGCAGACGGTTGTCTGTTGCTCGTAGACGCTTTTGAAGGTCCTATGCCACAGACACGTTTTGTGCTGCAAAAGGCCCTACAACTGGGGTTGAAACCTGTTGTTGTCATCAACAAGGTTGATAAACCAAACTGTCGTCCAGAGGAAGTATATGAGATGGTGTTCGATCTCATGTGCGACCTTAACGCTACAGAAGACCAGTTGAACTTCCCAGTTGTCTATGGTTCAGCTAAGAATGGCTGGATGAGTGAGGATTGGAAGAAGCCAACAGATAATATTGAATATCTGCTCGACCTTATTATTAAGGCTATTCCTGCTCCTAAGCAGATTGAAGGAACACCACAGATGTTGATTACTTCTTTGGACTATTCAAGCTATACTGGACGTATCGCTGTTGGTCGTGTACATCGTGGTACATTGAAGGACGGACAGAATATTACGATTTGTCACCGTGATGGTTCACAGGAACGCACACGAATTAAGGAACTACATACCTTTGAGGGTATGGGACATAAGAAGACTGATGCCGTTGATTCAGGCGATATCTGTGCAGTAATCGGCTTAGAGAAGTTTGAAATTGGTGATACTATCGCTGATTTTGAGAATCCTGAACCACTGCCACCAATCGCTGTTGATGAGCCAACAATGAGTATGCTCTTCACCATCAACGACTCTCCATTCTTCGGAAAGGAAGGTAAGTTCTGTACCTCTCGCCATATCAGCGACCGTTTGAGCAAGGAACTTGAGAAGAACCTTGCACTCCGTGTACTTCCTATGGAGGACTCAATGGACAAGTGGATTGTTAGTGGTCGTGGTGTACTTCACCTCTCTGTTCTCATTGAGACTATGCGTCGCGAGGGCTATGAGTTGCAGGTCGGTCAGCCACAGGTTATCTACAAGGAGATTGACGGCCAAAAGTGTGAGCCTATCGAAGAGTTGACAATCAATGTTCCTACTGACTTCTCAAGTAAGATGATTGATATGGTAACTCGTCGTAAGGGCGAACTTCTTGGTATGGATGCAGAAGGTGAGCGTGTGAATATCACCTTTGAAATCCCTTCACGTGGCATCATTGGTCTGCGTACCAACGTATTGACAGCCAGTCAGGGTGAAGCTATCATGGCACACCGCTTCAAAGATTATCAGCCATTTAAGGGCGAAATTGTACGACGTACAAATGGTTCAATGATTGCTTTGGAGGCTGGTACTGCCTACGCTTACGCAATTGACAAGCTGCAGGATCGTGGTAAGTTCTTCATCGATTCAGGTGAGGAGGTTTATGGCGGACAGGTTGTTGGTGAGCATGTTCACGACAATGACCTTGTCATTAACGTTACTAAGGCAAAGCAGTTGACCAACGTTCGTGCATCTGGTTCTGACGAGAAGGCACGCGTTATCCCTAAGACCGAGATGAGTCTTGAGGAATGTCTTGAGTACATTAAGGGTAACGAATATGTTGAGGTGACTCCAAAGAACATTCGTATGCGTAAGATTACGCTCGATCATAATGATCGTAAGCGTGAGAGTAAAGAATAGACATCTTACTAATAATAAATTAGAAAGGCGGCAGTCCACAATGGATAGCCGCCTTTCTTCTTTAACCCAAGTCAATTAAACTAACCCTTTTCCTAAATTCCCAACACATAATTCAACTCCTCTTTACCTAAAAATAAATTCATAGAAACATCGATAACACACCTTAACCAACTCGGAATAAATAAAAAAATAGTGTACGTCCTATAAGGATAGAAGCAAATTAAAAATAATAAGAAACATCAAGACTTTCGGCGAAAAATATGTATCTTTGCTTTGTCAAAGATTAAGAGTTGAATAAACGTCAGAATAGACATAAGACTCAACCTAATTATTTTTGCACGAACAATATATTCAACAAAAAAACATATTCAATGAGCACGATTATCTATCCATCCCCTATATTTGGACCAGTTCACAGCCGTCGCTTAGGTATTTCCTTAGGCATTAACTTGATGCCAGCAGATGGTAAGATATGCACATTCGACTGCATTTACTGTGAATGTGGATTCAACAAAGACCACCACACAAAGACACCCCACCCTACCCGTGAGCGTGTTGCAGAGGCTTTGGAAGCGAAGCTAAAGGAGATGCAACAAGAGAATATTCAGCCTGATGTATTGACTTTTTGCAGGTAATGGTGAGCCAACTTCCCACCCACACTTTGATGAAATCATTGACGATACTATCCGTCTACGCAACGAGTATTGCCCACTGGCAAAAATATCAGTCCTCAGTAACTCTACCTTTATCCATCGTCCGAAGATTCATGAGGCTTTGTCAAAGGTAGATAACAACATCTTGAAACTCGATACCATCAATGCTGAATATATCAAAAAGGTAGACCGTCCAACGCAGCCTTCCTATGATGTAAACAGAATCATTGCAAATATCAAGTCTTTCAACGGACAAGCAATTATCCAAACAATGTTTATGAAAGGGACAACGGAAGACGGATATAATGTTGACAATACAACTGAAGCCTTTGTTGCACCGTGGCTTGAGACAATCAAAGAGATTGCTCCACGTGAAGTGATGATATACACCATCGATCGTGAAACGCCCGACCAACACCTACAAAAGGCGACACACGAAGAATTAGATGCCATCCGTGACCGTGTCATCGCATTGGGAATCCCTTGCACAGCATCGTATTAACGTTTCTCTATTCTTAATATCCCTATCACGGAAAGATTCCTATTATAGAAAAGCTATCCAATACGAAAGTATCAACCAAACATAATGGACGCACGTTTGATGCGTCCATTTTATTTTGACGTATGTATAACTCCTCTGCCTATTTTACTTATAAAGCAAATTACTTTAAGTTCAGTTGAGAGTTACTTGCATTACCAGAAGCCTGTAGAGCCTCTTGGTATGTCATAACTTTCCCTACTTCTACGATCTCACCATCCGTGTTGCAGACAACACGCTGATACTTTGTATCAACCAACGTATCACCATCAAAGACCTGCTCTACATTTCTATAATAAGAGAAAGTATTGTTACTCTCTATTGTGACTTTTCTCAATGGATTCACATCAAAAGTCGCATTCCATACTTGAAGCGTACTCGTCTGACCTTCTTTATCTACTGAGTTCGTGGTTTCAACCAGTGTGTAAGGACTCTTAGCCAGCTCAATTTCCATCATCTTAGCCTTGCTCGTTCCTAAAGGGATAACCTTTAGATAATCGCTAATAGTCCCCCTCTTCATTGGTAAGTTGACTGATAAGCATCTTATCATCAGACATAATGATGTCTTCTTTGAATGATGCATCGGCCAACACGCCTTCTTCATCATACCACGCATAGCCTTCTGTGATACGCACATTGCCAGACTTAGAAACTGGTGACTTATCTATAGAGAAACAATTATCTTCTGACAACACTGTCGTCTTTCCACTTTTGACATCATATAACCCAAGTGTATAAAGCGAACTCCCTTCTGAAGCCTTCTTTTGCAACTGTTTTTTAAAGATAATCCATTGCTGTCCTTCAGAGCTATTTATAATCTCTCCACCCTGCTTCACTATTTGACTGCAGGATTTACTCAGCTGCTCTTTACTCTGCGCAGAACAAACCATTGGGACACTCAAGATTAAGCCTAAAGCAACCAGGACGTATCTGGTTATCAACTTCTTTACGTTCATACAATTAAATCAAGCAAGTTATTATATTAAGTTTTTACTTCGTGTAATAGATTATTAATATCTTGGGACAAATATATGATGATTTTTTTGTATATTACAAACTTTTCTGAATACTTTTTCATAGCATATCTCATTTTATTTCAATTAAATAAAAATATTGCATTTCGATGCATCATTTATTCCATTTAGTAAACAGATAGGTTTCTCCTTCTACTGCATAGATATGATATAGAATAAGGGTTACACACTTACATGATACGCCTATCCCCAACGAGATACTTATACAAGGGGGGTAAACTACGAGATAAAACGCAGAAAAGCTTATCAAAATATTGCTTACCATCATCTTATCTTTCCGACTTTTAAAAAGCAACTTATTACTATACCAAGCCACGTTTGTAAATTATTTTCATGCGACACAATACTAACACATGCTCTTTTGACTTCTAAAAGACGCCCTATTGACTTGCAAAAGGTGCCCTTTTGAGGTCTAACTAACGCCCTTTTGAAGTCCAATTAAGCACCTTTTACTTTACGACTTTATAACTAATTGATTCTCTGTTGATTGCAAACTTGATTTTTACACGTCTTTTTACCTTTGTTTTTAGCTGTTTTATTCGAATTTATGTCATGATTTTTCAAAACCATGTCTACAAAATTTAAGCACAAATCAGGCACCAGTCTAACCCAAATCAATAAATGAATAAAATAAAAAAGGAGAGTCAACCTCACGGCTTGCTCTCCCATCATCAAAAATTTATAGGTATGAAAATTATAATTTGCTGATGATTCCTTCTTCAGTTCCTCGTACAAATTCAAGGATATTACGGATTGCAGGTGAATCTGGTACCTGTTGTTCTATCTGAATACATGCATCAAAAACTGATGTCTGACCATGGAACAACAGACGATAAGCATTCGCTATATGCTTGATAACCTTCTCATCAAGCCCCGCAGTCTTACTTACAGTTGTATTTACACCATTAAAACCAATAGGTGAGCCACCAGCTATAATATAAGGAGGGACGTCCTTAGAGAAGGTTGTACCAGCTTGTACAACAGCATACTCACCAACACGAGTATTGGCTTTCTCAACAACATTGGACGAGATAAGAGCACCAGTACCAATGTGACAATCACCAGCTACCTTTGCACCATAACCAAAGACGCAACGGTCACCAACGACAGTGTCATGACTGATATGTGCACCTTCCATCAAGAAGTTGTTTGAACCAAGAACAGTCTTGCAACCACGATGTGTAGCACGATTGATGACAACATTCTCTCGAATTATATTATTATCACCTATAATCAGTTCGCTCTTCTCTCCCACAAACTCAAAGTCTTGTGGTAAAGCAGCAAGTACTGAACCTTGATAAACCTTATTTCCGTTACCCATACGAGTACCATTCAAGATACTCACAAAGGGAAAGATAATACAGTTATCACCAATGACAACATCATCCTCTATGTATACGAATGGGAATATCTTACAGCCATCTCCAATCTTTGCCTTTGGAGATATCTCAGCTTTTGGACTTATATCGCTACTCATAATCTTAAATATTTAATTTTTCAGTATCTACCAACAACCATTTGATGTATCACATCAGTAATCGTGGTAATCATAATTATGAATTGTGAATTATGAATTATGAATTAACACAGTAATCATAATTATAAATTATGAATTCTGAATTACTTCGCACCTCCACCCAAAGCCTTGTACAGATTGACTATTGACTGAAGCTTTGTAAACTGTTCCTGTACCTGTGAGATTTCAGCGTTAAGCAAACTCTGTTGTGCAGTGATAACCTCAAGATAAGTGCTTGAACTCTGAGTGTAAAGCATCTGTGTGTGCTCAACATTCTTCTTCAAGACATCAATCTGCTGCTGGCGCAACTGCTCTTTCTCATTGGCTGCATTGTAAGCTACAAGCGCATTGCTCACCTCAGAACCTGCTTTAAGAATACTGTTCTGCCATGTATTGTATGCCTGCTTATATTTATCTTCAGCAACACGCAATCCTGCTGTCAGCTGGCCACGCATAAAGATAGGTTGTGTAAGACTTCCTACAACACTTAAAAGAAGTTTTCCAGGATTTACCATACCACCACCATTCGTCCATGCGCCAGTAGGAGAGATGGTCAATGCTGGATAGAAACGGCTGCGAGCTGTCTGAACATTATAAAAGCACTGTGCCAAAGCCATTTCGTTAGCGTGAACATCAGCACGGTTACTTAACAACTGTACACCAATTCCACCTGCGAAGTTAGCTGGCAGACTCTGATTATCAAGACTACCACGTGCTATGGTCTGAGCAGGCTCACCAAGGAGTAAGCTAAGTGTATTCTCTGTCTCACGAATCTGACGACGAATGTCTGCAGCCTGTGTCTGAACACTGTAAAAAGCAGCCTCAGCACTCTGTACACTCGTTGAACGAGCACGGCCGAACTCCATCTGTAACTTCATCACATCCCAAGTATTCTTGGTTAGGCCCAACATTTTATCAACAATCTGCTTCTGACGGTCGAGCATCAAGAGTGTATAATAAAGGTTTGCAACACTACCGATGAGGTTTGTCTGCGCATAAACCTTATAGTCTTGTGCCTGAATCATTGTTATCTGAGCAGCCTTCTTTGAAGAACGCAACTTACCAAAGAGGTCTATTTCCCAACTTGCTGAGATAGGAAGTGAATAAGACTGTGTAGATGATGTATGCGTTCCGAAATGAGAGATAGTTCCCGTCGGTGCAAACAACCGATGGCAAGAAAGACAACTTAGCCGCCTTAACCTGCTGCTCAGCAATATCAACATTCAATGCAGCATTGAGCAAGTCAGGATTATTATTAAGAGCTTTCTCAATAAGTGTCTGCAAATGTGGGTCAGTGAAGACACTACGCCATGGCAGATTACCGAAGTCATTAGCACCTTCAAGCGTTGCCTTGTCATCAATAGGATCGCGCACAATGCCGTTCGTCTTAACGTCAGGACGTTCGTAATTGCCATAGAGACTCTTACAGCCTGTCAGTGACAGGGCTGCAAGAGCTATGATGATTATATTTAATTTCTTCATTGTTATTCCTTTATTAGTGTCTACTCTTCAATCTTATAATCCGTTGCAGATCCCTTTGAGAACTGCTCAAGTTCCTTGATAACATCACGGCTTGCCTCATCCTCAAATACGAGAGGCTTAACACGCTCCTGCAAGTACTGGAAGAAGGCGAACAGAGCTGGTACAACGAATACCTGACAAAGTGTACCGATAAGCATACCACCTACAGCAGCAGCACCCAACGTCTGGTTACCATTACGACCTACACCACTTGCGAACATCAATGGTAACAAACCGATAATCATTGCAAGAGAGGTCATAAGGATAGGACGCAGACGAGCACCAGCACCTAAGATTGCTGCATACTTAATAGCCATACCTGTACGACGACGCTCAAGAGCGAACTCTACAATAAGAATAGCATTCTTTGCCAACAGACCAATCAACATAATCAGTGAAATCTGCATATAGATATCATTGTTATGTCCGAAGATCAACGTAAAGATAAATGCACCAGACAAACCGATAGGAATAGAAAGAATTACAGCCAAAGGAAGAATGTAACTCTCATACTGAGCACTCAAAATCAAGTAAACGAATACGATACAAAGAACGAAAATCATTGCAGTAGAGTTAGATGCCTCCTTCTCTGAACGAGTCAGACCAGAAAACTCATAACCATAACCCTGTGGCAATACTTGTTTTGCAACCTCCTCTGCAGCCTGAATAGCCTGACCAGAAGAGTAACCATCAGCTGGTGTAGCATTGATTGCGATAGAGGTAAAGAGGTTGAAACGAGTGATATTTGATGGACCATAGACACGCTTCAATGTACAGAACTCGCTTACAGGTGCCATTCCACCAGAAGTTCTTACGTAGATATTGGTCAGTCCATCCTCATTCATACGACTCTCAACCGTACCTTGAATCATAACACGGAAGAGTTTACCATAAGCGTTGAAGTTCGAAGCATACATACCACCATAATATCCCTGCAATACTGAGAGAATTGCAGCTGGTGATGTACCAGCCTGCTTTGCCTTTGCCACATCAACATCTACCATATACTGTGGATAGTTAGGGTTGTAGGTGGTAAGTGCTCGGCTAAACTCTGGTCGCTTGTTCAATGCAGCCAAATAGTCCTGTGCTACCTTATAGAACTTATTAAGATCGCCACCCGTCTTATCCTGCAACACGAAAGACACACCATTTGTGAGTCCATAACCAGGAATCATTGGTGATCCAAAAGCAATAATCTGTGCACCCTTGATACTTGCTGTCTGCTTGTAAATCATACCCAAAATCATATTAGATGATGTAGGGTCGATAAACAGACCAGCTATACCTGCGCCATCGAAGACAGACTTAATGCGGTCTATCATTCCATATTTACGCTCGGCAAATGGTTTTAACTTGATAATAAAGGTTGACTGGTTAGAGCCCTGGCCTGCCATGAAGTTGTAACCTACAATTTGCTCACGACGCTCAATATATGGGTTGCTTGCCAACATTCTATCAATCTGGTCAGTTACCTTTTTGTGTTTCAACCTGTGATGTACCCGGTGGTAAACTAATCATTACAAACAATGTACCTGTGTCCTCATTTGGAACAAGACCAGTCTGGGTGAATTTCATTGTAACAACAAGTGCTACAATACCCAAGATGACCGTAACACTCGAAATCCAGCGATGGTTGATAATCTTTTCTACAACCTTCTGATACTTAGTATTAATCTTGTCATACTGCGTATTGAAAGCCATGTGAAAACGGTCAATACGTGATAACTTTTTATGCTCCTCATCCTTGCTATGTGGCTTCAGGAAGATAGCACAGAGTGCTGGAGATAATGTCAAAGCATTCAAAGCAGAGATAACGATAGATACAGCCATCGTCACACCGAACTCACGATAGAATGTACCAGAGGTTCCACCCATAAATGATACAGGCACGAATACGGCTGCCATTACCAAAGTAATAGAGATAATAGCACCCGAGATTTCGTTCATCGCATCAATAGCAGCGGTCAACGCACTCTTATAACCTAAATCAAGTTTTGCATGTACAGCCTCAACAACCACGATGGCATCATCGACCACAATCGCAATTGCCAACAACAATGCCGAAAGTGTTAATAGGTTGATGGAGAAACCAAATACCCAAAGGAAGAAGAAGGTACCTATCAAAGCCACTGGTACGGCAATCATTGGAATAACCGTAGAGCGGAAGTCCTGCAAGAAGATGTACACAACGAAGAATACCAACAAAAGAGTAATTACCAAGGTAAAGAGTACTTCCTCAATAGAAGCAAAGAGGAACTCGGTAACATCCTGCTCAATAGTAACCTTCATACCTGGTGGCATCTGCTTCTGAGCATCCGCCAAGGCTGTCTTCACGTCATCTGCAATCTGTGTAGCATTAGAGCCAGCAACCTGATTAATCATACCAATAACAGCAGGACGGCTATTATTCTTCATCATAACAGAATACTGCAAACCACCTAACTCAACCTTTGCTACATCGCGCAAGTGAACGGTCTGGCCATTAGAATTGCTTGAAATAATGATATTGCCATACTCCTCTGGGGTCTTTAGACGACCCTTATAACGCATGGTATATTCAAATTTCTGATTACTCTGCTCGCCAAACGAACCTGGTGCAGCCTCGATATTCTGCTCAGCCAAAGCCATAGAAACGTCTGAAGGAACCAACTTATGCTGCTTCATCTTATCTGGATACAGCCAGATACGCATTGAGTAAGTCTTCATACCAGGTGTCTGTACGTCACCGACACCATTGATACGCTTCAACATTGGCACGATATTGATATTGTTATAGTTCGTCAAGAACTCATCATCATATCGTCCATCATCAGTTGTCAAAGAGTACATCACCACATTTGAGCTCTGACGCTTTGACACCGTCACACCCACACGTGTTACTTCTGCAGGCAACAACGCCTGTGCTTGTGACACACGGTTCTGTACATTGACAGCTGCCATGTTTGGATCAGCACCTTGCTTGAAGTAAACAGTAATCATAGCCATACCAGCATTGGTTGCGGTTGACTCCATATAGGTCATGTTCTCAACACCATTGATACTCTCCTCCAACGGTGTGATAACTGAATTCAAAACAGTCTGAGCATCTGCTCCCTGATAAAATGTCTGAATAGAAATCGTAGGAGGTGCAATATTCGGATATTGTTCAATAGGCAATGATATCAATCCAATGATACCCAAGAGTACAAAGAAGATTGATATAACCGTTGACAATACTGGTCGTTTGATAAAATTCGTAAATGTCATAATACCTAATTGTTTATTTAGAGCTTATAAATATCGAATGAGTTAAGCAATTCATCATCACCCATCATTCAACACCTATCACCTATCACTTACTTATCTTCTCCCTTCATTGCTTTAAGGAAGCCTGATGCTGAGCCTTGATTTTCACCAAGTTTCTCTGCTTTCTCAATGGCTTTGTCATACTCTGCAGGAGTAAGTGCTGTAATCTTTGAGCCATCTTCAAGACTTGAAAGACCCTTGCTCACAATACGGTCGCCCATTTTAAGACCACTTGTAACAATATAATTGATACCATCATTCTGTGGATCAACTGTAATCTCAGTATAATGAACCTTATTCTTGGCATCAACCTTATATACAAAGATCTTATCCTGAACCTGTACAGTAGCCTCTTGTGGTACCAACAAAGCACGATTGTTAGTCTTTGCAATAATAATCTGACCGCTACCACCGCTCTTCAACAAGTGCTCTGGGTTAGGAAAACGTGCAATAACACTTACTGTACCAGTTGTTGCATCAATAATACCACTGGTCTTAACAACTACTCCCTCATGGTTGTAGGTTGTACCATCGGCCAACAACAAACTAACACTTGGGAAAGACTTGATAGCATTGTTCAAACCATTATTAGTACGACTGAGCTTCAATACATCAGATTCAGTCATTGAGAAATAAACTTCGATAGAAGAAGTATTGCTGACAGTAGTAACTGGCTGTGCAGAAGATGCGCTGACCAAAGCACCCTCCTTATAAGGAAGACTACCTACATAACCAGATGCTGGACTCTTCACATAGCAGAAACCAAGGTTATCCTTAGCTGTTGCAAGCATTGCCTGAGCCTGACGAACAGCTGCCTGAGCCTGTGTTACAGCAGCATTAGCTGATGCAACACCACTCTGTGCTTGGCTAACTGCTGCCTGCGCTGTCTCATAAGTATTCTTAGCAGCCTCCATCTCATAATCGCCAATCACCTTATTATTATAAAGGTTCTTGCTGTTACTATAAGCCAGACGTGATGTTGCAGCCTGAGCATTAGCTGAATTAAGACTTGCATTAGCTTGTACGACACGAGCCTGCGCACCAGCAACACCGCTCTGTGCTGATGCCACCTGAGCCTCCGCCTGACGCACTGCAGCCTGATAAGTAGAGTTATCTACCACGAAGAGAACCTGTCCTGCACGAACATACTCACCTTCATGCACATACAACTTTGTAATAAAGCCACTAACTTTCGGGCGTACCTCAACATCCTGTACACCCTTAATAGTTGCTGGGAAAGTTGTTTTCAACTGTGCATTAGCTGCACCAATTGTAACTACTGGATACTCATCATTTGTTGGAAGGCTTTGTCTACCTCCTCCACCGCAACTGGTAAGTAACACTGTCACTGCTGTTATAGCAGACAATAAGATACTTTTTTTCTTCATACCTATTAAAATATATTCTTTATTATCTCAATTCAATCGGAAAACTAAGGTTTAACCTATATACGAAAAGTTTATTTGTTACTAAGCAAAGCACGCTGAAAAACTAAACGATAATGTTATAGTTTTCAGCGTACAAATATACATATTAATATTTAAATCGCCTCAGTTTACAGCTTCTTTTTTTAACAATAATTGGCTATACTAAACCCAATTCCTTTGCCTTTTCTCGTAACAAAGCTAAAAAGCGGTTCACGTTCATTAGGAACTCTATTGTCAAGTACAGCGTCTTTCAGTGTTTGTTTCAGCACTCCAACCTCCCTACTTGGTTTCAAATTAAACATTTCCATTATCTCGTTTCCATCAACACAAGGCTGTAAAAGACGCTTATAATCACGATCTTTCAAGTCTTTTAATTTCTCACGAACAATACGAAAGTTATCTAAGAAACGCTGTTTGCGGACAGCATTCTTACTTGTTATATCTGCCTCACAGAGGGTCATCAAGTCATCTATATCATCACCTGCATCATTCAGCAATCGACGTACTGCAGAATCGGTCACCTCCTCATCAGCAATAGCAATCGGACGCATGTGCAAATCAACTTGTTTCTGCACATACTTCATCTTACTATCCATCGGGAGTTTAAGACGACGGAAGATGTTTGGAACCATCTTTGCACCCACAAAGTTATGATTGTGGAAGGTCCAACCCGCTGTAGCATCCCAACGCTTACACTTAGCCTTGCCCACATCATGCAACAACGCAGACCAACGCAACCATAGATTATCCGTGTACTTACAGATATTATCCAATACTTCAAGCGTATGATAGAAATTGTTCTTATGAGCACGTCCGTTTCTTGTGTCCACAACATCAAGTGCAACAAGTTCTGGAAGAATAAGCTGCAAAAGACCACAACGATATAGTTCTATAAATCCCTTGCTTGGTGTTGTAGTCATCATAATCTTATTCAACTCCTCTTCAATACGTTCCCCACTTATAATCTTGATTCGTTCAGCATTACGTTCCAAAGCCTCGAAGGTCTCGTCCTCTATAAAAAAGTTAAGTTGTGTAGCAAAGCGAACACAACGCATCATACGTAATGGGTCATCAGAGAAAGTAATATCAGGATCAAGTGGCGTACGGATAATACCATCCCAAAGGTCATCAACACCATCAAATGGATCAACCAATTCGCCAAAGCGTGCTTTATTCAAACATATAGCCATCGCATTAATCGTGAAATCACGGCGGTTCTGGTCATCTTCTAATGTACCATCTTCGACTATCGGTTTTCTACTATCGTGGCTATAACTTTCCTTTCGCGCGCCAACAAACTCTACCTCTATATTCTTGTACTTTACCTGTGCTGTACCAAAATTACGGAAACTGACAAATGAGCCTTCTTACCTAAGATAGCTTTCAATTCACTTGCAACCTGAATACCGCTTCCAACAACCACAACATCTATATCATTTGACGGACGCTCTAAGAACAAGTCACGGACGTAACCGCCCACAACATAGCATTCCAAGCCAAGTTTATCGGCTGCTGTTGAAATATGATGAAATATATCTTTGTCTATAAGCTGTGCCAATTCGGCATCTGAGAGATCTCGCATATAATGTTATCTTTATAATAAGAATCATGCAAAGATACATATTTTCCACAACTCTCACAAGTTCAAAACTAAATGGATACGCATTTTATGGTTCTTTCGTTAAATGCGCAGATAGTTTTCATATAGTTTTGACGAAAGAAACGAAGTAGCTCATTGAACAAAAACATAGCAAAAACTCTCAATAAGCTACTTCTCTTATTGTCCTCCGACACAGAAATTCTTTCCATTTTAATACAACGAAAACGCAGGGAAGATTTTGAAAATTCATTACATAATTTTAAATAAAATATCTATAAATAAGGGCAAAAATACATATAAAAAGCAAGTTTGCAATCAACAGAGAATCAGTTAGTTATAAAGTAGCAAAGTAAAAGATGCTTTTTTGGACTTCAAAAGGGCGTTAGTTAGACCTTAAAAGGGCATCTTTTGCAAGTCTATTAGGCGTCTTTTAAAAGCCAAAAGAGCATGTATAGGACTCAAGTTGTATGAAAATTATTTACAAAAAGCTATGGTATGGGAATAAATTATTTGTAAAAGCCGGATAGACATAGTGTCTATTGCATTTTATCTTGTAATTTATCCCCTTTGTAAGGTTATCTAATTTGGGAGGTGATACCATGCAAGTATAATCCCGCCTTTCATTCTATTGACCATCTATGTATTAAACGGAAGAATATTAAAACATACGGTTTTCCTTAAAACGACTTATGGTTAAAACTCTCTGAAAGGCTTATAATCCTACAAAAAGACACGCTTCTTTCCTCAACACAAAGGTTAATAATGATTATTCAAACCCTTGTTATAATCTGTTGCAATGATTTACAAACCAATCTTAAACACAGGAATAGTTGTTAATTCATTCGTTTATTACAGCGAAATTCTGTATTTTTGCAGTCAAATCAATATAAGACTATGGCAAGTCAACTGACAAAGACACAGCAGGAATTTCAAGATGTGCTCGCAGAGTGCAGAAGTCTCTTTGGGAAGAAGCTCCACGACTATGGCGCTTCATGGCGTATTCTGCGTCCATCTTCCCTCACTGATCAGCTCTTTATTAAGGCTAAACGTATCCGTTCTCTGGAGATTACGGGTGAAAGTTTGGTGGGTGAAGGCATCCGCCCAGAGTTTATCGCACTGATAAACTATAGTATCGTAGGCCTTATCCAGCTGGAAAAAAAGGCTTTGTCGACAGCGTTGATATGACACCTGATGAGGCATTAGCACTATACGATAGCTACGCAAAGGAGTCATACGAGTTGATGATAAAGAAGAATCACGACTATGGCGAGGCTTGGCGCGACATGCGTGTCAGCAGCTATACCGATTTAATCCTAACAAAGATTGAACGTATTAAGGAGATTGAAGACCTTGGCGGTGCAACGCTTGTCAGCGAGGGTATCGATGCCAATTATATGGATATAATGAACTACGCTGTTTTTGGAGCAATCAAACTACATGAATAAAATAAAGTCCATACTGGTAAACTTCAGCCGCGCCCTACTTGCTTTGACATTCATCTTTTCGGGCTTTGTCAAAGCGATTGACCCTTTAGGTTCGCAATATAAGATTGCAGAATACTTAGAGGCGGTACAGTTGTCGGCTTATATTCCAGACTGGACACAATTGATGTTATCTGTCGGACTGGCAGCTATAGAGTTCACATTGGGTGTGATGCTCCTGCTTGCTATCCGTCGACGACTTGCCAGCAAGCTTTCACTCATCATTATGGTTGTGATGACGCTTGTGACCCTGTGGCTTACTGTAAGCAATCCAATACAGGATTGTGGATGCTTTGGTGATGCTATTCACCTCACAAACACACAGACTTTCATCAAGAACCTTATACTCTTGATTGCTGCCTTCATCCTTGCACGTTGGCCACTTTATCAGATACGCTTTGTATCAAAAACTAATCAGTGGATTGCTTTCTACTTTACGATTGTCTTTATATTCACGGCATCTATACTGAGTCTTTATCATTTGCCTATCTTCGATTTCCGTCCATATTACATCGGACAAAACATCAAGAAGGCTATGGAGGTTCCTGAAGGTGCCAAGCAGACAACCTACAAGACAACCTTTATTTGTGAGAAAGATGGTGTAACAAAAGAGTTCACTGAGAATGATTACCCATACGATGATTCTACATGGGTATTCAAAGATACACATCAAGAGATACTTGAAAAAGGCTATGAACCTCCTATCCACGACTTCTCTATTACAGACGAAAAGACGGGAGAAGATCTTACTGATAGCATATTAACCAAAGATGGATATACTTTCCTACTCGTAGCCCCAGTATTAGAGCGTGCTGACGATAGTAACTTTGGTGAGATTGATGCAATCTATGAATATGCGAAAGAGAATGGTTATGGTTTCTATGGACTGACTGCAAGTACGGATAAAGCTGTAAAACACTGGCGAGATATTACGGGAGCCGAGTATCCTTTCTATACAACTGATGGTACAACGCTTAAACAATCATCCGTAGTAATCCTGGCTTGGTGCTACTCTACAAAGGTACTATCATCAATAAGTGGAGTCACAATGCCCTTCCTAAGCAGGCAGAGTTGAACGCTCCATTATCACTTATTGAGGCAGGACGTGAACCAGAGAATAAGACATGGACAAAGATTGTCTTGATTCTTATTTGCTATATCTTCCCACTAACACTCCTTATTGTTGCCGACCGCATTTGGTCATGGACACGATGGGTAAGAAAACGTGAGGAATGGTTGAAGCAAAAGGAGGAATGGTTATTACAAAGAGAACAATCAAATAAATTATATCAACTTTTAAAACGTAAAAGACAAATGAGAAAGAAAATTGTTGCAGGTAACTGGAAGATGAACGAGACCCTGCAGGAAGGTATTGCATTGGCAAAGGAAATTAACGACTCATTGAAGGCAGAGAAGCCAAACTGTGATGTTGTTATCTGTACTCCATTCATTCACCTTGCAAGTGTTGCACAGGTATTGGACGCTGAGGGTGTTGCTCTCGGTGCTGAGAACTGCGCTGACAAGGAGAAGGGTGCTTATACTGGTGAGGTTTCTGCCGCTATGGTAAAGAGTACTGGTGCACAGTACGTTATCCTCGGTCACTCTGAGCGCCGTCAGTATTATGGTGAGACAGCTGAGATTCTGAAAGAGAAGGTACAGTTGGCATTGGCTAATGGCTTGAAGGTTATCTTCTGCTGCGGCGAGACTCTTGAGGAGCGTGAGGCTGAAAGCAGAACGAGGTAGTAAAGGCTGAGCTCGAAGGTTCTGTATTCCACCTTTCTGCTGAGGAGTGGAAGAACATCATCTTGGCATACGAGCCAATCTGGGCTATCGGTACAGGTAAGACTGCTACTTCTGATCAGGCTCAGGAGATGTTGGCTTACATCCGCTCAATCGTTGCTGAGAAGTACGGCAAGGAGGCTGCTGAGGAGACATCAATCCTCTACGGTGGTAGCTGCAACGCAAGCAACGCTGCTGAGTTGTTCGGCAAGGCAGATATCGACGGTGGCTTGATTGGTGGCGCTTCATTGAAGGCTGCTGACTTCAAGGGTATCATCGACGCTTGGAAGAAGTAATTCAAAGAAAAACTAAGAGGCTGTATCAAATTGTCATTCGGTCAACAACCATTGGCATATTTGATACAACCTCTATTTCAATTTTTATACACTAAAGAATGAAAAGACTCCTTACAATCATAGTTTTTATGCTGACTGCTGTTGTGGCTGTTAATGCCCAAGGGTCGGTGACGGTATCACAGAGTGCCGAGATTGACGCATTGGTGAATGGCAAAAAGGCAGACAAGAAAAACAAAAAAGACCGACAGAAAGTAGAGAGTCAAAACGAACCTGCACGTCCAAATATCAAGACGCCAGACACAAAACAGTTGGTTGTCCCAAAACTAAACGAGCACAAGCCAGAGATAGCACGACCAGAAAACAACACTTTACAACCTGTCAGAACAAATAGTAAAGCGTTTAGTCAGAAAACCGCACATTCCGACATGGGATGAGATTGAAGATACGCGGATTGTGACCAAACGTGTCAAGAAAGGTGTACAGAAAGTTAGAGGATTCCGTGTACAGGTGTATAGCGGTGGTAACACTCGCATTGCACACCAACAAGCAGACAAAGCAGGACAGAAAACAAAACTGCTCTTCCCTGAGCAGCCTGTTTACGTACATTTCTATCCACCACGTTGGATGTGTCTTGTTGGTAACTTCACCAACTATGAGGCAGCAAAGAAGATTATGCGAACACTCCGAAAGGAGGGCTATCCACATGCTAACGTCATCCGTATGATGGTGACAATAAAGACAACACAACCTGTAAATTACTAAGGGTTATCCTACTCTACAATATTAAAGAGAACCCTAACACATACAAATAATAAGAAAGAAAAGTAATATGACTCCCGAAATACCATTCCGTGAAGGATTAGACGAACTTGCATCACACTACAAGCAGGTACTTACACTCTTAGGAGAAGACCCCGAGAGAGAAGGCTTGGAGAAGACACCAATGCGCGTTGCAAAGGCAATGCAAGTGCTTACACGTGGCTATACACAAGATCCTCATAAGGTGCTGACTGACGCTCTATTTGAAGAGAAGTACAACCAGATGGTTATTGTGAAAGATATTGACTTCTTCTCTATGTGTGAACACCACATGCTTCCTTTCTATGGCAAAGCTCATGTTGCATATATACCAAACGGACATATAACGGGATTGAGCAAGATAGCACGTGTAGTGGATATCTTCTCACACCGCCTGCAAGTACAGGAACGCCTAACAGAGCAGGTGATGCAGTGCATCAATGACACCTTGAAGCCACAAGGCGTAATGGTTGTCATCGAAGCAAAACACATGTGTATGCAGATGCGTGGCGTAGAAAAACAGAACTCTATTACCACAACAAGTGCTTATAGCGGTGTATTTGAATCAAGTAAGACTCGCAATGAGTTCATGGACTTGCTACGTGGTGAGACCAAGAGAATATAGTTTAAGCACTATTATAAACTTTAAAACTCAAAAAAGAAAAGAACAATGAAAACAGCAGTACTGGCTATCTGTACACTTGTAATAGCATTGTTTACTACAAGTTGCTCAAAAGACAACGACATTCCAGATGCTGAGAAAAATGCTATACAGGCGCTCAACAACATTACAGGAAACTATAAAGGTAACTTGGCTACCAAATATAGTACAACTATAATAGTCTGGCCGGATGTCAATTGGAATGTAGACAAGAATTCTACCATTACAGTCAACAACTTCCCATACCAATTGTTAGCAGATGGAGTGTCAAAGAAAACTGCATCTTCGCTATATACTACTCTCGCTAACGAGAAGCAAAGACCGCTGAAATTGTATATTACGACCTTACAACCACAAGATAATAAGGTATTTTTCAACTTGTCATCTAACTTCAAGTTTGATATTACAACAGCCAACGAAACTTATGAATTAATAGGTGCAGTTTCCTTTAACAATAAGCAGTTCAGCAGTAGTTATACAATGAACAACTCTGAAATGCAACTGCAATTCACTATATACAAACTGGTGAAAATAAACAAAGCACACGCAACTGCAATTATACAAGAGGATTTTGATACACCTGTTAGCTTCAATCTGACAGGATATAAGAGATAAAACAACAATATACTTGTTGAGTTTGAACTAAGAACAATAGAAAAGAAAGATATACAATGAAGTTTATTTCATGGAATGTAAACGGGCTTCGCGCCTGTGTAGGAAAAGAATTTGAACAGCAATTCAAGGACTTAGACGCAGATTTCTTCTGTCTACAAGAGACAAAGATGCAAGCAGGACAGCTTGACCTCAGTTTCCCGGCTATGAATCTTACTGGAATTACGCTGATAAGAAGGGTTACTCTGGCACCGCTATCTTCACAAAGCATAAGCCATTAAGCGTGACTTATGGTATTGATATTGATGAGCACGACCATGAGGGACGTGTGATAACATTGGAGATGGATGACTTCTATCTCGTAACAGTCTATACACCGAACTCACAAGACGGACTTCGTCGATTGGAGTATCGTATGAAGTGGGAAGATGACTTCCAAGCCTATCTCCACAAACTCGATGAGAAAAAGCCTGTTATCGTATGTGGTGACATGAATGTTGCCCATCAGGAGATAGACCTTAAGAACCCAAAGACAAACCACAAGAATGCTGGTTTCACTGATGAAGAGCGTGAGAAGATGACCCAATTGCTGAGTAATGGCTTCATCGACACCTTCCGTACTCTTTATCCTGAGCAGGTTACTTACTCTTGGTGGTCGTATCGCTTCCGTGCAAGAGAGAAGAACACGGGGTGGCGTATTGACTATTTCCTTATCTCAGAACGATTGAAAGATCGTCTCGTAGATGCCAAGATTCACACAGATATGATGGGAAGCGACCACTGCCCAGTAGAAATCGTCTTGAAATAAACCTTCTATATGCAGGCCCAGATAAAGACATTACTCTTGATGGCTGCTGTCATGGCAGCCATTATTGTCTATGCTGTTATCCCAACTGAGATAACCCTGGGCAGCTATACCATCCGCAAAATAACCCTTGCAAGCCTAAACCAACCACTTATTGAGAAAACAAAACAGCCTAAACCAACGGTCAAGAAGGTGCGTCGTAACCAAACAATCCTCTTTATTGGCGACTCAATGGTCGAAGGTCTTTCGCGTAGGTTAGGCGATTACGCTGGCGAAAACGGACATAAGCTATATACCGTCATTTGGTATAGTTCTTCTACTGAGCGTTGGGGAACCACCCAAACCTTAGAGCACTTCATTGCTGAATATAAGCCAACGTACGTACTCATCTGCCTTGGCAGTAATGAACTCTTTATCAACGACCTTGCCATTCGTACACAATATGTACAGCAGTTGGTGAAGAAATTAGATAACATCCCCTTCGTATGGATTAGTCCTTCCACGTGGAATGGCGACACAGGCATCAATGATGTCATAAAGGAGAATGTCGGAAAAGGACGTTTCTTCGACAGTCGTAACCTCAAACTTGAGCGAGGTAGCGACCATTATCATCCTACATGGGCAGCAGCTGCCTACTGGATGGATACCGCTGCTAAGTTTATAAGGAGTAAAGAGTGTGCTAATCCGCTACAACTCAACAATCCAAAAGCCCATCACAAGGCAACAAATACAAAGCTTTTGCAACCTTCCTTTGAAGGCTATTAAATAGGAAACAAGTAGCAAATAAACGATTAATACATGGCAAATATAACACAGCTAATGACTGCCTTCTTTGACTTCTTGTCTTCACAAGACAAGAACTGGTCGCTGTGTACATTTTCATTTATGGTTTCTTTCCTTGTTTTCTTCGCCATATACATAGGATTAAACCGCTATCGCCAAACATGGACAAAGGCATACGTCATAGCTTTTAGTCTTTTCTTTGCCTTCAAAGCGAATGGAGTTTTAATGTGGCTATTGCCCATTATTACGATTAGTTCATGGTATCTCACTCGCTTTATGATGCGCTTAAGGCGTGGAAAAGTGCGTAAAATTGGACTTGCCATTGTCATCCTAACAGAGTTATTACCCCTACTCTATTACAAATACACAAACTTTACACTTGAAATATTCCACGAACTATTGCGTAGCAACTTCTCACCAGAGAAGATGTTGCTACCTGTCGGTATCTCATTCTTCACCTTTCAAGCTATCAGTTACACCGTTGATGTCTATAAAGGACGCTATCCTAAGACGGCAGAACTGATTGACTACGCTTTCTACCTTACCTTTTTCCCACTCCTTATCGCTGGTCCTATCACCCGCGCTGAAGTATTGCTCCCACAGGTTCAGACACCGAAAGACAATGTCAACGAGAACCTTGTTTATAAAGGTTTATGGCTGATCATCTGCGGACTGATAAAGAAAGCCCTCATCGCCGACTATATTGCACAATACAATAACATTGTTTTTGATGCGCCAGCAAGCCAAAGTGGCTTTGGTAATTTGATGGGCGTATTGGGCTTTTCAGTTCAAATCTATTTCGATTTCTCGGGTTACAGCGACCTTGCTATTGGTGTTGCCGCCCTGATGGGATATGAGCTAAAAGACAATTTCAGATTCCCTTATCAGAGTCTGAACCTCACAGAGTTCTGGCATCGTTGGCATATAGCTCTCTCCACATGGTTCCGTGACTATCTTTACATCCCATTGGGAGGAAACAGAAAAGGCGAACTTCGCACCTACCTCAATAGCTTCTTGGCAATGATAGTGGCAGGTCTGTGGCATGGTGCATCATGGATGTTCATTGTATGGGGTGTACTTCATGGTATCGGACTGGTCATTCATAAGTTTTGCCGAAACAATGGATTGGATAAGATACCAGACAATAAATATACAAAAGGTATCAGCTGGTTTATTACGTTTAGCTATGTTTCCCTTGCATGGATATTCTTCCGTGCAGCGGATATGACAACTGCTACAACATTAATCGACAACATCCTGCATACTATCAGCCTCGCAGATGCCTACAACTTCCTAATGGAATACCCACTATGGCTTGCCGTTGTGCTGATAAGTTTGGAACTTCATAGTATTCGAGAGACTGACTATAACTGGCTACAAAATAAGTTTATCAATTCTTCATGGCTCGTAAAGCTATGTATCTTTGCTGTTGTTATGCAGTTAGTTATTAATCTTAGCCACCATAGTATCCAACCTTTTATCTACACACAATTCTAAAATGGTTATCAAATACAGATATAGCAGCTTATTACTCTTAGAAGCGTTATTATTCACACCCATCCCCATCTTCTTTTCTATATGGTTTTTCTTTGGGCACAAAGGTGTAGACGCTGCCCATCCTTTCATGCTCATTATCGCACTCTCAATCATACTTCATACTGTTTCGTTTTGGCTATTCAGACTTTTTGTTGCCTGCCAAAAATTGTGGAAAAAAGACTATCTATCCATCAAAGGTGACCATATTTGTTTCTACGATTGCCTACGTTGCAAATATACGGAAGTAACTGCTGATGAAATAGAAGGGATAAACGACTACCATTATTACTTCGTTCCTTTCATCGTTCAGATAATTTATACCACAAAAGGAAGAATCTTCACTCTTCCAGAACTTACTAACGAAGGGCAAGAAAGGGTTACAGAAATCATTTACGACTTCCTATATCAGGCTGAAAAAGAGAAGAACGAAAGTCATACAACTATATACTAAAAAAAGATAAGTATAACCTATCAACTTTCAGTCTCCTCTCTTTGGTGAAACAAAACAAATGCTTTCGCGCTTCACTCACCTTTGAAACAAGCAACAAATAAGCATTAGTCGACTCTGAACCAACTCTCTACCGACAATCACATCTACATCTATTTGTTTGGTGCGAAGCCTCCGCACCATTGGTGCTTACCATCCGCACCACACGTGCTAAGGCTCCGCACGACTCTTATTGGAAGTGTAAAGTGAGGGGAAGGTTATATCTACAAGCTACAGGTTTACCATTATGTAATGCTGGCTTCCACCCATTTAATAATTGAAGTGCAGTCGCAAGGCTTCGATTCAACTCAATATTATTTACCGTTAGAAAGACTATATCTTTCAAAGAACCATCCGTATCAACAATAAAAGAGGCGTAAATTCTCCCCACAGGAGTTGTTGCTGGGCTAAGTCCTATATAGGAAATATTCTGCGCAATAGCCGCAGCTAAATTTCCATCAAACTGTGGCAATATTTCTGGGAAGACGGAATCAGGTGATAAAGAGACATATACAGCCTCATTAGGAAGTTTCTTAGTGCCTGCATAAGATAATGACTGTTTCTGCCACTTCTTAAAACTCTTAGAGAAAAGCACATCTACCATGTCATTACTTACTTCTGAATAAACTCCACCACCGCTATCAACACCAAGGTCGAAGCGTATATTCTGTCCTATCAGTGCAAACTGATTGGGTAGACGATCCCAGTCTATTGAGTCTGCTGTCTGAGTATTCGCCATATTATCCAACAATTCACAAAACTGATAGCGAACATTAGATCCTGCCACAAGCGTGTCTGATTGAACACGTCTTTCTGCGATAAAACCTTCTTATTAATAAGGTCGAAAGTAAAATAAGAATGCTTTGCCGTAATGACACTTGTTGCATTACGCTCCTCCAAGCGGGCAAGAAAAGAAATGTATCTGCCTGGCTCCAACCAAAGACATCGTAACCCCATATCGTAAAAACGCCTTTCAGCACCCGCATCATCCTTTATAGTTCGCACTTCTTTACCTAACGAAGACTCAAACTGCTTCCAACCAGTATCATAACTTTCAGAAGACTGGTCAAAGAAAAAGCTTGTAAGATAATGCTGTAGTTCTGGTAAGACCGAGCCATCCAAGCCTTTTGGCCATTCAAAATCCTTTGAAATAATCGTCAACGTATCACCCTTCTCATATAGATGTCGGGACGACTCATAAAGCATGGCATCCTTAGACGCAATTGTTCCTGCCGACTGTCCGAATGCCATAAGACTTACAAACAGTAACAGGAACAAAGTATTAAGTCGGTTAATCATAATTTCATGAATGTTGTCTGGTGTCTCTTACTTGCTTTTTGACCCTTTGGTGTAAAAACATCATTAAGTTCCATCACACCAGAAAAGCTAATCGTCTCCTTTTCACTGGGATTAATTACCAATGACACAGTAGCATTATCGAAGACTTCAAGTACAATCTGATAGCTCTCGAAATCATTACGAGTGGTCATAAAGATACGACGTCCGCCCTTCATCGGTTCTTCCTTGTAACTCGTTAGAGGTTCTACAAGGCTCAAACCGCCACCACGTCCGTAAGGAATATAGTAAGCTCTACCGAAATAAGGGAGGAAAAGCCCTACCGAATCACCACTTACCTCCATTCCCCAGTCATTCTGCAAATAGACAGCAGGACCACGCATAGGATACATTCGGTCTACAAATATACGGTAACGATGTTCTGCCAAGTGGGCTTTCACAGCAGCTGTACGCAACTGCTCCATTTTCTCTTTTGGTACAGGATTACCCTCAGAATCGTAATAAGTTGTAGCACAACCCACCATAAGGACTGCTACAAACAAAAATAAAACTAAACGTTTCATAGTGTACCTCTCTTTCTTTTAAGTCGTTATAGTATTCCTCCTTTCTTCTCCACAAGTATTGAAACATCTATTCATCAATGTTGTGAAGATTTGTATAGTCCTTTCGTTCTAACTAAAGAACAGTTATATACTATTCAATCTTTTCAATCTTTGGTGCCTCCATCTTCTCAATAGAAGGTGCTACTTGCTTAACAGGAAGCTCAGAAGATGGAGCTATATCTGGAGCAGGAGCAGCGATAGGAGCATCGTATTGGTTAGACTGCACCTTATCAGAAGCTTCCTTCCCCTTATCATCTTTACCTGCCTTAGCTTTTTCAGCCTCAGCAGCTTTCTCCTCATCAGTCATCATATCTTCTTTTGAAGGCTTCATATTAGGCCAAAGATAATCGCCTACTATGTCTATTGTGTCTACATCTGCATTACGCTTCTGTACCTCTTCCTGCTCTTGCTCAGTCATAGGAACATCATCGGAAGACACAATAAAATTATAAATTAAGCCCAAGAATACGAGGACAACCAGTACACAGAGAGCTTTAAAGGTCAGCGACTTTGTGAATTTACGCTGCTTATTCTGATTTGACATAGTCTTGTTATTATTCTGTTCTATTAAGAAATAATTTATACTTCACGGAGAATCACAATCGGTACATTCTCCTTCTATCTTTTGCAAAGATAAACATTTAAAAGGAGAATGTACCGAAAGGATAGTAAAAAACTGCTTATTTCTTACTGAAAACACTTAAATCATTATTGATTCTTTGGTTTTCAGTATTGTGCAAGTTTACTCCTTGATACGGATAAAAGCATTAGCAAGGATAGCGGTAAGACCGCCTGTGGTGATACCACTTGAGAAAATGTTCTTGATAATATCAGGCATTTTGTCAAGAATACCAGGTACCAACTCTACGCTCAGACCCATTGCAAAACTGATAGCCATAACCAATACTGCTTTACGAGTAATCTCAGTAGAAGCTATGATACGAATACCAGCTGCAGCAACTGTACCGAACATCAACAAGGTTGCACCACCCAATACAGGGTCAGGGATAAGTGAGAACACCTTACCTACTACTGGGAACAATCCTAAAAGAACCAAAGCACCTGCGATGAAATAACCAACATAACGGCTGGCAACACCCGTAAGCTGTATCATACCATTGTTTTGGGCAAAGATAGAGTTAGGAAAACTATTGAAGACGGCAGCCAAGAAAGAGTTGAAACCATCTGCAAGGACACCTCCCTGCGCTCTCTTCATAAAGACAGGACCTTCAACAGGCTCACCAGAGATGAGCGAATTGGCTGTAATATCACCAAAAGCCTCAACGGCTGTTACCAAATAAATAAGTCCGATACCAATAATTGTACCCAAGTCAAAGTTCAAACCATATTTGAAAGGAACTGGAATATTAAGGCTGCCACTACCTTTGAGGCTTGAAAAGTCAATCATATTGAGTGCATAAGCAGCTACACAGCCTATCAATAGTCCCAACACAATGGATCCCATACGTAGGAAAGGGTTGTTTGATCGGTTGAAGAAAATGATGCTAACCAATACGAGTAAAGCAAGTCCAAGGTTCTGCAATGAACCGAATGTACCACCATCAACAGCAGCCTGACCACCACCACAAGAGTTAATACCAGCCTTAATAAGACACATACCGATGAGGGAAACAACGACACCTGATACCAATGGTGTGATAATCTTACGTGTGTAAGGCAACAGGCGACTCACAATCATCTCTACAGCAGATGCAACAAGGCAGGCACCAAAGATATAACTGAGTCCCATCTCTATATTCATCTTGCCGTTAACCATACCCAGCATACCTGCACCAATAATAGGACTGATAAAAGAGAAAGAGGTTCCTTGAATACAAAGAAGACCAGCTCCAATCGGGCCCAACCTACGACACTGAATAAAGGTAGCCAATCCTGAAACGAAGAGAGACATTGACACGAGGAAACCTGTGGTATCCAAGTCGAATTTCAATGCTGAACTGATAATGAGTGGTGGTGTGATAATGGCTACGAAGATTGCCAACAAGTGCTGCAAGGCAGCAAAAATAGTTTCACGAATCGGTGGACGATCATTCAGACCATAGATAAGTTCCTTAGACTTTTCCATTCTTTTTGTTATTTTATACTATATAATAAAGGTAAGATGTTATTCTTTACTGAAATAAAAGGGTAGCTTTGGTGGCTCCAAAGTACAGCTTCATCTTTCTTAAAAGTTAGTTCTACGCCTCTTAAAGAGTAATCTCAATGCTTTAAAGAAGCGTTTGCGTTAAAGATGATTACCATATAAAACAAGAAAGGTGGGCACACAAGCCCACCTCGTTTATGTTTCTCTCATTTTAATCTCACAGTTTTCAAGCGACTCGATGATAGCCAAACTTTCACAACGAACACCTGCTGCTTCAATCGCATCACGACCATGTTGGAATGCTTTTTCTATGATAAAGCCCATGCCAACTAACTCTGCACCTGCCTTCTTGCAAAGGTCAATCATACCTTTTGCTGCATTACCATAAGCTAAGAAGTCGTCGACAAACAGTACCTTATCGCCTTCACCCAAGTATTCCTTCGATATTACAACATGATACTCTCTTTGTTTGGTAAACGAGAAGACGCTTGTTGAAAGCATATCGCCCATTGTTGAAGGCTTTTTCTTCTTCGCAAAGACCACAGGAAGGTCGAGGAGAAAGCCCATCATAATGGCAGGAGCAATGCCACTCGCTTCTATTGTGATAATCTTGTTGATTTCTGTTGAGGCATAACGGCGGATAAACTCCACACAAATCTGCTTCATCAGATTAGGATCCATCTGGTGATTAATAAACTTGTCTACCTTCAAGATTCCGTCTGGGAAACACTTTCCATCCTTAAGGATACGGTCACGTAATGCTTTCATTGTGCAATTAATCGTTTGTCTGTTTCGAGAATTAATTGCCTACAAAAGTAGTAAAAATCTCAAATATAACGTGCATAAAAACCGCTTTTTCTACACCTTACCCACATAAAAGTCGATAATCACCGATTAATCCACGCCATTACAAAAAGTTTTAGTACTTTTGCACCCGTTTGTCGGTAGGAGAAAAGTTCTCTCTTCCGATGTTTTCTTTAATTATATTTATGTACAAACCAACATTTCAAAAGCGCAGCGTTCTGAAGTTTAAACACTTCTCCAACCACGGCTACTCGCTCTTTTCCGTTCTTGGGAAAGAGGTTCTGATTGGTGTACTGAGCGTCGCTACCTTACAAAATGCTACTGCCAAAGGCATTAGCGTTAAGACAGAGAAGGCAGAGACAGACTCAACAATCACCAACCAAGGCGTGATGATGGAAGAAGTGCACGTGACGGGAACGCGAGCACCGCTGACAGTTAGTCAGCAAGCGAGAATGGTAACTGTACTGAGTCGTGAGGATATTCAGGCGGCACCAGTACAAAGTGTAAACGATTTGCTAAAGTATGCCGTCGGAGTTGACGTCCGACAGAAAGGACCTTTAGGTGCCTTAACCGACGTAAGTGTCCGTGGTGGCAACTCAGAACAAATCACAGTCCTCCTTAATGGTATCAATATTTGTGATGCACAGACTGGACACAACTCCTTTGATTTCCCAGTTGACATCAGTGAAATCGAACGGATAGAAGTCCTTGAGGGTCCAGCAGCCCGAGTTTATGGTACATCTTCTTTATTAGGTGCAATAAACATCGTAACCAGAATTCCACAAAAGACAAGTCTTTCTGCCCATGTTGAAGGTGGTTCCTACGGCTATCTCAGTGCTGGCATACGTGGAAACATCGCTTCAAAAGACCGTTGGAACAATCAGCTATCAGCTTCTTACACGCGCAGTGATGGCTATCTTCGCAACAAGACGGGCAGCCTCAACGCTGATTACCGCACTGCAAAAGTTTTTTATCAAGGTAATTATACGGATGAAGACATTGCTGTTCGTTGGCATACTGGCATGAGTCTGAAGGACTTTGGTTCAAATACTTTCTACTCGGCAAAGTTTGACGACCAGTTTGAACACACCTTTAAAACCTTCACAGCCATTCAAGCAGAGAACCTACGTGGACGCTTCCACATTAATCCTTCTCTCTATTGGAACCGTAATATGGACCGCTTTGAGCTCTTCCGTGGTGCATCCAACAAGTATCCTTTCAACTATCACCGCACTGACATCTATGGTGTAAACCTCAATGCTTACTTTGACTGGGACCTTGGCCGCACAGCCTTCGCTGCAGAGTTACGCAATGAAGACCTCGTAAGTGGTAACCTTGGCGAACCACTCTCTCGTCCAAAGCATATCCATGGAACAGACAGAGACTATACTGTCGGGCTGAATCGCACGAATATTCAGTTTGTCCTTGAGCATAATATCATCCTTGATCGCTTCACGCTGTCAGCTGGTCTGACCGCAGTCAAGAACAGTCAAGCAGATATGCCAATGCGTGTTTACCCTGGAGTTGATGCAAGTTACCGTATCGGAAACGCTTGGAAGCTATATGCTTCTTATAATTCATCCCTCCGTATGCCGTCAGTAACAGAGTTATTCTACTCTGTTGGTGGTCATAAGGCAGACAAACATCTTCGCCCAGAAGAACTTTCAGCATTCGAAACGGGTGTGAAATATGACAACAAGGGCGTCACTGCCAAGGCAAGTGTTTACTGGAATAACCACAAGAACCTTATCGACTGGATCAGTGATGGCACATTAGATGCTGACGGAGCCGTGATATGGAAGAGTGTAAACTTCGGAAAGATAAAGCACTTTGGAACAGAGGCATCACTTGATTTCGACCTTTATCAACTCCTTCCTTCACAAAAAGTTCTTTAAGAAGTTTGGTCTGGCTTATAGCTACATCCACCAGAAGAAGGTTGATAATCAAGGCTATGTAAGCAAATATGCGTTGGAATATCTGAAGAATAAGTTTGTAAGCAATCTTCAGTTGAACCTCTGGCGCAATCTTGACCTTGGCTTCTACTATCGCTTCCAACATCGTATGGGAAACTATATTGATACGAACAACCAACGACAAAGCTATAAGAGCTATGGCGTTGTTGATAGTCGTATGACTTGGAATGCAAAGAAGTGGACTGCATACGTTGAAGCAAACAACCTATTTGGTGCCCATTACGTTGACTATGGCAATGTTTCACAGCCAGGCGCATGGGTCGTTACAGGTATAAGTTTCAACCTTTAACGAATTACTTTCATGAAAATAAATATTTTTCTTCACGATAATAAATATTTATTTTCATACAAAAAAAGAATTATCATCACGTAAATAAATCATTATCTTTGTGATGATAATTCTTTTATAAATAATTAGTCGGAGCCGTAAAGACATTCGTTTTACAGCCCAACGACCCTCAATTACAACTTATCTCACATTGACCGCAACGCCACGACGTTGCATATCATCTGTCAATGGACGTACACGTGTAAGGAACTCCTTATAACTTCTACGTTCTGGAACACTCCATCCAGCCTCAGCCAAAGCGGCTGCACGTGGGAAAGCTTGATAGTAAATACGCTCTGTAGAGTTGATACATTCACTCCAAAGCGTTCCACTCACACCGAGCAAATTATCACGAACAAAGACGTTATCCTGTCCCCATGCTGGGTCAAGTCGATAAGTCTGCTCAAGTGTTGTTACCGGCATACCCCAGTTCTTTTCAGGCATATCCCCCCCTCTGCTGTGGATAGTCAAGGTAACAGTGTTCACCCGGACAGAGCATAATCTTCGCCTTATTTCGTACGGCAGCATCAATTGCCGTCTTCGTCAAACCATGTCGCCATGCATAAACCACACAACCCGGCTGAATCGTCTTAAACTCCTGCTCATACCAATACATTGGTGTCTTACCCAATGACTGAAGTTTATTAATCACGCGGTCGAAGAGGTATTGCTGTAATTGCCAATTCTCAGTGTATCCTTCTTTCTGCTTCAGTGCCGTACAAGCAGCACAATCAGACCACGCACCCAAAGGTGGCTGACCAGCTTCATCACCACCCAGATGAACGTATGGAGCAGGGAAAACATCAGCTAACTCGGTCAATACATTATCGAGGAACTCATAAACAAATGGTTCTGCAGGACAAAGTAACTCATTGCTCACACCACAAGTCAAGCGAATTGGCACAGGCTTCTTAGCGCAAGAGAGCTGTGGAAAGCAGTGAACAGCAGCTACCTCATGCCCTGGGAGTTCAATCTCTGGAATCACCATAACATGATACTGGGCAGCAAAACGAACGAGTTCGCACATCTCGTCTTGCGTATAATAACCGCTGATACGCTCTGGCATATCATCCATACCGACACGGTCAGAACCCTTCTCGACAAGTTCTGGATATTTCTTTATCTCTATACGCCATGCCTGATCGTCTACAAGATGAAGATGAAGTGCATTAAACTTATAGCGTGCCATCTCAACAACAAAGCCCTTCAAATCTTCAAACGGAATAAAATGGCGAACTGGATCAACCATCAACTCACGAATTGCCGTACGTGGTTGGTCCGCGATAAAGAGTGCAGGTATATTCGTAGAACGTGCCGAAACACCATTACCAATACAGAGTTGTTCAAGTGTCATCAGTCCGTTAAACACTGCTGTAGCTGTACGTCCTTTGATAGTTACTCCCTTATCATTTACCTGCAAGGTGTAAGCCTCATCATTTGTAAGCGACTTATCAAGTGCCAAACGTACCATCGGACCAGTTTTACGTCCTTTCTTATATGCTGTTCGCTCACCAAGAATACGCTCAGCTTGCATCTTTTCATTACTCAATTCGGGTGAAGCTTCTACCCCTACAACATCTTGCCATTTGAGAGGAAGATTTATTGTATAGACCTCTAACTTCAGCGGACGAGGTACAAGAATATTCTCTGGATCGCATACATTCTCCAACTTTGGACGTGCAAAGAAGTTTCGCCATCCCGGTGCGTTACGATAAGCTTTCTTTGCTTTAGCAGGAACAACAAGCTTTACACGGCTAAGGTCTATACCATCAAAGCATTGTCAGCACAAGCAGGAGGAACAACTGCCGAGAGACGAACTTCACGAAGTCCACGACAATTAGCAAAAGCGAAAGCACCTATACGTGTAGAGCCGTCGAAAGACAGTTCTGTCAACTGACGACATCCATTAAAAGCTGATGCATCTACCACACGTGTAGTTGCAGGGAAATGTAATTTTCCAACTATTCCGTCACAAGCAAAGAACGCTTGCGTACCGATAGAATCAAGTTGTGAAGGAAGTGTAAGTGATGTAAGACGATGACAAGAGTGCATCGCATTGCGGGGAATCACTTTACAGTCTGTCTGTGAAAGGTCAAGTACAGTCTCATTCACATTCACATCTCGCAAAGTTCTGAAGTTCTGCGCATTAGCCGACTGACCCAACAAAAAGACAAGCAAAAATCATTGGTATGCCTTTTCCCGCATATCTTCTCCAAGATGGGAAGCTATTTAGCACATTTTTTTTATAAATAAACTGCAGAGAATTCTCCAATAGATTTGCCCAAGAGGTTACGCTCATTGTAGACATTTTCTTCTTTGTTTTAATTACGTAATACAATAGATTTTGGTTTTATTATCTTAACAGATGGGACAAAGATACGAATAAGATTTGAGATACAAACATTTTCTATTGGCATACTTCTAAAACACAAAGGATATTGTTTGCTTTAACCTATAACACAAAGCAGATAGATAAGTGCACACCATAACTCATGCCACACTTTCTTTCCACCACAATGTAACACGCTAATAGTCCTTTCTACTTTAGAAGCAGTAGGGTTTTTGCATGACTATAAACCGTTCGCACCATTGGTGTTCACCATGCGCACCATTGGTGTTGAGCCTCCGCACAATAGGTGCTAAGCCTCCGCACGTTTAAAAGAAAGAGAAAAAAGGATTTATAGAAACCCACTTTCAATATGAAGTAAAGGGACATACTTTATAATACAGGTCACAAGTATGATTTTTATCAACAAAAAAAGAGGCTATAAACAGCCTCTTTTGAATTATATTTCAGTGTCGGGATGACCAGGCTCGAACTGGCGACCACTGGTCCCCCAGACCAGCATTCTAAACCTACTGAACTACATCCCGTTCCTTTTAAAGCAATGCAAAATTAGTTACTTTCCATCGTATTAGCAAACTTTTGGACTTCTTTTTCTCTTATCCCAAGTTTATTTTGTACTTTTGTCCTATAATAAATCTGCACTAAATACACATGCAATACATCATAACTTGCCCCAAACCTATTGATACTTCTATCACGCTTCCAGCATCAAAAAGTATCAGTAATCGTGCACTGATTATTCAAGCACTAACAAAGGGAGGAATGATGCCAGAAAATCTATCGGATTGTGACGATACAGAGGTTATCATCCGTGGACTAAGTAAGCAGTCAGATGTCATCGATATCAAAGCAGCAGGCACGGCTATGCGCTTTATGACAGCTTATCTAAGTGCAACTAATAGCGAAAATACAATCACTGGAACGGAACGAATGAAACACCGTCCGATTGGTATTCTTGTTGATGCACTGCGTGATTTAGGGGCAGAAATTGAGTATGTTGGCGAAGAGGGTTATCCCCCACTCCACATCCGTGGCAAACAACTTGAAGGAGGGACATTGGAGATACCAGGTAACATCAGTTCGCAATATATTTCTGCACTGCTGATGATTGCGCCTATTCTGACAAAAGGATTAGAACTAAAGTTGACGGGTAACATTATTTCTCGACCTTACATAGACCTCACATTGCATCTTATGCATGAGTTTGGTGTATCGGCAGAATGGACAGACTTTGACACGATTAGTGTGAAGCCGCAAGCCTATCAGCAACGTGCCTATACGATAGAAAGTGATTGGAGCGCAGCAAGTTACTGGTATGAGATACTTGCTCTGGCTGATGACACTGTTTCAAAAGTGACATTACAGGGACTGAAAGATGGCTCACGACAAGGTGACTCAGCTGTGCGTTACATCTTCTCACTATTGGGAATAAAGACAAGTTTTAAGGATAAAGATTCTAATGGTTTACCGGAAGCGATATTAACACGCCATTCACGAATGCTGAATAGAATAGAGTATGACTTTACCAACCAGCCAGACTTAGCCCAAACACTCATCGCAGTGTGTCCATTATTAGGAATACCCTTTCGTTTCACAGGCTTAGGTACATTGAAAATTAAAGAGACTGACCGTATTGAAGCTATGAAGAGAGAGATGGAGAAGTTAGGTTATATCCTCTATGATGAGAATGGAACAGAGCTTTCATGGAATGGTGAACGATGTGAACCAATGGCAGAACCCATCATAGAAACCTACGAAGACCATCGAATGGCAATGTCGTTTGCACCATTAGCGATCAAATTGGGGGAGATACGTATCAATAACCCAGAAGTAGTGTCTAAGTCTTATCCCCACTATTGGGACGATTTACGCAAAGCGGGCTTCCATATACAACAAGTGGATTAACCAACTCCTTGGAGCCGCTCAAACAATAAAATTGAAGTAAAGAATGGATATATTTTTCATTGGCATAGGTTCTCTTTTAATCTTAGCGATTATTGCAGCTATAGCAACAAAGCTCACCAAGAAGAAAGAAGGTGAGCCAGATGTAGTCATGCCGACATCTGGCGATTGTTCTTCTTGTGATGGAACAGACGATAAATGCGAACAGGTATGTATGATGGAGGCTGCTGTGAAAGGCGTAGAATACTATGATGATGAAGAACTTGATCGTTTCGTGGTAGGCCGTCTGACCAATATACAGACGAAGAGGTTGAAGAGTTTGCTACTATTCTCTATACAATGCAGCCCCATGAAGTGAAAGGTTGGAACAGAAGCCTTATCCTTCGAGAAATCAATCTACCAAATCAAATTAAAGATGAGTTGATAGCAATGATAGAAGGTTAAGCTTGTTATCTGTATTTATCTCCACTTTTAAGACGCTTACTTCAGAACAGAATATCAAAGAAAACGTGAAGAAAAGAATATTAAGACATATTATCCTCTCTCTGTTGGCAATCAGTGTACTAACTATAATCAGTTGCTCAACAAAGAATAACACCTCGCAGACGCGCTGGTGGCATGCCTTCAATACACGCTATAACGTCTACTACAACGGCGCACAGGCTTATATTGACGGCTCATTAGAGAAGGAGAAGGGAAATAAAGATAACTTCACAGAGCTCATCCCACTCTATACTGTCGGCAATAAGAATAGTCGTGACTTAGGAAAAGGCAACTTTGACAGAGCGATAGAAAAGGCTGAAAAGGCTATTGCAAAGCATAGTATCAAAAAGAGACCAGAGTGGACAAAGAGTAGACGAAAGACTGAAAAGGATATAGAATGGCTATCACGCCGTGAGTATAACCCCTTCCTATGGAAAGCGTGGATGCTCATGGGACGTTCACAATTCCACAAAGGAGCCTTTGAGGAAGCGGCAGCAACCTTTGCTTATATGAGTCGTATCTACAAGGGACAACCTGCTATTTATGGAAAAGCAAGGGCTTGGTTGGCTAAGTGTTACATAGAACAAGACTGGCTCTATGACGCTGAGGACATTATCCGTAATATGCAACGCGACTCTTTGGACTGGCGAGCTGTGAAAGAATGGGACTATACCTATGCTGATTATTACCTGCATTCAGGTGAGTTAGAAAAAGCTGTTCCTTATCTCCAGAAGGTTATCAAGCATGAAATGCGTAAGAAGCAGAAGGCTCGTGAGCTGTATCTGCTTGGACAGGTATTGGCTTCACTCGGCAGAAATGAGGAAGCCTACAAGACTTTCCAACGTGTTATTCGCACCAATCCTCCCTACGAATTGGAGTTTAATGCACGTATTGCTCAGACAGAAGTTACCGCTAAGGGGCAGACCAAGAAGATGATTAGTAAGCTCAAGCAAATGGCTGCTTCGGACAATAACAAGGAGTATCTTGACCAGGTGTATTATGCTATGGGCAACATACATCTTGCTGCACGAGACACGCTTGCAGCTATTAATGCATACGAGCAAGGCAATAAGAAGGCTACAAGAAGTGGTATTGAGAAAGGCGTATTACTGCTCCACCTCGGTGATCTCTACTGGGAAAAAGAGCGCTTTGGAGATGCTAAACGATGCTATGGAGAAGCTATTGGATTGCTTGACAAGGACCGTAAAGACTACGAGCAACTATCTGAACGTTCTAAGATATTAGACGAGTTAGCCCCTTACACGGATGCTGTACAACTCCAAGATTCGCTTCAGTATCTTGCCAAATGTTCTGAACAAGAACGAAATGCAGCCATAGACCGTGTCATAACTGCCCTCAAGAAGAAAGAAAAAGAAGAACGAGAGCTACAGTCTGCAATGAATAATGGACAGCAGCAAGGTATGGATGGCGACTTTGGAAATAATAACCTTGGGACGCCTAAGCCTATAAATAACAGACAACAGCAAGGAAGTACGTGGTATTTCTATAACCCAACAGCAGTTCAACAAGGTAAAACTACCTTCCAACAGCTATGGGGTAAACGAGAGAATGTTGATAACTGGCAGCGCATTAATCAAAGTGTTGTGGGCAGAGTAGGCAATACCAATATGCCTATTGAACTTACGGAGCAACAAAGGGACTCTATCATGCGTGCTGAAGTACGTCAGGATTCTGTCAAACAAGCGGCTGATTCTCTCAAGAACAACCCCCATAAACGTGAGTATTATCTATCACAAATACCTTTCACTGCGGAACAGTTGGAGGCAAGTAACAAGATTCTCGAAGACGGATTGCACCATTCTGGCGTCATCTTTAAGGACAGACTCGACAACCTTCGGTTAGCAGAAAAGGCTTTAAGGCGTGTAAGTGACAACTATCCTGACTATGAACAGATGGACGATGTGTACTATCATCTCTATCTACTCTATATGCGTAAGAATGAACCACAGGTGGCTGAGAACTATGTTACACGCTTAAGTCAGAAGTTCCCAAAGAGTAAATGGACTACTCTTCTTACCGACCCGTACTATAAGCAGAACCTTCGTTTTGGCGTACAGATAGAGGACTCCCTCTATGCAGCAACCTACGAAGCCTTCAAACAAGGCCGATATGGTGAGGTTGCAGCTAATACTCGCATCTCTGATTCACGCTTTCCAATGGGTGCAAACAGGGATAAGTTCCTCTTCATTGGAGGATTGGGTAAGTTAAACAACGGCGATCCTACGGGTTGTGTCAACGACATGAAGGAGGTTGTTAAGAACTATCCAAGCAGCCGAATCAGCGAGATGGCGGGTATGATTGTCAATGGTGTGCAAGCTGGTAAGAAACTGCGTGGCGGTAAGTTTGACCTTGACGACATCTGGAACTATCGTGCAAACGTAATGAAAGATAGCGATAGCATACAACAAGCTAAGCTTTCTTCAGAGCGTGACATAGACTTCAAGTTCCTGCTTGTCTACCATCCTGACTCATTAAAGGAGAACAAGTTGTTATTTGAATTGGCACGATTCAACTTCACAAACTTCCTCGTTCGTAACTTTGAAATTGAGATAGAAGACCTCAATGGTTTACATCAAATGCAGGTATCGAGCTTCCGTAGCTTTGATGAGGCTTATCAATATGCACGTCAACTATTTGCATCACAGGCTGTAGCACAGCAAATGGGTAAGAGTACTAAGGGCATCATTATCAGCGATAAGAACCTTAAACTGATAGGAACAACCTATAGTTACAAGGACTACGAGGCATTCTATGCAAAGCATTTTGCCCCATTAGTAGTGACACAAAGATACTTACTTAGTGAGCCTGCTGAGGTTGCAACACCGCGTGAACGTGACATACAGCAAGAGATTGAACAGAAACATGCAAATGACCCTGACCTCTATCCTGATACACAAGACGTACCAGTTGACAACACGATGACTATCCCATTGGAGGAAGCCAAGCCAACAAAGACAGAACAAAAGGTGATTGAACAGAACACTAACACCTTTGAGATTCCAGTAGAGGATAAGAAGCCTATTGTAGAAGATAAGAAACCTGCAACTGAGAAAAAGCCAGTAATAGAAGAAAAGAAGCCAGTAACTGAGGAGAAGAAGCCTGTATTGGACGACAACAGCACCTACTTCATACCAGAGGAGGAACCTACAAAGCCAACTACTCCTGTGACACCGGCTAAGCAAACAGTGCCAACGAGTCCTAACAAGACGGCTAAGCCTGTTGTACCAGCTAAGCCTACAACTCCAGTAGCACCTGCAAAAACAACAAAGCCAGTGGCTACGGACAAGTCTGCTAAGCCTACAACAGCAAAGCCTCAACAGCCTGCTACGCAGAAGCCACAGGCTACACCTACACCAAAGAAGAAGGTTTCGGATGATGGTCCGATAATCTACTTCGGTGATGAAGTTCCTCAACAGAACAAGACAAACAACAAAAATAATAAAAAGAATCAACCCATTCAAAACAATATCGAAGATGAATACTACGATTTGGAAGGGTTCTAAGGAAAGGAGACAACAACTATGAGCAATGGATTGTTACTTTGGGTAGATGATGAGATTGAGTTGTTAAAGGCTCATATCATCTTCCTTGAGAAGAAAGGGTACGAAGTCGTAACGGTCAGCAATGGCACAGATGCCATTGACCAATGCCAAGCACAGACATTCGACCTTGTCCTTTTGGATGAGCAGATGCCTGGTTTATCTGGCTTAGAGACATTACAACATATCAAGGAGATTCAACCTGCCACACCCATCGTTATGGTAACGAAGAGTGAGGAGGAAGACATTATGAACCAAGCTATCGGTGCGAAGATTGCCGATTACCTTATTAAGCCTGTCAACCCTAACCAGATTCTCCTTACACTGAAGAAGAATATCCACCAAAAGGAGATTGTCACGGAAGTAACCCAAAGCGGTTATCAACAGAACTATCAGCAAATTGCCATGCAGATAGCCGACTGCCGAACATTCAATGATTGGAAGGAAGTTTATCGGAAGCTTGTACATTGGGAACTGGAGCTAAGCAGTGCAGATAGCAATATGACCGAGATGTTGAAGATGCAGAAGGAAGAAGCCAACAATGGTTTTGCTAAATACATTGCGAAGAACTATCTTGACTGGGTCGCACCACAAGACAATAAGATAAACAATAGTTTCTCTAAATTAGCTGGACAGAAGAAGCAGCAGACTAACAACGCTGATAATCGTCCGTTGCTTAGTACTGATATCTTCAAAAGAAAGGTATTCCCACTCATTGATAAAGGCGAGAAGGTATTCCTCATCGTCATTGATAACTTCCGACTCGATCAATGGCGTATTCTCTCAAAAGAGATTGGCGACATGTTTGACATTGAAGAAGATCTCTACATGAGTATTCTTCCAACTGCCACACAGTATGCCCGCAACGCTATCTTCAGTGGTCTTATGCCAAAGCAGATAGCAACAATGTTCCCTGAACTGTGGGTAGATGAAGATGAAGAAGAAGGTAAGAACCTCAACGAGGAACCTCTCATTCAGACACAGATAGAACGCTATCGTCGTCATGACAAGTTCTCTTATCATAAGATTAACGACTCTGCCGGTGCTGATAAGTTCATGCAGCAGTATAATAACCTTTCGCAGAACAACCTCAATGTGCTTGTTGTAAATTTCGTAGACATGCTTTCTCACGCTCGTACAGAGATGCGAATGATACGCGAATTGGCAAGCAACGAGAGCGCATATCGTTCTATCACACTTAGTTGGTTCCAACATAGCGTATTGGCAGATGTATTCAAAGAGTTGGCACAGTCTGACTATAAGGTCATCATTACAACCGATCACGGCTCTATTCGCACGACAAATCCTGTCAAGATTATCGGTGACCGCAATACGAATACCAACCTGCGTTATAAGTTAGGAAAGAGCCTCAACTACGATGCACGTCAGGTATTCGCTATCAAGAATCCTCACCTTGCACAGCTGCCAGCACCAAACCTCAGTACAAGCTATGTCTTTGCTACTGGCGACTCGTTCTTTGCTTATCCCAATAATTATAACTATTACGTTTCTTACTATAAAGATACTTTCCAGCACGGAGGTATCTCTATGGAAGAGATGATTGTGCCATTGGCAACGCTTAGTCCGAGAAAGAGATAAGAAAGCCTCCCCGCCCCCCGAAAGGAGAGGAGGTTTCCTAAGAATCAGGAAAAATAATGAGACGGAGAATATATCTTATTTAAGGAAAAAGCGTACTGAATAGCATAAACATAGGTTGTATAGGGCTGTTCGCACATAGGAGTCTATGAAGTTCTTGAAAGGCTATAGTTCTATACGACTGGACGAACGGCAGTCAACCACCTACCGCATAAACAGAATAAAAAGAAAACAATATGGAAATTACAATCAAAAGCCTCGACACTATCCATGAGGCTGCAAAGGAATTTGTCAATGCAATGGGCGACGGAAAAGTATTCGCTTTCTACGGAAAGATGGGTGCTGGAAAGACTACTTTCATAAAAGCTCTTTGTGAGGTCTTGGGCGTAGAAGATGTTATCACCTCCCCTACCTTTGCTATTATCAATGAATATACTGACGGCAACGATGACCCTATTTACCACTTTGACTTCTATCGTATCAAGAAGTTGGAAGAGGTATATGACATGGGATATGAGGACTACTTCTACAGTGGTAACCTCTGTTTGCTGGAATGGCCAGAGCTGATTGAGGAGGTACTTCCCGAGAATGTCATCAAGGTAACTATCGAAGAGCAGCCTGACGGTACTCGCAAACTGACTTGCTAACGAAAAAAATAGGAGGAGGAAAGCACCTTGTTTGACTGCGAAATATATTTACATAAATTACTGCTTATAGCATGATACAAAGGGATAAAAAGGCTTCCTCAAGTACTGTTGTAACTAATTGCTATTCAAAACGTTACAAAACAGCTTAAGAAAAGGTGCTTAATTGGACTCCAAAAGGGCGTTAGTAAGACTTCAAAAGAGCATCTTTTAGAAGGTAATTAAGGCTTAATTCGAATGCAATTGAGCATCAATTGGAAAAGTAAAGATAAAAATATAGGACAAATCACATTGACTTGTCCTATATTTTTTTTGTATATAATGGTTCTATTATATCTTATTATGATTGAGTATCATCAGACTCCGTGAAGTCTACATACTCACCCTCGCTATCTGGAATTACCTGCTTACGGCGTTCCTCTATTGGGCGATTATCGATAATAGTATTCTCTGTAGAGCTTGGTTCTTGATACTGATAGTTGTTAGGATTAAACTGACGACGTGCACGTGTCATCTGCTTATAGAATGCAAAAGCCACCCATAAGATAATCACAAAAAACGCTATGAAGAAGAAGAACGCAAACTTCAGAATAAAAGCAATAATTGACATAGTTTTGAACTTATACCCCTTACTATTGTGTTGGGGATTGTTTTACGATAGCTGATAGTATCACATACCATGCAATGATGATAGCAAATGACGAGATACCAAAGATGACTACCAATGGACAACAAGTAATTAAGAAGAGATACTTCACCTCATTACCCTTGAATGACCAGTGCTTGAACTTTAAAGCAAACATTGGAATCTCTGATACGAGCAGCCAAGAACTAATAAGAACACCTGCAAGAATAAAGTATAAAGCCCATGGACGGGTTTCTAACTTCTCTCCTACACCTACAAGAAGTGAGCCCCAAAAGAGTGCATTCGCTGGTGTTGGCAATCCTATAAAACCTAATGCCTGACGTTCATCAAGATTAAACTTTGCAAGGCGTAATGCCGAGAAAGCTGCCATGATGAAGGCTGCATAAGGCAAATAGTCACGCAATGGCTCAAGGAATGTTGGATAAGACATCACGTGCAACTGCGAAAAAATGATAGTTGAAGGTGCTAAACCGAAGGTAATCACATCAGCCAAAGAGTCTAACTCCTTGCCGATAGGAGAACTTACATTCAGTAAACGAGCAAACATTCCATCAAAGAAGTCGAACACTGCACCAATGATAATCAACAGCAACGCTACCTTTATATTACCAGCAAAAGCAAAGCCTGTAGCGATGCAACCAGAGATAAGATTGCAACAAGTAATGCTGTTAGGGATATGTTTCTTCATCTTTATTTATTGTTTGGCTTCAGCTTAGCAATAACCGTATGATCACCCGTTGTCGTCTGACCCATCTTAACACAGACCTCAGAGCCTACTGGTAAGTAGATATCAACACGACTTCCTAACTTAATAAAGCCAAGATGCTCATCAATATAACAATCCTCACCTGGCTTAGCGTATGTCACAATACGACGTGCCATAGCACCAGCAATCTGACGACAGAGGATATCTGTGCCATCAGGAGTTGTGATGATTGTGTCAGCATGTTCGTTTTCCTCGCTTGCCTTAGGGAGCCAAGCTTTGTGGAACTTACCATCAAAGTGTTGTACAGACTTTACAACTCCGTCTACAGGGAACCAATTGGCATGAACGTTCCATAGACTCATGAAAATTGAAATCATCAATCGGCGCTCATGGAAATACTCGTTTTCGTCTACTTCTTCTATCACAACGATATGGCCGTCGGCTGGAGCCACGACAATACCCTCAGTATCCTCACTACCGAAATAGCGGATAGGACACTGATAAAAATTAAGTACTATACCATAAACGGTACCGAACACAACTACAAAAATCCAAAATGGTATCTTCGTTGGAACTGCAAACCAGAGAACCAAGGCGATAAGGGCAATACCTATACCTCCGTAGAGTAATGTATTTGTCCCTTCGTGATGGATTCTAATCTTTTTGAGTTTCTTCTTTATTTTTCCCATGGTCGATAAACGACGTATTTGTTTTGTTGCAAAGGTACTTCTTTTTTGTCGTTTCCACAAATTTTCACTCTCAATCTTTTGCTATGTCGGCTTTTCATAGTAACTTTACAGCTCAAACGCATAAGTTCAATGGAAGATTACGTACATTTACACGTCCACACTAATTATTCTATTCTTGATGGCCAGTCAAAGGTAACGCGCCTTGTTGATAAGGCTATTGCAGACGGAATGAAGGGTATGGCGATTACAGATCACGGTGTGATGTTCGGCATAAAAGAGTTTGCTGATTATTGTGCTAAGGTCAATAAAGGTAGGAAAGAGAAGGGCGAAGAACCTTTCAAACCTATCTTTGGTTGCGAAATGTATGTAGCCCGTCGCACAATGCATGATAAGGATAAGAGTATGCATGATAATTCAGGCTACCACCTTATCGTGTTGGCAAAGAACTACACAGGATACAAGAACCTTATTAAACTTGTATCTAATGCGTGGGTAGATGGTTATTACTATCGTCCCCGTACAGACCGTGAGCAGCTTGAGAAGTATCATGAAGGACTGATTGTGTGTACAGCTTGTATTGCAGGTGAAGTTCCTAACAAAATTATTCATGATGATATCGAGGGTGCAAGGGAAGCTTGCGAGTGGTATCATCGTGTCTTTGGAGATGATTTCTACCTTGAGTTGCAACGTCATGAAGTAAAAGAACCAAGTCTGGTAGCAAATCGTGAGGCTTATCCTTTACAGCAGAAAGCGAACAAAGTCCTCATGAAGTTTGCTCAGGAATATGGTATAAAGATAGTATGTACCAACGACTGTCACTTTGAAGATAAGGAAACAGCCGAGGCACATGACCACCTACTCTGTCTTTCAACGAATGAAGATTTGGATGATCCAAAGCGTATGCGCTACTCAAAACAAGAGTGGTTCAAGACGCGTGCAGAGATGAATGAGATTTTCTCAGACATCCCAGAAGCAATGACAAATACGCTGGAGATTCTTGATAAGGTTGAGACCTACAATATTAATCATGGTCCTATCATGCCTTTCTTCCCTATTCCAGAAGACTTTGGAACAGAAGAAGAGTGGGAAAAAGAAATTCAGCGAAGAAGATATATACAAGGAGTTTACAACGGACGAGAACGGAAATAATCCGCTATCACCTGAAGAAGGACAAGCCGTTATCGATCGTTTAGGTGGCTATGAAAAGATATATCGTATTAAGTTTGAAGCTGATTACCTTGCAAAGTTAGCCTATGACGGTGCTAAAAAGCTGTATGGCGAACCACTATCTGATGAGGTTGACAGCCGCATCCGCTTTGAGTTGCATGTCATGAAAACGATGGGTTTTCCTGGTTACTTCCTTATAGTACAAGACTTTATCAATGCAGCAAGAGAAGAATTAGGCGTAATGGTGGGTCCTGGTCGTGGCTCGGCGGCAGGCTCTGTTGTGGCTTATTGCCTTGGTATCACGCTGATTGACCCATTGAAGTACGACCTACTTTTTGAGCGTTTCCTCAACCCTGACCGTGTCAACCTCCCCGATATTGATACCGACTTCGATGATGATGGGCGCGGACGAGTGCTGCAGTGGGTCATGGATAAGTATGGACACGAGAACTGTGCACATATTATCACCTACTCTACGATGGCTACAAAGAACTCCATTAAGGACGTTGCCCGTGTAGAAAAACTACCTTTGGACGTATCTAACGCCCTTTGTAAAGCGATTCCTGAACGCTTACCTGACGGCATGAAGATGAACTTAACGAATGCCATCAAGTGTACACCAGAGTTGCAGAATGCAGAGGTTAGTGAAGACATAAGGGAGCGCAATACGATTAAATACGCCAAGATGCTGGAGGGAACGGTGCGTGGAACAGGTATCCATGCCTGTGGATTCATTATCTGTCGTAACCCGATTGATGAATGGGTACCTATCTCTACGGCAACAGACCCAGACTTCCCTGAGAAGAAAGTACCTGTAACCCAGTATGATGGCCACGTGATTGAATCTACTGGTCTTATCAAGATGGACTTCCTTGGATTGAAAACTCTCTCCGAGTTGAAGGAGGCTTGCAAGGTTGTTAAGCAGACAACTGGCGACGTGATTGACCTTGAGAAGATTCCTATTGATGACGAATTGACCTACCAACTCTATCAACGTGGACAGACCGTTGGTACTTTCCAGTTTGAATCGGCAGGTATGCAAAAGTATCTTCGGGAGCTTCATCCAACCGTGTTTGAAGACCTCATCGCCATGAATGCGCTCTATCGTCCGGGGCCAATGGACTATATCCCAGACTTTATCAAGCGTAAGCATGACCCATCTTTGGTGAAGTATGACATCCCGTGTATGGAGAAATACCTCAAAGACACATACGGTATCACGGTCTATCAGGAGCAAGTAATGCTCCTAAGTCGCCAGTTAGCCAACTTTACACGTGGTGAGAGTGATGCCCTTCGTAAGGCAATGGGTAAGAAGATGAAGGCTATCGTTGACAAGATGAAGCCTAAGTTTATTAAGCAAGGACAAGAGAACGGACACGACCCACAGATACTTGAGAAGATATGGAGCGACTGGGAGAAGTTTGCCAGCTATGCTTTCAATAAGTCACATGCCACTTGCTACTCATGGGTTGCTTATCAGACAGCCTACATGAAGGCGCATTATCCAGCCGAATATATGGCTGCGTTGATGACACGTCGCTTCAGTCAGATTACCGAGATCACAAAGTTGATGGAGGAATGTAAGGCACTGAAGATTGCAACACTTGGTCCTGATGTCAACGAGAGCCAGATAGGCTTTGGTGTGAATAAGCATGGTGAGATTCGCTTCGGACTCTCTGCTATCAAGGGAATGGGAGCAAGTGCGGCTGATAGTATTGTACGTGAACGCATGGAGAATGGCCCTTATAAGGATATATATGACTTTGCTGAGCGTGTCGACCTCAGTAATGTGAACCGCAAAGCATTTGAAAGTTTGGCTTATAGTGGCGGCTTTGACAGCTTTGGTTTACAGCGAGAACAATACTTTGCAGTCACTGCAAAGGGTGATTTGTTCTTAGATACCATTGTCCGTTATGGTCAGCTTTTCCAAGCTGAAAAAGCACAACAACAGAACTCCCTCTTCGGAGGAATGGATGCTATTGATGTAGTCCATCCTATTGCACCAAAGGCAGAGAAGTGGCCTACTATTGAGAAATTGAACAAGGAGCGTGAACTTGTTGGTATCTATCTGTCAGCCCACCCACTCGATGAATACAGTGTTGTACTGAATAATATGTGTAACACTCGCTGCTCTAAGATTGGTCGCAATGCGAATATGACAGAATTGGCAAAAGCTGACGAAGTGACATTTGGTGGTATTGTCACATCCGTTAACGAACGCTTCTCACAAAAGACTGGTAAGCCTTTTGGCTTTGTCACGATAGAAGACTTTGAGGGAACGGGCGAATTAGCATTGTTTGGTGACGATTGGGCACGATGGAACAACCTCTTGAAAATGAACTACACCGTTTATATAACAGCTAAGTGTCAGCCTCGTTACCGCAATAATCCAGACATGTTAGAGCTAAAGGTGCAGAAGATTGAGCAACTCTATGACGTGAAACAAATCGTTTGGAACGCTTTACCATCTCTATGGATGCGACAGCATTAGACGACGCCTTCGTTTCGGAATTAGCAACAGTCATAGAAGAACACATCGGCAACACACAACTTTACATACAGTTGCGAACGCCTGACAACACTGTACTTATGCTACGGAGTAAGAATGGTGGCGTTAATGTCGACCGTACGCTGATAGACTTTATCTCATCGAATGAGAATATGGAGTTCCATATTAATTAAATCGAATATGGCACAATCTTTGATGATGAGTAAATAGATAGAAAAGACTATATTAATAAACTTATAAACAGAATAAAAATGGAAGTAGTAATTACTAACGAGAATTTAGAAACTTACAAGAATGGTGAGTTACCATTGGTAGTTGATTTGTGGGCAACATGGTGTGGCCCTTGCAAGATGATTGGTCCTATCATCTCAGAACTCGCTGAGGAGTACGATGGTAAGATTGTTGTAGGCAAGTGTGATGTTGAGGAGAATGATGACGTAGCCATTGATTTCGGTGTACGTAACATCCCAACCATCCTCTTCTTCAAGGGTGGTCAGTTGGTTGACAAGTTTGTTGGTGCAGCTTCAAAGGACGTTCTCAAGGAGAAGTTCGACGCGCTGCTCTAAGCAAAACACTTATAATTATAAAGCCATATCAGTAATCCTTTTTATAGGATTCTGGTATGGCTTTTTTCATTTTATCACGTTTTCCAAACCTCGTTCTATTGTAAAACATTATCTATGAAAAGACATATAAAAGAAGTATAATACTAAAGTTACTCCCAAGCCTACAAGTAACTCAATATCATAACATCACATATCACTGATGCTCACCATCATATTTATATTATGCATAAAGTCTCATATCTAAACCACCTCACTACTAAAAAAGACGCATTAAACTGAAAGTTTTTCCTTTTTTCTTATTAGTAATCATATAATTTTATACCTTTGCAACAGAAACCTATCGCTTTTTAAAAGCACAACTGAGTTTGAACCTTTCGTATCACTTAACCTCATTAGTCATGGAAAAACTATTGCTTATCCTCCTTTTGTTCTACACCGGACTTCGAGCCAGCGCACAGTCCGTATCTGGAAAGGTACTTGATGAAAACAAGAAGCCTATCCCCTACGCAAATGTCATTATTCTTTCAGCCAAGGATTCTACCTTCATTGTGGGTACAACAACCGCTAATGATGGTAGTTTTAACTTCAAAGAGGTTACATTAGGTAATATCCTTAAAGCCTCCTTCGTAGGTTATGAGCCCTTCACTACGGTTCTTTCCAACCAAGACAACCTGACCATCGTTCTGAAAGAAGATGCAAAAATGATGAAAGAGGTAGTTGTTAAAGGCAATGCCCCCTTGCATAAGATGACAACTGAGGGCATACAAACGAACATAGAAAACACCATACTGAGCAAGCTCGGTACTTGTGAGGATGTTCTTGCACATGTTCCGGGACTGACGAAGAAGAAAGATGGCTATGAAGTCTTTGGTAAAGGTACACCTATCATCTATATTAACGGTCGTCAGATGCGTGATGCGACAGAGCTTGAACGCCTAAAGTCAAGCGATATCAAGAGCGTTGAGGTAATAAGCAACCCTGGAAGCAAATATAATGCAGCCGTAAGAGCAGTTGTAAAAATACGCACAAAGAAGGCTGTAGGCGACGGCTTCGGCTTCGATGTACGCTCTGCCTACTACCAGTCGGAGAATGTAGACCTCTCAGAACAGCTTAACTGGAAATACCGCCATAAGCATCTGGAACTCTTTGGTGCGCATGGCTATTCACTTAACAACAGCCTCGAACACAGCGAAATAACCACAATTGTTCACGCTGACACTCTTTGGAAGCAGGACTTCACGCTAAAAGTCCCCGAAAAGAATTCTATCTTCAAAAATACTATAGGAGCAGACTATCAGCTAAATGATAGTAATTCTGTCGGTATCAAATACATGCTTAACTTCCCTCATGACTTCCCCAAATATGTTTTTCTTAGTAGTGATGTAAAGGCAAACGGGACTTTCTACGACCATATTAACACCTTTGCAACACGCAAGCAATCCCATCGTCCTTCCCAATTCATTAATCTCTACTATGTTGGAAAGATAGGAAAGATGGATATAGACTTCAATGCTGATTATCTTTACAACAAGAAAGGTGACCATACTACCTATCGAGAAGAAAGTCGCAACAAGGTCAGTCGCACCGTAACTTCCGACAACCAAGAGCGTAATAGGCTCATTGCTTCTAAGCTAACCTTGGGTTATCCCGTTTTAGGAGGTAATCTGTCAGTGGGTGCAGAATATACCTATACGAACCGCAATGACACGTATAGCAATCCTGAAAACTATGTCCCAAGCTCATCCGCACAGCTAAAGGAGTCGAATATAGCCCCTTTCATGGAATACAAACACATGCTATCATTCTGTCAGTTGACAGCTGGTTTACGCTGGGAGGCGGTACGCTTCAACTATTATGAGAACGGACAGCACATTGCTAATCAAAGTCGTTCGTTCAGCAACCTATTTCCAAGCATCTCTGCAGCTACACAGATAGGAGACCTACAGATGCAATTGAGTTATGCAGCAAGGACACGTCGCCCTTCTTATAGTCAGTTAAGCAATAACGTTACATACGCCAATCGTTTCTTGATGCAGTCGGGTAACCCACTACTTCAGCACGAATATATCCACGAGATAAGCTTAGGAGCTATGTGGAAGTTCATCCAATTTGGCATCTCTTACAATGACCGTCGCCACGCCATCGTCTTCTGGAGCGAACAAGACAGCCATAACTCAGCTATCACACGTCTTACCAACACGAATCTTCCAAGCATCAAGACGGTATCTACTCAATTAGCTTTTTCGCCAACAATCGGTATCTGGACACCTGAATTCACGGCATTAATGAAGAAACAATGGCTCACATTACATACGAGTACAAAGACTTATAAACTGAACAAGCCAATCTGGCAATTCAGCTTCAACAACAACTTTGACTTTGGAAAAGGTTGGTTGTTGTCAATGGAGTCATACTACATCAAGAGAGGTGATGCTGAAATTGGAGCCATTGCACGAAACTCAGGAAGCGTCGACATCAGCCTCACAAAATCTTTCTTAAAGAATAGACTCGCACTTCGTATTGGTGGAACAGACTTATTCCATACCCAAAAAGAAGGAGGAATTGGCTACACAGAGTCAATGGAGACGCAACAGATTAGTACATACGACAGCCGTCAATTTGTTCTAACTGTTACCTATAAGTTCAATACTTCACGAAGCAAATACAAGGGTACGGGTGCCGGACAGGCTGAAAAGAACAGATTATAGACAGCATAAAAGCACCAATAAACTTAGCCTATGACCCAATAGGCTAAGTTTACTTGTGCTTGAATAACTCCCTACTTACCCCCAATTGGCTTTGCTTTGGCAGTATATCATAAGTTGTTTAGTACTCCGCACCATTGGTGCGAAGCCTTAGCACGATATGTGCGAAGCCTTAACACGCCATGTGCGCAGCAACAACACAACGGCTAAAAGTGAGAAGAAAGGGGCTTTATGAGCATTATAATGAATACAGTAAGACGTTAATGCTAACTAAGATAAGAGAGGTATATTAGCTTATACAAATAAGAAGATGATTTATCAAAGGGATGTAAGTGATTGAAAACATACAAAAATCACAAGATTTGATATTACATACAAAGAAAGAGGGTATATCCAAGACACAAACGTCTAAGATATACCCTCTGAAATGTATGTTAACACGGAAGATTAATCATTCATATAACGCTGGACACGTGCATACATCAATTCATACTGAGATTTGATAGTTGTATCCTTCGTTGTCTTAATGCGCTCCTCAAGTAGTTTCTGCAGTTTCTGTGCATAGTGGAATACATATTCAGCTGTGCGGTCGATGGTCTCTGTCCACATCGTCTCTGGTTCACCATAACCAACACCAAAGCCAAGGAAAGCCACATCCTGCTTGTCATCACACAAGCTGCGCACCTTACCAACCTGTCTTACCTCAACAATGTTAGCCTTCAGACGTTCAACATAGAGTTGCTGCATGGCGATATCATCATCGTCAAGATTCTCATCACCAGCGATTGTCTTAGCCCAAACATTATTATACGTGTCTTCGCAATACTCCAATGGAGAATAAGAAGTAGAGTCAGCATAATAGCTCAATGCCAAACGTGCGGTTGCAGAGAGTGCCATTTCCTGAATGCCACCTGCCAATGTCTTGTAAGGATGAGAGTTAATCTGAGGTAAGCGGTTCTCGATACTTTCAACACCACGCTTGCCAAACTTGCGTGCTTCCTGCAACAACCACATCGCAGCAGCACGCTGTTTCTCCTTAGGCATCACCTCATAACGAGGAATACCAGAAGACTCTGTACTCTGATTCAGTTTGATACCGCCAATGATAGGATAAACATTACGAACGTAACCGTATGCCTGTGAGACAATCTGACGATAGAGCTTTGCCTTACGTGTGCCATCAGCACCATCTGGAATCCACTCATCGAAGTGACTGAGAATATACTCAAGGTTCTTAAGGCCGTATGTACTTGACTTCACAGCATCGTCACCAAGGTCCTCCTCAATGGCAGTTGGGTCATAACGATAACGTGACTGCTGAAGTACGTAACGATACATTGGGTCGTGCGCATGAGACTCTACGAGTGCCATCAGTGGTTTTACATCATCTCTGAAACTCTTTGAGTTAGGGAAAACACGATATCCCCACTCTATTGCATAGTTATCATAGACACCCAACTCAGGAGGAGTCAGTGACACGCCCTTATCTGTTGGCTGTGCAACATAGTTGAAACGAGCATAGTCCATAATAGATGCTGTCGTACCATACTTCTGTGTGAAGCTTGCAGAACGGAGCGAATCAGTTGGGATTGCAGCCGATGATGCCATATTGTGCATCAGCCCGAGTGTATGTCCTACCTCGTGAGTCACAATGTATTCGAGTGATGGCAGCAAAAGACTGTCAGGCATATCCAATGTACGTGCAGCAGGATCAAGCTGTGATGTCTGAATAAATCGCCAGCTATTGATAACATTCACAACGTCATTATACACCAATACGGTCGCTGTGATAATCTCACCTGTACGTGGATCAACCCATGAAGGACCCATTGCATTCTCTGTCGCAGTAGGTAGATAACGAATAGTAGAATACAAGAAGTTATCTGGATCGAAATTAGGATCATTGGTTGGGAAGTCCACAGCCTGCATCACATTCTTAAAACCGATACGTTCGAAAGCCTTGTTCCATCTTAGAACAGCTTGTCTTATCGCTGGCTTCCACTTTTCAGGGAACGCATTATCGATATAGAACACAATAGGTTTTACAGGCTCGCTAAGCTGACCAGCAAAGTAAGCTGCAGGATCTTTTGGCTCTAAACGCCAACGATTGATAAAGCTTGCATGGTCGATAAGACTGTCATTGACGATAGACTTCGGTGTAAGGAAGTAGCCAAGACGAGTATCACTTAGACGAGGAGTCATCTTATCCTCTGGTAGGAGAGCCAAAGTAAACTGTACACCGATAGAAACTGGATGATTACTAATAGCAACATTACCACTGTTACCAGTCATGTTGGTAACATAGTTGCGCTCCATCGAGATACAAGCATTGTTTGCAAACGACTTCAAAGAAGTTACTTTAATCCACTCTGGCTTTAAGTCAGCATCCACACGATATGGACCAGCTATCTTTGCGATAACTGGGAAGTACTTGCTCTCTCTCAAGAAGAAAGAGGAAACATCAAAAAGAATACCACCAGTCTTCTTGTTTCTTGCCTTGATAGGAAAGCTATAGAAGTCAAGGTTACGATAGTTCGTAGCCTGTGCCTGCTTTGCCTTGTCCGTTGGTAGTGTATCGAGCAACTCAGAATTGATAGCCTGCATTACTATAGAACTATCCTTCTCTACAAAACGAACATGTGAAACAGAACCTGCACGAGTACCTACCTCTGCAAACTGTGGGCTTGATACAGATGAAATCGTTGCACCAATAAGCATGTCACGACCGATAGAAGAAGGTGGCAACTCCATGAGGAGCTTCTCACCTGTCCTATAGAACGAAACGAATGGTCCCTTTGCAGAGTCTGTCTTCTCTTCGGTTAGAATACGCTCATAGGCATCTTTCTTCACCACAGAGGTAGTCGTTGTAGCCTTCTTTTTCTTCTTCTTAAAGAAAGGGAAAGCCTGTGCTGACAGTGAAAGGCTCAAGAAGCCCACTACCAGTAGGATTGCATGAACCGATTTCATTGATAAAAATGAAGTCTTTCTCATTTCTTCACCTCCATTGTCTTATTGATTTTGAAGAGCATCATCTCGTAGTGTGTACGCGCTTCAAGTGGCAAATTAGCCTTCAAACACTTCTCCAAAGCAGTTCTCAACTTCAAAGACAGTTGTAGAAGTAAAGCTCTGAATTGTCTGCGAGGGTGATATCAACAGCTGGAGCAAGGTTCTGAGAAGGGTCGCCAAAGCCCGGAGTAGCACCGAGGTCATCACCCTTCAAAGCCATACTTGAACCAGAGCCACCACCTGAGCCACCGTTACCAGTAGCCTTAGAGACAACACTCTGTGCCTGACTCATAAATGCACGCTGCAAAACACGCTCGCCCTGAGAAGGTGCGCGCATCTCAGCAACACTCTTAAAGAGCGTATTGTACATATCATCAAAGTACTCCTTCTGTGTGTAACTGTTTGGGTTCAAGTAAGAAGTGATAGCTACACGCATACGTGCTGCCATCAAATCGTAACCCATAAACTCCAAACTCTGGTCATAATAGCTTACAGCCAAGTAACCCTTACGCTCGAAGTCACGGTTAGCATACTTCTTGAAGCTCATCGCCTCCTGCAAACACCACAAGAGTGAACGACGCTGAAGTTCCTTAGAAACAACCTGATACTGTGGTACTCCTGCTGAAATCTTCATATTGTTGAGATACATACCACCAACATTACTCAACACCTGCTTGAACAAAGAGTAACGGTTCTGTGAGATCTGAAGATACAATTGCTCCTTGATACGAGTGTCCTCATCGTTCTTAATCCACTTAGAGAGATTGTTCTCAACAATAGTATAGTTCTTATTTGCAAGGTTTGCACTCGCAATCATATCGTTACCAAGTGCACCAGCTACAAGGCGTGGGTCCCACTTAGCATTGCGCTCAGCATAATAACGAAGACGTGGGTTTGCTACCTTCTTGTCAACAAATGCCTCAAGTGTATTCTTTTCCTCATTGATTGAAACATTATCAGTATCAAAGTAACGATAGTTCCAATCAATTGTAAAGTAGTCGTACATACCAAGTCCTGTTGGAGCAAGGCGTACACCGTTATCTGTTGGCTGTGCAACATAGTTATAATGAACGTCATCCATAACAGAAGGAGCAAGTCCCATTGTTGTGGTAAAACGTGCATTACGCAATGAATCAGTAGAATAAGTAGCTGAAGCACCAAGGTTATCCAAGAGTCCTAACATACTACCTGTTTCCTTTGTTACCAACATCTTCAAGCCTTCAGCAAACTTAGCAGCTGACAAACGATTGCTACGTACTGATGGGTCAACAGCACCTGTTTCAATCAAACGCCACTTATGTAACAACTTCTCTACATCAGAATAAATGAACATAGAAGCTGCCACAATCTCACCTGTATTAGGATTGACATGGATATCACTATTTGGAGCTGATGAAGAACCACTTGGTATATAGCGAATACAAGAATATTGAATGTTGTCTGGGTCGAAATCACCCTGCTTCTGTGGGAAGTCAACTACTTCAATAGCATTCTTAAAACCTATCTTTTCAAAAGCTTTGTTCCACTCAAGAACACCCTCACGGATTGGTTGTTTCCATGCCTCAGGGAAGGTATCATCCAAATAGAAACGGATTGGATTAGCAGGCTGAGTCAACTTACCCTTTGCATAAGCCTTCTTATCCTTTGGTACAAGGTTCCAACGATGAGAGAAGAAGATACGCTTTGTACCAGTTCCCTCCTGTGGTATACCCAAACGAGCAGAATAATTCACACCAATGCGTGAGTCCATAATACGTGGACGCATTGCAGACTCTGACACAAGCGCTACGCTATAACTAACACCAACAGTTGTAGGACGCTCGCCACCGATAGGCATAGACATCAAAGAAGTAGACACACCATAAGTGAAGTCATTATTAACAATAACGTTTGTATCAAAACTCTTTATGCCGCGAATGAACGAAAGTTCAGACTTTGGAGTAGCCTTGATGCTATAGTTACCATTCTTTGTAGGCATAACAGAAATGAGGTTATTTGGCTTACCCATCAAAGAGGTTACATCAAAGACAACTGCAGAGCTGTCGTTGTTATAAGCCATAATGTTAAAGCCCTGCCAAATACCATCACGATAGTTGAGAGCCAATGCCGCATCAAGGTCAGCAGAGTTTGCATTCTCCTTGAAAAGAACATTGTTTGGAGTCTTCATCACCACAGAACTATCCTGTATATCAAAATAGAACAACACAGGATTAGAACTTGTTGAACCAACAGTAACTGTAGATGCGTCGGTTGTTGAGGTAATCGCTCCACCAAGCATCATTTGCTTCTTCAACAAAGTACGTGGCAACTCAAAATAAATCTTGTTGTCAAGCTTATGAACAGTAATAAACTTACTGCGTGCTGTCTCTGTCTTTCTATCCTTGAAGAGGCGGTCATACTTCGTCTCCTTCTTTGGTTTAGACTTTGACTTGTCATCATCAGCTTTAGCAACAGTACTTTGCAATACAAGGAGAAGCAATAATGCCCCTCCAAGTACAGAGTTCTTAAATGAGAAATTCATTCTTATCATTTGTAAGTTATTTATTTCTGAATAATGCCTTCACAATTCGACCTGTAATGTTCTTCTTAGACCAGCGCAGTGAGTTAGTCTGTGTATCGTAACAGTAAAGACTACCTGGCATAGATGCCGATGTATCATTGGTTGCAACATAGATGAGATTATCATCGTCTGAGAACACCATGTCTACAATCTTCTCAGAACTGTTACCCACTGTGAACAGTGCTGCAGTTGGGAAGTTACTATTTGCAAGTACGTTATGTGCATAGACAGCATTGCCATTGGTGTAATAAACAATGTTCTTGCTGCGAGCAGAGCGTACTACAGAACCGTTAGCGATACCTGAGGTAGAAGGCATTGCAACACGATAAAGTACATTAGCTGCAATTCTCTTATCTGCTGTTGAAGAGTAATAGCCTGGGAAGATATATGTAAAGTAGAACGTACCAGTGCTTGTCTGATTAGTAATCAACGCAAGGTTACGCTGCTTGTTAACACTACCCATACCTACCAATGTATCACCTGTGAAGGTTCCCTTCAAGATTTCTGCCGGAACAGATGTATTCTCAATAGCCATTGCCAACAGAGAACCACGTGCATTATCAAAGTAAGCATCGCCATGTGCATAGAAGAGGTCATCTCTCCACCATGGAGTCATGCGGTTTGCAAATGTAACTGAACCACCTGTAGAACTTGTGAAACGTGAAGTCTGTGAAATCAAATTAGTTGAGTTCAAGCCCAATGAATACAAGTTATTCTTTGTGATAGCCATTGTCTTTGGCGAACCTGGATCAGAGTTTGCCTCTACCTGTATCACCTTCTCACCAACTGGAGTCTGGAAGAGTGACAACATCTCATAGCCATCAAGCTGATAAAGTGTTGATGGATTACCTGCTGCAATAATGAGAACATTGTTAGCCTGACCACCGATAGTCTTATTCCATGCCATTGAGCAAGGTGTACCAAAGTTAATGTTAGGGTTGTTAGGAGCCAATATGTCAAGATGGAAGCTCTTATCAACATCCTCTGTTGGTACGTATGAAAGGATTGCCTTGCTGTTGTTTCAGCCAAGAGATAAACACCCTTTGTATAAGCATACTCAACGTTCACATTGAACTCATAAATCTGAATATTCTGACCATTGCTTAGACGAAGGCGTCCAGTATAGGTACCAGAACTCTGAATAGGATAAACAAGTGCAGTATCACTTGAAACCAACTTATGATTAATCTCCCATTCGTAAGTAAGCTTCTGCTTTCCATTGCTCTGCAATACTGTAGGAGTAATCTTCAATGTATCACCCTGATTGAGCGTGTAGCTACTGTTCAGAGGTGTCTGCAAGCTGATTACTGATACTCCATCGCCTCCTTCTGTTGAATCATCCTTAATACAAGAAGAGAAGGTAAGAGCTGTAGCAGCTAAGATATATAAATATTTCTTTACCATAATTCGTGCAATTATATTAATGGTTATGCCTATGAACCTGATTACTCTGGATTAGCAGCAAAGTAAGCCTTCAGTTTCTGAATATTTCGATAGAGCTGTGTCCACTTTCTGTTGTTACGTATTGCTGACTCAAGTTCACTTAAATCTGAGTTATACAAGCTTAAGAGATAACGGAACTTAGCTGGTGTATAAGCTGGAAGACCCATAGCCTGAAGCGTAGGATTATCCCACCAATAAGGCTTCTCAAGTACGTTGTCAAACGTAATCGTTCTCTTAATTGCATTAGGGAAACGAACACCGAGGTCGTCTGTTGCCTCTAAACGCAGAACAAGTCGAATACTATCATTCTTTGTATCACTAAGATTCTGACGCAAGAGTACTACACGAAAACTTGATGCAAGGCTATCAGCTGGAATTACTTGATCACTATTGATTGCCTCAAAGTGTACACCAGACTTCGCAGAACTGCTTGGGTCAACAACAACCTTATAATGCTGTTCCTGTGACTTTCTTACTCCAGCAAGTTTTACTTTTACTGTAACAGTATCAGTAGTCACGCTGACAGGCTGTGTTCCGAATGAATAGTTATATAATGTGTCAGAAGCATTTGTGAGGTCGAAATAAACCTGATTTCCTCCTTCATAAGTACCATCCTTTGAATATTCGCCTTTGTATTCATCGTTTGAACACGCTGTCAACGACAGTCCAACGACACCGATAGCGAAGAAGTTTATGATTGATTTATACATAATCATTTGTTTTTTAGTGTTATCCGATAAACACCTCCCTTGTAGGTTAGCCTTTCTTCTCTTATTATATAGGCTTATTAGAAACTTAACTTTCTATGTTTTACGGATGTGTTAAGGTCGAGCACATGTGGTGCTAAGGCCTAACACACATGGTGCTCTTGGTTAGCACCAATGGTGCTGCATATTAATCAGCCCATTTGAAAGCCTATACTTTTTAAGTTTTATCGGATTACAATATTCGTTTTTATGTTTATAACTCTTCTTTTATACATTCAAGTCAGTGATTTAGCTATGCTGAACATTTTCTACAAGTTGTCTTGTTCTTTTCATTTAGCAGTGCTAAACCAAACTGACTCTTTGATATGAACTATTCGTTGTGTACCGCCTGATCACCATACTCTTTCTCTCTCTCTGGCCAAGGGAGGTTGAAGATAGCATCAGAAGGTTGATACCTGTCAATATTTCTAAAGTCTGTGAAACTACGGTTGTAGTGCTTCAACGCATAGAATGTCTGTCCCATACCAGGGAACTCACGCATACGTTCACGCATCATCTCCTGCTCAAAGAGCGAACGTGTAGCCACCTTAGTTGCATCAACATCGCCCAATCCCCTACTCTTTCTTACCTGATTGAGCAGATTGATTGCCTCTGTTTGGTTTGAGTCATAAAGACTTTCGCTCAAGATGTAATACATCTCTGGCAAACTGATTAACACAAAGCCTTTCAATACACCTCTTGTAGCCTCAGCATCATTCTGAATCAAACGGATAAAGCTGAAAGATGAGGTTGAACCTGATGTATTCTCTCTAAAGAAAGAGGTAAAACGGAGGTCAGAGCTAAGCGCTGTAAAGAGGTCGGTCTCATAGAGACTACGTGTATCACGACGACCCTCAACAAACGATCCAAAACCAGTAGAGCGCAAGAACGCTGTACGAATTGACGTTGAACGGTCGGCTGCATAAACTCCGAAAATCATCTCCTTACTTGCAGGGAAACGCATCACAGAATCAAGTGATGTACTTGTATTCAGCTTAAAGTTCTGTGTTGCATTGATGACTTCACGAGCATACTTTGCTGCTTCTGTGTACTTACCCATAGCGTAGTAGACACGAGCTTTAGTAGCCTTTACAGCATACTTGTTGAAAAGTATCACACGACCCTTACTGTAATCACGTACGAAGTATTATCGTATTTAACATCATTGTCATCAGTCAACAATGAATCAGCCTGATTCAAATCCTTAAGAATAAGGTTGAATGTTGCCTGCAAGGTATAACGTGGGCGGTTCTTCAAATTGAACTCTGTTGCGTATGGCAGACCAAGAGTGCTTGCATCACTGCGCGTATAGTCTGTACAATAGAGGCGAGCGAGGTCGAAATGCATAAAGGCACGCAGACCCAAGGCTTCACCATGAATCATCTTACGTTCTTGTGCACCTGCACTAATATCATTAATGTGCTTCAACACATTGTTGACATTAGAGATATTGTTGTACATATTGTTCCAAACAGCATCCACGATGTTACGTGCTTGCTGATTGGTATATTGATAGCGGTTAAGATAATAACTAACATCTTGTGTGTTGTCATAACCGAACTGTTGACCTAACTCATCCACCATACCCCATGAAAGGTTACCACCATAGAGATTTGATGAAGCCAACTTACCATAGATACCAAACATAGCATCCTCATAACCAGTAAGGTCAGTAAACATCTCGTCATCTGTTAGCTGTCCTTTTGACTGTACATCCAAGAAGTCGCTGCACGATGTCAGCAGTGCAAGCGCCACAGATATTCCTATATATTTCGTTATCTTCTTCATTGTTATCCTATTTAGTTTTAGAGTGAGAAACGTAATGAGAATTCAAAACTTCTGTCGTATGGATAGTTCAAACCACGCTCTCTCTCTCTTCGCTGTTGACAGATAGAAGAGGTCATTGGTAAGAAGTTCCAAGAACATACGTTTCAATCCGTACTTCTGAATAAAGGTTGTAGGAACCTCATAAGAGAGTGACAAACTGCTCATACGCAGGAAGTTATTCTTCTCTACGAAACGTGATGTCTGATATGGAGTTGTTGTATCATCAATACGCTTATACTTCGCAACAGTGCCTGGAGTCTTCCATCTGTCATTCAATACACGCTCATCAGCATTGTACTTAGGGTTTGATCCCTCAACCTTTGTTGCCAATGTCTCGTTATAGAGAGAACCTCCGAAGAGTACAAGAACGAACAACTCAACGCAAATCGCTTATAGGTAAGGTATGAGGTGATAGAACCCGTACCTAAAGGATTGGTATCACCGAAGATTACCTTATCATTTGAATCGTACACGAAGGTATAAGTACCATCACGCTTAATGAATATTTCCTGACCAGTTACTGGGTCGATACCAGCAGAAGGAACAACCTTCAAGGCTGTCAAAGACTGACCCTCTTCATAGATAGGAAGTGGTGCAACGCCATTATCAGACTTGTTCTTCTCGTTTTGTTCACGCAGAGAATTACTGATCTTCTTGATCTTATTCTTGTTATAAGCGTATGTAAGACCGAGTGACCACTGCCAATCCTTGTTCTGAATTGGGAAAGTACGCAGACGAAGCTCAAAACCTGAGTTCTGTACCTCACCAATGTTCTCACGTGAAGTTGTCACACCTACTGATGGAGCCTTGGTAATATCCAAGAGCAGGTTATCAGTATTCTTGATATAATAATCAGCCGAGAGGTCTACACGTCCACGGAAAGCAGTGAAGTCAACACCGATATTGGTACTCAACGTACGCTCCCACTTCAAGTCTGGGTTACCAATAGTAATTGGTGTAGCACCAGTACCCTTACCATAGAAGTAAGAACTGTTATAGCTATAAGTGGTCAATGCCTGATATGGGTTAAAGTTGATGTTACCCAAGTAACCTACACTGGCACGAAGCTTCAAAAGCGAAACTGGTGATCCCTTCATGAACTTCTCGTTGTGAACATTCCAACCACCACCGACACTCCAGAAAGGAGCAAAGCGCTGATTCTTACCGAAACGAGATGAACCCTCATAACGATAGATAAGGTCAAGGAAGTACTTATTATCCCAAATTGTATTGGCATTAACAAAGAAACCTACACCTCTTGTCTGTGTATCAGAGCCACTTGGACGCGTAGCAGCGTACGATGTGGCGAAAGCTGGGTGTCCGAGCTTATCAGAATAGAAGCCTATTGAGGTATAAGTAGCAGCATCTGATGATGTAGACTCAATACTACCACCTCCCATTGCTGTAAGGAAGAGCTTCTTAAAGAAGTAGTTGTTATATGACAACATAGCCTTACCCTGCAATGTTGTGCTATTCACCCAGTTATCTGTCAATGAACCACGCTGGTCAGCCGACTTATTACGAATCTCACTGTAAGCAAAAGGAGATGTAAAAGTACGTCTATCCTGCTTGCTTCGATTTATAGTAAAGTCTCCATCCAAACGAATCTTCTCACCAAACCACAACTGTACGCTGGTCGTATTAAGGAAGTCGAAGTTATTTGACTTACTATAACTACCCAACGAAGCATCATACAATGGATTCGCCAAGTCATGATAGAGTGAAGAACGCAACTGTCCGTCAGAGTTATATGGATTCTCATAAGGATTCATCTTAACCCAATCAGAGAAATCACCATAAGGTGACACGTTACTTGTTACAGACGAAAGTGTCGAACTATTTGACACAAAGAACTTACCTGCAATATTGTAAGAGAGACGGAAATTAGTTGAAAGACGGGTACGATCAGAACCCTTCATAACACCAGCGTCATTACCATAACGAATACCGAGGTTATACTTTGCACGGTCGTCACCACCATCTACACTCAAACTATGTGACTGAGAGATGGCATTACGCAACGGCTTAGACAACCAGTCAGTCTCAACACCTCTCTGAACATCATTATATATACGTGCATAATCCTTGTCAAGTGTATATTGAGTTGCTGGACTTGTGTCAGTAAACAAGCCTGCAAGACGTTCATATTCAAGCTTCTGACTTGCATTCAACAAGTTATAGTCAGACAAATCAGGTGTTGACAAACGTACTGTTCCACTATAATTCAGCTTCAACTTACCACCCTTCAGTGTCTTTGTTGTGATAACGATAACACCGGCAGAAGCCTTCGCACCATAAAGAGCAGACGCAGAAGCATCTTTCAATACAGTAACAGTCTCGATATCATTCATATCCATATCGGCAACATACTCAGCACTTACCTGTGCACCATCTACCACATAGACAGGTGTGTTAGCCTGACCTTCAAAAGTTGCACGACCACGGATATTGAGTTCTGCCACCTTATTAGGGTCAGAACCTTTGAGGTTATCATCTGCGATAACCATACCAGGAACGAAGCTTGAAATACTCTGCAGTACATTCTTTGTACCCACGTTCATCAACTGATCACGTGTTACAGCAACCTGAGAACCTGTAAACGAATTCTTATTCTTAGTCTGATAACCCGTTACAACGACTTCCTGCATTTCCTTTGAGTCTTCACGCAAAGTAATATTGGCTGTAGCACCATTCTTTACAGTCTTCGTAACAGTCTTATAACCGATATATGACACATTCATGTGTACCTCTTTAAGATTGGTTTTAATCTCATATTCACCATTGATATCGGTCACATAACCACCATTTACGCCATCCACACGGATAACCGCACCGATGATAGGCTCACCGCTACTATCAGTAACCTGACCACGAACACCGCCTTTACGCTGTACAGCTTCCTTCTTTGCAAGCGTCAGGGTATTACCCTCAACTGTGTATGAAAGTGGGAACTGGTTTGCCAAGTTTAACAACAAACTTGAAACAGACTGATCACGCACGTCAAGGGTTACACCTTTTAGTGCCTTCACATCTTCATCTGCAAACTTTACATTCAATCCTGTCTGCTTAGCAACCTCATTAGCGAAATCCTCTACTGTGGCATCGTGCATAGAGAGAGTTACTTTTGCACCATTCAGCTCTTGCGCTGACATGGGGAGACTTAATGGTCCAAAGCATAAAAGGTTCAGAAGTAGAACGCATATTACGCGCTGGAGGAATTTAATCTTCTGCATCGTTCTCTAAAATTATGAATTTGTTACTTGAAAATACAATCCTTTTAAACTCGAAAACCCTTACGTTAATAATTGTTCAGAGAGAAGAAAAGATTTCTTTATAACTATTAATACTATTGAGATAGTCACCTTCACAGGTAGACAATACCTATTTATATATTATTCTGCAAAAGTACGAAAAAATAAAAAAACACAAGCGATTTTTATTATAAAAAAATAAAGAAAAAAACGACCATTATTATTGATTTTTTTGATAGCGAAATATACGTTTTAATGGCATTTTTCTTTTACTTATTGATAGTAAACTTTGAACCAAATGTCAGAATCATATAAGATTTTCTTTTTACTTTTTTTCACTTTTTATGCTTTCAAAGCTATTCTATCAAATATAAACACACACTTAATATATACCAACATTCACATACCATAGACAAAAAGCACCCTATTTATAAAATATAAATTCCTACAAAACAAACATTTGTTACTTTCAGAAGAGTCATATAGCAAAATACTTACATCAGTTTACACACATCTCCACTATGTTTTGAAACGCATTTTACCCTCCGCACCAATGGTGCTAAGGCTTAACACCATTGGTGCGGACCATTAACACGATGGGAGCTAATCACCAATACACCAAGAAAAAAATGGATTGAACCGTTCATTATAGTTGTTATTATTTATGAAAGACATAGATGGTTAACACATTTAGAAAACATTTATTAGATAACACAAAAGCAAAATTATAAACCAAAAGCCGTTCAATTACAAAAAAGAAAAGGGTTGTATCAAACTGAAACTATTAACAGTTTCTTTGATACAACCCCTTTATTGGATATATAACTATTCGACTTTTAACTATCTAAAGATAGCCGAGAGCGACATTATCTCATTATTATTTTACTGCTGTTGTGCACGATAATTCTCCAATCCCTTATCAAGGAACTCAAGATAAGCAGGTACATCCTCCTTAAAGCTAAAGCTACCATTCAATGGTTTACCCGCATTATCCAATGGCACATAGAATGGCTGAGCAAGATAACCGAACTTTGTCTGCTCCAAATAGCTCCACTTATCACCGATAGTACGCAGTGTACGTGAAGTTCCATCTGGGAGTTTCACCTCAACAGGCTGCTTTAATGGAGTCTTATCATCTACATAAAGTGAGATGAGAACATAGTCCTTATTCAACTTATCTGCTACTCGTGAATCAGTCCATACAGATGCCTCCATCTTGCGACAGTTCACACATCCGAAGCCTGTAAAGTCAACTAAGACAGGCTTTCCTGCCGCTGCAGCTGCGCGCATACCCTCATCATAATCAGTATAAGTAGCGTGCACCGTCTGTGGAGCAAGGTTAAAATCCTGTGTATTAATAGGTGGTGCAAACGCACTAACTGCCTTACAAGGAGCACCCCAGAGTCCTGGAAGCATATAAACAGAGAATGCCAATGAACAAAGACCAAGCATGATAGCAGGTACAGGCATAGCCTTCTGATCTGGATCATCATGTGGAAACTTAAGTTTACCAATGAGATAAAGCCCCAAGAGTCCGAAGAGTACAATCCAAATAGAAAGGAATGTCTCACGATCAAGAATATGCCAGCCGTATGCGAGGTCGGCTACAGACAAGAACTTAAGTGAGAATGCCAATTCGATGAAACCCAACACAACCTTAATCATGTTCATCCATGAACCTGACTTTGGTGCCTTCTTAAGCAAAGTTGGGAAGAGAGCAAAGAAGGTAAATGGCAAGGCAAGAGCCAAAGCAAAACCAAACATACCCACTGCAGGAGCTACCCAGTCGCCACTTGTCGCTGCCTGAACAAGGAGAAGACCTACGACAGGAGCAGTACAAGAGAAGCTTACCAATGACAAGGTGAATGCCATAAGGAAGATAGAAAGCAAACCAGTTGTCGCAGAAGCCTTATTGTCAACCGCATTACCCCATGAAGAAGGCAATCGAAGTTCAAACCATCCAAAGAAACTGAAAGCAAAAACTACTAACAGAAGGAAGAAGAACACATTGAACGGTGCATTAGTTGCCAACTCATTCAACTTCTGTGGACCGAAAGCCCAAGTAACAAGCGTTGCCAAACCCATATAAATAACGATGATTGACAAGCCGTATGTCACTGCATCACGAATACCCTTCTTACGGTCATCCTTCGCTCTCTTGAGGAAGAAGCTTACCGTCATTGGAATAATAGGCCATACACAAGGGGTGAGCAAAGCGATGAAACCGCCCAGAACACCCATAAAGAAAATACTCCAAAGAGAGCTATTAGTACTATCCTTGGTGCTATTGAAGGCTGACAACTCTTTGATAACAGGTTGCCACAAGTTAACATCTGCATTTACTTGTGCATTTTCTTGCTTTAATGGTCCTGCTGTATCGACAGGCAACACATCAGCTTTCTTAGCTGTATCAGCAGTCATTGCGGTAAGTGCAGATAAACCATCAGCTGCTACATCAGTAGCAGCTGTCGTTGGTTTCCGTTTCTGCATTGGCAGCTGTTGGTGTTGCTGCGGGAGCGGAAGCAGGTCCATTACCTTTGAAATTGAATTCTACCTGTGTTGGTGGCAAACACATTTCATCGTTACAAGCACCATATTCCAAATAACCCTTTATACTATAAGTCTTGGCAGTTATCTTGTAACGCTGAACGAAACCAACGCTATTCTCGAAATAACGTAGTTTCATCTCAAAAGTCTTATCGTAAACATTCAACTCTTTACCACGTGTTGTAAGCTTACCAACTGGTGTCAAACCCTCCACTTTGTCTACATGCAAAGAAGCAGATGTAGGGACCATCAGCTGGAAGATTAGTTGAATATACGTGCCATCCCCGGTCGATCTTCGCTGTGAAGACAACCTCTACCTCTGTTGGGGAAACCTGCTTCTGTTGTACAGAAAAATGAACAGGATTCTGCTGTGCCATAGCCACGAGGCTAAATACCAGCGTAAAGAGGAAAAGTAGTGTATTTCTTCTATTCATCGTTTTATACTATTAGAATTTGAACTGCAAAGATAAGAAAATTATTTTTATAACATTGCATAATGTATATATTTAATATTTATATCCATTAATTTCTTATCAATCTATGTTCAAAAGGTTTTAAGGATTAAGAACTATTCTCTCGTCGATTTTTTCTTGTGTTTGTTGTTGCAGACAGATAGTCACCTACCTGCTGCAACAAATATTAGTTTAAATACTATCAGGCTTAATTGTGTACCAATGTACCAATATCTTCACCATCCATAACCTTCTTCAGATTACCGACAACGTCCATATTGAAGACATAAATAGGTAGGTCATTCTCCTTACACATGGTCGTTGCCGTGAGGTCCATTACCTTAAGACCCTTTGTGTAAATCTCATCGTATGTAATATCAGAGAACTTTGTTGCCGTTGGGTCTTTCTCAGGATCGGCTGTATAGATACCATCTACACGTGTACCCTTAAGCATTACGTCCGCCTCAATCTCAATACCACGCAAGCTTGAACCAGTATCAGTTGTAAAGTAAGGACTACCAGTGCCAGCTGAGAAGATACAAACATAACCTGCTTCCATAGCCTCGATAGCCTTCCACTTACTATAGAACTCACCGATAGGTTCCATACGAATAGCGGTCAAAACCTTAGCTTTCACACCGATTGCCTCAAGTGCTGAACTAAGCGCAAGAGAGTTGATAACGGTTGCACACATACCCATCTGGTCGCCTTTCACACGATCAAAGCCTTTTTGGCTACCGCTCAAACCACGGAAGATGTTACCACCACCGATTACGATACCAATCTGTACACCCATTTCATGTACTTCCTTAATCTGCTTAGCATAATCGCTAAGACGCTCAGGGTCGATACCGAAGCCCTGCTTTCCCATCAAACTCTCACCCGAAAGCTTCAAGAGAATTCTTTTAAATCTTGCCATTATTTGGTATTAAAGGAATTGAGGGGGTTCCTTGACCTCCCCATAGACCTTATTATATAATAAATTCTACTTCTTTAAATTGATATTCACGAATCATGCCATTGCTATCACGGAGAATAAGATGCCCATCGTCTTCTACTTCTACGATAGCTCCATCAAACTCACCATCAGCATCCCGAAACTTATGAAAGCCTCCACGTCGGTACAAGGCTTCGTGATACATTGCACTGATATCATTATATCCGCCCATCTCTAACAACTGATAGAGTTCTGAGAACTTCTTGATAATCTTATTCAACAGTTCTTCTTTATCAACCTCATGCCCTAAAATCTGGCAGAGAGAAACAGGGTTAGGGGCATCACTCTGGAACTCTTCCTGATTTACATTCAGTCCCACACCAAAAACGCAATCCTTTATACGCCCCGCAGCAAGCTTTGTTTCAATCAGTGTTCCACTCAGTTTCTTATCTTTCCAATAGATGTCATTTGGCCATTTCAGGCTAATATCGTCTTTCACATAGTCTGCTAAAGCTTCTTTCAGAGCCAAAGCACCAGCTTCAGAGAGTAGGAACTGACTACGAACTGGCAGCATCGTCGGATGAACAAGCACTGAGAACAACAGGTTCTTACCCGCTTCACTCTCCCAAGTGTTCGTCCCCTGCCCTTTTCCTGCTGTCTGATAATCGGCAACAACGACTGTCATTGGCTCATCTTCTGTAGGTGTGTAAGTGCGCAGATAGGCGTTTGTACTATCGACAGCATCTAACCTTACGACTTTCACCTCTCTTTCTTTCTCTACTACTGTTGGCTTGAAAAAGCCTAATACGGCATCTATTATCTTCATTTACAATCTATTCTTTATACGAATGGAAGAAAGGCATCCTTCACATGGCGCACTTCATTGGTTCCTGTTGGCTGCCCTACAACAGTGATTATATCAAAGCGGATATCCAAATTGATATTATATCGCTTGACGTATGCATTGGCAGCTATCGAGAGCGAACGCACTTTCTGCACGGTGACAGCCTCATCGGCATCAGCAAACTGTTCATTCTTTCGGGTCTTTACCTCAACGATAACCAACGTACCATTATCTATAGCAACAATATCTAAGTCTCGATGATGATAATCCCAATCACGATGCAGAATGACATAACCCAACTGTTGGAGATAGCTTACCGCCACATCCTCTCCCCATTTACCTAATTCGTTATGGTATGCCATGCGTCTTTCTTTCCTCAACTTGCAGAAGTTTTAGAGGTTCAGAATATTAGAAGGAAATAAGATAATTCTTTATACGTATCAAATCGATTTACGGATGAAACAAAGGTATTGCCTACTTCTTCTAAAATCCTTAAACTTTATCACTCCCGTCAAGAATTGTGTACATTAATATTCACGCACAAAGTTAGAATAATCTTTCGTAAAATCAAAATAAAACCCGTATTTGCAGTATGAGTACAGAAGAACAAAGCAAGAAAGACCTATACTATATGCAGCGTGCATTGGCTGAAGCTGAAGCCGCTTATAAAGAAGGTGAAATCCCTATTGGTGCTATTGTGGTATGCCGCGACCGCATCATTGCTCGTGCCCATAACCTGACAGAGACGCTCAACGACGTTACTGCACATGCAGAAATGCAAGTAATAACCATGGCAGCCAATGAGTTGGGCGGCAAATACCTGCAGGATTGTACACTATATGTAACGGTTGAACCTTGCATTATGTGTGCTGGTGCCATCGGCTGGGCGCAACTCCGACGCATTGTCTACGGTTGTCCCGATGACAAACGAGGCTATCATGAATATGCGCCCAAGGCTTTCCACCCTAAAGCTAACGTTACCTACGGTGTTATGGAAGAAGAATGTCGTGCCTTGATGCAACGATTCTTCCAAGAGAGAAGGTAGGTTTTGAGGAGTTAAGGAGTGAAAGGGAATGAAAGGAGTTAAGACATTACCTCTGTTCCTGATACTAATAAAGATATAGAAAGGAAAGAGAAAGGATTTTACCTGTGCTCTCTACGAATATTAGGGGTAAGAGATAAACTACTGATAAATGCCCTTTTTAACCTCTTATAGCTACATGCTAACGAATTATTTACATGAAAAATAAATATTTCTTTTCATGAAGAAAAAAATAATTATTTACACGACAATAAATATTTATTTTCATGTAAATAATTTGCTCAAAAGGTTATTGTAAGCATAAAAAAACATTATCAAGAATACAATTAATACTATAAAAACAAATAAATTTATGCCTTTGATGTCACCTTTTACAAACCAATAACGTTATACAAGTGAATCGGTTCAGAAAGAAAACCAAATGTATAACATATTAAAAAAACAAATGATTATGAATTATGTAATATTAGAATCAATCATTAAAAGTCTCGTTCCAATAGCAATTGTAGTAGTTCTTCCTATCATAATGGCTTGGCTCTCTTACCGTAACAAACAACACGAAACAGACAAAAAGAAGCGAGATTGTTACGGCTATTATTGAAAAGAATCCTGACATTGACGTGCAGGAGTTTCTCGACAAGCTGAACCCTTCAAAGAAATCATACAAAGAGCAACTGATGACAAAAATGCACCAGGAACTACTTTGGGGGACAATCTGTCTTATCGGAGGGGCGGCAACCATATTGGTTATTATAGTTTTGAGCATTTTGCAAAGTTTTGACAAAGGATATATCCCTATAGGCGCCGTATTTGGTGTTGTCCCATTGGCAGTAGGATGCGGGTTGTTAATCGCCTACAACAATGCCAAAAAGACTTTGAATAATTTGAAAGACAACGATTAGGTTATTATGACAAGAGAACAATTCGTCGAACAGGTCGGTCGGGAACAGGCAGCATTACGCCGGTTCCTGACGGCTCTATGCTGCGGCAATGGTGCTGAAGCTGACGATATTGCTCAAGAGGCTCTCATCAAAGCCTACCTCCGTAGCAGCCAATATGACGAACGGGGACAGTTCTCGGCTTGGCTGATGAAAATAGCTTATCGTGTCTTCATCGACTCGCGCCGCAAACAGAAACACCAGCAGGAACTACCCCTTGAGAAGGCTATCACGCTCCAAGGGAACAGTAAGAGTGATGAAACCTTCCGCTATCAGGAACTACACACTGCGTTGGCAACGCTCTCGGAGACAATGCGCACAAGTATTCTGCTTTATTATATGCAGGGTTATCAGATAAAAGAGATTGCAGAGATAACCGAAAACAGTGAGGATGCGATTAAGAAACAACTCTCACGTGGACGGCAAGAACTTAAACATATTTTGGAAAGATGAACGAAGATAAATTCTTAAAAGACTTGCTCTCGGACTATCATCCGCAACTGTCGGATGACAATGCCTTCATGCAAAGACTGCAACGACAGATGGAACTTATCGAAGAAGTCAAGGCATATCAACGTGCAGAAAGCCGAAAAAACAAACTGATGTCGCTTAAACTGCTTGTTGTCGGGGTTGTTTTGGGTTGTATTGTCACGCTTGCAAGTTTCACACTGCCTACTATCTTCGATAGATATATCAATGGAACTGAATCGGAATTCATCCTTACCTTGCTTCACAACGTTCAGTATATTGGACTGGCAATAGGTGCAGCCTTCGTCACACTCAGCTTGCTGTTTAGCACGAAATTAGCAGAACTAAAAGATGAAGTACCGAAGACATAAGATTTTCTTTAAACCTTGTAGAGTGCGAGGCAATAAAAAGAAAGCACACAGAAAATAGCTGTTGCCACTCTCATTTGGTTTGAAGACATAAGAAAAGAGGCATCCTCACGATGAGAATACCTCTTTTCTTATTTTTTTTCTATAATTATCTAACCTGGATAACCAAGTATTTGCTTGTGCTCCAGAAGGTCTGTGGATCCGTAATACGGAGTACATACTGTCCGTTTGTATCAGTTGTTAGGGTGTAACTGCTGCTTGGGTGAGCAGTCAACAGATGTGCACTCTTGCTGTAAAGTTTGATTTCCTTGTTAACACGGATATCAATCTTTGTGAAGTAACCCTTGTTGAAAGAACCCTGAAGAACCTTACCACCATCGAGGATGCGCTGTGCCTTCAACTCGCTTTTAGTACCGAATACATACCAACCAGTGTTCAACTGCTTGTCCTGAGTATTGATAGTCTCAGTCTTCTGGTTGCTCTCTGTCTGGAGATTCTCCTTCTCCTTAGTGAGGTTTTCCTTCTCTGCTGTAAGATTCTCCTTATCAGTCTTGAGATTAGTAACATCTGTATTCAGACCAGTGATAGTCTCATCAAGTTCCTTAATATGGATGTTCTTTGACTCCAATTCAGCACGCAACTGCTTCAACTCGGTCTCCTTCGCGCTCAACTGACTTGTCAGACGGCTGAGAGTTTCCTTCATTGCATCACCCTTAAAGCCTGTCTCGCGTAACTGCTGTTGCAACTTCTTAATGAGTTCACGGTTTTCCTGCATACGCTGAGCGATAAACTGGATATTCTCCTTCATCTGTTCTGTCTTGTTAGCAGCCTCACCATTCTTAGCTATTGTCACACGATTCTCTGCGTCGTTGATAGCAGCAAAACCCTGCTGAATATCATTCAGCGTTCCCATCATATCGTTAATCTCGTGATCACGTGCGTCGATAATATTACGCAATGAATCATTCTGTATTTCGGATGGATTCAAAGCCGACTTCTTTCCTTGATTGCAGGATGCCAGTGCAAGTACTCCACATACTGCGAAAACTAATAGTTTATTCATACATTATACTTTTTTATCCGTTTGTTTCTTCCTATCAGAAGACTTTACTTTTTCTTTTCCTGCCACTACAATGACAAACTCACCACGTGGTTCTGTCTCTTTGAAGTGGGCTATTACTTCTTCCAACGTACCTCGAACGCTCTCTTCATGTAGCTTTGAAATCTCACGACAACAACTTACTTGTCGCTCAGCTCCAAACACCTCTGCGAACTGTTCTAAGGTTTTTACAACTCTATAAGGTGACTCATAGAATATCATTGTACGCGTTTCATCAGCCAAACTCTCTAAATGAGTCTTACGTCCCTTCTTCTGAGGGAGGAATCCTTCGAAGCAGAAGCGGTCACATGGTAAACCACTTGACACCAATGCTGGTACGAAAGCGGTTGCTCCCGGGAGTGTCTGAACAGTTATTCCATTGGCTGCAGCCTCACGAGCGAGGAAGAATCCTGGGTCACTAATGCCCGGAGTTCCCGCATCTGAGATCAGTGCAACCGTCTCACCAGCCTTTAATCTATTGACTATACCAGCAGAACTTGCATGTTCATTGAATTTATGATGAGACATAAGACGATTCTTAATCTCAAAGTGTTTCAACAAAATACCCGATGTACGAGTATCCTCACACAAAACTACATCAGCTTCCTTTAGGATTCTGATAGCACGGAGGGTCATATCCTCCATATTTCCAACCGGTGTCGGTACGAGATATAATGTTCCCATTGTTGGTTGCAAATGTAGAGTAAATGAACAGAAGGACAAAATAAATTAGCTTTTTTTATATAACAATTATGTCCGTTTGTAAGGAAAAAAGACATAGTAACAATCATGTTATAATTAAAAAAAATAAACACTACCTCCTACGAAAAAAATGCACCCTTCAACAACAAATTAATATAAATTCCTCCTTACTTTTCCATAAACAAGACAGAGAACACATTTCCTCAATAACTTTTAACGCTTAACGTTTATCTATTCTTTTTTTTATTATATCTTTGCATTGATTATGACAAAGATAGACAACCATAACGGTGAAAGACGTCGTCAAGGACGCATTGAAGTGATTTGTGGAAGTATGTTCTCTGGTAAGACCGAAGAACTCATCCGTCGTATGAAACGTGCAAATTTTTGCAAAACAGAAGGTTGAGATTTTCAAACCTTCTCTTGACACACGCTATTCGGATGAGGATGTTGTCAGTCATGACAAGAACGTGATTCATTCCACACCAATTGACTCATCTGGTAACATTCTTCTTCTTGCCTCAGACATTGACGTTGTAGGCATTGACGAGGCACAGTTCTTGGATGAAGGACTCACTGATATCTGCAACAAATTGGCAAACAACGGTGTACGTGTCATTGTTGCGGGCCTCGACATGGACTTTAAGGGTATTCCTTTCGGTCCAATCCCAGCTCTTTGTGCCATTGCAGACGAGGTAACAAAGGTACACGCAATCTGTGTGAAGTGTGGTGCTTTGGCATACGTTAGTCACCGTCTCATTGCTGACGACCGCCGTGTTATGCTCGGTGAGCAGCAGGAATATGAGCCTTTATGCCGTGAGTGCTACAAAAAAGCTACACAAGAAGAAGTTAACACTAAAGTCTAAAAACACTTATGAGACAAACAATTACTTTTGATAAGTTCATACGCTGGGCATTGATTGCACTTGCCGTTTTAGCAGTAGGCTTCATCATCAATGCCCTGTCTGAAGTACTCTTACCTTTCTTCATAGCATGGCTAATAGCCTACCTCCTCTATCCTATCGTGAAGTTCGTACAATATAAACTCCACGTTCCAGGCAGAGCTTTGAGCATAATCATCACCTTTATATTGGTTACAGCACTCTTTACTGCCATCTTCATGTTCATCGTTCCGCCAATGATTAATCAGGTAGATAAGTTTATGACGATAGTCAATCACTATCTACATGAGACGACACACACCAATGACATAGCGACAATGATACAGAAATGGATTAGGGAGAATCAGACAGAAATCGAAAGATTCTTAAAGAGTCCAGACTTCACAAACACGATTAAGACCGCTATGCCAAAGATATTCTCTGTAATAGGTCAGACGGCAAGTATCGTGATTTCTATCATTGCATCATGTATCACCCTGCTCTATACCTTCTTTATCCTGCTTGATTATGAGGTGTTGACTAACAATTGGGTTAAGATATTCCCAAAGAGCGTACGTCCTTTCTGGGCTGGATTAGCAGAAGATGCAGAGCGAGAATTAAATAATTATATTCGCGGACAGGGATTGGTTTCACTCTGCATGGGTGTACTCTTCTGCATTGGATTTACCATCATCGATTTCCCTATGGCTATCGGTATGGGAATCCTCATCGGTATTCTTAACCTTGTACCTTATCTCCACACCTTTGCACTTATCCCAACAGCTTTCCTTGCATTGCTCAAAGCTGCTGATACAGGACAGAACTTCTGGATTATCTTTGCTTCTGCACTGATTGTTTTTGCCGTTGTACAGATACTTTCGGATATGGTGATAACGCCAAAGGTTATGGGTAAAGCAATGGGCCTCAACCCTGCTATCCTCCTCCTCTCTCTCTCTGTTTGGGGTGCACTCTTAGGTTTTATCGGACTTATCATTGCCTTACCACTCACAACGCTTATTATTGCTTACTGGCAAAGATATGTCACAAAGGAGGGTGATGCGGTAGAAACGGAAAACGTACCTACTGTTATCGAAGAAAAGAAAGAAGACAAAGAATAAAGAAAGATAGTATCTATAGAACAATAACGGGTCTCCTTTTCACATAGAAAAGGAGGCTTTTTTTAATGCAATTTACCTCCTGCACCAATGGTGTTTACCCTCCGCACCATGTGTGTTAAGCCTTAGCACCATGTGTGCGTAACCACATCACATTGATTAAAGAAGGCGTAATGGACATTTGGTAGGCTGAAAACCTCTCGGAATTCTTTTATTTACTACCTTTGCAACATTTGAAAATCTATGAATAAAAAAACTGTATCTTCTGTAATAGCTCAAATGTTAAAAAAAGAATGGGCATCGCCGTTCTGTTCAGATGTATTCCTGCAAGGATTGTGGTAGACAATTTCAAGGTGGTCTGCGTATAAATAATATTTCTCTATGGAACGACTATCTGACGGCAAATCGAACGATATCTGATCTATCCACTCTTTATAAATGTTCAGAACGAACCATACGACGTAGGTTGAGCTTAGTAGTAGATAGCTTTACTGCTACTTACCCCAAATCTGCAGTAATAATATTGGATACAACATACTTTTCCAGGACATTTGGTGTGATGCTGTTTCAGGATGCTTCATCAGGCAAAATACTCTATCGCAAGTTTGTCAAAAAAACGAAACTAACAGAGATTATCTTGATGGACTTCGGTATATTGCGGAGCGTGGAACTATGATAAAAGCAGTGGTGTGTGATGGGCATGTAGGACTTTTACAAGCTATAAGTTTCTGTCCCGTACAAATGTGTCAATTTCACCAATTTCAGATAGTTAGAAGACTCCTTACTAACAACCCACATTTGCCTGCAGGCGTTGAACTGTTAGCATTAATGAGAAGGATGTTCTCTATGAGAAAAGAAGAGTTTATAACCGCTTTTTGATAAATGGTGTGATAAATGGAAAGAGTTTCTAAACGAACGAACTCTCCTAATCTCGGGTAAGACAACTTATACACACAGAAGGCTGAGAACGGCAAGACGTTCTATTAAGACACATCTGCCATGGATCTATACGTGTGAGGAGTATCCGAATATGCAAATACCTAATACAACAAACCTGTTGGAAGGATTTAACTCACAACTTAAAAGAGCACTACATAATCATAATGGATTGAATGAAGCTAACAAGAAGAAGTTTATAGATGGATTCATAAATACAAAAAAGTAGGCTGGAATAACCAGCCTACCAAATGTCCATTACTAAAACCCGAGAGGTTTTCAGCCTACCAAATGTCCATTACGCCTTAAAGAATAGAAAAGAGAAGTATTAAGGCTACTATAATAAAGCCAAAAAGACATTAACAACAAACTAAGAGGAGTTCTATAAAAACAAAAATAGCTCTCCTTTTCACACGAAAAGAGAGCTATTTCTTATATAATCTACCACTATTAGCAGTTTATCAACACCATGAAAACTCAGTTGAGGTGGTCTTTAATATGCTTATTTATACGTAAGACTCTAAGAACTTAACTGTTCCCGAAACCTTAACAGTGGTTGCTGTAGCTGGAAGGAGTACACTCTCACCTGCACGGAAAGAAATAGTATTTCCTTCTGCATCGGTAATCTCACCCTCACCCTTGAGTCCAACGAAGATGACAAAAGAGTCCAAATCGCTATAATCAAGCGTCATTGGCTCTGTAAGGTCATAGACAGAAGTGGTGAAATAAGGACAGCTAACGAGTTCTACTGGCTCATTCTGACGTGCCTCATACTGTGTGCGATAGTCTGGATAGACTGTATAATCAATACATTCAGCCGCCTCCTTGGTATGCAATTGGCGATAGTTGCCCTCTGCATCCTGACGCTTGAAGTCATAGATACGATAGGTTACGTCGCTTGTCTCCTGAATCTCTGCCAAGAAACAGCCTGCACCAATAGAGTGGATACGACCTGCTGGCAAGAAGAACACATCGCCTTCCTTCACAGGATATTCTGACAAAGCTTCAGTAATAGTATCATTTTCAACCATTTCCTTGTATTGCTCTGGTGTAATTTGCTGCTTCAAACCGCTACGGAGAGAGGCATCAGCATCACTTTCCATCACATACCACATCTCAGTCTTACCACGACCCAAACCCTGTGCTTGTGCCTGCTCATCTGTTGGATGAACCTGAATAGAAAGCTGCTCGCGTGCATCAATAAACTTAACAAGCAGAGGGAACTCATTGCCAAAGCGTGCATAATTCTCTTTACCCACCAGTTTATCCTTCAATGTGTTAACCAGTTTATTCAGTGTCCAGCCTTTGTACTCGCCGTCAGAGACAACACTCTCATTGTCCTTAACACCTGAAAATTCCCAACTTTCGCCTACCTGCTTCTGATCAGAAGTCAAATGCTTGAAAGGTACTATCTTTTCTCCACCCCAAAGGATAGACTTTAAAAGAGGATTGAATTTAAACATTTCCATTTTTATTGCTTTTTTTGATGTTTCAAACTTCCTTATACTGAAACCAACACATGGTCTCATTTGTACTGCAAAGTTACACTTTAATCAGTAGATTACCAAGAAAACTGATAGAAAGGCGTTGTTTCATTCTCCTCTAAAAAGACAGAGAGAAGATTGTCATATCGCATGATTACACAACTGACTTTCACCTTTATTTCTACTCTATTCCTACTAATAGATAACAAGAAACTATCCATCAGTTTCAGCGTCACGGTTTATATAAACAATAAAGCTGTTGTTTAGCTTATGTAGAAGATAGGTTTAGACTTATAAAACCTATACTTTACAAAGCTCAAACAACAGCTTTAAGATATCATTTTACTTAATTTCAGACATTCGCTTTGTCTGTTTCTGAATTATCTTTTGTGTTGATTTGTCTGATGCAAACACACTGTAGAATCCTTGTGGCTCGTGTGCTGGATCGCAGGTAAAGTCGTCTCCAGCCTGCCAACGCTCATGACGAGGTTTTCCATAACCACCCCAACCCCAGAAGTTACAACCAACAAGAAGTCCACCGTTCGTTGCATTCTCTGCAACAGCATCCATAACGTACTTGTAATAAGCATCGCGTGCCTTTGTTGTACTCTTCAATGAGAACGAGAAACCATCACGAGGATAACCGAATTCTTCAAGCACAAGCGGCTTATTTAGACGCTTACAGATTTCAAGATGACTATCGATATAATCTTGAGTATGCTTAAAACTTGCCTTGAGGTCCTCCTTTAGATGCGTCTTTCTTGCCCACTGCCAGTTGTATGGCCAAATGTGAATATTACAATAGTCCACATTCTTATCTGCACAGATACGTTCAAAGCTGCTATAATCACGCTCACAACCGAAGGCTCCTTCGCTTCCAAGGCTGATAAGATGGTTCTGATCAAGGCTACGAACAAGTGCTGTCGCCTCTGAAAGCCACTTCTCAAACTCCGGTAAAGCTTCCTTTGAGAAGGCACGAGGCTCGTTACAAATCTGCCAAGACATGATTGTTGGGTCATCGACATACTTCATTCCAGAGTATCTGTTGGTACGACTAAGAATGAAACGGATATGCTCATAGAACATTAAATGTGCCTTTTGATTAGCTGCAAACTTGCTGGCAAACTTTGTGTAAGCACCATAACCATCTCTACGTGGTATCAAAGCAGGACCCTCATCAGCCCACTCCAAATAGGCACCATAGCCTCCACTCCATTCCCAAGAGTTGGTCAAATAAAGTACGGCGAGCATCTTTCGCTTGCTCATCTCTGTTAAAAGATAATCTAATCCTGCAAGAATAGAATCGTTATACACACCTTGGACGAGACTGCAAAACAGGCTCTATCTTATCCTCAACACCAGGCAAACCATCTGCACCAACCAAGATTCGAAGGTTATCAATACCCAAACGCTGCATCTCATCGAGTTCTCGACGAAGGCGCGCATGGTCTCCTCCTACTCCTTCAGAGCCAAGTATAGGTCCATACCAGAAGTTTGCGCCCACATAATAGTAGGGTTTTCCACCACGAACAAAGCGTCCGTTCTTTACTTTCACAAAGTCACCGGCCATCATATTTACAGCCATTGTCAAGGCAATAATTGCCATAAAAACTCTTTTCATATATTAGTAGTAAGTCAAAAAAATATTAACTCTACATGCAATATTTCCCTTTTAGGGAAGATGCATTTACTTATTAATACATCTAAGTCAAGCTTTTCCCTTACTCACAATGCTACTTTTAGAAGAATAAATATGCTTTTACTTTTTTATTCTTTTACCGTTTTACTTGTCCAAACCTACCCTTTTTCTCACATTTATTTACTAACTTTGTAGCCAAATGAACAACAACATAACAGATATAAAGCAACTGCTGAACGATGAGACTGGCGAGAAACATTTCTCGTTTGAGGTTCTTCCCCCTTTGAAAGGTAATGGAACAGCGTCTCTTTTCCGCAATATTGATCAGCTCAAGGAGTTTAATCCGAGCTTCATAAATATCACCACTCACCACAGTGAGTTCGTATATCACGAACGCGAAGATGGTCTACTGGAACGCCAGAGCATACGTCGTCGCCCAGGAACAATTGCCATTGCTGCTGCAGTTCAGCAGACCTACGGCATCCCTGTCATCCCTCATGTGATATGCTCAGGTGCAACGAAAGAAGATATTGAGTACGAATTGCTCGACTTGCAGTTCCTTGGTATAGAAAATCTGATGCTTCTACGTGGCGATAAAGCACGTGAAGATCGTATGTTCAAACCGACAAAGGGTGGACATAGTCATACAACAGAACTGATTGAACAGGTAAACAGTTTCAACGAAGGTGTATTCACTGATGGGTCTACAATGAAGCACCACTGGTAAGCCTTTCGTATATGGTGTGGCATGCTATCCTGAGAAACATGAGGAGGCACCTAACCTTGAACAAGACTTACGTTACCTCAAAATGAAGCAGGATCTTGGTGCAACATTTGCCGTTACACAGCTTTTCTACGACAATGAGAAGTTTTATAACTTCGTTGATCAGGCTCGTAAGATTGGCGTTACCATTCCTATCATACCGGGAATAAAGCCTTTCGCAAAGTTATCTCAGCTGAATGTCGTTCCAAAGACCTTCCATTGTGACATCCCAGAAGAGCTTGCAGAATTGGCACTAAAAATGTAATTCGGATGAAGAAGCACGCCTATTAGGTATCGAATGGGCTGTTAAACAGGTGAAAGACCTTTATGCACACGGTTTCAATAACGTACACTTCTACACCGTTTCAGCTGTAAGCAGTGTTCACGAGGTAATGAAGCGATTAGTAGACTCTGGTCTTCTGCAAAAGAACAGCTAATAAAAAAGAAAACAAGAGAAGATGAACTTTTCAGAAGTTATAGGACAAGAAGCAGTGAAGGAACGGCTTATTCAGATGGTTAAAGAAGACCGTCTGCCTCATGCTTTGCTCTTCTGTGGACCTCATGGAACGGGTAAGATGGCGCTTGCAATGGCTTTTGCCAGCTATTTACTTGCAGGTGATGAGGCTGAGGAAGCAACATCGCCAAGCGTATCAAATGCTCGTGCCATGCTTCGAAACTGGGAACACCCCGACCTTCACTTCTCTTATCCTACCATCAAGCTACCAAGTATGAGTAGTGACCACCAACCTGTAAGCACAGACTTTGCGAAGGAATGGCACGGACTCATCATGCAAGGGACTTACTTCACCATGAATCAATGGATGAATCAGATGGGGGCTACCACACAGCAGGCTATCATCACGGGTGCTGAGAGCGACGAACTGTCACGCGTTTTGGCGTTGAAATCAAGTCAGGGGGGCTATAAGGTGTCTATCATTTGGCTACCAGAACGAATGAATCTCACCTCTGCCAACAAGTTGTTGAAGCTATTAGAGGAGCCACCACAAGCCACCATCTTCCTCATGGTATGCGAGGAACCAGAGCAACTTCTCGAAACCATCATTAGCCGTACACAGCGTATTGATGTGAAGCGTATCGAAGATGAAGAAATAGAACAGGCTCTCATCAACAAAAGGGGTATTGATACTGATGCAGCCCATCGCATTGCTCGTATCGCACATGGTAGTTGGTTGAAAGCATTGGAGTCACTGGATTCAGGCAATGAAAACCGTGAGTTCCATAATATGTTCCAAATGCTTATGCGTCTGTGTTACCTCCGTAACGTAAAAGATCTCAAGCGTTGGAGTGAGGTTGTAGCGGGATATGGACGTGAAAAAGAGCGTCGTATGCTCACTTACTTCCAACAGCAGGTGCGCGAGAACTTTATGTTCAACTTCCAAAACCCCGAACTTAACTACATGACTTTGGAAGAAGAGAACTTCGCTAAGAACTTTGCACGATTCATCAACGAGGCAAACGTCATTGAGATCAACGAACTCTTCCAGCGTGCCAATCGTGATATCGGGCAGAATGCAAACGCTAAGGTTGTCTTCTACGACATGGCATTGAAGCTCATTGTGCTGTTGTTGAAGAAGTAGACGAGTGGACAGGTGAACAAGTTGACGAGTTAACAAGTTGATGAGTTATATGCTTGAAACCTGTACAATATAATTTATAATTGCTTATCACAGCCTTCCAAACTCTACAAAAAAGAGGAACTTGGAGGCTTCCAACATATATATAAACAAAAAGAAACAATCAATGGATTACAAAGATATGAAATTCAAGGTCTGGCATGGTTGTGACCGAGGCTTATGCCATAAAGGTTGTGGCAGACAAAACAACCAGTTGAACACTTTCGACTGGCTGGCTGACGTGCCCTGGAAACAACCAGACAACTGACCTTGTTGAGGTTCAATTCAAGAATACACGTAAGGGATACTATCACAATGTCAATGACCTTGACTTGAAGAAAGGTGATATTGTGGCAGTAGAAGCTAATCCCGGACATGACATTGGAGTTGTTACACTTACCGGACGTCTTGTTAAACTACAAATTAAGAAGTCGTCAAGCGTAAAGTCACCAGACGATATCAAGCGTGTCTATCGTCTTGCCAAAGAAGTTGATATGCAGAAATATCACGAAGCAAAAGCACGTGAACACGCCACAATGATTGAAAGTCGACAGATTGCAAAAGGCTTAGGTCTGAAGATGAAGATTGGTGACGTAGAGTATCAGGGCGATGGTAACAAAGCTATATTCTACTATATTGCCGACGAACGTGTCGACTTCCGTCAGCTTATCAAGGACCTTGCTGCTGCCTTCCACGTACGAATCGAAATGAAACAGATTGGTGCGCGACAGGAAGCAGGACGTATTGGCGGTACTGGTCCATGCGGTCGTGAACTTTGTTGTGCTACATGGATGAAGAATTTCTCCAGTGTATCGACCACAGCTGCCCGTATTCAAGACATCTCACTCAACCCAACCAAACTTGCGGGTATGTGTGCTAAGCTGAAATGTTGTCTGAACTATGAGGTTGACGACTATATGGAGGCTGGCAGAAAACTTCCAAGTAGGGAGGTTGTCTTGGAGACAATGGATGGTGAATACCACCTCTTCAAGACGGATATCCTTAATGGTCAATGCACCTACTCTACCGATAAGAACCTTGCAGCCAATCTTGAGACAATCAGTGCTGAGCGTGCAAAGGAAATTATCGAACTGAACCGACGTGGTGAGAAGCCACTTTCACTCCTTGAAGATGGTAAGGCAAAACCAGCCAAGAAGCCTGTTGACCTCCTTGCTGGTGCTGACCTCAGTCGATTTGATAAGGCTAAGAAGCGCAAAAAGAACAACCAACCACGCAACAACAACGGACAGCAAGGTGGTAGACCACAACGCGACAACCGTCGTAATCAGCGTGATGGACAGGACAACTACCGTCAGCAAAATGATAACAGACGCCCACAAAACGATAACCGTCGTCCTCAGAATGGTAATCGCCGTCCTTATAACGGTCCTCGTCCTGCACATCAGCAGAATGAAGGTACCGCACAAAACAATAGAAATGAAGGCAGACAGCCTCAGCAAACGGAAAGAACGCAAGAATGAGACATAAGGTTTCCACCTTATTATATATCATAGCACTCATGGTTATCGCCATGGGTGCTGCTTCATGCAGTGATCCACGCACATACGACCGATATAAAAGTGTGTCACTACAGGGCTGGTCACGCAAAGATACACTTACTTTTAATATTCCACGACAATGGGAGGGCAACTATCAGTTAGACCTCTGCTTACGTGCTGCACAGACCTATCCATACCGCAATATAAGTATGATTATTGAGCGGAAAGTAATCTACTACAGGCAACGTAAGAAGCGTGAAAAGACTTACAATGATACCATTAATTGTGAGATTGTTAACGACAAGGGAATATTAGCAGGACAGAAAGGTATCACAAGTACCGAGATACGACAAGCAATTACCGCATTCCGTCTCAACCGCAATGACTCAATGCACGTCACGATACATCACATCATGAGCCGTGAGTCACTCCCAGGTATCAGCGATGTGGGTATCAGGCTCCTCAAAAAGTGAGACTTCTCAGTCCATAATATCGAGAGCTAAGAAACAATGAACAAAGAAGGAAATGCCCAAAGGTGAACTTGTCTCTTTAAGAGGATTTATAATTAGCTACCATTCTGATGTAACATAATAATACAAAAACATTTGCTTTTGTAAGAATTAAAATATTATCTTTGCTCCGATAAGACAATTTACAAACCATGAAACGGAGAATAATATTAACAGAATTAGAATTCGATTTTATCGAAACTGTCAGAAACTACAAAAGGAGTTTCCCTAATGGAGAACCAAATTTAAGATGGGCATTAAACAGAATGTTTGCTGAACTATTAGACGAACCCCTTGAAGATTAGTACACGACAACATTCATAAGAATAAAAATTTAATTATGAAATTATGGCAACAATGACATTACCAAAAGAAAAAGACGAGTACAATGAAAGTGCAGTTAAAAGATATATTATTGGCTATCTCCGGGCTGATCTCTCCAGAACTTACTTTCAAAAGCCGAACTCATGGCTATATCATAAGCTGGATGGAATAGATGATAATAAGCTGCCAACAGAGTTTAATGAAGAAGAGAAACTACAACTAAAGGGAGCACTGAGCGACCTTGCTGACAGAATCCGTCGTGCAGCAGATAACATTCAATAAGCTGAAATTCTATTGTATAGCAGAACAAAAAGATAAAAAAAGAACTTCCATTATACAAAATAAAGGCTGCTTCATCCTCTACACACTGGAGTCATGAAGCAGCCTTTACCTATGTTAGAGTAAGCATAGTAGTAGCAAGCCAAGCTATAAATATCCTGTTTAGCGAGTATTGGTGTCATACTCTATTTCATTTCATGACAATAACTTCCCCTACAAGCCATATACTAAAATTGTAATAATGCCTAACACAAATGGTGTTGATGCTTAGCACGTGTGGTGCGGAGGCTTAACACCGATGGTGCGAAGCACAAAACACCTTACAAAATACTATGCAATCAATATCCAAACGTAATGCTATCGCCTACTGACGGATAAGATTACGTCCTGCATCTATGCGGAGGAAAATAAATAGAAGCAACGTAAAGCCCCAAAGAGAAGAACCTCCGTAACTGAAGAAAGGTAACGGAATACCAATAACTGGTGTTAGACCCAATACCATTCCGACGTTAATAAAGACGTGGAATAGGAATATTCCGGCGACACAATAGCCATAGACTCGCCCAAACTTGAAAGGTTGTCGATCGGCAAGGTACATTAATCGGAGTATTAGGAAGAGGAACAGCACAAGAACAGAGGCTGAACCGAGGAAGCCCTCCTCCTCACCTACAGTACAGAAGATAAAGTCTGTATCTTGCTCTGGAACAAACTTCAACTTAGTCTGCGTACCATTTAAGAATCCTTTACCCTGCAAGCCTCCAGAACCGATGGCAATCTCACTCTGATGCACATTATATCCTGCTCCAGCAAGGTCCTCGTCTAATCCTAAGAGTACGTTGATACGCACTCGCTGGTGTGGCTGCATGACTTCATTCAACACATAGTCTGCTGAATAGAAGAAGGCGATTGAACCCAAAGCAAACAATGCTATATAGAAATAGTTGGCAAAGCGAGTATTCATCGCATTATAGACTAAATAGCCAATAACACATGCCGATAAAACCAACTGTACCCAAACAACGTCAAACGGAATAACAAACTCTGAAAAGAGTAAGGCAAGCCCCGTAATTCCAAAGACATAAGTTAGTAACAAACGCGTACGTCCTTTATCGCCCACATAGACCCACACCATAACTGAGGAGAATATCTGAACAAGTAAGAGGACAACAAACTTTCCTAAGGACGTGGGTGTATCCCATAACAAGATTTCCTCATACTTGATTCCGACAACGAAATAAATGACCATTGCCAGTCCAGTAAATAGGAACGCACCAGACATTCCCTCACGATAAAGCATAAGGAAGAAAGAGAAATAAACCAAGGCGGAACCTGTCTCACGCTGTCCGACAATACATAGCATAGGCAGAAAGATAATTCCGCACGCACCAGCAAATGCTTCCAATTCTTGATAGTAAATCCATAAGCCGACATAAACTTGGCTATTGCCAATGCCGTTGCAAATTTCGCGAACTCGGCAGGCTGCAATCGTAGTGGACCCATAACGAGCCACGAACGTGAGCCTTTAATACTATGGGGATTAAAGATTGTAGCAAAGAGAAGAAGCACTAACAAACCATAGATGACATAAGCAAAGGTATCATAGAAGCGGTCGTCCATCATTAGAAGTACAAAGCCCAAGCAAATGGAAGTACCAATCCACACAATCTGCATACCCGAACGGGTTGAAAGTGAGAAAATCTCTGTATCGCCGTAAGTATAACTTGCACCACAGACACTCACCCATCCAAAGGTGAGCAACGCAATATAGATACCTATCGTCCACCAATCTAATGAACGAAGTACACCTGGTTGTCTGTCTGCTGTATAATTACTTGGCACGATTTACGTTCTCCTTGCTTTTTTGTTTATCTTTGGATTGAACCTTTGATTTCTCTTTTGGTTGTTCCTTTGGTTTATCTTTTACTTGCTCCTTCGGTTTAGCCTTAGGTTGTTCCTTAGACTTTACCTTGGGTTGTTCCTTTGCTTTGTCTTTGGATTGCTCCTTAGGCTTTTCCTTCACCTTAGGCTTTTCCTTATTATCCTTTCGATTGTCTTTATTCTTTTCTTTTTCTTTTTCCTTCTTATCGCCTTCCTTATCCTTCTCTTTCTTCTCCGTCTTAACCTTTGTTTCTGGCTCTACACGGATAGCAGGCTCATTCTGAGGTTGCTTCTTCTTTTCCTTTTCTTCAGTATCCTTCCTTGCCTGTGCCTCTTTTATCCTTGCGGCTTCCGCTAAATCTTGCTTCTCCTTTACCTTCTTCAGCGAATCTCTAATGATATTTACGCGCTTGATTGAGTCAAGACGAAGTGAGTCTGCACGTGACAAAGGACGCTTGAAAGAATATGAGATATGGCGATTCTGCAGCGCAGTTGCTCGAGCTTCATCGCCAGGCGTAAGCTTACCGTTGATATATTGCTCTATCATCAGCGAACCGATTGGCACACCAAAGTCTGCACCAAAGCCACCATTCTCGACATAAACAGCAATAGCAATCTTTGGCGTATCAACAGGTGCAAAGCCCATGAACACAGAGTGGTCCTTACCACGGTTCTGAGCAGTACCCGTCTTACCAGCCAATGAGTAACCTGGATGGACCGCACGTGCACAAGTTCCGCCACGTACTGATGAAACCATACCCGCAATTACTTCCTGATAAGACCTCAGATTACCCTTTGTATGGTGCTTCTCCAAATACTTCTTATCGAGTTTCTTTCCTTGAATACTACGTACAACATGCGGTGTAATGTAGTAACCACGATTAGCAATCGTAGCACCAAGGTTAGCAATCTGCAATGGGGTAAGGTTTACCTCTCCCTGTCCAATAGAAATAGAAATAACCGAAAGCGGATTCCACGTCTTAAAGGCATTATCATAGAACTTAGCATTTGGAATCATGCCTCGCTTCTCTCGAGGGAGGTCAATACCTAATTTATAACCGAAACCCATTGATACCATGTAATCGCGCCACACGTTCATAGCATCCTCTAAAGACTTATACTTCTTACGATTAGAGAGCATCTGATAAAGTCCCCAACAGTAATAACTATTACAAGAGGTGCTGATTGAAGGTACTAATGAGATAGGAGATGCATGTGCGTGACAACCGACATGAAGTCCTTTGAAGTTAAATCCATGATGGCATGGATAACGAGTAGAATCGTTTACAATTCCTTCTGAATAATAGGTAACAGCCTGTCCGGTCTTAAACGTTGAACCTGGAGGGTATTGACCCATTATAGCACGATTAAGTAGAGGCTTGGCTGGGTCGAGCGTCATATCTCGCTGGTACTTCCCACGCAGTTTACCTATCATCGAACGAGGGTCGAAAGTCGGTGCGGAAACCATTGCTAAGATTTGTCCAGTCTTTGGTTCGATAGCCACAACAGCACCTAATTTACCTTCCATTAGGCGTTCACCAAGTGCCTGAAGTTCTGCATCAAGACCGAGTTGGATATCACGTCCAGGATGTGGACGTTGGTCATACTTACCATCCTGATAACGACCTTGTATCTGTCCATGGGCATCACGTAAAAGAATCTGTACCCCCTTTACTCCACGTAAGTCTTTCTCATACTCACGCTCAACACCCATCTTACCGATATAATCGCCTGGCTGATAGTATTCATCTTCTTCAATATCCCCCTGACTCACCTCGGCAACATCACCAAGGACATGTGCAGCGATAGCTCGTTGATACTGACGAACACTACGTTTCTGAATATAAAAGCCTGGAAAACGATAGAGTTTCTCCTGAAAAGCACTAAAGTCTTTATCGCTCAACTGACTCAAGAACAATTGTTGTGTGAACCGAGAGTAACCCGGATTCTTGCTCCTATCCTTGAGATTAGCCATTCGGTTGTTGAAATCAGCCTTAGTTATGTTTAGTGCCTTACAAAACTCAAGCGTATCAAGATGCCCTCTCATCTCGTTGGTTACTACCATGATGTCATAAGCTGGCTGATTATAAACCAGCAGCTTACCATTCCTATCAGTGATAGAACCACGTGAAGGGAACTCAATTTCTTTAAGAAAGCATTAGAGTCAGCACTCTTCCGATAGTCGTCACTGGCTATCTGAAGAGCAAAAAGACGTATTATATATATCACCACAATGCCTATTGCAACAGCACTAAGCACGAGGCGACGTTTCTCTAAATCATAATTCTTCATTTCTTATCGCCTCCTTACGTTCTCAACAACAAGAATAAGAATAAGCGTGAGTAATGAACTACCTCCGATACACTGCAACCATTCAATCAAATTAAAGAAACTGAACATCTCTAAAGAGAAGAATACCACACTGTATATCAAGGTAAGAATAGCCACATACCACGTATATTGCGGTATGCTAAGCGTATCCATACCTGCTTGGAAATTCTCACTACTATCACGAGGAATGAATAACTGCAATACATAAGGCTGTAAGGCGGCTATTAAACTCAATGAACCAGCTGCTACACCCGGCGTATTTGAGAAAGTATCAATCGTTAGACCCATTAAAAACGCCCATAAGAGAATAGCCCACTGAGGATAATTACGAGGAAACAGAAGAATAAAATAGATATAAAGCAATGGCGTAGCAACAGCAAACAGATGAATGTGATTGAGTACAAACACCTGTGCTACTGTCAATACAGCAAACCAAAGCAAACGTTTTAGGAAATCTATATTCATTCTTTCTATTCGTAAATCAAAGGGGGATAAGTGGTTCACACCAAAGTAAGAATTAATCTTCAAAGTGCGGTTATCCTACCTCCCATCAAACTTAATTATACTGGAAAACAGTTTACTTACTGTACCCTATTCCCTATCTGATTCTCAAGAGGTTTGATAGAGTCCTGTGCTGCCTTAATAACTTGACGTTGATCTCTTATTGAGGCATCATCAATCACACAGACATCACGAAGATTGCCGAAGTCAGTTGAGAGCTGAATCTGAAGGCGATAAGAGAGTCCATCTTCCGAATTATAGACATGCTTGATCTTACCTACCAACACACCAGCTGGGAATACTGAAGAATATCCACTCGTTACAACACGATCGCCTAACTTAAACTTAGCATGACGAGGAACATCATCCAAGTAAGCTACATCACGCGCACCACCATTCCAATGGAGATAACCAAAATAGTCACGTCCCTGAATAGAACAACTGATATTCGACTTTGAGTTTAGCACTGGGATTACAACAGCATAATGGATACCCGCCATATAGACAATACCCACAACACCATTACCACAGGCAACACCCATATCTTTATGTACACCATCCCATGTTCCCTTGTTGATGGTGATAAAGTTATTAGGTTTATCAAGCGAATTGGCAACAACCTTTGCCTGTATCAATCGGAACTTTGAAAGGAAACGATACTGCCCCTTATTAAGGAAAGTAGAATCCTTAGTCTTATCATACAGCTGAGCTGACAACTCCTTCACCTGACGTTCCAGTTCAAGATTGCGTTTGGTCAAAGCCTCATTCACTCACCCATCGTTAGATAAGAGGTAATCTTTGAACTTCCTTCATAGACCAAACCTGCCACGTAGTTCGCTGATGTGAACCACACACTGCCCTGATAGTCATTGAATCGGAACAGAAGAACCATACTCAAGACTTCCAGGGCAACGAACAAGAACCAATGCTTGTACTTAGCAAGGAACTCAGTCAGATTGTGCATGAACGTTAATTGTTATCTCATCAAGAACGAGAAACGGTCTACGTTCTTCAATGCAATGCCTGCACCCTTAGCCACACTGTGCAATGGGTCTTCAGCAATATGGAATGGAATATTAATCTTATCAGTCAGACGCTTGTCAATACCACGAAGCAAAGCACCACCACCACTGAGGTAAATACCATTCTTTACGATATCTGCATAAAGCTCAGGTGGAGTATTCTCTAATGCTGAAAGTACAGCATTCTCAATCTTTGCAACAGTCTTATCAAGACAATGAGCAATCTCCTGATAGCATACAGGCACCTCCATAGGAAGAGCTGTGATGCGGTTAGGGCCGTGTACAATGTAGTCCTCTGGTGCTTCATCACCAAGGTCTGTCAAGGCTGAACCTACGTGAAGCTTGATACGCTCTGCCATACGCTCACTGACTTTTACATTATGCTGACGGCTCATATACTCCTGAATATCCGCAGTGAGGTCATCACCTGCTACACGGATAGAGTTATTACATACGATACCACCCAAAGAAATAACTGCAATCTCAGTGCTACCACCACCGATATCAACAATCATGTTACCTTCTGGAGCCTCTACATCAAGACCCATACCAAGAGCTGCTGCCATTGGTTCGAAGATAAGATAAACATCACGACCATCAGCGTGTTCTGCTGAGTCACGAACGGCACGAAGCTCCACTTCAGTAGAACCTGATGGAACACCAATTACCATACGCAATGAAGGTGAGAAGAAACGATTACCGCTGTGAACCATCTTGATAAGTCCACGCATCATCTGCTCACAAGCTGTAAAGTCGGCAATAACACCATCACGCAAAGGGCGGATTGTACGAATATTGGGATGTTCCTTCTCGTACATCATCTTTGCATCACCACCCACAGCAATCATCTTATCTGTGCGACGATCCAGTGCTACTACTGATGGCTCATCGACAACAATTTTATCATCGCTGATAATAATTGTATTTGCCGTTCCCAGGTCCATAGCAATTTCCTGGATAAATGAAAATAATCCCATTAATATATGTGTATTTTGTAAATGTATATTTCTTAACTTATGTGCGCTTATTCAGTTGTGAACCAACTATGAATAGCTGTATCATAGTGGCTACTAACACCGAAAGCACGTTCTGCGAACATCTTACGATCTTCAATATCTGTCTGTGCGCCATTGGTGTTGAGAATCTGGAGTAACACTGGATACTCTGCCTTACTTGGTACGATGACAACATCCTTGAAATTCTTTGCTCCTGCACGTATCAGTGAGATACCGCCAATATCAATCTTCTCGATAATATCTTCTGCGCTGGCACCACTGGCTACAGTCTGCTCGAAAGGATAAAGGTCTACAATAACGAGGTCGATAAATGGAATCTCATATTCTTTCATCTGTGCCTGATCACTTTCATTATCACGACGAGAAAGAATACCTCCAAAAACCTTTGGATGAAGCGTCTTCACACGACCTCCGAGAATTGAAGGATAAGATGTAACATCCTCTACCTTTTGACATTCATAACCTAATGATTCAATGAATTCCTGTGTACCACCTGTACTAAGGAATTTCACACCTTCTTCGTCTAACTTCTTGAGCAAATCCTCAAGTCCATCTTTGTGAAAGACCGAAATAAGAGCAGTCTTAATTTGTTTTTTACCAGCCATTGTAAAACATATTATGGATTTGATTTGCAAAGTTACTAATTATAAGCGACTAAACAATATTTTAAATCAAAAAAAAACAAAAGGTTACCAACTATTTGCTTAAAGTCTAATAAGCTGCAACCTTTTGTTTTATTATGTCTGCTTCAAGTTCTGCTTTCTCAGAACTGAAGGTTGTTTCTATTGTGCCTATCAAAGGTATTGGTAAGCCTAATCCTTACGCTTAACACCGAAAGCATCTAAGATGCCTTGTATCTCACTGCCAAGTCCAAAGACGCTATTCATCACGCCCTCCTTCGCTCCTCGTACCATATAACGTGCGCAATCACCTTCGAGTCTACCAATACGTTGGCGTTCTGCAACAGTATAGTCATGACGTGAAATCTCACGACGAATCTTACCGAACTTATCAACGGCTTTACGCCACTTCTTAGCAGTATAATACTGGCTATTATCACGCAGTTCGTATGAAAATTTCTCTAAGTCGTTAATAGCTGACTCACGTGTTGCACATGAGCTAACCGAAAGCATTGCCACAATGAGGGCAAAACCCATAAGCATTTTCTTAACCTTGTTTCTCATCTTTTATAACTTCTAATTTTACAATAAATCTCCCTTTTCTTGGCTTGTAATTATAATATCTTACTATATAAAAGTAATGTCAAATTCCGCCTTTTAAGGGTAATAGTCGTCGCAAAAATAGGAAATAATAATGACTTTACCAACAAAACATCACTTTAGTTTTCATTCTTTTTCTACTTTTTAACTACCTTTGTTCCATGAATTTCGCAGCAACACTCCTTCAATGGTTCAAAAATAACGGACGTTCTCTACCTTGGCGAGAAACGAATGACCCATACGCTATTTGGCTTAGTGAGGTCATTCTACAACAAACACGCATCGCACAAGGTATGAGTTATTGGGAACGTTTCATAGCGCAATGGCCTACTATCAACGACCTTGCAGCCGCCACAGAGGACGAGGTACTAAAGGCTTGGCAGGGCTTAGGCTATTACTCTCGTGCAAGAAACCTCCATACGGCAGCGCAGCAAGTAGCAAACTTAGGAGAATTCCCACAGACTTTCAAGGAATTAAAGCTACTGAAAGGCGTGGGTGACTATACTGCTGCAGCCATTGCTTCTATAGCTTTTGGCGAACCTGTAGCTGTGGTAGATGGTAATGTTTATCGTGTTCTCTCCCGCTACTACGGTATCAGCACACCTATTGATAGCACAGAAGGGAAAAAGGAGTTTCAAGCACTTGCTCAATCTCTTTTGCCAACAAGCAAATCAGCTGATTACAACGAAGCTATAATGGACTTTGGTGCTATTCAGTGTACACCGATTTCTCCTCGCTGCACAACTTGTCCATTATGCGAAACCTGCGTTGCTTTCCGCGAACAACGTATTAATGAACTGCCTGTAAAAAGCAAGAAGGTGAAACAACGAGAACGTCATTTCACTATCTGTATATTGAATATGAAGGAGAAATAGCTATCCATCAACGTGGTGCTGGTGATATTTGGCAAGGATTATGGGAACTTCCACAAGCAGAACAGCTTGTTTCGTCTAAAGACTCTATCTGGAAAACAGAAGCGCAACTATTACGAAAAGGAGTAAAACACATTCTTACCCATCAAATTCTTCTTGCAGACATTTACCTTTGGCAGCCTAAGCACTGCCCACAACTGCCCTCAGATTTCATCTGGATAGAAAAGCAAGATCTCGATAACTATGCTTTACCACGGCTAATTGAGGTTTTACTGAACGCTGTTCCAGTCTAAATTCCGCCATCCTTCAGCCATCTATCCCACGGTCCGCTTCTACGAGGCACTGCCTCGCAGCCTTCCCTTCTCTTCCTTCTTCTCTCTTCAAGGCGCACCCATCGACTACTTCTTCCCAAAGTCTTCATCAATACGAAGCCGATGGGCAACTAAGAATGGGAAGATACAAACTATCATCACGATAACAAAGAACCATTTATAACCCACAGCCTGCGCCAATGCACCAGCAAATAATCCTGGAATCATCATTGATAACGCCATAAAGCCCGTACAAAGGGCATAATGACTGGTTTTGTGCTCTCCTTGACTAAAATAAATCATAAAAAGCATATAGGCACTGAAACCAAAGCCATATCCAAAATTCTCAATAAATACTGCTGCACTGATTGCTATTACATTATCAGGAAGCATATAAGCTAAATAGACGTAGGCTAAGTTAGGCAATGTAATAGCTGCTGTCATTGGCCATATCCAGCGTTTAAGCCATCACGACTAATCATCATTCCTCCGATAATTCCACCTATCAAGAGGCCTGCAACACCTATCACACCATTCACCGTACCATATTCTATCTCTGAAAGTGCCAATCCACCCTTTGCTTTCGCTGCTTGAAGAAAGAGTTGAGAAATTGGGATAATCAAAGCTTCTGGCAGACGGAAGAGAAGTAGGAAACAGATAGTGGTCAAAGCCTGCTCCTTTTTGAAGAAAGAGATGAATGTATCTCCAAAACTACGAAGCAATTGACTGGCTGACACCTGTTTCCTCTCTGAGTCTTCGGACGGGCGAGGTAGAATAAAGCGATGATAAAGGGAGAGACCCATAAAAAGAGCCATCAAACCATAAAAAACAAGCGACCAAGCCCACTGAATATCGAAGTTCTTATGTAAAAAACCAGCGAGTGCAATCAGTCCACCCTTACCAACAACCATTGATATACGATAGAAGGTTGAACGAATACCTACAAAGAATGCTTGATCATGCTGATTAAGTCCCATCATATAGAATCCATCAGCACCAACATCATGTGTCGCACTACTAAATGCCAGCAACCAAAAGAAACAGATTGTTCCTTGAAGCCATAACGAGGTGTTAACAGTAAAGGCTACACCTGCGAAAGCTGCACCCACAAGCAACTGCATAATGATAATCCACCAACGCTTTGTCTTAATTAAATCAAGGAATGGACTCCATAGAGGTTTGATAACCCAAGGGAGGTAAAGCCATGAAGTATAAAAGGTTACTTCGGCATCTGACAATCCCATCTGCATATAGACTTGAAGGGACAATACAGTTACAGCAATATAAGGCAGACCCTCAGCAAAATAAAGTGAAGGAATCCATGCCCATGGGGTTATCTTTCTTTCTGTTTTCAATGCTTATTGCGTTTTTGAATTCTGTTATTATCTGTCTTGCTCACAAGATGTCCGTTTTCCACAGCCTACTATCAACAAACTTATAAAAGATACACCAATCGTGTAACCAAAAGGAACAGATAGGATTAGATAGACAAGTCGAACATCAGTGCAGACTATCCTTTTGTGTCTTTTCAAACGATGACAAAGATACATAAATTTAACGAGAAAAAGATGCGAATACACTCACTAAAAAGAATAAAAATATAAAAAAATTATACATTATAAACCAATGATTTTCACTTTTTTTGAAAGCGCCATTAAGATTTTTAGCTTATCTTTGTGAACATGAGGGTTTAACTCATTATATTATCATTTACGCCCATAAACACTAAGAATAAGCATAACAAATAATGATTGAAAGACTCTAATACACTCTACCCTCTCTATTGAACATAGAGAACCATAGAGTAACACAATAAAGAAGCATAACACTGACGAAAGTTGAACTACAATCAAAGTGATATGCTTCTATTTATATTCACGAGAAGTATGTTTTTTTATACATTAAAAAGTAATATGCAATCTTGTCAATTTCAAATTCTTCCAGATTGAAAATAGAATAAAAAGCTTATATATTTGCACCGAATGACTATCCACAATTAGATGGATTTACAAAGGGAGATAAACTACAAGTTAAAAACGCAGAAACGACAAAAAGATACTATGGTTATCAATTACCATTTCTCTCCACCTTCAACAAACAACTTATCCCTAAACCAATTAATAATTGTAAACTATTTTTATGCAACTCAAAAACAACACATGCTCTTTTGGCTTTGAAAAGACGCTCAATTGACTTACAAAAGGTGCCCTTTTGAAGTCTAACTAACGCCCTTTTGAAGTCTAACTAAGCACCTTTTTCACACGACTATATAACTAACTGATTTACTACTGGTTACGAACTTGCTTTTTTTACAAGTGTTTTTTTCTTTATTTAAAGACACTTTTACCCAGCATTATGTAATTATTTTTCAAAGTATCACTTCCAGACTTTTAGAAGCATTAAAATGAAAAGGATTTCTGTGTCGAAGGATAAATAAAGTAGACTGACAAGACAGCCTTTGTTATGTTCTTGTTCAATAAATAACTTCGGTTATTCATTTAAAGCTATACGAAAAATGTCAATACACATAACGAAAGAACCATTTTTCGAAAGCAATAAGCAGAAGCTCTAAATAATAATCAACAAACGAAGCAAATCATTATCAAAAGAACATAAAAAGAAAGGGCGACAGTCATTACGACCATCGCCCTTATATCTAATGATTGTTTCAGATAATTACATACCCAAAGCCTTCTTAGCGCCTTCATTGTTAGGATTAACCTTCAGCACCTTGTTGAAATACTCGTCAGCAAGTGGCTTGTTACCCTTCTTTGAGTGATAGTAACCAAGACCATAGTAAACGTTCTCCAAGTAGCTCTTGCTATCCTCATCAAGAGTTGGTTTAGCCTCTTCATAAGCAGCCACCTTCTGATAAATCTCAGCTACCTTATCAGGATCATTCATCAACTGAGCCACGTTGGCCTGATTCAACCAAACCCAGTCAGAGATTGTTGGGAACTTAGCAACCATCTGCTCGTAAACATCAAATGCCTTTGCAAGAACAGCATTCTTAGCAGCACGATCTGTCAAGCCCTCAGCCTTAGTAACGTATGTGTTAGCAAGTGTTGCCCAGTCATTGTTAGTTGCTTTCTTACTCTTTGAAAGATACTCCTGCTGAACCTCAAGTGCCTTATCATCATTACCCTGTGCAGAGTAGATAGCAGCCAAAGTCTTTAATGGCTCAACATTGTTCTTATCAACCTCAAGTGCCTTGTTAACAGTGCTGATAGCCTCGTCATACTGCTGAGCACCACAAAGTGCCTTTGCATATACATCGTAGTCATTAGCTACCTTCTTACCAGAACCAGCAAATACTACCTTACCGTAGTTGATAGCAGAAGCATAATCCTTCAACTCTACAGATGCCATCATAGCAATACGGCTCAAATACTCACTATTAGGGAATTTCTGCAAGCCCTGCTTTACAACATCCAAAGCTCTCTGATAGTCCTTTGTGATGTAAGCAGCAAAACCATAGTTATAGAAGTTGTCCTCAGACATATTAGCTGGATTTGCCTTTGCATACCACTCTAATGCCTCCTTGTACTTGCCATCACCAAGCATAATTTCAGCTGCAGTTGCCTCTACTGGGTAATCTGGCTTAACTTTACGAAGTTCCTCAAGTTTCTGAACAGCAACCTTAGAGTTAACATGACGGAAAACTTTTGCATAACGCTCGTAAGCTACTACATTCTGTGGGTCTACAGTAATCGCATTCTGATACTGTGTAGCAGCCGCACCAGCATTACCGATAGAATCCTTAAGAGCAGCAATATCGCCCAAGAGGACATAAGCTAAACTACCCTTGTATTTCTTGTTATTGATAACATTGTTTGCAATCTCTGTTGCTGCATCATAATTACGCTGCAAAAGGTAAACATTACCCAAGGCAACAATAGCCTCTTCACTCTTCTTGAAGTTCTTCTGATACTCCTTAATAAGATCCTTTGCTGCCTTGGATCATTTGGTGCAGCTTCGATAGCAGCTACAATAGGCTTAAGAGCTACTGCGTAATCAACATCCTGTGCCACTGCTGGAGTTGACATTGCCAACATCAAGGCTCCAGCTATTAAATATTTCTTTGTCTTCATAATTCTTTCTCTTTAAATTTTAATTCAAGTGAACTTAATTCATTAAGACGCCTACCACGGCATTTAGTTTAATTCTATGAGAGTTGTAACTAATGTTGATAAGCAAAATAAATCTTCTCTAATGTTATAACGACCACATTATAATTAATCATAACTGATTATCATTTGCCAATAAATAACACACTATGCTTTACTGACTACTGGGTCTTAACTTCAACTTCACGAATGTTGATTTCACCACGATAAGGCAAGAGACCAGCCTTAAAAATAATCTTCTGACCAATTGGATTGGTTACGAAGTTTGCAAATGCCCAAGGCAATGCTTTATGTGGGTCTGCCACAATAGCATAAATAGTTCTTACGAAAGGATATCTACCATCTAACAGATAAGCCTGATAAGGCTGCCAACTATTCTCTGGCTGTGCAACGGTAGTCTTTGAAAGACCAACCACTCTAATATCTTTCTTGAATGTAGTGTTTGTAGAGTCACGATGGTCATTCAACCAGTTTGACCCGACAACACCTATAGCATTAGGAGTGTTATGAACATAGTCGATAACCGACTTACTGTTACTTGCAGCAACAATGTTCGCACTCTTGATATTCTTTCCACCTAAAATTGAGTCGACTACATAATGCAATGTTGCTGAAGCTTTGTTATCAAAAACAACTTCAATATCACCCTTATCATTCTTAGGGTTCAATTGATTCCATTTTGCAATCTGACCGCTGAGAATCTTCTTAACATCGGTAACGGTAATACACGAGTCTGCATTAGCTTTGTTAACAATGAAAGCAATTCCATCATATCCTATCGGGAATACCGCTGGGATAGGACCTTTCCCTCGTAACATCGCATCTTCTCCCTTCGTCAATGCATGAGAAGTAAAGAAAAGATTAACTTTCTGGTCGAGGAGCAGTTGCATACCTTTGTTGTCATCTGTATAGATTGGCAACAAGTGAGTTTCTGGGTAGCGGAACTGATAATTCTGTAACAGTTCCTCTATAATAGGACTAAAACTTTCGTCAGAGGCGAACTTAATCGTCCCTGACGTCGGTGTATCTGTTCTACCGTCCTTGCGTTTCTTCTGTCCGCAAGCAGACAGAAGAAAACCAAGGGATAGTATCAATCCTACTGTTATGTAGAATCTGGATCTTTTCATATAAAATTTGCTTTTACTGCAGTTTGAAGGTAATTGGAAGGGTAAACCAAACGTTTGCTGGCTGACCATTGTTCATACCTGGAGACCACTTCGGCATGCTGTTAACAACACGAAGTGCCTCACGGTCGAGCGCCTGGTCAACGCCACGAACAATCTGTGCCTGACTAACGCTACCATCACGTCCTACAACGAACTTAACGATAACACGTCCCTGCACACCATTCTCTGCTGCAACTGCTGGGTATTGGATATGTGAAGCCAACCAAGCATTTACATTAGGGAATGAAGGCATAACCTCTGCCACTGTGAAGACCTTATTTTCAACCTCCTGCTTTGGCTCTGGCTTTGGTGCCTCAACAACAGGCTTCTCAATCTTTGGTACAATCTGTTCTGGAGTAGCAACGGTGCTACGAGCAGCAACTTCAGTACGATCTTCCGTACCTTCCTTGTTCTCAACACCGACTGCCTTGGTCTCCTTATTCATCTTGACCATTGGTGGCATCTCTTCCTTTACGTCCTTATCATCCTTGATGACAGGGGCTGTAAACTTAACAGTTGCACGAGTTTCAGGAACAACCTTTTCAGGTTCAACCTTCTTAGGCTCTTCCTTCTTCTGCTGCTTCTTACGCTCAGCCTGTTCCTTCTTAGCCTGCTCAAGAGCTGCTAACTCCATCTTTGCTGCATATTCAGCTTGCGCAGCCAAGTCGTCGTTATGCTTCTTGATCTGATAAGCTAAGTAACCACCACCGAGGAATGCAGCACAAAGCAGAATAGCTAAAGCCTTGATGTTACGCTGAGAAACAGTTTTACGAAGCTTGTATGCACCGTACTCCTTGTTCTTGTCAGCGAACACCATGTCGACCCATTTAGGATCGCATAAATCTATTTTTGCCATTGTTTTCTTTCTTTAATTGTTACTATTCAGTGATTAAGCCTTTATACCTTTCTTGGCTAAGAGAGCCTTGTCTTGGTCTGTCAGCTTGTCAATGACGTAAGTTCCAATATATGAAATCTGCATTTCATCGAGGATGTCTACCAAATGACGATATGACGCCTGGTCCGTTGGCTTAATAATGACAGTCATGGTTGAAACCTTTTTGCCATTAATCATACCAGTTTTGATCGCAGACAACTCAGCCTGATAAATGCTATCAGGATAAGAAGCTGGATTAGCCTGCTTCTTACGATTCAGTTCCTTCACCGCAATATCCATATCCTGATATGGGATAGAAACTGGATCACCAGTTGAAGGGTCACCCACCTGCTTATGCTGAAGAACGTAGCGAATACCACTTGGAGTGTTACTCCAGTCAGCTGGTTTCAGCCAATTAGCGTTATCATACTCTGGTTTACCGTTACCGTAGAAGATTTTATCTCCGTCAGCAATGTAAATCGTAATAGAGTGTGACTCCTTGGCCTCATTCTTCTGAGTGTCCTTCTGCGTTTTATCGTTACTTGGCATCGTCAACTCCATAGTTGAAGGCTTGCTAAGTGAAGTACAAAGCATGAAGAAGGTAATCAGCAACATAAGCATATCCACCATCGGCGTAAAGTCTACGCGTACGGTTAACTTCTTCTGCTTGCCGCCTTCTTTTCCTGTATCCATCATTTCCATACTTTGATCTCCTTACTTATTAGCTGCCTGCGCAGCCTTTTTAGCGTCCAACTGTGTGATCATATAGTAATGGCTCTCATCCATATCCTGGAGTTCGCTCATTACCTTCTTAACGGTACCATAAGGAGAATCAGCGTCTGACTTGATAGCAAGTCTAACCTTAGGGTTCACCTGGCGGGCTGCGTTAACCCACTGCTGGAACTCAGTCATCTCCTGTCCTTGGATACTATCGAGAGGAATACCCATCTTAGGGAGTTCATTACCACGCTCTGCTGCTGGCTTTGACAAATAAGCAGCCAATTTATCGAGCGGAGTACCAAATGTAGACTCAGCAACAAAAGTTTTCTTCTGTGCAGGAGTCAATGTTACGCCCATCTGATCTACGATCTGACCCAACTCATTGGTATTATCATAGCTCATGAAAACCTGGCCTTCACCAGTAGGCGTTCCATTAGGTCCTTTTTGAGGACTAACGAGAATTGTCAGGACACCATTCTCAGGCACCTTAGTTTCAGACACAGAACCCGGAGTATTTACCTTCACTGGCTCGTTCTTTACGAACGTAGATGTCAGCATGAAGAAGGTAAGCAACAGGGTCATAACGTCTGACATAGGCGTCATGTCGATAAAGGTGTCACTCTTCTTAACTTTTACTTTACCCATAGCGATAAATTTTTAAAGGGTCAGCAAAAATTAAGCCTCGTCTGTGTGGTTTACTTCGTATGTCTGAGCGATAGAATAACCAACCTCGTCGAGGGCGAAAGTCAACTTGTCAACCTTGTTTGAATAGTAGCTATAAGATACTACCGCAAACCAAGATGTTGCAATACCGAATGCAGTGTTGATCAACGCCTCAGAAATACCAGCAGAAAGTGCAGCTGAGTCAGCACCACCACCTGCAGCAAGAGCAGAGAACGACTTGATCATACCGGTTACAGTACCGAGAAGACCAGTAAGAGTACCAAGTGTTACGAGAGTAGCAATGATAGGGAGGTTCATTGTCAGAGTTGGCATCTCAAGCTGAGTAGCCTCCTCGTGAGCCTGCTGAATCTTAGCTACCTTCTGAGCCTTCTTAAGGCTTGCGTTAGCACCAGTCTCCATATCCTTGTAAGCGTTCAAAGAAGCCTTAACAACGTTTGCTACAGAACCCTTCTGCTGATCGCAGAGCTGGTTAGCCTTAGCAAGGTCATTTGAGTTAAGAGCACTCTTGATGTTTGCAACGAACTTTGGAAGGGCACCCTTACCGAAAGCAGTCTTCAAAGCCATCCAACGCTCGATAGACATAGCGAGTACTGTCAACAAGAGAGTGTGAATAACTGGAACGACTACGCCACCCTTAAAGATGGTACCCCAAACGTCAGCTGGGTTCTCACGTGCAGCTCCATCCTGGAAGTGCATTTCATTACCGAACCATGTGTAGAACAATGTGAACGCAACGACAGCGCATACGACGATAATCCAGAATGCACCTCTAACTCCTGTGAAACCCTCAGCCTTTTTCTGTGGGGCTGGTTTTTGTTGTGTAGTTGCCATAATTTGATAAAATTTTAATTTTTAGGTTATTAATGAATTAATTTGTTAATATCTTTCTGATTTATAAGCCTTTGTGTGTGATTCCCATCGTAAATGAGAGTTCGCCATGGCTTCTTATCTCCGCAAAGATAGTAATTAAAAGAAAACTACAAACACGATTAATAACATTTAACAGTTAAAAATGTACTGTTTCCACCTTATTTTTATTACTATCTACTCTTACGGACTCTATTTTAGTTTTGAAAGTACATCTTTGATGCGGCGAAGCGCTTCCTTTATATTTTCGTCACTTGTTGCGTAACTCATTCGGAAGCAGTCTGGAGCACCGAAGGCATCACCTCCCACTGTCGCTACACATCCTTCTTCAAGAATATACATAGCAAGGTCTGACGAACTATTAATTACGTGCTTACCATCTGTCTTTCCAAAGAAGCTGGAGCATTTTGGGAACAGATAGAACGCACCTTGTGGCACATTCACCTCAAGACCAGGGATTTCCTTTGCCAAACTAACTATCAGATCACGACGACGACGGAATGTCTCACGATACTCTGCTACACAAGTTTGATCCTCCACGTATGCTGCAACAGAAGCCATCTGACTAACGCTGCATGTACCTGATGTATATTGCCCCTGCAGCTTATTGAGTCCCTTTACAATCCACTCTGGAGCAGCTACCCAACCTATTCGCCATCCTGTCATAGCATAAGCCTTACTCACTCCATTACAGAGAATCGTACGCTCCTTCATACCTGGGCAAGACGCAATACTACAATGACCGCCTATATAATTAATGTGTTCATAAATCTCATCTGAAATAACAAACAAGTCCTCATGTGCCAATACAACCTTTGCCAAAGCATCCAACTCTTCTGCAGAATAGACACTACCAGTAGGGTTACTTGGAGAGCAAAGAATTATCATCTTTGTCTTTGGCGTAATCGCCTCTTCCAACTGCTCAGCAGTAATCTTGAAGTCCTGCTCAATTCCAGCAGAAACAACAACAGGCACACCACCAGCAAGTTTTACCATCTGTGGATAGCTCACCCAATAAGGTGCAGGAATAATCACCTCATCGCCTGGATTCACCAAAGCCAACACAGCATTGCAAACACCCTGCTTACCACCTGTTCCGACAATAATCTCCGACGCGGCATAATCAAGATTGTTTTCCTCTTTCAGCTTCTTTGAGATGGCATCCCTCAAAACAGGATAACCAGAACAGGAGAATACTTTGAGAAGTTATCATCAATGGCCTTTTTGCCTGCCTCCTTAACATGATTAGGAGTCATGAAGTCTGGTTCTCCCACACTCATGTTGATAACATCAATTCCCTGCGCTTTCATTTCACTACTCTTCTGCGACATTGCTAATGTCTCAGAAGGTGCCAATCGATTTAAACGATCTGATAGTTGTGCCATTTCGAACTTTATCTTTCTTTTTAAATAATATCAAGTACAAAAAGTACGCAAATTCATTTTGATAACGCAACTTTTCTTTCTTTATTTTATCTAAATAACATTTTTACTGCCGATTTGACAGTTTAAATCAAAGAATTATATAATAAATGCAGTCTTTATAAACAAAACTATACGAGCTATAATTATACTCCTTCATTTATATACATATCGAATAATATTCACGAAAGACTAAAAATAACCCTCTGTCAACAATCCTTTTGTTTAGTACATACCGTTCGCACAATGTGTGCTAAGCCTCCGCACAAATAGTGCTAAGCCTTCGCACCATCCGTGTTTAGCTATTTCAAAATTGTAGCAAACCAATATATCCCATCATAGAAAGCATATTCTATAATGTAAAAGGGTACGATAAGGATGTTTTTAAAGTCTACATACAAAGAATCCCACCACAGAGAAACAAGTCATTTCTCTATAGTGGGATTCATTATAAGACTTATTAGCAAGCCTTCCTATTACTATTTTGCTTACAGATGCAAGTCATGTCCCATACGGTCACGCTTTGTCTTAAGATAGCGATAGTCAAACTTGTTTGGAGTAATCTCAATAGGAACATTCTCCTCAATCTCTAAGCCATAAGCCTCAAGGCCTACTCGCTTTGTAGGATTATTTGTTATCAAACGCATCTTATGAACCCCAAGATGACGCAACATCTGTGCTCCACAACCATAATCGCGTTCGTCTGGACGGAAACCAAGATGAAGGTTAGCCTCAACAGTATCAAGTCCCTGATCCTGCAACTTATAAGCTGCTATCTTATTCATCAAACCAATACCACGACCTTCCTGCTGCATATAAATGATAACACCCTTGCCTTCTTTCTCAATCATCTCCATTGCCTTATGAAGCTGCTCACCGCAGTCACAACGCTGACTACCGAGAATATCACCTGTTGCACATGATGAGTGTACGCGTACAAGTACTGGTTCGTTTCTTTCCATGTACCCTTGATAAGTGCCATGTGTTCCAAGCCATTTGCTTGACGGAATGGAATCAGATGAAACATACCATATTCAGTAGGGAGTTCTACCTCCTCACCAACAACAATACTTGTTTCATTCTTCAAACGATAGGCGATAATGTCTTTGATACTAATAATCTTCATATCCCACTCCTTTGCACGCTTCTGCAAATCAGGCATACGAGCCATCGTACCATCTTCATTCATAATCTCCATTAACACGCCAGCAGGGAAACAGCCTGCAAGTTTACAGAGGTCGACTGCAGCCTCTGTATGACCCGAACGACGTAAAACACCATTGTCCTGAGCATAAAGAGGATTGACATGACCTGGACGTCCAAAAGTCTGAGGAGTAGAGTTAGGGTCAGCCAACGCCTTAATTGTCTCAGCACGGTCATGTGTAGACACACCTGTTGAACAACCTTCTAACTTATCAACCGTAACAGTGAATGGAGTTCCCAATACTGATGTATTATCAGAAACCTGATGAGGTAAATCCAATTCTTCTGCACGTGAGAGCGTAATAGGTACACATAGTACACCTCGTGCATTCTTCAACATAAAGTTAACCTTCTCTGGCGTAATCATCTCAGCCGCCATAATAAGGTCACCCTCATTCTCTCGGTCTTCATCATCTACTACGATAACGAACTTTCCTTCCCGAAAGTCTTTCAGTGCATCTTCGATGCTATCGAGTTTAAAATCTTCCATATAGTTACTGATTTATATTATTTCTTATCAATAGCCCTTTGATTCTTCTTTTCCCATTATACGTTGTATCTCTGCAATAATCGTATCATTACAACTAATAATAGTACGAAGATCACGATAAAGACGCAAGCGGAAACGCCACATTCGGAAGTAGAAGAAATACCAGCAGGTACTATAATTGCCGCAAGAATATTCGACCACTTATGATCGAATGGTCTTGTATGTGCCTTTACTGCTAATATTGGGTATTTATTCAGTTCTGTCATGATGACTTTGTTGCGTGTGTTACCCAAGTCTTCTATGACATTCTCAAGTTCATCGTTAATCTTCTCAATTACATGATCTGTATGATAGCGGAAGAACACCTTTATTACATTAGGTGCAGACTTAAGCCTACGTGTCTTAGCATATTCTGCAATCCTTACGTTCAAGTCGCTAAGTTGCTCTGCGGCCTTGCTGTAATCAGGATCATGTAAGATAACCTCTTTACTTGCTATACTACGTTTCATACGTATTCCAAGCATCTTCATCAACAAGTTCTTGTACATATCAGCATTGAACACTGTTGAGTCATTGTTTGCCTTGTAGGTAAAGAAGATTGCCATCGGAATGAGAACAGCCATAGATAGTCCCTTACCAAACCATATAGCCCAGTCTCCCTGACGTGACATTCGATAACCCGTATTATCGAGGATGTAAAATATAATAAACACGATAACGCTGATAATGATTGGAATACCCAATCCTCCCTTACGGATAATAGCACCAAGTGGCGCTCCAATAAAGAAGAAGATAATACATATCAGCGACAATGTGAACTTATTAATAGTCTCAATATCATGTAAACGGATTAATCTGTCGCCATCTTTGGTTATCATACTCTTGAAATCAAGGTCGCTAACCTCTTGCTGAACGGTTGACAACGCTTGATCAACAACATAACGACGCTGATCAGCAGGAAGCTTTTTGAATACCGAGTCTACATTAAAAGTCTTTTCTTCTGCCAGCTTAACAGCTTGCTTCTTTTCAGAAGCTTTAAGATTAGGTTCTCGATAGTAAACCGTCTGTGCATCCTTATAAAAAGCATTGCCCACACTATCATAAATATGTATCAAAGAGTCCTTGTCACGCTGTATCTTCTGAATACTTTTCGTACGGGCATCATTTGAGATACCAGCCATATCCGTAAGGTTGAAGTCACCATCAAAGTCAAGAACAATATGCTTGTGTGCAAATGTCTCTCGACGATAAGGAACACTGGCACTACTACCCATTTCTTGTGAGCGCATATTCTCAAACCACTCCCCACTCCATAGGTTCAGAACGAGATGCTTCTTATCTGCTGTAGACTGTAACATACCTGAGTCAGCAAGGATAATAGCTTGATCTTCATAGCTATCCGTCATTCGATACACCATAATATTATATAGGCGTCCTGTCTTCAGGTCTTTCTTTTCTACATAGAGGTTTGTTTGTGGAATGCCATCATAGAAGATTCCTTCTGGGATTTCCAGTTCAGGACTCTTCTGTTTCATTGAGATAAGCAGCTGGGCTATGTGTTTATGTGCTATTGGTCCTACGTTATTCTGGAAATAAAAAGAACCAAAAGCAATAAAAATACTAATAACGATCAGTCCTCTGAACGACTGAATCAACGAGATACCAGCAGCCTTAATAGCTGTCAACTCTGAACTCTCGCCAAGGTTACCATAGGAAATAAGTGATGAAAGAAGAATCGCCAAAGGAAGTGCTTGTGGCACCATCATTAAGCTCATATACCAAAAGAATTGTCCAAGAACATCCATTGACAATCCTTTTCCAATCAAGTCATCAACATATCGCCACAAGAACTGCATCATCAACACAAATAAGCTGATGAAGAATGTTCCTGCGAAAAGCATACCAAACTGCTTGGCAATGAATATATCTAACTTCTTGATTTGAAACATGATATAATAACGAGAATCTTATCCTCCCTTATTTTATGTGCGAAGCTATTACAAACAAAAACAAAGAAATATTGTTTTTAATCTGTAGACAACGACTTACCTTTTGCAAAATTACATAAAAATATCAGAGTAATGGTCTTTTTTAGCATTTTTATTCTTTGACCTGTGTCTTTCCTATAACAACACCAACAATCCTATATTATTATCTCCTGATTTCATACTTTTATTTTATCAAGAAACAATACTTCATTAAAACAAAAGACGAAGTGGCTTTTCATCTTCTACTACAATAATGGAAAGAACCTTACAAAGCCTCAGAAAAACAAAATAGAGTATATGAACGACTAAATTAAGATAGCATCATACACCCTACTCTCACTACAATATATTTGTAAACAACTACATTCCTGTTATACGATGTAGGCGATCAATATTCTGATTCCAGAGTTGTTCCAACCCTTCCACATCATCATCATCTGCAAAATCAGTTACAAGCAGATGATAATTGCCAGCAATCTCACTGTGAAACATCTTTATCTCCCAATAAGACTCGCTCTCTGAAGAATCCCAATGAAAACGTATGTAATTGTTTTTCACCATATCTACCACTGCTGCAGTATGCGTATCATGCTCACGAAGTGGGTCGCCCCAAATAAAGGTTGCCACTTCACCCTCTATTGTGACGTCATCTGCCATCCATTTCATCAAACCAATTGGCGTACTAATCAGTGCCCACACAGCACTACCCGACCGTGTCTTCAATTCGTATTCCAATTCGACTCTCTTACTCATCTTCAATTATTACGTTTAATATTATTCAATTTATAACTCTCTTTTCTCTGCTATCTACTTTCCAAAGACTTTTCACTTAATGAACATTTTCATATAAGTTCATTTTTAGCAGTTGTACAAATAGTCGTTAGAAATAACATTGTTGATATCATGTTAAAACTACATTCTTCTTTTCTTGTACCAAACAGATAGACCTTCTTTCAACGAGTTAAACCTCTATTTTATTGCCTTTGAGCATAGCCGACAGATAAATCAGCAAGCACTATCACAAGGCATGAAATGTAGTTATCATACAAGCTAACAACATGTTATATAGCCATCCTTTCCTATTATCAAATGCAAATATAAAACTTTTTCTTGAATATCCGTTAAAAAAACGACTTAATATTTGCGAGTATGATATTTTCTTCATACCTTTGCACCCGCTTTCAAGAACGAAAGTTAAATGGACGGCGGGATAGCTCAGTTGGTTAGAGCGTCGGATTCATAATCCGGAGGTCCGGGGATCGTAGCCCCGTCCCGCTACAAAAAGGTTGATAATCATTATGATTACCAACCTTTTTTGTTTTCTATACAACCCAATGCACGCCTCAACATAAGTTTAAGCAGACAGGAAAGATCTTATTATAAAGCTATTCTTAACTTCATTATACATACACATATCTTACAAGAATATTTTTGTTTCAATTTCCTGTCACTTTTAACACTTCGTTTATTTCTCTGTAAACTAACAAGTTAAGCACATACAACAAATGACAGCAGTGACAGCAAATTGAATTTCAACAATTAATCAAGCAGCTCCACAAACTAAATGGGTATCCACACTAAATATCTACTGTTCTACGAAAACTTATCAGGAAGTAGCAACTATTCATAGCGTTCGCAATAGCTCCTACCAATGATTCCCATTACAAACTATCATAAAACTTACAAGGCGAGCCTTTCGACTCGCCTTGTGAATTTAATCAGTAACAGGTTATAAAACCTTATGGAAGGCTGATAGCCTCACTTGGACAAACTGATGCACAAGTACCACACTCAGTACAAGCATCTGCATCAATTTTATAGATATCACCCTCAGAGATAGCCTCTACTGGACATTCGTCGATACATGTACCACAAGCGATACAATCATTACCAATTACGTAAGCCATAATATAAATAATTTATAATGTTAATAATGTTCTTGTATTACAAATAGGTTTAATACCTAAATTTGATGATGCAAAGGTAGAAATAATTTCTTGAATTCCTAAGCATAATAGTAAAAATTACAAATATTTAGACGGCATAAAAATAAAAAGTACAGGTCAAAAACAAATATAAAACACTGATAACATGATAATTAAATAAACTAAACCTTTACTATCAGAAAGCCATTCTGCCTCTTTCTAAATAAAAAAATATTCTAATTAACGCCTACCTAAAAAGGATGACACAACCTAAAAGATAGACGACAACTTCAATCATATAGACAATAAAACAAGAAGAAATACGTTTGAAGATTAATTATGAAAAGAATATTAATAGCCCTCACCCTATTGGCTTCTGTACTTACAAGCCAAGCACAGGAACGAAGAGTGCAGAACCGACCTTACACGGATCTGCGCGAATTCCATTTCGGTGTGCTCGTTGGTACACATCTACAAGACCTTGAGCTCAATAATGTTGGACCACAGATGGTTGACCTTGACGATGGCAATGGATTGGTTCAGAAGATTGTTTCAGCCGACCAAGACCGCTGGGATGCGGGCTTCACAGTGGGTGTATTAGGAGAGTTACGACTCAATTCTACCTTTCAGTTGCGTATGGCTCCTGCCATGTACTTTGGTACACGACATCTAACTTTCCGCAATATCACAGACCTTAATGCGCAAGGCGAACCTATCGAGCAGGTGCAAGAACTCAAAACAGCATACGTTTCTTGTGCTTTCGACCTCATTGCAGCTGCTCCACGCTTCAACAACCATCGCCCATACGTGATGTTAGGATTGAATCCTATGCTCAATCTCTCAGGTAAAGACAATGATTATATCAAGCTCAAACGCAGCGATGTCTTCGTAGAAGTAGGACTTGGATGTGACTTCTATCTCCCCTACTTCAAACTACGTCCAGAGTTAAAGTTTATGTACAGTCTTATGAACAGTCTTGACAAGAATCATTCCAAGAATCTACAAGACAAGAACATGCTCATGTACACAAACTCTGTCAACGAAACACGGGCTAAGATGATAGCCCTCACTTTCTACTTCGAGTAGATCCCTTATTTACCAAATAAACAGATTGGGCATAAAAGTTAAATATCGCAGAAAAACTTACAGGAAACAAACAGAACCTATGCAACTTTGGAGTCGAACTTCAATATTGCGTAGGTTTTTTTATTAAAATACCATTTTTACTTGTCCAAATGTCTTTATTTATATAACTTTGGAGCGTAAGTTCAAAATAGCTTAGATTAGACTTATAAACTTACACATTTACTGAATAACAAACCAAAGTTCAAAAACTAAAGAAATTATGAGGAAGTTTATTATCCTAACCATCGCACTCATAGCAAGTTTGAATATGAATGCGCAAACAAAAGAAAAGCAAGATAGTCTGAACATACCAGTATATCTTGTAGATGGAGTTGAAGTGCAGAGTATTGATAACCTTGACCAAAAAGATATTATCAGTGTAGATGTCATCAAGAATAGTGCGCTGACAAGAATCTTTTATCCACGCACTGGCGGTATCATTAGTATTACAACAAAATCAAAAAAGTATCTGAAGCCTCTTGTTCAAAAGTATCAGGAAGATATGAAGAAAGCAAAGGGCGACAAGAAGCCTGGGCAGGTTTACATAAGATAAAGTTTGTTATACCTATATTTAACAATGTCCAAGAGACGTTATAAAAGGGTCATCTGTCAAGTACATAGATATTCTTCGTATAGCTTTAATAAAAGAACCAAAGATATACATTAAACAAAAAGACAATCAAGACAGTCTTGGTTGTCTTTTTGTTTATCCTCCAGCACTGAAAACCTTTTTATTTAAACAGGTCAAAAAAATGCAGACAAGGCATTGAAAAAAATCATTACATAAATTCGTATAAAACACCTAAAATAAAGCAGAAAAATACGTATAAAAAGCAAGGTTGCAATCAACAGTAAATCAATTAGTTATGAAGTCGCACAAGAAAAGGTGCTTAATTGGACTTCAAAAGGGCGTTACTTAGACTCCAAAAGGGCATCTATTGCAAGTCAATTAGGCCTCTTTTCAAAGCTAAAAGAGCATGTGTTAGTTTCGAGTCACACGAAAATAGTTTACAAACACCAATTAGAATAAGAACAAGTTGTTTGAAGAAGCGAAAAGACATAGTAATAGATAGAGATTATCTTGATTTGCCTTTCCTATATTTATCTTGTAACTTGCCCCCTTTGTAAGATCATTTGTTTTTGGATAATCATACTATATAAGTATAAAAACCTTTATTCTATTTCTAACTATCCATTTAACGGAAGAACCTTAAAAAAGAATGAAGAAGTAGTTATATAAAGCATATTTTCGTATGCTATAAGTACGCTATTAAAGAGCATAAAAGCCTATGGGCTGTATCAATAAGATTGCCATTGACAATCATACTGATACAGCCCACATTATTTATATAGGTCTTATCGATTAAAAGACTTACTTTTTCTTCTTCATATCAAGCACTAACTTACCCACATAAATAGCATGCTTGCCATTCTGATCGACACCAATCATTTTGCCATCGAGGTCTTTTACATATTCCAATTTATTAAGGTAAGTATGTGAGTGACCACCGAGTACAAGGTCTATGCCGCGAGTTCCTGCGATAACTTCCTCATCGCTGACACCTTCTATATTCCATCCAAGGTGAGAGATACAGATAATAAGGTCACACTTCTTAGCCTTCAATTCGTTTACAATCTTCTGTGCGCAAGCGACAGGGTCGTTATAAACAAGTGGACCATAGTTAGCTTTCACTACCAAACCATCCAACTTTGGACCAAGTCCGAAGACTCCAATCTTCAGTCCGTTGCGTTTCAAGATGATATAGGGCTTAACCAACTTCTCTAACTCTGTACCCTTGAAATCATAATTTGCACAAACGATTGGGAAGTTTGCCTTCTTGAAGAGGCGTACCATATTCTCCAACCCGAAGTCAAACTCATGATTACCAATCGTAACAGCATCGTAGTGCATCTGATTCATCAGCCCCACTTCAACATCACCCTTGAACATTGTGTAATAAGGCGAGCCTTGCGAGAAGTCGCCACTATCAAAAAGCAGCAAGTCAGGGTTCTTTGCACGTTCCTCTTTAAGCATTGCAATACGACGCACAAAACCGCCACGATCAGCCTTCATCGTATCAGCAAGATTAGGACTGAGCGGATAAATCTGACTATGCGTATCGTTAGTATGGAGGATTGTCAGTTTCTTATTTTGTCCAAAAGCGACAACCGCCATGAGACAGAAAGTAATCAATAATATGTTTCTTTTCATTTTCCTAACTCCTTAATTGTTTATTCCACGCGGATACGTCCTTCTGTGTGAGCATTAACTACCTTACCTTGAGCAGTCTGCTCCTTAAAATAGTTCATAATAATAAAACGTGTGTTGTTACTGCTTTCTTGTGGTGAAACAACACTTGTTGCCGACTTGAAAGCTTCCATCTTATCATTACCCTGTGCTAAGTAATCAAGCGTAGCAATACGATAACTTGCCTTTGGATCAATCTCCTTACCATGCAAACGAGCAGATTTAAGCTTATGGTCGCGTGTGAAAACAAGTTCTACTCCATGGCTAACAGCCTCACCACCGGTATGAGCCATCTGTGAGAACAACTCTAAAAGTTTCTCACCAGAAAGTGTTACGAAGCAAATTTTATTCTCGAAAGGTGCGATATCCAACACGTCACCAAAGGTAATCTTACCCTTAGAAAGGGCTGCACGAATACCACCCATATTATAAACACCAAAGTCAACCTTCTCATTATAATCGCGTGCAGCCCACACCATGATGTCTGCCAACAGATTAGAGAGATCGCTCTCTGGGCGGTGTGCCACCATATCGTGGTCAACCTCTCCCACAACAGGTCCCATCACCGAGTCAACCTTGTGCTTAAATGGTTCCATAAACTTTGCTGCCCCTGCATCAGGAGTAGCATCATATCGATTATCAACCAGCACACGTGTACGCTGAATGCCTGCTAACTCATAATGAGAAGCACAGCCCGTCAACGCCAATAATGCTGTTAATCCAGACAGATAAACCGTTTTTTTATACATATATAATGACTTTTATAGTTCTCATAAATATTTATCAGAGTAGGAAATAACCCTACTTTTGATTAACTTCCAACGTCCCCCCCTACTATGCTTAGGTAACATCGGAAGTCGATAATATTCAAAAAGATAATGCAAAAGTAAGAAAAAAAAACGAATCAAATGCTTCTCGCATTATTAAAGATATATTGTCACATGGAAAAATACGTTCAAAATAAAGCGCATAGAACTACATATACCTCATTTTAGGTATTGCACGTTCTATAGAATATAAATACTTTTGCAGAAGTTTATTAACACTCATAGGATTGTATTTATATGAAGAAAGAAACAATTTATCTATCTCTCGCAATGCTTGCAATGGCAACAACACCTTGCTATGCACAATCAGAAGAGATTAAAGACTCCACATTACATCTCGAAGAAGTAACTATCAGTACCACACGTATGCCTGAAATAAAGCAAAATGCGGCTGCAACAGTTACGATTATTGACCAAAAGCAAATAGCAGAAATGAGCAAGGCAGCTCCCGACATCACCCATCTCTTGGGCATGCTCACGCCTGGTATGGCTCTATCAAGTAATACTACAAGCTCGCGCGCACAATCACTTCGTGGAAGAAGTGCACTCATCTTGATTGATGGTATACCTCAATCAACTCCTTTACGTTCAACAGACCGTGATATCCGAACCATCGATATCGCTGCTATCGACCATATAGAAGTGGTAAAAGGGTCTACCGCTCTCTATGGTAATGGTGCTATCGGAGGATTGATAAACATCATAACTAAGAAGAATACCACCAACAGATCTGTAGCTGGAGAGACGACTCTCTCGGGTTCAACTTACAATTTCTTCCGTCACGGAAAAGGGCAAGGTTATCGCATCAACCAGCAAATTTATGGTCGGCTGGGACAGTTTGATTATCTCGTAAATGGGGCTTTTGGACGTACAGGTAGTGCTATTGATGGTGATGGAAAGTTTATCTCTCCACGCTACGGACTCGGTGATACCTATACAACGAATGTACTTGTTAATCTCGGTTACAGCCTATCTCCAAAGAATAGAATCGAATTGATGTATAATTACTATCGTAGTTTGCAAGATACGAAATTGATTCCTTTCGGTGGAAAGTACCTACAAAGTCCTTCTATTGGTATAATTGGTAATAAGGACCCACAGGCAGTTGATGAGGGAACAAGATACAATCACAATGCTTACCTCAAGTTTACATCAAAGGATATATTCAAACATACCGACTTAGAAGCATCTGTTTATGGTTCGGGAATATATACTATCTTTGACTTCCGTAAGGCTGACCCAGCAAAGCCAAGATGGGAAGAAACAAGCGGACAGTCGGCTGTTAAAGACCGTAAGTTTGGTTTCCGCACTCAGTTTAACACTCGACTTATATTCTCAGAGAATGCTTTTGCACGCTTAGCTTATGGTTATGACTACCTTTATAATAAGACATCACAACCTTTGGTAGATGGTAGATATTGGGTACCATGGTTAACAAGTAGCAATCATGCACCCTTTATCCAAGTGAAGACCACACTTTGGGAACACCTAAACCTCAAATTAGGAGGACGTTACGACTTCATTAATGTGAACGTGCCAGACTATGATGTATTACGCAATAAGCTCTCCGACCCACAGGTTCAGGTCAAGGGTGGAAAGCTAAAGTATAATAATATGTCTTTTAACGTTGGTCTTTCCTATAACAGATATCGCGCATTTCAACCCTTCGTAGCCTACTCTCAAGGTTTTTCTATCTTTGATTTAGGACGTACATTACGTGCTGCCAAGGCTGATGTACTCTCTAAGATATCAACAGAACCTGTAAAAACAAACAACTACGAGATTGGTGTTTACTCTGACATTAACCATTGGTTGCAGTTGAATGGATCTGTTTTCTACACCTATTCTAAGCTTGGAAGTGACCTCAAGATTGAGAATGGTTTCTGGGTAGTAAACCGTACTCCACAGAAGGTATATGGCGTTGAATTGAGTGCAGATGCACAAATCCTCAGTAACTTAAAGGCTGGTGCTAATCTCTCATGGTTCGAAGGTAAGCTCAAATCAGCTACTGGAGATTGGGACACATATATGTCAAACATTTCCATCCCAGCCGCTAAGTTGGCAATGTATGTCAACTATGCCCCTGTCAAGAACACCTATCTCCAACTGCAATACATGCACACAGGTAAGCGTAATAGATTTACTCCTAATGCATCAGGAGTATATAACGAGGGTGAAGGTATCGTAAATCGTATCAACTTACTAAACCTTACTGCAGGCGTAAAGATGAAGGTTTGTGACTTAAGTTTGGCTGTAACTAACTTATTGAACTACACTTATTACACACCAGCATCTATGATGATGGCACGTAATGCAGAGTATGCTCATGCGGACGGACGCAAGTTAACTCTGACAGCGGTCTTTAAGTATTAAGGTTTATCCGTCCGAGTACTAACATTCATATATCAGACCAGCCAGGCTCAAAGAGTCTGGCTGGTCTGATGCTTTTATAGCAACCCTGCTATTCCTTTTCTCATAAGTCGGATATTAGCAGTTTACTGTTATTGAGAGTGTCAACTATAAGTTCCACTTACCTATTCCTTTTGCCGTGCTCTTACCTACTATATAGAATTGTTTGTTGCGGTAAACCAAAAGAATTATAAAGCTTATACACACAAATATCTCTTTATCACACATAGTACACAGCAAAATAAAAGCACAGAATTACTTTGTCGGTTCAGAAAAAAGCAGTAACTTTGCACCGCTTTTCGGCGTAACCGCTGAACATGGAAGAGTCATGGATTACGTTACGTTGGAACGACAAACAATATTTAATTAATAGAAAAATGGATTTAATTAAAGTTGCTGAAGAAGCATTTGCAACCGGCAAACAGTTCCCAGAGTTCAAGGCTGGTGACACTATCACTGTCGCTTACAAAATCGTCGAGGGTAACAAGCAGCGTATTCAGCTCTACCGTGGCGTAGTTATCAAGATTTCTGGTCATGGTGAGAAGAAGCGTTTCACTGTTCGTAAGATGTCAGGCACCATCGGTGTTGAGCGTATCTTCCCAATCGAGTCACCAAACATCGATTCTATCGAGGTGAACAAGCGTGGTAAGGTTCGTCGTGCGAAACTCTACTACCTCCGTAATCTTACAGGTAAGGCTGCACGTATCAAGGAGAAAAGAACCGTTGCTGCTGAGAAGTAAGCCCTTGGAAATCCAAGAAAATAAAAGTCCGAAACTTTTAGTTTCGGGCTTTTTTATTTACCGATTAATAGGCTCATTAGAGTTTCATTGTTGGTAAAGCCAATAAAAGAAGAAGGAAAAAGACTTTTAATATTGAGCTATACAAAAACTCCTTCTTATTAGTTTCCTTACGCATTAAGAAAAAGAGTTCTCACCACAAGGAACCATATAAATAATGTAGGGACATACGCTTTGCTTATCTCATGACAGGTATCACCTGCGGATAAACATACCGTATGTCCCTACAATCTTTCACAGATAACCCTTCAGAGCATCCCCTCCATGATTACCATCTACTCTATATCTCTACAGAGTAATTAATCTTCATAATTCAACCCAGCATCGTTTTCACCATGCAAGGCTGCACTTAAATCCTTCCAGTTTTGGAAACCTGCAAACAGAGCCAGCCTATCTAATGTTTTTTTAGAAGGTTTTTCCTTCCCCTTGAAATAGTCAACAACTTTCTTCAAAGATGACGATTCCAAGTGAATGTGATGAAATGCTAACCTGCTTGACAATCTCTCCAAATCAGAAGCCAGTTCTTTGCGGATATGCGCCTTTTGACCAAGCTCCTCGATAATGGTTCTAAGCTTCTTTTTCATACCTCATTTTTCAACATATACTAACGTGTTGCAAAAGTAATAAAAGATTGTCTAATTAAGTAATATTCAACGACTTTTTCTTAACGTTAAATATGTTAATTAAACTTGTAAACAAAGAGAGTAAAATTAAATTACTTACTAAAGTTTCCCACCCAAATAAATAGATAGAAAAAAATAACAGTTTGTCGAATTTTTCTTTGTAAATTAGTAATCGCTAAAGAACTGATTTTTAAAGACAAGACAACAAAACTGTTATGGAAGCAAAAAAATAGAGAAAAATAAGTGAGTTATCCAAACTTTTTGAGTGTTAAAAACCCGAATGAGTGATGATTTATTTCATCTTTTTTTGGCAAGTTTGGCATCGGTCACCTATTATCTCGCCTTTCATTGGAGAAACAGGACGGAGTTTCGGCTTCGGAGTTGCTCCTCTCTTTGCCTCTTCCGCATTGTGGGCGAGAGCATCCATAGTATATGCAAACATAAGATATATGAGCTTTCAAATCATGGTAAGAACTGTTTCTATCGCATGATGATTCGCCCACAGATGGATTGGAGACGATTGATGAACCACTTTGCACTGCGTTATATGTGCCTATTGCGTAAGTATGGCGAAGTTCCTCAATCAGATACCACTACATGTTTCATTATAGATGACACCGTACTTGAGAAGAGTGGTGTGAGGATGGAGGGTATCAGTCGTGTTTTTCGACCATATGAAAGGCAGATGCGTATTGGGCTACAAGCTGTTACTTTGTGCCTTCTTTGACGGCAAGACAACTATACCCTTTGATTTTTTTCACTACATCAAGAAAAGGGGAAGCAAAGGCAACTACGGGCTGACAAGACAGCAACTCAAAAAGGCATATCACACCAAGAGGAACACCGCAATCCTGATTATAAGCGCTTTCAAGAGTGTAAGATGTCTAAGCTGGAAGTTGCCATGGATATGCTTCGCCGTGGATGGAAGATGGGGTTACATGCGAAGTATGTGATTACCGATAGTTGGTTCACCTGCGAGCAACTTATGACATGTGTTAGAAGCATAGGTAAAGGGGCAATGCACTTTGTTGGACTTGCAAAAAAATGGGAAAGACAAAAATACACTATATCGGGCAAAAAGAAAAATGCTGCAGAACTCATTGCCACCTATGAACGTGAACGAGGAAAGAACTGTCGTAAATACAAATGTCGATATATTCAGCTCAACGGCAACTTAGGAGATATACCTATCAGAATCTTCCTCATCAAGTATGGTAGAAACTCCGCATGGAACGTTCTGCTCACCACGGATACAACGATGTCTTTCGTAAAAGCCTTTGAAGTGTATCAGATTAGATGGAACATAGAGGTGATGAACAAGGAGACTAAGCAATATCTCGGATTAGGAGGTTATCAAGGTTGTGACTTTAATGGTCAGATAGCCGACGCAACGCTGTGTTACCTTACATATACCGTCATGGCTTTGGAAAAGAGATTCACAGAATATCAAACCATGGGCGAACTCTTTTCGGATATGGAGGGTGATCTCATGGCACTCACGTTATGGAAGCGAGTTCTTACCTGCATCGAACGCATTCTTCGCATTTTAGGAGAAATACTTGGAATGACGCCCCAATACCTTATGGCTACAATCAGCGGAAACGACAAAGAGATGAGCAAAATCCTTGTAATGGCTGAAGCGTTGGAAAAATGGGACGAAGTATGTGGATAGTCTGCATAACTTCTGTTAGGCATGTGTTAACAGTCAATGGATATGGGGGAAGACAGACAAAGGAAAATGAGAAAAGTTAGTGTTTTAAGGGGTGGGAAACTTTAGTTACTTACTATGCGATGCGGATTTACTTTGAAATAAAAAGCATTGTATCGTTTTTTGATAAACAAACCCAGAATTAAACAAGTATTACTTAGGATAGAATGGCATTTTCTTTACCTCTCCCTAACCTCAATCAAACGGCTTATCAAGTGACGTTTAGTACTTAGCACATCATGTGCGGAGCGTTAGCACGACACGTGCTAAGCATCAACACCACACGTGCGGGGCATACGCACAACAATAGAGAAGAGACGAAGCAACCCAATTCTTAAACCTAATGAACTATTACCTACAGTGACAGAACAACATTTAAACATTTTTGTTTAAGTATGAGAAAAATAATAACAATATAGAAAAAGGGCCTATATGACAAAAATGTGCTTAAAATCCTTGTAACTATCTAATAATCATTATCTTTGTTCTATTTATATTTTTATGGCAAAAAATCTGCTTTTATTGTGGCTCAAAATCGACTATAAAACGTGGTCATCTTAATGGTAGTCAACGCTGGTATTGTAAGTGCTGTAAGAGGAGCTTTGTTGGACATAATCGCCTTACCAATACCATTGTCAATAATCGTTATTCCAAGGGTAATCTAACTGTCAAAGATCTATCAGAGGAGTACGGAGTTTCAACCAGGACAATTTATAGAAAACTCAGTAAATCTTATAAAGAAGAACTTCCCAACCTTCTTGTTCGCCCTGTAGTGGTTTTAATGGATGCCACCTATTGGGGACGTAATTTTGGTGTCGTCATCATGAAGGATTCATTGTCTGGTAATGTACTTTGGTTTAAGTTTATCAATAGGCATGAACGTCTTGAAGACTATAAGGAGGGCATAAGCTACTTGGAGTCACTTGGATATACCATTCAAGGGCTTGTATGCGATGGTTTTAAGGGACTTAGGCAAGCTTTTCCCAATTATAAATTCCAATTATGCCAGTTCCATCAAGTAATGACTATAAAGACAAAACTAACTTCAAGACCCAAGCTTGAGGCTTCAAAAGAACTGCTTGAAATATCCAAGATGTTATGTCATACGGACAAGGAGTCCTTTATTGGGGCTTTAAAGGAATGGTACACCAAGTGGGAGGATTTTCTTAAGGAACGGACAACAACAGAAGATGGAAAATCACATTATACTCATAAAGCTCTACGTAGTGCTTTTTTGAGCCTTAAAAGGAATATGTCGTCATTGTGGACATACTATGATTACCCTGAGTTGAAGATGCCAAATACAAACAATGCCATTGAATCACTCAATGCAGATTTAAAGACAAAAATTGAACCTACACAAGGGGATCAGTATGGAAAGAAGAAAGATCTTCATCCAAGACTTTTATAAAGTCCCATTCTCCTAAGAAATAAAAGGGGAATGGGAGATTTTAAGCACATTTTTGTCACATAAGAGAAAACGACGCTAAAATAAGCACATTTTTGTCATATAGGCCAGAAAAAGAGTCCTTTTATAAGGATAGAAATAAAAACATTACCCATTACAAAAAGAACTCTTATATTTCGTCATCTCAACCAAATAACATCATCAGAAAGCGTATGCTATTAGGCTAATCAAATCAACTTATTTCACAGCAATGCACTCAATCTCAACAAGCGCACCCTTTGGCAAAGCCTTTACAGCAAATGCAGAACGAGCAGGATAAGGCTCCTTGAAGAACTCGGCATAAACTTCATTCATCGCAGCGAAGTTCTCCATATCAGAAAGGAATACTGTTGTCTTAACAACATGAGACAGGTCAACACCTGCAGAAGCCAACACATTGCGCGCGTTAGTGAGTGACTGGCGAGTCTGTTCCTTCACACCACCCTCAACAAAAAGCATTGGTAGCTGGGTCAATAGGAAGTGAACCAGATGCGAAAATAAAACCATTGGCTTCGATAGCCTGACTGTAAGGACCTACAGCTGCAGGTGCCTTGTCTGTGTGTAATGCTTGCATATCTTTAAGTAATTTAAAGGGATTAAAGGAGTCAGAAGGTGTTTTGCCAGCGGCAGAATAGCCTTCAAGCTCCAAACATTGTTTTCTTTTCGAGTGTAAAAGTACAGATTTTCTTCAAAAGAAACAAACCAACATGGCTAATTTACTTAAAAACAACAAGCATATCAGCTTATTCCATTATTTTTCCTTATCTTTGCACTACCAAGTTACATATACCACATAAGTTATATGAAAGAATTAGCTCTTAAGTACGGATGTAATCCAAACCAAAAGCCTTCACGTATCTATATGGAGGAAGGCGAACTCCCAATCACAGTTCTTAGTGGTCGTCCTGGCTACATTAACTTTCTTGATGCGCTCAACAGCTGGCAACTCGTTAAAGAGTTGAAGGCCGCTACGGGGCTTCCTGCAGCTGCATCGTTCAAGCATGTCAGCCCAGCTGGTGCTGCAGTAGGTCTTCCTTTGAGTGATACACTCAAGAAGATTTACTTTGTCGATGATGTTGACTTCGAGCTTACACCGCTTGCAAGTGCCTACGCACGTGCTCGTGGAGCCGACCGTATGTGTTCATACGGCGACTTCTGTGCGCTCAGTGACACCTGTGATAAGGAGACTGCATTGCTGATTAAGCGTGAAGTTAGTGATGGTGTTATCGCACCTGACTATACTCCAGAGGCTTTAGAAATTCTGAAGGATAAGCGTAAGGGTGCATACAATGTCATTAAAATTGACCCTAACTATGTACCAACTCCTATCGAGAAGAAGCAGGTGTTCGGTATTACATTTGAACAGGGCCGCAACGAAGTGAAACTTGATGACCCAGCACTCTTCGAGAATATGCCTACAAAGAACAAGACATTCACCGAGGATGCTAAGCGTGATCTCATCATTTCGTTGATTACCTTGAAGTACACACAGAGTAATTCTGTTTGCTATGTGAAGGACGGACAGGCGATTGGTATTGGTGCTGGACAGCAGAGTCGCATCCACTGCACCCGCTTAGCAGGTAGTAAGGCTGACGAATGGTGGTTGCGCCAGTGTCCAAAGGTTATGAACCTCCCATTTAAGAAGGATATTCGCCGTGCTGATAGAGATAACACTATCAATATCTACATCTCTGATGAGTATGAAGATGTACTGCAGGATGGTGTATGGCAGCAGTTCTTCACAGAATGCCCAGAGCCTCTGACACGTGAGGAACGCAAAGAGTGGATTGCCAAGAATACGGGTGTTGCACTCGGTTCTGACGCATTCTTCCCATTTGGCGACAACATTGAGCGTGCGCATAAGAGTGGTGTAGAATATATAGCACAGGCTGGTGGAAGCATTCGTGACGACCATGTTATTGACACTTGTGACAAATACAACATCGCAATGGCATTTACTGGCGTTCGTTTATTCCATCATTAAAAAGATTGTATATGAGTGATATTGACGATATTATTGAAACCGGAATGGTCTTTCGAGGTGCCTCGAAACCCAAAACCGATGATGGCAAGGTGAAAACCAAAGCCAAGAAAAAGAAGTATATTACTGGTGCACACGGCTCTGGCAGTGCAAAGCAGAAGGCTAAATACCGTCAGCAACGTGCTAACCGACACAAGTAAACAAAACAACAAACGCCCTCATTTCTCCAGTTTCCTTTGATAGGAACGGACAAATGAGGGCGTTTGTTGTTGATGATACGGCAGTCTATTCATAGCCATCACCAAAGTCGTCACCGGGATACTTCCTTAATAAACTGGAAAAACGAGGATTATAATGAGACAACATAGCCGAATGGAAGTTTGTTGCCATCGTTATATCAGAGCTATACTCACGATCTTTCTTTTTTGAAGACAAGGCAAGTGTTGCGTCAATGAAGTTGTATGCCCACTGATTATCATAAGCCATAACAGCCTCAAATAAGTATTTGCTACGAGGCGGCATACTACTATCATGTTTCTTTATTTCATAGTCTCGGATGCGCATCAGCAAAGGGACGAAATCTTGACAAGCCCAAACCGTAACTGCTAATAAGGCATTATTGGTTTCATCATCTTCCCTATCAACATCTTCATTCTCATTATCATAATGCGATAAAGCATCCAATAAGATAGATTTATCCTCTTCTCTACGATAGGAAGCTAAAGCTTTCAGTGCCTGATAGGTTTGTTCTTTAAGAACAATCTCCTTTATCCTTGAATAATAGCTTTCCTTCGGTGGAAGTCTCAATAAAAGTTTCTTTGTATATTGATATTTGGACAATCGGGGTGTATAGAGTGCTAAAGAGTCATTACGCAATGAATCTTCCTTACTAATGACCGTCTTATCTCTGCATGACTGAACATTACGTAAGAATACACTACCAGCATACTCCTCTTCTATTACATCATCTGAACGCACATAAATCTTCGTCGTATCAGTATAATTCGATAGCAATATTTCCTCTAAGTGTGCATACTTCGACGTATCAAAGCATCTGTAGCTGCAAGTCGAACACTCACAGAATAACTCCTGTTAGTAAGTTCGCAAAGTTCTTTCGTAGTACATAATGAATCTAATAAAGACTGCACCACAGGAAAAGCTCTTGGTCCTTTGCATGTTTTAATATAAGTCGTATCAATACAATCCAACAGACTATCCACATTCAGATAATACTGTCTACCATTAGTATTTTGCATTTCATGGTATGTTCCAGTTCTATTCAACAGAAAGAGAACCTTCGCTATCTGCTCCTGTCGCTTGTCTGTACAAGCCACCAACAGCATACATATTGAAAGGAAAAACAGGATTTTCTTCATACTGTACAATAAATATCTTTGAACGAAATAAACGCCTTCGAAGACAACAAAGATACTAAATTATTGATAAAAACATGCTTTTCAATCTCTTTTCTTCATCTTATTACCTTCCAAATAGAAGGTATAAAAATCATTGTAAAGAAAGACTTGTGCGAATTATATTCATGAAAAAAAGATTTATCTTCATGAAAGGAAATATTTATTTTCACGACAAGAAATATTTATTTACGTGAAAATAATTCCGTAATAAACCATGGAATG
>BNJT01002767.1_pt1 | contig 193933 bp, 230 predicted proteins | sample 8540491 | NCBI WGS metagenome assembly BNJT01 (sample SAMD00202455, study PRJDB9452) | human saliva metagenome | host: Homo sapiens | reverse complement strand
AGAACAGGGACAACAGGACTGGATTGAATTTGTGTCAACAGAGTCGAGTATGACGAGCTCTCTTGTATTTATATGTAAAGTATATCACAAAAGAAAGCCTTTTCCAAGGTTTTGGAGGCAAAAAATAGAACAATCGATTAACTGGTTGATGAGACTGTGAAAAGAACACAAAGACCAGCTCGCAAGCTGGTCATACTCTTCGAAAATCTCTTTAAACCACGTCAGCTTCATCTACAACCTCAAAGCAGTGCTTTGAGCAACCTACGGCTAGCTTCCTAGTTTGCTCTTTGATTTTCATTGAGTATCAGTATGGACTATAAGAATAAGTCTTGCAGGGTTTTGGCAACCCCGTCTTGGTCATTGGTCAGAGAAATTTGCTCATCCGCATAAGGGAGTAGCTCTGGGTTGGCATTTTTCATGGCATAACCTTTCCCAGCAAAAGCGAGCATTTCGGTATCATTGTGTTCATCTCCAAAGGCAATCAAATCTTTTTTGTCACGGTTCATTACCTTGAGCAAGTAGTCCAAAGCAAAGGCCTTGTTGACACCTTTTGGGGTACACTCAAGGATATTGAGTGGCCCTCCCCAGGTATTGATAGACAGTTGATGCTGGTAGAAGGCGTTCATTTCTTTTGCCAAGGCATATTTGTCACTGGCTCTGGTCTGTAACAGAATACAGTTAGGATCCTTGGTTACCAACTCAGGTTGGAATCGATCTTCAGGCTGGAAAGCTTCTACACCAAATAGTTTGGGATTAGCAATTTCTTCATTAGGATTTGTAATGTAGAATTTTTTACGATATTCTCCAGCGATAAAATCGGCTTGAATGTCCTCTGAACGTCGAACCATGTCTAGCAGATATTTTTTGTCTACAGTCAAACACTTTTCAAAATCCCAAACTTGGTCTGGTAAATGAGTAAGGGAGCCGTTGAAATTAATCATAGGAGTGTTTAAGCCTAGTTCACGGTAGAAATCTTTTGACATTCGGTAAGGGCGCCCTGTCGTAATAATAACTTGATGGCCTTTTTCAGCAACTTTTTTAATAGTTTCTTTGGTAAAGTCAGAAATCTGACTGTCCGAGTTGAGCAGGGTTCCATCCAGGTCAACTGCAATAATTTTTTTCGTCATAGGGACCTTTCTAGTGTCTTTTCAGATAAGATGTCTACTATTATAACAGAAAGCAGGCAGAAAAGCAGATTCGAAACCAAAAAAGAAATTTCATCAAATTCTTAAATAAATCAAACAAAGATATTGAAAAAGTGAATGATAAATGATATAATTCTATTATTGTTCGTAAAAATTAAAAGGAGATTGATAATGGACAAATTATTTAAACTAAAAGAGAATGGTACAGACGTTCGTACAGAGGTTCTCGCTGGTTTAACAACTTTCTTTGCAATGAGTTATATTCTCTTTGTAAACCCACAAATTCTTCGCAAACAGGAATGCCTGCTCAGGGTGTGTTTCTCGCAACGATTATTGGTGCAGTAGCAGGTACCTTGATGATGGCTTTCTACGCTAACTTGCCATATGCTCAAGCACCAGGTATGGGACTCAATGCCTTCTTTACCTTTACAGTTGTATTTGGACTCGGTTATTCTTGGCAAGAAGCATTGGCTATGGTCTTCATCTGTGGAATTATCTCATTGATTATTACCTTGACAAATGTTCGTAAAATGATCATTGAATCGATTCCAAACGCCCTTCGTTCAGCGATTTCAGCTGGTATCGGTGTTTTCCTTGCCTACGTGGGAATTAAGAATGCTGGACTTTTGAAATTTACGATTGATCCAGGCAACTATACTGTTGTAGGAGAAGGGGCTGACAAAGCTCAAGCAACGATTGCAGCAAATGCTTCAGCAGTTCCAGGATTGGTCAGCTTTAATAATCCTGCTGTTTTGGTGGCTCTTGCAGGACTTGCTATCACAATCTTCTTTGTTATCAAAGGGATTAAAGGGGGAATTATCCTCTCTATCTTGACAACGACTGTTCTTGCTATCGCAGTTGGTTTGGTAGATTTGTCAAGCATCGATTTTGCTAATAATCATGTTGGTGCAGCCTTTGAAGACTTGAAGACAGTCTTTGGTGCAGCTCTTGGTTCAGAAGGTTTGGGAGCTTTGATTTCAGATACAGCGCGCTTGCCTGAAACTCTGATGGCCATTCTTGCCTTCTCGTTGACAGATATTTTTGATACAATTGGTACCTTGATCGGTACAGGTGAAAAAGTTGGTATCGTAGCGACAAATGGTGAAAATCATCAATCAGCTAAGTTGGACAAGGCTCTTTACTCTGACTTGATTGGTACTTCAATTGGTGCCATCGCAGGTACTTCAAACGTAACGACTTATGTTGAGTCTGCTGCTGGTATCGGTGCAGGTGGACGTACTGGTTTGACAGCCTTGGTTGTGGCAATCTGTTTTGCAATTTCAAGCTTCTTTAGCCCACTTCTAGCGATCGTACCAACAGCCGCTACAGCTCCAATCTTGATTATCGTTGGGATTATGATGTTGGCTAGCTTGAAAAATATCCATTGGGATGATATGTCTGAAGCAGTTCCTGCCTTCTTCACATCTATCTTTATGGGATTCAGCTACTCTATCACTCAAGGGATTGCAGTTGGTTTCTTGACTTACACTTTGACTAAGCTTGTCAAAGGTCAAGCTAAAGATGTTCATGTCATGATTTGGATTTTGGATGCCTTGTTTATCCTTAACTACATCAGCATGGCCCTATAATAGAATTACCCAGGGGGATTTTCCCCCTTTTTTAATACAAAGGAGATAGGTGATGAAAGGGAAAAGTATGTGGAAAGAATTGTTGAATCGTGCAGGTTGGCTTTTGGTCTTTTTGTTAGCGACAATTTTATATCAGATTCCTTTAGCAGTTACTGCAATTTTAGCTTTACATCAAGTACCACTGTTACAGTCAGGGCTGATAGTTGCTGGTATTTCAATTGTGGTTCTGGCACTATTTATCATTGGAGCTCGTAAAACGCAGTTAGCAAGTTTTAATTTCTTTTTTTAGAGCTAAGGATTTGGCACGTTTGGGCTTGAGTTATTTAGTCATTATCTGTTCAAATATACTTGGTTCTATCTTGTTACAACTGTCAAATGAGACGACAACAAGTAATCAGTCTCAGATTAACGATATGGTTCAGCATAGTTCTCTGATTTCCAGTTTCTTCTTGCTAGCCTTGCTAGCTCCGATTTGTGAGGAAATCTTGTGCCGTGGGATTGTTCCTAAAAAGATTTTCCGAGGTAAGGAGAACTGGGGATTTGTAGTTGGTACGATTGTGTTTGCTTTATTGCATCAACCAAGTAATTTACCTTCTTTATTGATTTATGGAGGTATGTCGATCGTTCTATCTTGGACGGCTTACAGGACCCAACGTTTGGAAATGTCTATCTTACTTCACATGATTGTGAATGGGGTTGCTTTCTGTTTGTTGGCTCTTGTGGTGATCATGAGTCGGACATTAGGGATTTCTGTTTAAGAATTTTGACAATTGCTTACTTGTTTCTACTGGGAAAAAGATGAATGCAATCGTGTCCATCTTTTTCTTTTTATGGTAAAATAGAGAAATAATATGGTGAAAAGCCTTGAGGGAGTGACCGATATGTCAAGTACAGCCAATCATGCAAAGACAGCTATTTGCGGAATTATCAATGTAACCCCAGATTCCTTTTCGGATGGTGGTCAATTTTTGCTCTTGAGCAGGCACTCCAGCAGGCTCGTAAATTGATAGCTGAAGGGGCTAGTATGCTCGATATCGGCGGAGAATCGACTCGGCCGGGCAGTAGCTATGTTGAGATAGAAGAGGAAATCCAGCGTGTTGTTCCAGTGATCAAAGCGATTCGTAAGGAAAGTGATGTCCTCATTTCCATTGATACTTGGAAAAGTCAGGTGGCAGAGGCTGCTTTGTCTGCTGGTGCCAATCTGGTCAATGATATCACTGGCCTCATGGGTGATGATAAGATGGCTCATGTGGTTGCTAAGGCTGGAGCGAAAGTGGTCATCATGTTTAACCCAGTTATGGCTCGGCCTCAGCATCCTAGCTCGCTCATCTTTCCTCATTTTGGCTTTGGTCAAGCTTTTACAGAGGAAGAGTTAGCTGACTTTGAGACATTGCCAATCGAAGAATTGATGGAGGCTTTCTTTGAACGAGCATTAGCGAGAGCGGACGAAGCTGGTATTGCACCAGAAAATATCCTGCTGGATCCAGGAATTGGTTTTGGTCTGACCAAGAAAGAAAATCTGCTTCTTTTACGGGACTTGGATAAACTCCATCAGAAAGGCTATCCAATCTTTCTTGGAGTTTCGCGCAAGCGGTTTGTCATCAATATCCTAGAAGAGAATGGTTTTGAAGTCAATCCTGAGACAGAACGTGGTTTCCGCAATCGGGACACGGCTTCGGCTCATGTAACCAGTATTGCTGCTAGACAGGGTGTGGAAGTGGTGCGCGTGCATGACGTAGTCAGTCACAGGATGGCAGTTGAAATTGCCTCCGCTATTCGTATGGCTGATGATGCGGAAAATTTAGATTTAAAACAATACAAATAAGATGAAAGAAATTGAAAACAATCAATGGATTGCTAACTACCGGACGGACCAACCGCATTTTGGATTGGAACGAATGGTGGAACTGTTAGCCTTGCGTGGCAATCCCCATCTCAAACTCAAGGTCATCCATATCGGAGGAACCAATGGCAAGGGCTCGACCATTGCTTTTTTGAAAAATATGTCGGAAAAGCTAGGGCTGAGAGTTGGTGTGTTCAGCTCGCCCTATCTCATTCATTATACAGACCAGATTAGCATCAATGGGGAATCTATCCCAGAAGCAAGACTAGAAACCCTCATGGCAGACTATCAGACTTTGCTTGAAGGAGAAGAGGCTCCCAATTTGCAGGGGACAACCGAGTTTGAGATTATCACCGCCATAGCTTATGATTACTTTGCCTCAGAGCAAGTAGATGTGGCCATCATGGAAGTTGGTATGGGAGGACTTTTGGATAGTACCAATGTTTGCCAGCCTATTCTAACAGGCATTACGACCATTGGATTGGACCATGTAGCCCTACTGGTGACACCTTGGAAGCCATAGCAGAGCAGAAAGCTGGTATTATCAAACAAGGTATTCCCTTGGTAACAGGTCGTATCGCTCCAGAAGCTTTGGCTGTGATTGACCGCATTGCGGAAGGGAAAGATGCGCCGAGACTTGCCTACGGGACAGATTATCATGTCAGTCACCAAAAGAGTGTGGTTACAGGCGAAGTCTTTGACTATACAAGTGTTGTCAGACAAGGTCGCTTCCAGACTGGCCTGCTTGGTTTGCACCAGATAGAGAATGCTGGGATGGCTCTAGCTTTACTTGATACTTTTTGTCAAGAAGATGGGCGAAAACTAGCAAGCAATGACTTGCTTGCTCAAGCTTTGGAAGAAACAAGTTGGCCGGGGCGTTTGGAGGTTGTGTCTCGAGACCCCTTGATGATTTTGGATGGAGCCCACAATCCCCATGCTATCAAGGCTTTATTGGCAACCTTGCAAGAACGCTTTGCGGATTATCATAAGGAAATCCTCTTTACTTGCATCAAAACCAAAGCCTTAGAGGATATGTTGGACTTGCTGGGGACAATGCCAGATACCGAGCTTACCCTGACACATTTTGACGATAGTCGGGCGACTGATGAAAGCGTGCTAGAAGAGGCAGCTAAGTCTAGAAATCTCAGCTACCAAAGTTGGCAGGATTTTCTAGAGCAGAAATTGACAGATAAAAAGAAGAGAAACAAACAGTTAGGATTGTCACGGGCTCCTTGTATTTCTTGAGCCAAGTGAGAGCCTATTTGATGGAGAGGAAAAACGAGAATGGATACACAAAAGATTGAAGCAGCTGTAAAAATGATTATCGAGGCTGTCGGAGAGGACGTTAATCGCGAGGGCTTGCAGGAAACGCCTGCTCGTGTGGCCCGTATGTACCAAGAGATTTTTTCAGGGCTTGGTCAAACAGCGGAGGAACATTTGTCAAAATCCTTTGAGATTATTGACGATAACATGGTAGTAGAAAAGGATATCTTTTTCCATACTATGTGTGAGCACCACTTTCTACCATTTTATGGGAGAGCGCATATTGCCTACATTCCAGATGGTCGTGTGGCAGGGTTGTCTAAGCTAGCCCGTACGGTTGAAGTTTATTCGAAAAACCACAAATTCAAGAACGATTGAATATCGAAGTAGCCGATGCCTTGATGGAGTATCTAGGTGCTAAAGGAGCCTTTGTTGTCATTGAGGCGGAACATATGTGTATGAGCATGCGTGGTGTCAGAAAACCAGGCACTGCAACCTTGACGACAGTAGCTCGTGGTCTATTTGAAACAGATAAGGACCTCCGTGATCAGGCTTATCGTTTAATGGGACTATAATACTCTTCGAAAATCTCTTCAAACCAGGTCAGCTTCCATCTGCAACCTCAAAACAGTGTTTTGAGCAGCCTGCGGCTAGCTTCCTAGTTTGCACTTTGATTTTCATTGAGTATAAAAAGAATCCGCTTGAAGCGGATTTTTCTAGAAAGGAATCATTATGGATCAACTGCAGATTAAGGATTTGGAAATTTTTGCCTATCATGGTCTTTTTCCTAGTGAGAAAGAATTGGGGCAGAAGTTTGTCGTTTCAGCTATCCTATCCTATGATATGACCAAGGCGGCTACAGACTTGGATTTAACGGCTTCTGTCCATTATGGAGAACTGTGTCAGCAGTGGACGACTTGGTTTCAGGAAACGACTGAGGATTTGATTGAAACGGTAGCCTATAAACTTTTGGAACGTACTTTTAAGGCTTATCCTCTTGTCCAAGAAATGAAGTTGGAACTGAAAAAACCTTGGGCGCCAGTGCATTTGCCACTAGATACTTGCTCGGTAACCATTCATCGCCGCAAGCAACGAGCCTTTATCGCCCTAGGAAGCAATATGGGGGATAGCAAGCAAACTTGAAACAAGCCATTGAGAAAATGCAATCTCGTGGTATCCATATTCTCAAAGAGTCCAGTGTCTTGACGACGGAGCCTTGGGGTGGTGTGGAGCAGGATAGCTTTGCTAATCAAGTGGTTGAGGTTGAAACCTGGTTGCCTGCCCCAGTGCTATTAGATACCTTGTTAGCCATTGAGTCAGAGCTGGGACGGGTGAGAGAAGTGCATTGGGGACCTCGTTTGATTGATTTGGACTTGCTTTTTGTGGAGGATCAGATCCTTTATACAGACAAGCTTATCTTGCCTCATCCTTACATAGCGGAACGCCTTTTTGTTCTTGAGTCTCTACAAGAAATTGCGCCTCATTTTATCCATCCGACATTAAAGCAACCTATCCGCAGCTTGTATGATGCTTTGAAAAAATAGAAAAACTCTAGTTTTCAGTCGTTTGTAACTGAAGGCTAGAGTTTTTAAAATAGGTCATTTTCTTCTGGGAGGAGAATAGTCTCTCTACCATCCATATCTAAAACCAGAACTCTCGGAGGATAAAGAGGATCGAAAGGATGGTTAAAATCAAAATCAATAGCTGTAGGGAGGTGTTGACTTGAAAAATGGAAGGTAATTTTTCCTTGGTTATTAAGCAATTGAAACTCGAGTTCTTCTTCCAATTCAAAGACATTTTTTAAGAAGTGGTCAATAATATACCAAAAAGAGTCAATGACATCATCAGGCAAGCTGGTAACAATGCCAAAACTAGCCGACCGCATGTGGGTATTGGTAAAAGCCATATCTTTGCCTCCTTTCTTTTTCCTTATCATACAGCAAATAGGATTAAAAATCAAGAAAAGGTGATTTTTTCTTCATAAACATAGTTTTCTATGAAATTTTTTTCAAACAATCTTCAAAAAATGCTTGAAAGTGTTTACAAATAGTGATAAAATGGAATAAGTAGAATCATGAAAACGAAATTTTCATACCGTCTCTTTTTTGGAGTCTCGTGAGGTATGATATAGAAAGGAAATGGAATGAATACAGACGATACAGTAACGATTTATGATGTCGCCCGTGAAGCAGGAGTTTCAATGGCGACGGTTAGCCGTGTAGTCAATGGCAATAAGAATGTAAAAGAGAATACTCGAAAAAAAGTGCTTGAGGTGATTGACCGTTTGGATTACCGTCCAAATGCAGTGGCGCGTGGTCTGGCAAGTAAAAAGACAACCACTGTCGGTGTCGTGATTCCAAATATTACTAATGGCTATTTTTCAACGCTTGCTAAAGGGATTGATGATATCGCTGAAATGTACAAGTACAATATCGTCCTTGCTAATAGTGATGAGGATGATGACAAGGAAGTTTCAGTGGTTAATACACTGTTTTCTAAGCAAGTGGATGGTATCATCTTTATGGGCTACCACTTGACTGAAAAAATTCGTTCAGAGTTTTCTCGTTCTCGAACACCAGTTGTTCTTGCAGGGACAGTGGATGTAGAACATCAGCTTCCAAGTGTCAATATTGACTACAAACAAGCAACGATTGATGCAGTAACCTACCTTGCTAAAGAAAATGAGCGCATTGCTTTCGTTAGCGGTCCACTAGTGGATGATATCAATGGTAAGGTTCGTTTGGTTGGCTACAAGGAAACCTTGAAAAAAGCAGGTATTTCTTATAGCGAAGGATTGGTATTTGAGTCTAAATACACTTATGAAGATGGCTATGCCTTGGCAGAGCGTTTAATTTCATCAAACGCAACTGCAGCAGTTGTAACAGGTGATGAATTGGCAGCAGGTGTCTTGAACGGCCTTGCTGATAAGGGTGTGTCAGTACCAGAAGAATTTGAAATTATTACTAGTGATGATTCGCAAGTCTCACGCTTTACCCGTCCAAACTTGACAACTATTGCCCAACCTCTTTATGACCTTGGTGCTATTAGCATGCGTATGTTGACTAAGATTATGCACAAGGAAGAGTTGGAAGAACGTGAAGTTCTCTTACCTCATGGTTTGACAGAACGTCGTTCAACACGAAAACGTAAATAGAAAAAATCAGGGAATCGTGAAGATTTCCTGATTTTGCTTTCTGGAGAAGAGACTTAGCCTTCCATATAGTCCTTCAAAGCCTGTCCTGTTAGTCCGGCATTGAGAGCGATGAGGAGTTTCAAGCGGGCTTTTTGGGCGTTGAGTTCTTTAACAAAGAAGACACCTGCTTTTTGCAACTGCACGCCCCACCTTGGTAGGCATAAACAGGCTCAGCGATACCGTTAAAGCATCGTGAAACCAGGGCGACTGGGATTCCTTTTTGTAGAAGGCTTTCTAACTTTTCAGCCGTTTCTTTGGGAATATTACCAGCTCCGAAGGCTTGGATAATCAAACCGTCCAATTGTTCCAAATCAAGCATATCAATCAGCTCATCTGTCATACCAGCATAAGCAGAGATGATAGGGACTAATCCTTGTATGTGATCAAGGTCAAAACGGACACGAGGCTCCGCTGTTTTGAAGTAGAGTATTTCCTGTTTCATGATGAGGCCGAGTGGCCCGTGTGTTGGGGTCTGGAAGGTGCCGACATTGGTCGTATGTGTTTTGGTGACATACTTGGCAGCGTGGATTTCATCGTTCATAACGACCAAAACTCCTTTGTCAGCAGCCTTGTCATCGCTAGCTACCCGCAAAGCACTCAGATAATTATAAACACCGTCACTACCGAGTTCGTTGGAACTGCGCATGGCTCCTGTTAGAACGATAGGCATATGGGGAACTTCCATGGTATCAAGGAAATAGGCTGTTTCCTCTAGAGTATCGGTCCCGTGTGTGATAACCACTCCATCGTAGTTAGCAGCTTCCTCTTTAATTTTCTGGTAGAGGGCTAGCATATGCTTGGGTTTGATATGGGGACTTGGCAGATTAAAAAAATCTAAGGCGTGGACTTGGATTCCTTTAAGTGGGTTGGATACATGGTTCATGGGATTATCTGAACTCGTCACAACAGCGCCAGAAGCATCGGCTTGCATGGAAATAGTCCCACCCGTATGTAAAACAAGGATTTTCTTAGGCATGATTTACTCACTCTTTCTGAAATGTGGTATAATCATTGTATCACAAAAGGGGAGATTGGGATAGGATGGAAGTCAAAGCTGTTTTTTTTGATATCGATGGAACCTTGGTCAACGATCGCAAGAGTGTTTTGAAATCCACTAAGGACGCGATTAAGATTGTCAAAGAACAAGGGGTGCTAGTTGGTGTAGCGACAGGGCGAGGACCTTTTTTTGTTAAGGAATTGATGGACGATTTGGATCTGGATTTTGCGGTAACCTACAATGGCCAGTATATCTTTAATAAAGAAAGAGTCTTGTTCACGAGCCCTATTTCCAAGTTACATTTGCGCCATCTCATTACGTATGCTAAAAAAGAGGGCAAGGAGATTGCCCTAGGAACCAAGGATGCCATGCTGGGTTCCAAATCATGTCCTTTGGTCTGGGTTCTTTTTCCCAACGAATCAGTCGCTTCGTTCCCTCTGTCCTAACTCGGACGGTGAGTCATTCCTTTAATCGTATGGTCAGCAAGGTTGTTCCCCAAAAGGAAGAAGACCTGCTTTATCTGATGAATCAACCTATTTATCAAGTCTTGATGCTGATGACGCCAGAAGAATCTGAGAAGGCAGCATCTGATTTTGAAGATTTGAAATTGACACGTAGCAATCCATTTGCAGCGGATGTCATCAATCAAGGGAACTCTAAATTGGAAGGTATTCGTCGAGTTGGGAAAGAATATGGCTTTGACCTCAACCAAGTCATGGCCTTTGGTGACTCAGATAACGACCTAGAAATGCTGGCAGGTGTTGGGATGTCGGTTGCTATGGGAAATGGTAGTAGCAGTGTCAAGGAAGTTGCTAAGCACATTACCACCAGCAATCAGCAAGACGGAATTCACAAGGCATTAGAACATTTTGGTGTCTTGGCTTCAGAAAAAGTCTTTGTCAGCCGTGACTACCATTTCAATAAGGTCAAGACCTTCCACCACATGATGGATGAACGAACTCAAGAAGAACCTCGAGCTTGGAATTTAGAAGGTGCAACCCACAGGGCTGGTTTTAAAATAGAAGAATTGGTGGAGTTTGTTCGAGCTGCCAGTCCTTCTGAAGAGGACTTTGGTCAAGCTCTATCGCAACTTCATCAAGCTCTTGATAAGGCAGCAGATAAAGTAGCCAAGAAGACACCTGCTCAGCAAGATTTGATAGGGCAGGTAGATGCTTTGATTGATACGCTTTACTTTACCTATGGTAGTTTTGTTTTGATGGGGGTCGACCCAGAACGTATTTTTGACATTGTTCATCAGGCCAATATGGGGAAAATTTTTCCAGATGGCAAGGCTCATTTTGATCCAGTAACCCATAAAATCTTAAAGCCAGATGATTGGGAAGAAAAATATGCTCCAGAACCTGCTATTAAAAAGGAACTGCAGCGCCAGCTCAAGGCTTATGAGCGCCATAAAGAGAGAAATAAACAGTAAACAAAAAGGAGCTTTGGGCTCCTTTTTCTTTGTGACTATAAGGTTTTTTCTTGTTCTCTCACAACCAGCAAATCGACCTTAGCATGGCGGAGAATGTATTCAGATGAAGAACCAACCAAGAGGCGTTCAAAGGCGTTGAGACCAGTTGCACCAACGAGGATGAGGTCCACTTCCTCAGCATCTGGAATAGTACGTGCTAGTAGGGTCTTTGGATTTCCCATTTCAATGACGATATGAACATCTGCCACACCAGCATCTTTAGCACGTTTTTCGTACTCTTTCATCAGACTTTCAGCGTCGACTTGGAGTTCTTCGTAAACTTCAGCATCAAAGGTGGATACGCTTTGGAGAGCGCGTGTGTCAATGACATGTGCGATGGTGAGTTTAGCGTCGTTTCGTAGAGCAGAATGAACTCCCTTGACAAAAGCTAAGTCCGCTTCTTTAGAACCATCGATTGCGACCATGATATTTTGGTAACGTTGTGCCATAATGAAACCTCCTGAAATTTTCTTACTATAATTGTAAACCTTTTCACTATAGAAGTAAAGCAAAAAAAGTATTTTTCAAAAGAATGTTAGCGATTAAAATCTATATAAATATATGATAAAATAAAAGAAAGGATAGCAGGAAACAAGTGAAGGGAGGGAGGATGATGAAAAACTCTTTTCAAGAATCAAAAAAATCAAATTTCCTTTATTATGGAATTATCCTAGTGTCGGTCTTGCTAGAAGTTGTCATGATCTGGCAATTAGAGAGTCTGGTACCCCTTCTTTATCCAGGTTTTATCGGCTTTTTAGTCTTTCATGTACTCTACCATCTGTTTTTATTCCTAGTTGCAAAACGAAGTGGGCGCTTGGGTTATTTGATGATATGGGGACTTTTCCTCATGTTCAATCTTCTCTATGACTCCTTTTTAGGCTTGCTTTTTCTAGGTTTATCTTTTGGTATGTGATGTGACTTTCGAAAAATACCTGCTATCTCCCCCTGTCTTGGCCTCGCTTTTAGTGAAGTTTTTATCCTATACGAATCTAGTAACACATTTCAGTAAACTTGTCGCATTCTCTTTCTAGTGGTATAATGTTACTATCCTGAAGAATTGAGGAAACAAGATGAAAGAATATAATAAATCTAGTAAGTTAGAGCATGTTGCTTATGATATCCGTGGTCCTGTTTTGGAAGAAGCCATGCGGATGCGAGCAAATGGAGAAAAGATTTTACGTCTGAATACAGGAAATCCAGCAGAATTTGGCTTCACAGCGCCAGACGAGGTCATTCATGACTTGATTATGAATGCGCGTGATAGTGAAGGTTATTCTGACTCCCAAAGGGATTTTCTCAGCCCGTAAGGCTATCATGCAGTATTGCCAATTGAAAAAATTTCCAAACGTAGATATTGATGATATCTACCTTGGAAATGGTGTTAGTGAACTGATTGTCATGTCCATGCAGGGGCTTTTGGACAATGGGGATGAAGTCTTAGTGCCAATGCCAGACTATCCTCTCTGGACGGCCGCTGTCAGTCTAGCTGGAGGAAATGCCGTTCACTATATCTGTGATGAAGCTGCAGAATGGTATCCAGATATTGATGATATCAAGTCAAAAATCACTTCCAATACCAAGGCAATCGTCCTTATCAATCCAAACAACCCAACTGGAGCCCTTTATCCTAAGGAACTCTTGTTGGAGATTATTGAGATTGCCCGTCAAAACGATTTGATTATCTTTGCGGATGAAATTTACGACCGCATGGTCATGGATGGGCATGTGCATACGCCTATGGCGAGCTTGGCACCAGATGTCTTCTGTGTCAGCATGAATGGTCTATCAAAATCCCACCGTATTGCTGGTTTCCGTGTGGGTTGGATGGTCTTGTCTGGTCCTAAGACACACGTTAAAGGCTATATCGAAGGGCTCAATATGTTGTCCAATATGCGCCTTTGCTCTAATGTTTTGGCCCAGCAAGTCGTACAAACTTCCTTGGGTGGCCACCAATCAGTCGATGAATTGCTTCTTCCAGGCGGACGGATTTACGAGCAAAGAAATTTCATCTACAATGCCATTCAAGAGATTCCAGGTTTGTCTGCGGTTAAACCCAAAGCTGGGCTCTATATCTTCCCTAAATCGACCGCAATATGTACCGTATCGATGATGATGAGCAGTTTGTCCTTAATTTCTTGAAACAGGAAAAGGTTCTCTTGGTTCATGGTCGAGGTTTTAACTGGCAGGAACCAGACCACTTCCGTATTGTTTACCTTCCTCGTGTTGATGAACTAGCCCAAATACAAGAAAAGATGACTCGTTTCTTGAAACAGTATCGTAGATAGGGCTTACATTCGAAAAAGCTGGAAACATTTGCCTTGAGCTATTGACAAAAGTAAAAGAATCAGATAGAATAGTAAAGTATGTTTAGTAACTGATCACTTTATAGCCGGCTAAACGAATACAAAATCTATGAGGAGGTATTCATCGTGAAACGTACTTATCAACCAAGTAAACTTCGTCGTGCGCGCAAACACGGATTCCGTAACCGTATGTCAACTAAAAACGGTCGTCGCGTATTGGCAGCTCGTCGTCGTAAAGGACGCAAAGTTTTGGCTGCATAATCCAAACGAACCATATCAAAAATCAGTAGGAACTCGAGTCTACTGATTTTTATTTTTGTAAAAAAGTACAAAAAGCTTTATATTTTTGCTCAAATGGTGTATAATATTTCACATACTGTAAAAAATGGAGAATAATCATGAAGAAATCAAAAGTTATGCTTTTTGGAGCTATGGCTTTGACAGCAGGTCTAGCTCTAGCAGCATGTGGGTCTTCCCAATCAAGTAATGCAGACAAGACTTACTCTTATATCTTTGTCAATAACCCAGATACCTTGGATTATATTACTTCTACCAGAGACTCTACATCTAGTATCACAACCAACTTGATTGATGGGTTGTTGGAAAACGACCAGTATGGCAATCTTATCCCATCTATGGCTGAGTCATGGACTGTGTCAAAAGATGGTTTGACCTACACTTATAAGATCCGTCAGGGGGCAAAATGGTACACTTCTGAAGGAGAAGAGTATGCGGATGTAACAGCTCATGACTTTGTGACTGGTCTAAAGTATGCGGCTGATAAAAAGGCTGAAAACTTGTACTTGGTACAAGACTCTATCAAAGGGCTAGCAGACTATGTTGAAGGGAAATCATCTGATTTTGGAACTGTTGGTGTTAAGGCAGTGGATGATTACACGCTACAATACACCCTCAACCAACCTGAGACTTATTGGAACTCTAAAACAACAGCAAGTATCCTTAGTCCTGTAAACGAAGCCTTCTTGAAGTCTAAGGGAGATGACTTTGGAAGTGTGACGCCATCAAGTATCTTGTCAAATGGTCCTTACTTGTTTAAGTCCTTCACATCAAAATCTTTGATTGAATTTGATAAAAATCCTAACTATTGGGATAAGGACAATGTCAAAATTGAGAAAGTGAAGCTCTCTTTCTTTGACGGTTCTGACCAAGACAGCATTGCTAGAGGTTTCTTGGATGGTAACTATACAGATGGCCGTATTTTCCCAACAAGTTCAGTCTTTGCTGAACTCAAGAAGGGAAATGAGGACAAGATTACCTATACACCGCAAAACTCAGTTACTTTCTATTATCTTTTCAACGTGAATCGTCAAAGTTACAAGCAGACTATGAAACAGTCTGATAAGGAAAAGACAGATTCACGCGCAGCTATGCAAAATAAAGATTTCCGTCAGGCTATCAACTTTGCCTTGACCGTCATGCTTATGCAGCGCAGACAAATGGTGAAGATGGAGCAGACCGTATCTTGCGTAACACGATTACACCAAGTAACTTTGTCCAAGTTGGCGATAAGAACTTCGGTGATATTGTCAATGAAAAAATTGTCAACTACGGTAAAGATTGGGCAAATATCAACCTAAATGATGGTAAGCAAGCCTTCTTGAACCCTGACAAGGCCAAAGAGAAATTTGCTAAGGCCAAAGAAAGTTTGCAAGTTCAGGGAGTAACCTTCCCAATTCATTTGGATATGCCAGTTGACCAAACTGCTAAATTAGATGTACAACAGGCTGGCTCTCTCAAGCAAACAGTAGAAGCCACTCTTGGTAAGGATAATGTTATCATCGATGTTATCCAACTTTCTCCAGATGAAAAAGACCAGGCAACCTACTTTGCAGATACAGCAGAACAAAAAGACTACGATATTGACGTCTCAGGATGGGGTGGAGACTACTCAGATCCTAAGACTTACCTAGCTATCCTTGACCCAGAGACAGGTTCTCAGTTGAAAAACATGGGCTTGTCTGAAGGAAAAGACAAGGAAGTTAAGGATAAGATTGGTCTTGCTGACTACAAGAAACTCTTGGATCAGGCAGACGCTGAAATCACAGATACTCAGGCTCGCTATGAAAAATATGCTGACGCCCAAGCTTGGTTGACAGATAGCGCCCTCTTCCTACCAGTTCAAAGTGGCGGAGCCAATCCACTCTTCCGTAAGACTGTACCGTTTACAGGTCCATTCTCATTCGTTGGTCATAAGGGAAATGCGGACAACTACAAATATGTTGAATTGCAAAAAGAGCCAGTAACTGCTAAACAATACCAAGAACTCTATGAAAAATGGCTGAAAGAAAAAGCTGAGTCAAATAAAAAAGCTCAGGAAGATTTAGCTAACCACATTCAATAATATTCCTAGTCATGCTTTTCAGTTAAGCATAGTGGCTGGATTCAGAAAAAGGCTCTACCAGACGCTTCTTGTTTCTGGTAGGGCCTTTTCTTTATTCTTTTAAGTGATAGGAGTAGCTAGCGACAACGACATCTTGGTGCCAACGAGGGCGTATTTGAGTTTGAGACTCATCTGATTGTGCAGGATATTCTGCCAAGATTTATTAGGGATAAACTGGGATACTAGGACTACTTGCTAAGGCCCATAGGCGATGGAGGACAGAGCGTCGCTTGATAAGAAGCCCAGTATAGGAGTTTTCCCAGCAGTTTCTCCTCTCCTTCGGTTAAGGACTTAGGAGGACAATCGATGAAGGTCTGTTTTAATTTTGTAAACATGGTCATTTCCTTTGTTGAAAAATTCAATAAGTGTTATTATACTGATTTGGAAAAAGAGCATCAAGAGATGATGATGGTTTCTAGAATATTTTTTACAGATGAGGAGAGAGGTCAGTTTTTTTGCTATAATAGAAGATAGAAAACGAGGTTAGAAGAGATGATTTTTGATACACATACACACTTGAATGTAGAAGAATTTGCAGGTCGTGAGGCAGAAGAAATTACCTTGGCTGCTGAGATGGGTGTGACACAGATGAATATTGTTGGTTTTGATCAACCGACGATTGAGCGTGCCTTGGAGTTGGTAGATGAGTATGAGCAACTTTACGCGACTATTGGTTGGCATCCGACAGAGGCAGGGACTTATACAGAGGAGATTGAAGACTACTTGCTTGATAAGCTCAAACATCCCAAGGTTGTTGCTTTAGGTGAGATTGGTTTGGATTATCATTGGATGACAGCGCCAAAAGAGGTGCAGGAGCAGGTTTTTCGCCGTCAGATTCAGCTATCTAAGGACTTGGATTTGCCTTTTGTGGTTCACACCCGTGATGCGCTGGAAGATACCTATGAGATTATCAAGAGCGAGGGAGTTGGTCCCCGAGGTGGCATCATGCATTCTTTCTCAGGAACTCTTGAATGGGCAGAGAAGTTTGTCGAGCTTGGTATGACCATTTCCTTCTCAGGAGTGGTGACTTTCAAGAAGGCAACTGACATCCAAGAGGTAGCTAAAGAGTTACCTTTGGACAAGATTTTGGTGGAAACGGATGCGCCTTACTTAGCACCTGTACCCAAGCGTGGGTCGCGAAAATTAAAAACAGCCTACACACGCTATGTGGTGGACTTTATCGCTGACTTGCGTGGGATGACGGCAGAAGAGCTAGCGGTGATAACAACTGCAAATGCTGAGCGAATTTTTTTGGATTGGACAGCAAGTAATGAAAGAAAAAAATTTCCCAAGTTATCGTGGTCGAAGGGCGCGATGATACGGCCAATCTCAAACGTTATTTCGATGTAGAGACCTATGAGACCCGAGGTTCTGCCATCAATGACCAGGATCTAGAGCGGATTCAGCGTCTACACCAACGTCATGGGAGTCATTGTCTTTACAGACCCAGATTTTTAATGGGGAGCGGATTCGGCGCATGATTATGACGGCTATTCCAACAGTTCAGCATGCCTTCCTCAAACGAGATGAAGCTGTTCCTAAGTCCAAAACCAAGGGGCGTTCTCTGGGAATCGAACATGCCAGCTATGAAGATCTGAAAACGGCTCTAGCTCAGGTGACAGAACAATTTGAACATGAGAGTCAGTTTGACATCAGTCGTAGCGACTTGATTCGCCTTGGTTTTCTAGCAGGGGCAGATAGCCGTAAGCGCCGAGAGTATCTGGGGGAACAGCTCCGCATCGGCTATTCCAACGGCAAGCAACTTCTTAAACGCCTAGAGTTGTTTGGGGTCACCTTGGCGGAAGTGGAAGAAGCTATGAAAAGTTATGAGTAGGAAAGATGTGCCCGTTACAATTTTTTAAATTTCCCAGTATTTTTCGAAGCAGGTAGAAGAGGAGACGTCTGATGTTAATTGGTCAAAAAATTAAAGAGATTCGGATAGAAAAAGGAATTAGTCGTCCAGATTTTTGTGGAGATGAGCAAGAACTGACAGTTCGTCAACTGTCGCGAATTGAAAGTGGAGCTTCGCAACCGAGTTTGCCGAAGTTAGACTATATTGCTCGTCGTTTAGGAGTTCCAGCTTATAGCCTTATGCCGGATTTTTCAGCTCTTCCTCCTGCTTATTTAGAATTGAAATACCAGATTTTACGTGAACCAATCTATGGTAAAGAAGAGGAATACGATAAGAAAGAAGCGTGTTTGGAAGAGATTTATAAAATATACTTTGATAATCTTCCTAAAGAAGAACAATTAGTATGTGAAGTATTGCAGGCGTGTTTAGATACTTCTAGAACTAGAAGGCCTGAATACGCAGAGTTAATACTTGAGGAACATATGCCTCAGATTATAGAAAAAGAAACTTATTCAATAAATGATATGTTGTTGATTCGTTTGTTTTTTTATCAAATGCTTATTAGAAAAGATCTTGCCAAATTTGTGAATCAAATCGAAAAGCTAATGCTCTTTCTTTTAGAACAGAAGAAGGTAACTCAATTAGAAAACTTCTTTATAATTAGAGATACTCTTATTTCAGGAATGTGTTGTCTTGAAAAGGTAGGAGTAACGGATTGCTTTAATGATTATCTATCGTGTTTACAAGAAATTATGGATAAAACCCAAGATTATCAAAAGAAACCCCTTGTATTTATGTTTTTGTGGAAGCAAGCATTAAGAGTAGAAAGAGATTTTAGTTTATCTGAATCATTTTATCAGTCTTCTAAAACATTTGCGCAGCTAATTGGAGATGAATTTCTAGTAAAGAAATTGACAGAGGAATGGCAAGAGGATGTAAAAAAATATTTATAAACATAGTAAAGCATAGTGAAGCAATGACAAAAATGTCCTTGTTCTGGTCTTGAAATAGTTCTAAGGTTCGTCTTTAGGGCTGTTTTTAATATATAAGTTAAAAATAAAATGAAATAGTTAGATTCTAAGGACATTGATGTCCTTGGTAGTTCTTGAAGAAACGGATATAATGTATTTGAAGATGTTGCTAGTGGAAAGAACTTAATATGCTTCTTAACATTGTAGTGACTGTGGTCACCTTCTCACTAAGTGACCAAGTAACTTTTTGGAGGAGATGATGAAACGTTTATTTATTTTGATTTCAATGGTATTGGTATCGCTTTATATGGTGATAACTTCCGTTGACCATCGAGAAGAGATTTTATTTGGTAACTATCCCTCTGTTGATGTGACAGGAATGGTGATAAATCAACCAGTAGCTAGTCGCGAAGAGGTGACAGAGGCTTTGAGTCACTTGGCGGTAGAGCATAATAGTCTCATCGCCCGTCGGATTGTTGAGCCAAATGAAGCTGGAGAAACACGCTTTACCTATGCCACTTATGGTGAGGGAGAGCTTCCAGAAGGTTTGACCATTTCCTCCAAGGAGAGTGCAGAAACGAGTGATTTATTAGGGTCTTACTTGATTGTGTCAGGAAGTTTGGATGGAGTGAGCTTACAGACCACCTTGAAAGAACTTGGCTATCAAGGCTTTGTTTCGAATGGAGAAGATCCATTTTCGATAGTCTTACTATTGGCGGCCACCCCTATGGGGCTACTGAGTCTAGCTATTTTTCTGCTGACCTTTATGAGTCTGACCCTGATTTATCGGATCAAGTCCCTTCGTCAGGCAGGGATTCGCTTAATCGCTGGTGAGAGTTTGTTTGGGGTGGCTCTCAGACCAGTGTTAGAAGATGTGAGACAGCTTATCTGCTCAGTGCTGGTATCCAGTCTTTTGGGATTGGGGATTCTCTGGTATCAAGGTGCCTTGTTTATGGCAACGGTGCAACTGGTCATCATTGCTCTTCTACTTTATGGATTGACCTTGGCAGGGATTTCTACCTTACTGAGTGTCGTATATCTACTTGGTTTACAAGAAATAGTCTGGTGGATCTATTGAAAGGGAAACTCCCTCTCAAACGTATGATGACATTGATGATGGTGGGGCAACTCTTGGCCGTGCTGGTGGTCGGCTCGAGTGCGACTGCTCTCCTACCCCACTACCGTGAAATGCAGGAGATGGAGAGAGCTAGCGATAAATGGAGCCAGTCCTCAGATCGTTATCGTCTATCCTTTGGTTGGTCTAGTGCATTTGCCGATGAAGAAGGAATGCGTAAGGATAATCGTGAGTGGCAGACATTTACTGAAGAACGGTTAGCAAATACAGACTCTTTTTATATCATGAGCAATGTTGACAATTTCTCAGATGGAGCAGAAGTGGACCTAGATGGCAATCGTCTCAATGACTACACACCAGCAGGGAATGTCATCTATGTCTCACCACGCTATCTGATAGAAGAAAAGATTACCATTTCTTCAGAGTTTATGGACAAGATGCAAAACTTGTCTGAGGGAGAGTTTGGGCTGATCTTGCCTGAGAGCTTGCGAGAGCAGTCTGCCTACTATCAAGGATTATTTACAGACTACCTGCAAAACTTTTCATCTGAAAGTGTAGAAGTGACGAGTCAGAAACACTACCTCCCACAGGTAAGGCTAGCTTTTACAGAAACAGGACAGGAACGCTTCCTCTATAACGATGGGTACAAGACGACACGCCAGTACCTAAAAGATCCGATTATTGTAGTTTTAACGCCGCAAGCGACTGGAACAAGACCTGTTGCAGGAATGTTATGGGGAACTACGGCTAATAGTGCCTTAAAACTAGATCGATATGGAGATAGTATCACAGCTCTAAAAGAGCAAGGTCTGTATCACAAAGTCTCTTATTTGGTAAAAAGCCAGCTATTTTTTGCCAAGGTACTAAATGACAAACGGATGGAGTTCTACTCTCTCCTTATAGGAACTATTTTGACCCTATCTACGGCTATCTTGTTATTTGATTCCATGAATCTTCTCTATTTTGAGCAGTTCAGACGGGAGATCATGATTAGACGTCTTTCTGGTATGACAATCTATGAGCTTCATGGCAAGTACTTACTGGCGCAAGGAGGGGTTCTCTTACTTGGGCTAATCCTATCTAGTGTTTTGACAGGAGATAGCTTGATTAGCGCTCTAGTTGTAGCTTTATTTACTCTTAACGCCCTCTTGATTTTAGTAAGGCAGGATAAAAAGGAAGAAGCTGGTAGCATGGCAGTATTGAAAGGAAAATAAGATGATTGATATTCAAGGATTGGAAAAGAAGTTTAATGACCGCGCGATTTTCTCTGGTTTAAACCTCAAGCTGGAGAAGGGCAAGGTTTATGCCTTAATCGGGAAGAGTGGAAGCGGAAAGACGACTTTACTTAATATCTTAGGAAAGCTAGAAAAGATAGATGGTGGAAGGGTTCTCTATCAGGGGAAAGATTTAAAAACCATTCCCACTCGTGAGTATTTTCGAGACCAGATGGGCTATCTCTTTCAAAATTTTGGCCTTTTAGAAAACCAATCAATCAAAGAGAATTTGGATTTGGGCTTTGTTGGTCAGAAAATCTCAAAAGTAGAACGTTTGGAAAGGCAAGTGGAGGCTTTAGAAAAGGTTAATCTAGGGTATTTGGATCTAGAACAAAAAATTTATACTTTATCTGGGGGGGAGGCCCAACGAGTTGCCCTTGCGAAGACTATTTTGAAAAATCCACCCTTGATTTTAGCGGATGAACCAACAGCAGCTCTTGATCCTGAAATTCAGAGGAGGTTATGAATCTCTTGGTGGGCTTGAAAGATGAAAATCGAATGATCATCATTGCGACCCATAATCCCCTAGTCTGGAATAAGGCCGATGAAATCATTGATATGAGGGAGCTTACTCATGTGTGAAAAAATCCGTATTCGCAGGGTATCTGATTATCCTAGTGCCAGAGGTGGTTTAGAAGATATTCTCATCATGGAAAACATGACCAATCATCTTCTTTTAGTTCAAATCCGAGTGAATGGCTATTTGCTTGATTTTGCTAGTATTGAAGGGCAAAGGCAAAAGCATTATCGTTTGAAAAATTTACCTCAAACGGTTGAACTGACAGTGGACGATGTGGAGGAGGATGTAGATTTGACCCTACCCGAAAATCGAAGTTATCAAGAAGCTGATTTTTTCGAACGGATGTTTCGAGAGAAACGCTAAGTCCACCTTTAAAGATTTCCAAGACTATCTTTCTTCATGAGGAAAGATAGTTTTTTGGTATGATTTTCACCCCCAAAATACAAGGGGAATGTGTTACAATAGAAGTAACAGATAATAGAAAAGAGAATAGATGAGAATTGCAGATTATAGCGTGACCAAGGCAGTGCTGGAGCGTCACGGTTTTACATTTAAAAAATCCTTCGGACAAAATTTCCTGACGGATACCAATATTCTTCAAAAAATCGTGGATACGGCTGAAATTGATGACCAGGTCAATGTTATCGAAATCGGGCCAGGTATTGGTGCCTTGACCGAGTTTCTGGCTGAGCGTGCAGCTCAAGTTATGGCCTTTGAGATTGACCACCGTTTAGTACCAATTTTGGCAGATACCCTGCGTGATTTTGATAATGTGACCGTAGTCAACGAGGATATTCTCAAGGTTGATTTGGCGCAACATATCCAGAATTTTAAAAATCCTGACTTGCCAATCAAGGTAGTGGCTAACTTGCCATATTACATCACGACGCCTATTCTCATGCACTTGATCGAGAGCGGAATTCCTTTTAGTGAGTTTGTGGTCATGATGCAAAAAGAGGTAGCTGACCGCATCTCCGCTCAACCGAATACCAAGGCTTATGGTAGCTTGTCAATCGCTGTGCAGTATTACATGACTGCCAAGGTTGCCTTTATCGTGCCTCGTACGGTCTTTGTGCCAGCGCCAAACGTGGACTCTGCTATTTTGAAAATGGTGCGTCGTCCAGAGCCAGCCGTAGCAGTAGAAGACGAGAATTTCTTCTTTAAGGTTTCCAAGGCTAGTTTTACCCATCGTCGCAAGACCTTGTGGAACAATTTGACAGGTTACTTTGGCAAGACTGAAGAAGTCAAGGAAAAGCTGACCAAGGCCTTGGATCAAGCGGGCTTGTTACCAAGTGTACGTGGGGAAGCTCTCAGCTTGGAAGAGTTTGCCAGCCTAGCAGATGCGCTTAAAGGGCAAGGGCTCTAAGATGCAGGGACAAATTATTAAAGCCTTGGCAGGCTTCTACTATGTGGAGAGTGAGGGCCAGGTTTATCAGACACGAGCGCGTGGGAATTTCCGTAAAAAAGGGCATACTCCCTACGTTGGGGATTTGGTCGATTTTTCTGCCGAGGAAAATTCGGAAGGCTATATTCTCAAGATTCACGAACGAAAAAACAGTCTGGTCCGTCCGCCCATTGTCAATATTGAGCAAGCTGTGGTGATCATGTCTGTCAAGGAACCTGATTTTAACAGCAATTTGTTGGATCGCTTCTTAGTTCTTTTGGAGCATAAGGGTATTCATCCCATCGTCTATATTTCCAAAATGGATTTGTTGGAAGACGGGGGAGAACTGGATTTTTATGAACAGACTTATGGTGACATCGGCTATGACTTTGTGACCAGTAAAGAGGAACTCCTGCCTTTATTAACAGGCAAGGTTACGGTCTTTATGGGGCAGACGGGTGTTGGGAAATCAACTCTTCTCAATAAAATCGCACCTGACCTTAATCTTGAGACAGGAGAAATCTCAGACAGTCTGGGTCGTGGGCGCCATACCACTCGAGCTGTTAGCTTTTACAACCTTAATGGGGGTAAAATCGCAGATACACCGGGCTTTTCATCACTGGATTATGAAGTATCAACGGCGGAAGACCTTAATCAGGCCTTTCCAGAGATTGCTACTGTTAGCCGAGATTGTAAGTTCCGTACTTGTACCCATACCCATGAGCCGTCCTGTGCAGTGAAGCCAGCAGTAGAAGAAGGGACTATTGCCAGCTTCCGTTTTGACAACTACCTGCAATTCCTCAGTGAAATTGAAAATCGTAGAGAAACCTATAAAAAAGTCAGCAAAAAAATTCCAAAATAAGGAGAAACCTATGTCTCAATATAAGATTGCTCCGTCAATTCTGGCAGCAGATTATGCCAACTTTGAACGTGAAATCAAACGTCTAGAAGCAACTGGTGCAGAATATGCCCATATCGATATCATGGATGGTCACTTTGTGCCACAAATCAGTTTTGGTGCAGGTGTTGTTGAAGCTCTTCGTCCTCATAGCAAGATGGTCTTTGACTGCCACTTGATGGTAGCTAATCCAGAGCATCATTTAGAAGACTTTGCGCGTGCAGGTGCGGATATCATCAGCATCCATGTGGAAGCAACGTCTCATATCCATGGTGCCCTTCAAAAAATTCGTTCACTCGGTGTCAAGCCATCTGTTGTTATCAATCCTGGTACGCCTGTTGAGGCGATTAAGCACGTGCTTCACCTAGTTGACCAAGTCTTAGTCATGACAGTGAATCCTGGCTTCGGTGGGCAAGCTTTTCTACCTGAAACCATGGATAAGGTACGTGAGTTGGTTGCCCTTCGTGATGAAAAAGGTTTGAACTTTGAAATCGAAGTGGATGGTGGGATTGATGATAAAACGATTGCTCAAGCTAAAGAAGCTGGTGCGACCGTTTTTGTAGCAGGTTCCTATGTCTTTAAGGGAGAAGTCAATGAGCGAGTACAAACTCTCAGAAAACAATTGGACTAGGGTTGCAGTTTTTGCAGGCGGAGACCGCGGTTATTATCGGACAGATTTTGATGCTTTTGTTGGTGTGGATCGGGGCTCGCTCTGGGTCTTGGAGGAAAACCTACCTCTTGCTCTAGCGGTTGGAGATTTTGATTCTGTGACCGAAGAAGAGCGACAAGTGATTCAAAAATGTGCCCAGCATTTTGTCCAAGCCCGACCAGAAAAGGATGATACAGATCTGGAATTGGCTCTCTTGACTATTTTTGAGAAGAATTCTCAGGCTCAAGTTACTATTTTCGGTGCTTTGGGTGGTCGTATTGACCATATGTTGGCCAATGTCTTTCTGCCTAGCAATCCCAAGTTGGCGCCCTATATGCGTCAGATAGCGATTGAGGATGGGCAAAACTTGATTGCCTATTGTCCAGAAGGGACCAGTCAGCTACATCCCCGTTCAGACTACGACTATCTAGCCTTTATGCCAGTTCGAGATAGTCAGCTGACCATTCTCGGAGCCAAGTATGAGTTGACAGAGGAAAATTTTTTCTTTAAAAAAGTGTACGCTTCTAACGAATATATAGATAGGGAAGTTTCGGTGACTTGCCCAGATGGCTATGTGGTCGTGCTACATAGTAAGGACAGGAGGTAGGATGGAAAGTTTACTTGTTCTATTATTGATCGCCAACCTAGCTGGACTCTTTCTGATTTGGCAAAGGCAGGATAAGCAGGAAAAACATCTCAGCAAGAGCTTGGAGGATCAGGCAGATCACTTGTCAGACCAGTTGGATTATCGTTTTGAACAAGCCAGACAAGCCAGCCAGTTAGATCAAAAAGACTTGGAAGTGGCTGTCAGCGACCGCTTGCAAGAAGTTCGAATCGAGTTGCACCAAGGCTTGACTCAAGTTCGTCAAGAAATGACAGATAATCTCCTCCAAACAAGAGACAAGACTGACCAACGTCTTCAAGCCTTGCAGGAATCAAATGAGCAACGTTTGGAACAAATGCGCCAAACAGTCGAGGAAAAACTAGAAAAGACCTTGCAGACGCGCTTGCAAGCTTCCTTTGAGACAGTTTCCAAACAACTGGAGTCTGTCAATCGTGGCCTTGGAGAAATGCAGACAGTTGCTCGCGATGTCGGAGCCCTCAACAAGGTTCTCTCTGGAACTAAAACGCGAGGGATTCTGGGAGAATTGCAACTGGGGCAAATCATCGAGGATATCATGACCCCTGCCCAGTATGAACGAGAATTCGCAACAGTTGAAAACTCTAGCGAGCGAGTGGAGTATGCCATCAAGCTTCCTGGGCAAGGCGACCAGGAATACGTCTATCTGCCAATTGACTCTAAGTTTCCACTGGCAGATTATTACCGCCTAGAAGAAGCCTATGAAGCAGGTGACAAGGATGAAATCGAACGCTGTCGTAAGTCGCTCCTAGCAAGTGTCAAGCGTTTTGCTAAGGATATTAGGAACAAGTACATAGCACCGCCTCGGACGACCAATTTTGGAGTTTTATTTGTTCCGACAGAAGGTCTCTACTCAGAAATCGTCCGCAATCCTGTCTTCTTTGATGACTTGAGACGGGAGGAGCAGATTATTGTTGCAGGTCCAAGTACCCTATCAGCCCTCCTCAATTCCCTATCAGTTGGCTTTAAGACTCTCAATATCCAAAAAAGTGCCGACCATATCAGCAAGACTCTTGCTAGCGTCAAGACTGAGTTTAGCAAGTTTGGTGGTATTCTGGTCAAGGCACAAAAACATCTTCAACATGCCTCTGGCAATATTGATGAATTATTAAACCGTCGTACTACAGCTATCGAGCGGACGCTCCGTCACATTGAATTATCGGAAGGTGAGCCTGCGCTTGATCTACTCCATTTCCAAGAAAATGAGGAAGAATATGAAGATTAGTCACATGAAAAAAGATGAGCTGTTTGAAGGATTTTACCTAATCAAATCAGCTGACCTGAGGCAAACTCGAGCTGGGAAAAACTACCTAGCCTTTACCTTCCAAGATGATAGTGGCGAGATTGATGGGAAGCTCTGGGATGCCCAACCTCATAACATTGAGGCCTTTACCGCAGGTAAGGTTGTCCACATGAAAGGGCGCCGAGAAGTTTATAACAACACCCCTCAGGTTAACCAAATTACTCTCCGCCTGCCTCAACCTGGTGAACCCATTGACCCAGCTGATTTCAAGGTCAAGTCACCAGTTGATGTTAAGGAAATCCGTGATTACATGTCGCAAATGATTTTTAAAATTGAAAATCCTGTTTGGCAGCGAATTGTCCGAAATCTTTACACCAAGTACGACAAGGAATTTATTCCTATCCAGCTGCCAAGACCAACCACCATGCCTTTGAAACGGGTTTGGCTTATCATACGGCGACCATGGTGCGTTTGGCAGATGCTATTAGCGAAGTTTATCCTCAGCTCAATAAGAGCCTGCTCTATGCTGGGATTATGCTGCATGACTTGGCTAAGGTCATCGAGTTGACGGGGCCAGACCAGACCGAGTACACGGTTAGAGGCAATCTTCTTGGGCATATTGCTCTCATTGATAGCGAAATTACTAAGACGGTTATGGAGCTAGGTATTGATGATACCAAGGAAGAAGTCGTTCTGCTTCGTCACGTCATCCTCAGTCATCATGGCTTACTTGAGTATGGAAGCCCAGTCCGTCCACGAATTATGGAGGCAGAGATTATCCATATGATTGACAATCTGGATGCTAGCATGATGATGATGTCAACAGCTCTTGCCTTGGTGGATAAAGGAGAGATGACCAATAAAATCTTCGCAATGGACAATCGTTCCTTCTATAAACCAGATTTAGATTAATAATTTAAGAAAAATGAGCATTTTTTAGGATAAGAATGTTCGTTTTTTTATGTGAATATGGTATAATAGATAAAATATCAAAATTAAATGAAGTGGGAAATAGAAATGAAATTAAGAAGAAGTGATCGGATGGTTGTCATTTCCAACTATTTGATTAATAATCCTTATAAACTAACTAGTCTCAATACTTTTGCTGAAAAGTATGAATCTGCTAAATCATCCATCTCAGAAGATATCGTCATTATCAAACGAGCCTTTGAGGAAATCGAAATTGGTCACATCCAGACTGTAACTGGAGCTGGCGGAGGTGTTATCTTTACACCGTCTATTTCAAGTCAGGATGCTAAGGAAATGGTTGAAGACTTGCGTGACAAGTTGTCAGAAAGCGATCGTATCTTGCCAGGTGGTTATATCTATCTGTCTGATTTGCTTAGCACACCAGCCATCTTGAAAAATATTGGTCGCATTATTGCCAAGAGCTTTATGGATCAAAAAATTGATGCGGTTATGACCGTAGCGACTAAGGGTGTTCCACTTGCAAATGCAGTTGCCAATGTCCTCAATGTTCCCTTTGTCATTGTGCGCCGTGACCTGAAAATTACCGAAGGTTCAACTGTCAGCGTCAACTATGTATCAGGTTCAAGTGGTGACCGCATTGAGAAAATGTTCCTTTCAAAACGTAGTCTCAAGGCAGGCAGTCGTGTCTTGATTGTGGATGACTTCTTGAAAGGCGGCGGAACTGTTAACGGGATGATTAGTCTTTTGCGCGAGTTCGACTCAGAACTGGCAGGTGTAGCGGTCTTTGCGGACAATGCCCAAGAAGAACGTGAAAAGCAGTTTGACTACAAGTCACTCTTGAAGGTAACCAATATTGATGTCAAGAACCAAGCCATCGATGTTGAGGTTGGAAATATCTTTGACGAAGATAAATAAGAGATAGAACTAAAGGTTGGAACGATTGTCCCAGCCTTTCTTTGCAAATAGAATAGAAGGAAGCTTATGAAAACACCATTTATCAATAGAGAAGAGTTAGAAGCGATTGTTGCCGAGTTCCCAACTCCCTTTCACTTGTATGATGAGAAGGGGATTCGTGAAAAGGCAAGAGCCGTCAACCAAGCCTTTTCGTGGAACAAGGGCTTTAAGGAATATTTTGCAGTTAAGGCTACTCCAACACCAGCTATTTTAAAAATTCTCCAAGAGGAAGGTTGCGGTGTGGACTGCTCTAGTTATGTAGAGCTTTTAATGAGCCATAAATTGGATTTTCCAGGTTCTGAGATCATGTTCTCTTCAAACAATACGCCAGATAAGGAATATGCCTATGCGCGTGAATTGGGTGCGACCATTAACTTGGATGCCTTTGAAGATATTGAACATCTAGAGCGAGTAGCAGGCATTCCAGAAATCATCTCATGTCGTTACAATCCTGGAGGCGTTTTTTTGAGCTAGGGACAGACATTATGGACAATCCTGGAGAAGCCAAGTTTGGCATGACCAAGGACCAGCTCTTTGAAGCTTTTTGCTATCTTGAAGCAAAAAAAGGAGCTAAGACCTTTGGGATTCACTCCTTCCTAGCATCTAATACTGTTACTCATCTCTATTATCCAGAGTTGGCCTGTCAACTCTTTGAATTGGCTGTTGAAATCAAGGAAAAAGTTGGGCATTTCGCTAGACTTTATCAATCTTTCTGGCGGTATTGGTGTCAATTATCGTCCAGACCAGGAGCCAAATGATATTGCCTTGATTGGTGAGGGAGTTCGTAAGGTGTATGAAGAGGTCCTTACGCCAGCAGGTCTTGGTCAGGTCAAGATTTTCACCGAATTGGGTCGCTTTATGCTAGCTCCTCATGGTGCGTTGGTCACAAGAGTTACTCATAAGAAGAAAACATACCGTACCTATCTAGGTGTGGATGCATCAGCAGTCAACCTCATGCGTCCAGCTATGTACGGAGCTTACCATCATATTACTAACGTGACCCATCCAGATGGACCAGCTGAAGTGGTAGATGTGGTTGGTTCACTCTGTGAAAACAATGATAAATTTGCAGTCAATCGTGAACTACCTCATACAGAAATCGGTGATTTGCTGGTAATTCATGATACAGGTGCTCACGGATTTTCAATGGGCTACCAGTACAATGCCAAACTTCGTTCTGCGGAAATCCTTTATACCGAAGAAGGTAAAGCCCGCCAAATACGCCGTGCAGAGCGCCCTGAGGACTATTTTGCAACCTTGTATAGTTTTGATTTTGAAGAATAAAATGATAAGTAATTGAAAATGAAATTGAAAAACAGATTGCTTTCTAAAAAATAGGCAAAAACCTTGTTTTTCCTTCAAGTCGTGATATAATAAAACTATAAAACGTTTTCAAGGAAGGTAACGATATGTCTGAAGAAACAATTGATTATGGACAAGTGACAGGAATGGTGCATTCGACAGAAAGCTTTGGTTCGGTAGATGGACCTGGTATTCGCTTTATTGTCTTTTTGCAGGGCTGTCACATGCGTTGCCAGTATTGCCATAACCCAGATACTTGGGCTATGGAGTCCAATAAGTCACGTGAACGGACGGTAGATGATGTCTTGACAGAAGCCTTGCGTTACCGCGGTTTCTGGGGAAATAGGGTGGGATTACAGTCAGTGGAGGAGAAGCCCTCTTGCAGATTGATTTCCTGATTGCCCTCTTCACCAAGGCTAAGGAACAAGGAATCCACTGTACCTTGGACACCTGTGCCCTTCCTTTCCGTAATAAACCACGTTACCTTGAAAAGTTTGACAAGCTCATGGCTGTAACTGACTTGGTTCTCTTAGATATCAAGGAAATTAACGAAGAACAGCACAAGATTGTTACTAGCCAAACCAATAAAAACATCTTGGCCTGTGCCCAGTATCTATCAGATATTGGAAAACCTGTCTGGATTCGCCACGTGCTAGTTCCGGGATTGACAGACAGAGATGATGACTTGATTGAACTTGGTAAGTTCGTCAAAACCCTCAAAAACGTTGACAAGTTTGAAATTCTGCCTTATCACACTATGGGTGAGTTCAAATGGCGTGAATTGGGAATTCCATATTCACTTGAAGGAGTCAAACCACCAACAGCAGACCGCGTCAAGAACGCTAAAAAACTCATGGATACTGAAAGTTATCAAGACTATATGAAACGTGTACATGGATAAAAAAGAAGCCCGATGGAAACATCGGGCTTTTGATACTCAATGAAAATCAAAGAGAAAACTAGGAAGCTAGCAGCAGGTTGCTCAAAACAGTGTTTTGAGGTTGTGGATAGAACTGACGAAGTTAGCTCAAAACAGTGTTTTGAGGTTGTGAATAGAACTGACGAAGTCAGTAACCATACTTACGGCAAGGCGAAGCTGACGTGGTTTGAAGAGATTTTCGAAGAGTATGACTTGCAAAAAAGACTTAGCAAACTAGCTAAGCCTTTTTCTTCTTATCTCGAACGTTGTTTTCCAGCGTTGCGATTTTTGTGTTTTTTCTTGCTTGTGATAGCAGTTGGTTGTTCAGGGGTAACGTCTTTTCGTCCACTTGGTGTTGAGAAAGCACTTGCTTTTGGTGGGTTCTTGGCTAGTTCTTCACGGACTTTTTTGCGAAGTTTTGGACGAACGATATAGTTTACGATAAACTGTTGGAGAATCATCATGAAACCACCGACAACCCAGTAAAGTGTGACACTAGCTGGTGAGAAGAGGGAGAAGACGACGATCATGAGTGGGCTCATGTAAATCATTTTCTTGATTTGTTCTCTTTGCATTTCATCTTCTACTCCATGAAGTGAAAGGAGCGATTGAAGATAGTAAAGGACACCAGCACAGGCAACCAAAATCATACTTGGAGAACCTAGAGGAATGCCTAGGTAGCTTGCTTGAGCAACCCCTTCAGTATGTTGGGCAGCAAAGTAGATAGCAGAGAAGAAAGGCATTTGAAGGAGGATAGGGAAACATCCTACACCACCAAACATGCTGATGCCGTGCTCTTTTTGAGCGGCAAAGAGGGCTTGTTGAGCTTCGAGTTTTTCTTCTTGAGTCGTTGCTTCTTTGAGACGAGTTTGATGTGGCTCAAGGACGTGCTTGAGAGCGTTCATCTTTTCAGAGTGAAGCGTTGCCTTCCATGATTGGTAGATACCAAGTGGCAAGATAATCAAGCGCACGATAATGGTTACGATGATGATAGCGACACCGAAGCCTAGACCTTTATCAGTAGCGAAATACTTGATAGCTTCAGCCATAGGAGCTCCGATAGTATTCCAAATAAATCCTGTTGGCTGGCCTGTGGCTTTATCAACATTGACACAGCCAGTTAAGACAAGCAACATAGCCACTCCCATAGCTGAGAGTGCAAAACGTTTAATAGATTTCACTGTTTTTATTCCTTCTTTAAAAATTATACCTTTCTATTCTACTGTTTTTTTACAAAATATACAATAGTTCTAGAGACCTAATTTGCGATTTTAAAGTCAGGGTAGGGAGGAAAGTTGCTTAGTTTGACATCTAAGTAGCTGACTTTTGAAAAAGGTGTCGGTCCTTTGCGGATTTCTTGGATAAATTTTGCCATGGTAGCAGATGAGTCTGCTTGGGCTAATATTTCCACTGTGCCATCGTCGTTATTCCATACCCGACCTGTGATGCCACCAATTTCAAGTGCCAAGCTGTAAACACCCCAACGAAAGCCGACTCCCTGAACCCTACCTTGGGCAATCATTCTAACCTTTTGCATACCAAACCCCTTTGATTGTGTTATAATATTTCTATGACTATTATAACCTCAAAAGCCAATTCTGTGGTAAAAAATGCCAAGAAATTACACCAAAAAAAATACCGCAAGTCTGCCTATTTAATTGAAGGCTGGCACTTGTTTGAAGAAGCTGTTCAAGCTGGAGTGACGATTGAGAAAATCTTTGCTCTAGAAAATTACCGAGATCAGTTAGCCTCGTTTCCGCAAACTGTCTGGGTGTCAGAGGATATTTTGCTAGATTTGGCGGATTCTCAGACTCCACAGGGAATTGTTGCCGTGGTTCAAAAAGAAGAAGAAGTAGGGCAAGCTGACTTTAGTCAGGGCAAGTTCTTATTTTTGGAAGATGTGCAAGATCCTGGTAATGTGGGAACTATCATTCGGACTGCGGATGCAGCAGGTTTTACTGGAGTGATTGTTTCAGAAAAGTCGGCAGATATTTACAGTCTCAAGACCTTACGTTCCATGCAAGGCAGTCATTTCCATCTGCCCATTTACCGGATGTCGAGCCAATCGCTTCTCGAGGGAGCTAAAAAGGCAGGTGTACCTGTGCTGGCAACAACTCTTTCTAAGGATTCTAAGGATTATCGTGACGTGCCTCATTTAGATCAGTTTGTACTAGTCATGGGGAATGAGGGTCAAGGAATTAGTCCCCTCATGGCTGAAAGTGCAGACCAGTTGGTCCATATTAGTATGAAGGGGCAGGCTGAGAGTCTGAATGTTGCCGTTGCAGCAGGTATTTTAATTTTCCATTTAAGCTAATTTTAACTTTCTTTGTTATAATCAAGGAAAGCCATTCATAGAAAAGGAGAAAAGATGAATCATACTATTATTCACGACCGCGCAGGTCTCAATCAATTTTACGCTAAAGTTTATGCCTTTGTTGGTCTGGGAATCGGACTATCCGCTTTGGTATCAGGTCTTATGTTGACGGTCTTTCAGTCTCAGCTGGTTTACTTTTTGATGCAGGGGCGTCTCTGGTTGACCATTGCTACTTTTGCAGAGCTAGCCCTAGTCTTTGTTGCCAGTAGTATGGCTTCCAAGAATAGTCCAGCGGCTCTTCCAGTATTTTTACTTTACTCCGTTTTAAACGGCTTTACCCTCAGTTTTGTGGTAGCCTTCTATACTCCAGGTACAGTTTTGTCTGCCTTTGTATCGAGCGCCCTTCTCTTCTTTGTTATGGCGGCAGTTGGTATCTTCACCAAGAAAGACTTGAGTGGCCTTGGTCGAGCGATGATGGCAGCTCTTATCGGTTTGCTGATTGCCATGGTAGTTAATATTTTCTTGGCTAGTGGTTTCTTTGATTATATGATTAGCGTGGCCATGGTTTTAGTTTTCTCAGGGTTGATTGCTTGGGACAACCAAAAAATTCGCCTTGCTTATGAACAATCACAAGGTCGTGTAGCGACAGGTTGGGTTGTGTCAATGGCTCTCAGTATCTATCTTGATTTTATCAATCTTTTCTTAAGTATTCTACGTATCTTCGGTCGTAATGACTAGAAGGTCTTAATATCAGTGTTCGAAGGAGCACTGATTTTTTCGTCTTTGCTCTTTCCTTTTCTTGGAAATAGGTGTATAATGCTTTTAACTAATTTTTGAGGAGTAGTTTATGAAGAAAAGTTTTATTCATCAACAAGAAGAGATTTCCTTTGTCAAAAACACTTTTACCCAGTATTTGAAAGATAAGTTAGAAGTTGTCGAAGTTCAAGGTCCTATCTTGAGCAGGGTCGGCGACGGGATGCAGGATAATTTATCAGGTGTGGAGAATGCCGTATCGGTCAAGGTTCTCCAAATCCCTGATGCTACTTATGAAGTGGTGCACTCCCTTGCTAAATGGAAACGCCATACCTTGGGGCGTTTTGGTTTCGGTGAGGGTGAGGGTCTCTTCGTCCATATGAAGGCCCTTCGCCCAGACGAAGATTCTCTGGATGCGACTCACTCTGTTTATGTTGACCAGTGGGATTGGGAAAAGGTCATTCCAAATGGTAAACGTAACATCGCTTACCTAAAGAAACAGTTGAGAAGATTTATAAGGCTATTCGCCTTACGGAGCTAGCTGTTGAAGCCCGCTATGATATCGAATCCATCTTGCCAAAACAAATCACTTTCATCCATACAGAAGAGTTGGTAGAACGCTACCCAGACTTGACACCGAAAGAACGTGAAAATGCTATCTGTAAAGAATTTGGAGCAGTCTTCTTGATTGGTATCGGTGGGGAATTGTCAGACGGTAAACCGCACGATGGACGTGCACCAGACTACGATGACTGGACAAGCGAGTCTGAGAATGGCTACAAGGGTCTAAATGGTGATATTCTTGTCTGGAATGAATCTCTAGGTGGAGCCTTTGAGTTGTCTTCTATGGGGATTCGTGTAGATGAAGAAACGCTTCGCCATCAGGTTGCTATTACAGGTGATGAAGACCGCTTGGAATTGGAATGGCACAAGGCTTTGTTGAATGGCCTATTCCCATTGACAATTGGTGGAGGAATTGGACAATCTCGTATGGCCATGTTCCTTCTTCGTAAGAAACACATCGGAGAAGTGCAAACAAGTGTTTGGCCTCAAGAAGTCCGCGATACTTACGAAAATATTTTGTAGAGAATCGAACCGCAAGGTTCGGTTTTCTTTCTCTTTTCGCCTATAATTTGGTATAATAAACGGTATGAAAATCGTATCAGGAATCTATGGGGGACGTCCCCTCAAGACACTAGAAGGCAAGACGACAAGACCCACTTCGGATAAGGTTAGGGGAGCCATTTTTAACATGATTGGTCCCTACTTTGAAGGGGGACGCGCCTTGGACCTTTATGCAGGTAGTGGTGGTTTAGCTATCGAGGCAGTTTCGCGTGGCATGTCCAGCGCTGTTTTAGTGGAGCGAGACCGTAAGGCTCAGACCATCGTGGCTGAAAATATTCAGATGACCAAGGATGTTGGAAAATTTCAACTCCTAAAGATGGATGCAGAAAGGGCATTGGAACAGCTATCTGGGGAATTTGACCTCATTTTCTTAGACCCTCCTTATGCCAAGGAACAAATTGTAGCAGATATTGAAAAAATGGCTGAGAGAGCGCTTTTTCTGAAGATGTCATGGTCGTGTGTGAGACGGATAAGGCCGTTGAACTTCCAGAAGAAATTGCCTGCCTGGGCATCTGGAAGGAAAAGATTTATGGAATTAGTAAGGTGACAGTCTATGTCAGATAAGATTGGCTTATTCACAGGCTCATTTGATCCGATGACAAATGGGCATCTGGATATGATTGAACGGGCGAGCAGACTTTTTGATAAGCTCTATGTCGGTATTTTTTTTAATCCCCACAAACAAGGATTTCTCCCCATAGAAAATCGTAAACGAGGGCTAGAAACGGCTTTGAAACATTTGGAAAATGTTGAAGTTGTATCTTCTCATGATGAATTGGTGGTTGATGTTGCAAAAAGACTGGGGGCTACTTGTCTAGTTCGTGGTTTGAGGAATGCAGCGGATTTGCAATATGAAGCCAGTTTTGATTACTACAATCATCAGCTGTCTCCTGATATAGAGACCATTTATTTACATAGCCGACCTGAACATCTCTATATTAGTTCATCAGGCGTTAGAGAGCTTTTGAAGTTTGGTCAGGATATTACCGGCTATGTTCCTGATAGTATTTTGGAGGAAATAAGAAATGAAAAAAAAGATTAGATGGCCCTTATATGTCATTGCGGCCTTGATTGTGACTTTCTTGGCATTTGTAGTGCCCTTGCCCTACTATATAGAAGTTCCAGGTGGTTCGGAGGATATTCGCCAAGTCCTTAAAGTCAATGACACAGAAGATAAGGAAGCTGGGGCTTATCACTTCGTTACAGTTGGTGTTCAGCACGCTACTTTAGCCCATATGATTTATGCTTGGTTGACGCCTTTTACAGATATTCGTAGTGCCCAAGAGACTACAGGTGGCTCTTCCGATGTGGAATTTATGCGGATCAATCAATTCTACATGCAAACATCGCAAAATATGGCCAAATATCAAGGGCTAAAAACAGCTGGTAAAGATATCGAACTCAAATACCTTGGGGTTTATGTCTTAACTGTGACAGATAATTCGACTTTTAAAGGGATTCTCAACATCTCTGATACGGTCACAGCAGTCAATGATCAGACCTTCGACAGTTCCAAAGACTTGATTGATTACGTCAATTCTCAAAAACTAGGGGACTCCGTCAAGGTCACCTATGAAGAGGATGGGCAAACCAAGTCTGCAGAAGGTAAGATTATCACCTTGGAAAATGGCAAAAATGGAATTGGAATCGGTTTGATTGACCGTACGGAAGTGACCAGTGATGTCCCAATTCGCTTTTCAACAGCTGGTATTGGCGGTCCAAGTGCAGGTCTCATGTTTAGTTTGGCCATCTATACCCAAATAGCTGACCCAGGCCTTCGTAATGGCCGCATTGTTGCCGGTACCGGAACTATTGACCGTGATGGTAATGTGGGGGATATTGGAGGTATTGATAAAAAAGTTGTAGCTTCGGCTAGAGAAGGTGCCGCGATTTTCTTTGCCCCTGATAACCCTGTTAGCGAAGAAGAACAAAAAGCGCATCCAGATGCGAAAAACAATTACCAGACAGCCCTAGAAGCAGCCAAAACAATCAAGACGGCTATGAAAATTGTGCCTGTTAAAACCCTACAAGATGCAATTGATTACTTGAAAAACAATCCCTAATTTTAAGTGAAGTTTCCAAACTAGCGCACAAACAGAGAAGATGGTATAATAGTCAAATGGTTCAATTATTATTCACTCTAAGCAGTCACATGCTCTTTATTTATGTGAGTTTTTACCTTTTAAAGGATCTTGTTAGATGGGAAAAGGTTTTAAAAGTGACAGCTGAGAACACAAGAAAAGTCCGTTTATTGATAGCTCTTTTCAGTATCGTAATGGGCTACATCATGAGTTCATTCTTTATCAGCCTGTATCAATTGTGGCAAGAAGTGCTTAGAGGACTATTATAAAATCAAGAGTAAAGGAAATAAGTATGGAAAAATTGTGGTTCAAGGTGGCGATAATCGTCTGGTAGGAAGTGTTACAATCGAAGGAGCAAAGAATGCAGTCTTGCCCTTGTTGGCAGCGACTATTCTAGCAAGTGAAGGAAAGACCGTCTTGCAGAATGTTCCTATCCTGTCAGATGTTTTCACTATGAATCAGGTGGTTTGTGGTTTGAATGCCAAGGTGGATTTTGATGAGGAGGCTCATCTTGTTGAGGTGGACGCGACGGGCGATATCACTGAGGAAGCTCCTTACAAGTATGTCAGCAAGATGCGGGCATCCATCGTTGTCTTGGGGCCAATTCTTGCCCGTGTAGGTCATGCCAAGGTATCCATGCCAGGTGGTTGTACCATTGGTAGCCGTCCTATTGATCTTCATTTGAAAGGTCTGGAGGCTATGGGGGCTAAGATTAGCCAGACGGCTGGTTACATCGAAGCCAAGGCTGATCGCTTACATGGTGCCCATATCTATATGGACTTTCCAAGTGTTGGTGCTACTCAGAACTTGATGATGGCAGCAACGCTGGCTGATGGAGTTACAGTGATTGAAAATGCTGCGCGTGAGCCTGAGATTGTTGACTTAGCTATTCTCCTCAATGAAATGGGAGCTAAGGTTAAGGGTGCTGGTACAGAGACCATTACCGTTACCGGTGTTGACAAACTTCATGGTACGACTCACAACGTAGTCCAAGACCGTATCGAAGCAGGAACCTTTATGGTAGCTGCTGCCATGACAGGTGGTGATGTCTTGATTCGAGATGCTGTATGGGAGCACAACCGTCCCTTGATTGCCAAGTTGCTTGAAATGGGAGTAGAAGTGACGGAGGAGAATGAAGGAATTCGAGTTTGTTCTCAACTAGAAAATCTAAAAGCTGTTCATGTGAAAACCTTGCCCCACCCAGGATTCCCAACAGATATGCAGGCTCAATTTACAGCCTTGATGACAGTTGCAAAAGGGGAATCAACCATGGTGGAGACAGTTTTCGAAAATCGTTTCCAACACTTGGAAGAAATGCGCCGTATGGGCTTGCACTCTGAGATTATCCGTGATACAGCTTGTATTGTTGGTGGTCAACCTTTGCAGGGGGCAGAAGTTCTTTCAACTGACCTTCGTGCCAGCGCAGCCCTGATTTTGACAGGTTTGGTAGCACAAGGAGAAACCGTGGTTGGTAAATTGGTTCACTTGGATAGAGGTTACTACCGTTTCCATGAGAAATTGGCGCAGCTAGGTGCTAAGATTCAGCGGATTGAGGCAAGTGATGAAGATGAATAAGAAATCAAGCTACGTAGTCAAGCGTTTACTTTTAGTCATCATAGTACTGATTTTAGGTGTTTTAGCCCTAGGAATCGGTTTAATGGTAGGCTATGGAATCTTGGGCAAGGGTCAAGATCCATGGGCTATCCTGTCTCCAGCAAAATGGCAGGAATTGATTCATAAATTTACAGGAAATTAGGCTGGAAAACCAGCCTTTTTCTAAAGATAAGGAGAAATATGAATAAAAAAACAAGACAGACACTGATCGGACTGCTAGTGTTATTACTCTTATCTGCGGGAAGCTATTACATCAAGCAGATGCAGTCGGCACCTAATAGTCCCAAAACCAAGCTTAGTCAGAAGAACCAAGCTTCTGAAGCTCCTAGTCAAGCATTGGCGGAAAGTGTCTTAACAGATGCAGTCAAAGCCAAATAAAAGGGAACCTTGAGTGGAATGGATCAGGTGCTTTTATCGTCAATGGTAATAAAACAAACCTAGATGCCAAGGTTTCAAGTAAGCCTTACGCTGATAATAAAACAAAGACAGTGGGCAAGGAAACAGTGCCAACTGTAGCTAATGCCCTCTTGTCTAAGGCTACTCGCCAGTACAAGAATCGGGAAGAAACTGGGAATGGTTCGACTTCTTGGACTCCTCCAGGCTGGCATCAGGTTAAGAATCTAAAGGGGACTTATACTCATGCAGTCGATAGAGGTCACTTGTTAGGCTATGCTTTAATCGGTGGCTTAGATGGTTTTGATGCCTCAACAAGCAATCCTAAAAACATTGCTGTTCAGACAGCCTGGGCAAATCAGGCACAGGCCGAGGATTCGACTGGTCAAAACTACTATGAAAGTATGGTACGTAAAGCCTTGGACCAAAACAAGCGTGTCCGTTACCGTGTAACCCTTTATTACGCTTCAAACGAGGACTTAGTTCCTTCAGCTTCACAGATTGAAGCCAAGTCTTCAGACGGAGAATTGGAATTTAATGTTCTAGTTCCCAATGTTCAAAAGGGGCTTCAACTGGATTACCGAACTGGAGAAGTGACTGTAACTCAGTAAAAGATAACATAAACTCCTATGTCACTTGTGGATATAGGAGTTCTTTCTTACTAGTTTCAGCAGGGCTACAATAGACACTGATACTCAATGAAAATCAAAAAGCAAACTAGGAAGATAGCCGCAGGTTGCTCAAAGCACAGCTTTGAGATTGCAGATAGAGCTGACCTAGTTTGAAGAGATTTTCGAAGAGTATGAGAAAAAATAATATGTATTGGATTATATTTTGTGATATAATAAAGGACAAGATACTATTTTAGGAGAAGAACTATGGAAGACCCAAGTAGTCAGAACTTGTTGCTACAATTTGTTTTATTGTTTATCTTGACGGTGTTAAATGCCTTTTTCTCAGCCACAGAAATGGCCATGGTGTCACTAAACCGTGCGCGGGTTGAACAAAAGGCAGAAGAAGGAGATAGACGCTATATCCGTCTGTTGAAGGTACTAGAAAATCCTAATCACTTTTTATCAACCATTCAAGTAGGGATTACCCTGATTACGATCTTATCAGGGGCGAGTTTGGCAGACACTCTGGGACGAGAAATTGCATCTTGGCTTGGAAATGGTGAAACATCTTATGCCGTTGCAAGTTTTCTATCTTTAGCATTTTTGACTTATATTTCCATCGTTTTTGGGGAATTGTATCCTAAGAGAATCGCTCTTAATCTAAAGGATGCCTTGGCGATTCGTACAGCGCCAGTTATTATTGGGCTGGGAAAACTAGTTAGTCCCTTTGTTTGGCTCTTGTCTGCGTCTACTAATCTTTTGAGTCGCTTGACTCCTGTGGCCTTTGACGATGCTGATGAAAAAATGACCCGTGATGAAATTGCCTACATGCTGACAAATAGTGAAGAAACACTAGATGCTGACGAAATTGAGATGTTACAGGGAATTTTTTCACTGGACGAATTAATGGCCAGAGAGGTCATGGTTCCTCGAACAGATGCCTTTATGGTGGATATTCAGGATGATAGTCAAACCATTATCCAAAATATTTTGAAACAGAATTATTCTCGTATCCCTGTCTATGATGGAGACAAGGATAACGTGATTGGGATTATTCATACCAAGAGTCTTCTTAAGGCAGGCTTTGTAGACGGTTTTGACAATATTGTTTGGAAGAGAATTTTACAAGATCCACTCTTTGTTCCTGAAACCATTTTTGTGGATGACTTGCTAAAAGAATTTCGCAATACCCAAAGACAAATGGCAATCTTGCTAGATGAATACGGTGGGATGGCTGGTTTGGTGACCCTGGAAGACCTCTTAGAGGAAATCGTTGGGGAAATCGATGATGAAACGGACAAAGCAGCAATAGATGTTCATCAGATTGGCGATGATACTTACATTGTTCAAGGTACCATGAATCTCAATGATTTTAATAGCTACTTTGATGTTGAGCTGGAAAGTGATGACGTTGATACCATCGCTGGTTATTATTTAACAGGAATTGGGAGTATTCCAACGACTGAGAAACTCAGCTATGAATTAGTCAGCCAAAACAAACAGCTTATTCTAACCAATGATAAGGTGAAAAATGGACGTGTTACCAAGGTAAAAGTCCAGATCACAGAACTTGAAATAGAAGAAGAAACAGAGTAAACTAGAGGCTTTTGTCACCATGCGTGATGAAGCTTTTTTCAGTTGATTTCAAACGAGAATTGTGCCCTAGAAAAGCTCAGCCCCAAAATGTTTGTAAATTATATGTATTTATCAAAAGAAAAAAGCCCTTCAAACGAGGCTTTCTGTTCATTTGCAACCTGATAAATCAAGTTATAGAAGGCGGTAGACGGATTTGAACCGACGATCAAGCTTTTGCAGAGCCGTGCCTTACCACTTGGCTATACCGCCTTAACGTTTATTATTATACCTTGAAAATGATTTTCAGTCAATAGCTTTTTTAGATTTTTTGTGTTAATAAGCCTAAATATTCTGAAAATTCGTTTACTTTTCTTGAAATATCTTAAAATATATGGTATAATCAATAATAACCTATACTTTATAAGAGGAGTAAATAAATGAAAAAAAGTCAAGTGCTTGCTGTAGCGGGAGCTACCTTATTAGCGTCAGGAGTTCTAGCTGCGTGTTCAAACACTAGTTCAAATAATGCTAAACTAGCAAAAGATTACCAATATGTTTATCAAACAGATCCAGAAACCTTGGATTATATCGTTAGCAATATCGATTCAACATCATTCATCACAACAAATGCCGTAGATGGTTTGTTGGCTAACGATAAATATGGTAATCTAGTTCCTTCTATCGCTGAATCATGGACAGCTTCAAAAGATGGTTTGACTTATACCTATAAAATCCGTAAGGATGCTAAATGGGTAACTGCAGAGGGAGAAGAATACGCTCCTGTAACTGCTAAAGACTTCGTTACTGGTTTGAAACATGCGGTAGATGGGAAATCAAAAGGACTTTCAATCGTTAGCTCTTCTATTAAGGGCTTAGAAGCCTATATCAAGGGTGAAACAAGTGATTTTTCAACCGTTGGAGTAAGGGCACTTGATGACCAAACGCTAGAATATACCTTGAACCAGCCAGAAACTTTCTGGAATGACAAGACAACTAGTGGTGTTTTGATGCCAGTTAATGAAGAATTCTTAACTTCAAAAGGGGAAGGTTTTGGTGCTCCAACAGATGCTAACTCTATCCTTTATAATGGTCCATTTGTCTTGAAGGCTGTAACTCCTAAATCATCTATCGAGATGGCTAAAAATGACGCTTACTGGGACAAAGAAAATGTAAAAATTGAGAACGTTAAGTTCACTTTCTGGGATGGTAAGGACCAAGATGTGATTGCTAAAGGTTTTGCCGATGGTCAATATAGCAAGGCGCGTATCTTCCCTACAAGTTCTACATATGAAAAATATGCAGCTGACTTCAAAGATAACATTTACTTTAATGAACCAGGTGCAGGTGTTGCAACTGTCAGCTTGAACTATGGTCGTACAACGTATAACCACACAGCCAAAACAAGTGATGCCCAAAAGACATCTGCTAAGAAAGCATTGCTAAACAAGGAATTCCGTCAAGCATTGAACTTTGCAGTGGATCGTGCTTCTTATTCAGCTCAAACAAATGGTACTGATGGTGCTGAAGTAGCAATTCGTAATACATTTGCTCCATATGCTCTTCCGGTTGGTAAGAAAGCTTTTGGTGAATTGGTTCAAGAAAGTTTGGTCAAGGCAAATGCTTCTACTTGGTCTAATGTTTCTTTAGCAGACTCTAAAAATGGACTTTACAATGAAGAAAAAGCTAAAGAAGTCTTTGCTAAAGCTAAATCAAGCTTGCAAGCTGAAGGTGTTGAATTCCCAATCCACTTGGATGCCTTGGTCATTCAAGAATCAACAGCGGTTGTAAACCGTGTTCAATCATTGAAACAATCAATTGAAAAAGTATTGGGTTCAGATAATGTTGTTGTAGACTTGCAACAAATGACTCAAGCAGAAGCTTTACCAATTTCATTTAGTGCTCCGACAGCTAAAGAGCAAGACTGGGATATCCATACCTTGTCAGGATGGAACCCTGATTATCAAGATCCGTCTACTTTCTTGGATCAGTTCGTCATTAAGGGAGGAAACACTCGTCTTTACCTTGGTATCGACCAAAACACTGATGCATCAGTAGTGAGCAAACTTGGTTTAGCTGACTATGGCAAATTACTTGATGACGCAAACAGCGAAAACCAAGATGTTCAAAAACGTTATGAAAAATACGCAGTAGCACAAGCTTGGTTGACTGACAATGCTTTGACAATTCCAGTAATGGCTTCTCCTAAAGAAACAGCCGTTTCATATATTTCAAAAGTCCTACCATTTAGCTCTTCATATTCAGTAGCCGGCCTTAAAGGTGAAAATTCAGGATACTTGAAGTACACTGAAGTTGGTGAAAAAGCAATCACCAAAGAAGAGTATGAAAAAGCTCGTGAAAAATGGTTGAAAGAAAAGACTGAATCAAACGAGAAAGCTCAAAAAGAATTGGCAAGCCATGTGAAGTAAATAATTTTCAATAGAACTTTCTCTCCATGAGGAGAAGGTTCTTTTGGGATTTTTAAAGGAAATGATATGAAAAAATATATTTTTATGCGTGTTTTGCGGTCATTGGTTTCTATTTTCTTAGTAACAACCTTGACTTACACGATTATCTATACAATGGTTCCTCGAAAATTGATTTTCAAACAGGATACCAACTATAATAAGATTGCGACAACGGCTGATAAACGTGATAACTATGAGAATACTGTTTATGAGCGTATGGGCTATATCGAGTACTACGATACCAAAGAGTTGCAAGAAAAAGCTAGCCAGATGGATGCCTCTGTAACAGTTGAAGCCAATGATACCAACAAAGCTATCTATGAAAAATACATCAAACAAATTGGTCATGGTTGGACCTTGGGAGAATTTACTGAAAGTGGCCAATTCTACGCTACGCGTGAAATCCCAATTTTTGAACGTGTTTTCAAATTCTATGCTAACTTGATTGACATTGACCATACAAATAAAATCCAAGACCCTGAAAACCCAGACTTGAAACGTTACCTTCGTTTCGAAAATGATCCAGCTATCGGATGGTCATTGGTTGGTTCAGGAACTAAACACAAATATCTCTTGTACTTTAACAGTCAGTTCCCGTTTGTGCATCAAAACTTTGTGAACATTAATTTAGGTGACTCTTATCCAACCTATGCTAATAGCCCTGTTTTACAGGTTATTACTCAAGGACAAGGGCAAACAAAAACATCTCAAGTTCAATTCCCAACAGGTAAGAAAACTTCTTCTGTAAATATTTACTCAAGAACCTATAAATCACCTAGTCAGGCTGACTCTCGTGAAGTAGCTAACTATGGGAAAGATGATCCGTATACGGCTACTGAAAGTAACTACCAATATCCTTCAATGATTGCCAGCTCTGCTGTTGTTGGATTGATCGGTTTGGTGATTTCTTATGCGATTGCCGTGCCACTTGGTTCAGCTATGGCTCGCTTCAAGAATACTTGGATTGATAGCTTCTCAACAGGGGCTTTGACCTTCTTGATGGCTCTTCCAACAATTGCCTTGGTTTATATCGTTCGTTTGGCTGGTTCTTCAATCGGCTTGCCAGATTCATTCCCTATCTTGGGTGCTGGAGATTGGCGTTCGTATGTTTTACCAGCAGTTATCCTTGGTTTGTTGGGTGCTCCTGGTACAGCTATTTGGATTCGTCGTTACATGATTGACTTGCAATCACAGGACTTTGTTCGTTTTGCTCGTGCAAAAGGTTTGTCTGAAAAAGAAATTTCAAACAAACACATCTTTAAAAATGCCATGGTTCCGCTGGTTTCAGGAATTCCTGGTGCTGTTATCGGGGTTATCGGTGGTGCAACCCTTACTGAAACAGTCTTCGCCTTCCCAGGTATGGGTAAAATGTTGATTGACTCTGTAAAAGCATCTAATAACTCTATGGTCGTTGGTCTTGTCTTCATCTTTACATGTATTTCTATCTTCTCACTTCTTTTAGGAGATATTTGGATGACGATTATTGACCCACGTATTAAATTGACTGAGAAAGGAGGCAAATAATGTCTACAATCGATAAAGAAAAATTTCAGTTTGTAAAACGTGACGATTTTGCCTCTGAAGCCATTGATGCGCCAGCTTATTCATACTGGGGTTCAGTGTTTAGACAATTTATGAAGAAAAATCAACTGTAGTTATGTTGGGAATCTTGGTAGCTATCATTTTGATGAGTTTCATCTACCCAATGTTTTCTAAGTTTGATTTCAATGATGTCAGCAAGGTAAACGACTTTAGTGCTCGTTATATCAAGCCAAATGCTGAGCATTGGTTCGGTACTGACAGTAACGGTAAATCGCTCTTTGACGGTGTTTGGTTCGGAGCTCGTAACTCTATCCTCATTTCTGTGATTGCGACAGTGATTAACTTGGTTATCGGTGTATTTGTCGGTGGTATTTGGGGTATTTCAAAATCAGTTGACCGTGTGATGATGGAAGTTTATAACGTCATCTCAAACATCCCATCTCTTTTGATTGTCATTGTCTTGACTTACTCAATCGGAGCTGGATTCTGGAATCTGATTTTCGCCATGAGTGTAACAACATGGATCGGGATTGCCTTCATGATCCGTGTGCAAATCTTGCGTTATCGTGACTTGGAATACAACTTGGCGTCACGTACTTTGGGAACACCAACCTTGAAGATTGTTGCCAAAAACATCATGCCTCAATTGGTATCTGTTATTGTGACAACGATGACACAAATGCTTCCAAGCTTTATCTCATACGAAGCCTTCTTGTCTTTCTTCGGTCTTGGATTACCGATTACAGTGCCAAGTTTGGGTCGTTTGATTTCGGATTATTCACAAAACGTAACAACTAACGCTTACTTGTTCTGGATTCCATTGACAACCCTTGTCTTGGTATCCTTATCCCTTTTCGTAGTTGGTCAAAACTTAGCGGATGCTAGTGATCCACGTACACATAGATAGGAGTAGAAATGACAAAAGAAAAAAATGTAATTTGACTGCTCGCGATATTGTCGTGGAATTTGACGTTCGTGACAAAGTATTGACAGCTATTCGCGGCGTTTCCCTTGAACTAGTTGAAGGAGAAGTATTAGCCTTGGTAGGCGAGTCAGGATCAGGGAAATCTGTTTTGACAAAGACCTTCACAGGTATGCTTGAAGAAAATGGTCGCATTGCCCAAGGAAGTATTGACTACCGTGGTCAGGATTTGACATCTCTATCTTCTCACAAGGATTGGGAACAAATTCGTGGTGCTAAGATTGCGACTATCTTCCAAGATCCAATGACTAGTTTGGACCCAATTAAAACAATTGGTAGTCAGATTACAGAAGTTATTGTAAAACACCAAGGAAAAACAGCCAAGGAAGCGAAAGAATTGGCCATTGACTATATGAATAAGGTTGGGATTCCAGACGCAGATAGACGTTTTGATGAATACCCATTCCAATATTCTGGAGGAATGCGTCAACGTATCGTTATTGCGATTGCTCTTGCCTGCCGACCTGATGTCTTGATCTGTGATGAACCAACAACTGCCCTGGATGTGACTATCCAAGCTCAGATTATTGATTTGCTAAAATCTTTACAAAACGAGTACCATTTCACAACAATCTTTATCACTCACGACCTTGGTGTGGTAGCAAGTATTGCGGATAAGGTAGCGGTGATGTATGCAGGAGAAATCGTTGAGTATGGAACTGTTGAGGAAGTCTTCTATGACCCTCGTCATCCATATACATGGAGTCTCTTGTCTAGCTTGCCTCAGCTTGCTGATGATAAAGGGGATCTTTACTCAATCCCAGGAACACCTCCGTCACTTTATACTGACCTGAAAGGGGATGCCTTTGCCTTGCGTTCTGACTATGCAATGCAGATTGACTTCGAACAAAAAGCCCCTCAATTCTCAGTATCAGAGACACATTGGGCTAAAACTTGGCTACTTCATGAGGATGCTCCAAAAGTAGAAAAACCAGCTGTGATTGCAAATCTCCATGATAAGATCCGTGAAAAAATGGGATTTGCCCATCTGGCTGACTAGGAGGAAGGAAATGTCTGAAAAATTAGTAGAAATCAAAGATTTAGAAATTTCCTTCGGTGAAGGAAGTAAGAAGTTTGTCGCGGTTAAAAATGCCAACTTCTTTATCAACAAGGGAGAAACGTTCTCGCTTGTAGGTGAGTCAGGTAGTGGGAAAACAACTATTGGTCGTGCCATCATTGGTCTAAACGATACAAGTAATGGTGATATCATTTTTGATGGTCAAAAGATTAATGGTAAGAAATCGCGTGAACAAGCTGCGGAATTGATTCGTCGTATCCAGATGATTTTCCAAGACCCTGCTGCAAGTTTGAATGAACGTGCGACTGTTGATTATATTATTTCTGAAGGTCTTTACAATCACCATCTATTTAAGGATGAAGAAGAACGTAAAGAGAAAGTTCAAAATATTATCCGTGAAGTGGGACTTCTTGCTGAGCACTTGACTCGTTACCCTCATGAGTTTTCAGGTGGTCAACGCCAACGTATTGGTATTGCTCGTGCCTTGGTGATGCAACCAGATTTTGTTATTGCAGATGAGCCCATTTCAGCCTTGGACGTTTCTGTGCGTGCCCAAGTCTTGAACTTGCTCAAAAAATTCCAAAAAGAACTTGGTTTGACCTATCTCTTTATCGCCCATGATTTGTCGGTCGTTCGCTTTATTTCAGATCGTATTGCAGTTATTTATAAGGGTGTTATTGTAGAGGTTGCAGAAACAGAAGAATTGTTTAACAATCCAATTCACCCATATACTCAGGCCTTGCTTTCAGCGGTACCAATTCCAGATCCAATCTTGGAACGTAAGAAGGTCTTGAAGGTTTACGACCCAAGTCAACACGACTATGAGACTGATAAACCATCCATGGTTGAAATCCGTCCAGGTCACTATGTTTGGGCTAACCAAGCCGAATTGGCACGTTATCAAAAAGGACTAAACTAATAATGGTTTTATAATTTCCATATTAATTTTGTGGAAATTATAAACCTTTTTTTGTTGGACTGATTTGAAAGGCTTTTGAAAGCGACCTGAAAGAATTTTCGAAAAAATTTAAAAAATTCTGAAATATTATTGACAGTTAATGAAAAAGGTGGTAAGATAGGAAACATCAAAAAAGAAAGCAGAAAGAGAAATGAATAAGAAACAAGCTGTAACAATGAATCAAAACTTTTACTTTAGCTACTTTAGATAGTGTTTGTAGACATGTCACCATGGATGCAAACAGTTCAAGCAATTTGTTTGTATCTATGTGGCTAAGATTTTTGATTGTGGTCCATATAGATGAATATCTAAATGGACTAGCAAAGTTATAACTTGTTAGATTATTTTAAGCATCCGTTTAGATATTATCTAGGCGGTTTTTTGTTTTATCTTTTCTGAGAAGGAGTTTCATTATGAAAGTTGTTCGAAAATTACTGGCCCCTCTCTTAGTAGTGGGAATCCTCTTGATCTCTCTGATTAGTTTGCATCAGTTGAAGGCAGATAAGAAAAAAGATGTGTTTCGTATCGGTATTTCGCAATTTATTACTCACCAGTCCCTAGACGCTACTAGAGAAGGTTTTGTGGATGAGCTGGCCAAGCAAGGCTATGTTGAAGGGAAAAATATCGAGATTGATTTGCAAAATGCACAGGGTGAACAAAGAAATCTAAAAACCATTTCCCAGCAACTAGCAGAATCTAGCGATGTTGTTCTAGCTATCGCAACGCCTTCTGCTCAGAGCTTGGCTAATACAACGCATACAACACCTGTTATCTTTTCAGCGGTAACAGATCCTGTCAGTGCCAAGCTAGTTGAGTCAAGAGAGCATCCTGGGGGCAATGTAACTGGGACAAGCGATCAGTCATCAGATGCCATTTCAACCCAAATCAATTTGATAAAGAAAGTCCTACCAAAGGCTAAAACAATTGGAATCCTCTATACTCAGAGCGAGCCAAACTCAGTTGTCCAAAAGGATGAAGCTAAGCGTCTTCTGGAAGAAAAAGGCTTTAGTGTTGTTGAAAAACAATCTTGGACAGTAACAACGTCAAGGCGGCTGCAGAAAGCTTGATGGCAGAGGTGGATATAGTTTTTGTCCCAACGGATAATATCATTTCGTCAACCATGGAAACAGTCAAGCAGGTTTCTATTAAACACAAGGTTCCAGTATTCGGTGGTTCAACAGAAATGATTGCTGTTGGTGGCTTGTATAACTACGGAACCAATTATGAAGAATTGGGAAGACAGACAGCTCGCATGCTGATTCGTGTTTTAAAAGGTGAGAATCCAGAAAATATAGCAGTTGAGTTGCCTGAAAAACTGGAATTGCATACCAATCAAGAAATGGCAGATGCATTAGGAATTGATATTAGTAAGTTAGAAAGCAAGGAATAGGGAGGTTTAAGATGAATTTTGTGTTATCTAGTTTATCAGAAGGTTTGTTGTGGTCGATTATGGCCATTGGGGTCTACTTGACTTTCCGTATTTTAGATATTGCGGATATGACTGCTGAGGGAGCCTTTCCTCTGGGGGCGGCTGTCGTTGTATCACAGATACAGGCAGGGACAAATCCTTGGATTGCGACCTTACTAGCTTTGCTGGCAGGTATGGTAGCAGGTCTTGTATCGGGAATGCTCCACACCAAGATGAAAATCCCAGCTCTCTTGACAGGGATTGTGACCTTGACAGGGCTTTATTCAATCAATATTAAAATCATGGGAAGTGTGCCCAATCTTTCCTTGGGAGATTCTTCAACTGTCTTTAAACAGTTGGCGAGCTTAGGGCTGACAAATGAAGAAGCTGTTTTCTCATTCAGTTTGGCCTGTCTCTTACTTGTTTGTTTGGTCTTGACTCTTTTGATGAAAACAGAGATTGGCTTGGTCTTGCGTTCGACTGGGGACAATATTCCGATGAGTGAGGCCAATGGAGTCAATGTAGACACCATGAAGATTGTTGGTTACATGATTTCAAACGGCTTGATTGCCCTATGTGGTTCCTTGTTTGCCCAAAATGATGGATTTTCAGATGTGACTTCTGGGACAGGAACCATTGTTGTTGGTTTGAGTGCAGTGATTATTGCGGAAGTTTTGATACACGATTTGACCATTGGAGGTCGCCTGTTATCTATCGGAATTGGTGCTATTGTTTACCGTTTGATTATTTTAAATATCTATGAAATTCCAAATCTAGATCAAAATCTGGTTCGTCTCTTTAATGCAATTTTGCTCGCCTTGGTTTTATTTGCACCAGAATTGCAAAAGAGATTAAAGATTCGTGGTCTGAAATTGAGAAATGAATAGGAGGAGAAAGTTATGGCAAGTTTGTTAACACTTGAAAATATTCACAAAACATTTGAAGCAGGGACGGTCAATGAGAACCATGTCCTCAAAGGATTAGATTTAGAGGTTGAAGAGGGAGATTTTATCTCTGTAATCGGTGGAAATGGTGCAGGTAAATCCACTTTGATGAATATCTTGGCTGGCAATCTATCGGTAGACGAAGGAGACCTTTTATTGGTAGATAAATCCATTAAAAAAATCTGAGCGTCAGAAAGAGAGCCAAGGATATTGCACGTGTTTTTCAGGATCCTAAGATGGGAACAGCTTCTCGTTTGACGATTGAGGAGAATATGGCTATTGCCTTGAGACGTGGGCAAAAGAGAGGGCTTGGCTGGGGTGTGAAGGAGAAGGATAGAATCCAGTTCCAAGAAGCCTTGAAAGAGTTGAATATTGGTCTTGAAAATCGCTTGAAAGTGGATACTCAATACCTCTCAGGAGGACAAAGACAGGCCTTGACCCTAGTCATGGCAGCTCTGGTGAAACCTAAACTTTTGCTTTTTGGATGAACACACTGCGGCACTTGACCCGAAAACAGAGTCAAATGGTGATGGACTTGACGCAAAAGATTGTGGAAGACCATCAGTTGACGACTTTGATGATTACCCATGACATGAACCATGCAATTGAATACGGAAATCGTCTCATTATGCTCTATCAAGGAAAGATAGTGGTGGATGTCAAGGGAGAGGAGAAAAAGCATCTGACGGTTGAAAATCTCATGCATCTCTTCCAGAAAAATAGTGGCCAAAGCCTAGTCAGTGATGAGTTGGTTTTGGGATAAAGAAAAAGGCTGAGATCCAGTGTCTCAGTCTTTTATTATATGGCTTACACAGCATTGTTAACTAGATACTTGTCAATTGCTGTATGACATTAGTATTGATTTAAATTGATACAAGGTAAAAGAAATCTGGAAGAATCTGTTTCTGTCTAGGAGTTCTCACGATTGTTAAAACCAGTCCTCAAGACAAAAGGACTGGTTTATAGTTTAGAATATTATCTTAAAAGATATCAGTTAAATGGTAGATGAAATGGTGTATAACATACTTGAGTTGAACTTGAATAGAATGGGCCCTCTAAGTAATTCTTAAAAATTTATAGATCTAATCTATCTTATTTTTTAATAAGAAAATGGATGTTAAGACTACACTCAGTCCTGCTAAGAAGAGGAGTGGATTTGAGGATTCACCAGTTTCTGGAAGTTGTTCTTTGCGATGAGTATTTTCCAGCTGGGAAGGACTATTGGTAGTTGAAGCCTGCTCAAAGTTTAGTGAGGTTGTTGCAACTGTTTTGTTTATTGAGGTTTCCGGAGTATTGACATTTTGATAGACTACCGCATATGTACTGAAGTGATTAGTGGTAAATTCTGCCATGCCTTCTCGAACTGTAAAATCAAGTGCTTCCAATTCCTTAGTTGGACTTAGGTAATAAACTTTTTCTACATCAGCTGTAATTGGTAATCTAACTAAAACAGCTCCCCGTGGTTGTCTATTATGGTTGTTTGGATTTTTAAATTGAATATCATAAGCGTCGTATATCTTACCAAAGAGTTCTTGAGCCAACACGTGTTTACTAGAGAGATGAGAAATTCCTTCTAAGTCAGTTACTCTACCAATAATCTCAACACCAGTCTTTTCATCCTTCAAGACACGAAGTTTATACTCAGAAATACTGCCAGTAGATGTTTTTTCTTGCCTATCATATCCACCAGATTTACTATAATCGGGACTTTCTACGGTAGGAGCTTTCTGTTCTCTATCTATCGCGATAGGTTTGGCATATTCAGGTCTTTCCATAGAAGGTGCCTCCTGATCTCCCGCTGTACCGATAGGTTCAGTGTATTCAGGTATTTCCACGAAAGGTGCTTCCTGCTCTCCAGCAGTGCCGATAGGTTCAGTGTATTCAGGAATTACAACAGAAGGCGCTTCTTGATCTCCAGCAGTGCCGACAGGACCAGTGTATTCAGGTCTTTCCACAGAAGGTGCTTCTTGATCTCCAGCAGTGCCGATAGGTTCAGTGTATTCAGGAATTACAACAGAAGGTGCTTCTTGGTCTCCTGCAGTGCCTATAGGATCTGTGTACTCAGGAATGGTTACAACTGGAGCAGGCTCATCCCCTTTGCTTGTAAGGATTTTTTCTTCTATTGGACTAGTTTCATCCTTAGGAAAGACAGCTACAACCGGACTAGTAGTTGTTGTACCTTGGATGGCATAAGCTTCTATCGGATTGCCAGCTTTACGATCTGTAGCCTCAGGAATATCTAGTTGAACCTTGTTGTCCTTAATGGTTAATACTGTTTGTTCGCCAGATGTGACAAGATGGTCCTCATCGACTTTTCTGAGTAGGAGAGGATCTTTGATGCCAGGGAAGGTCACAGCGACTGCATCCCAATTGCCAGTTGGTAGGGTTAGAGTAATAGTCTTATCTTTGGAATTAATAGGATCAAGGCTTGGACTATCGAGTGACATGGACGGAGCTTTTAAGATATCAAAGGAATCAAGAGAAATTTTCTTTCGTCCTTGTGGAGAATTTGGATCCACTTTCAAAGTAAGAACGTGATCACCATCTGCTAGATTGGTAAATTCGCCAATTAATGCCCCTTTTTCAGTCGCTCCTGGAGTGTAGAAGTCAAGAGCTGGCATTTCCTTGCCATCGAGTGTGACAAGTGCCTTGCCAAGGGCAGATGTTTTCAATCCATAGATTCGGATACCTGTTCCAGAGAATGGAATGGTTGCAGTGGCTTCAGAAGCGAGGCTATCATTAGCGTTGATGTCAGCGTATTTTTCTGTAGAAGCATAGAGTTCTGCATCGCTCCAATCCTTAAACATGGAACCATACTGGATACGAGGGTCACGGTCGTCGATCTTCTCAACAGCTTCTCCTTGTCCTGGGAAGACTTTGAAGTAATCGAGAGAAATTTTTGCACGCTCATTTGCACGTCCTTTGTGCTCGCGCTTAACAGTGATGGTCATCAAATGAGGACCTGAAGATAGATTTGTATAACGACCGATTAGGACACCCTTTTCAGTAGCACCAGCTGTATAGAAATCAAGCTCTCCCACAGATTTACCATCGATTTTAACGTCAGCAAGTCCCAATTGAGATGACTTGAGTCCGTAGATTTCAATACCAGGGCCATTGAATGGAATGGTTGCAGTCGCATCTTTATCAGAATAATTTCCATTTGAGATATCGGCGTATTTCTCTGTGCCGCTAAATAGTTCTGAGTCAGCCCAGTTTCCATAAGCTGAGCCGTACTGGATGCGCTTGTCACGGTCATCCATCAACTCACTGAAGGCATCGATAGAAGCAGGATCTGAAACTGGTGTTGTACGATCCCCTAGCATAGCCTTAACGGTATAAGTATAGGCATGGCTAGAATCAATCGAGCGATCGATAAAGTGAGTTTGGTTGGTGATAAACTCACGAACGCTAGGAGTTTGACTGTTTTCATCCTTGCTTTCTCGTCGGATGACATAATGACTTGCTCCTTCAACTGTGTTAAAGTCAAGTTCAGCTGTGACGGAATCTTTTCGAAGGGCTGATAAGCGAGTCACTCGTCCAGGGAAGTTTTCAAAGGTAATGACATCACCTTTTTGAGTCGCAAGTTGGATACGGTTATCTTTGAGGTGACTAGCTTGAACTTCCTTGCCATTAATCTTGATAATACTAGCTTCGATATTTGGATAGTCTACGACTAAGTCTCCACCCACATTAGAAAGGAAAGATAGCGTTTTAAGATTTCTCTTTCCATTTCATGCTGACTTCAAAGTTACCACGAGCGACTAAGCCTGAGACTTGCCCGTCTTTCCAGGCATCTGGAAGGGCTGGTAATGGAGCAATGTAGCCTGTGTGAGATTGAAGGAGCATTTCTGCCATACCGCTGGTTGCACCAAAGTTTCCATCAATTTGGAAAGGCGCGTGCGTATCCCAGAGATTTTCTAGGGTTGAAGATCTGAGCTGTTCTGCCAATAAACGATGGGCACGATTTCCATCAAGCAGACGGGCCCAGAGGTTGATTTTATTGGCCTTAGACCAACCAGTTCCACCATCTCCTCGGTGGTTTAGGGTTGCGCGTGCAGCTTCTAGATATTCAGGCTGATCCTTGCCAAATAGAGTACCAGGGAAGAGTCCAACCAGATGGGAAACATGGCGGTGGTGGTTTTCAATACCTTCGTTAGTGAATTGTGGGCTGTCTTCTTCGTACCATTCCTTGATACGACCGTCTTGGTTGATGTGAAGAGGTTTTAACTTGTCAAATTTAGCCTTCACTTCTGTCACCAAATCTTGGTCGACCTTCAGATGATTGGCTGCTTCCATATAGTCGTGGAATAGCTGCCAAACTAGAGATTGGTCAAAGGTATTCCCAATCGTGATGGTTCCATGTTCTGGTGAGTAGGATGGAGAAGAAACCCAGCGGTCACTAGCCTTGTCGTAGTGCAAGAAGGAATTCCAGAATTTAGCTGTTTCCTTAAGCATTGGATAAATCTTTTCTTTAAGATAAGTTTCATCCTTGGTGAATTTGTAGTAGTCATAGACATTCTGCATCATCCAAGCATTGGCAGCAGGAGACCAACCCCAATAGTAGTTCCAACCAGGAGTAGTCCAGCCAAATGGTGTCGCCTGAGTATGAACCAGCCAACCATTTTCTTGACCTTCTTTGGATTCGATACCTGCGTATTCTTTAGCAGCGATACGACCATAATAGCGCATGTCATCGATATAATTGATCATTGGCTTAGCCGTTTCTGCGAGATTACTCATGTAAGCAGGCCAATAGTTCATCTGTAGGTTGACATTGAGGTGGTAGTCTGAGTTCCAAGGTGGATTATCTACAGCATTCCAGACTCCTTGCAAGTTGGCAGGGAGGGCATCTGTCCGATTACGAGAAGAACTGATCAGTAGATAACGTCCGTATTGGAAGAAGAGTTCTTCTAGCTTTTGACCTTTTGTTGGATTATAGGTTTGGAGAGCTTCTTTTGTAGTTTGGTTAGACTTGCTACCGCCGAGGTTTAATTGAACACGGTTGAAAAGGCTTTGGTAATCCTTGATGTGATCATTTTTCAGAGTCTCATAGTCTTTGGCTTTAGCGGCTTCAACGATAGATTTGACAGTTTTTTCTACATCAATATCCTTGCGGTAATTGGTTTCCGGATTTTGAGCAAAATTAGTCTTTGCGCTGAGTAGCAGTGTTGCATAGCTTGCTCCTTTAACTGTCAAATAACCATCTTGAGCAGTGACTTGTCCATCTGTCTTGATACCAAGATAAGAAGCAAATTTCAGACCATTGTCTTTGACAGCTCCCTTGAGTAAAATACCATTAGAATCTACACTGATAGTACCTTTTTTGTAATTAGAATTATCCCGAGAATACTGTCCATTAGCAATTAGGTCTTCTGTTAAGGTATTCCAAAGGGTAAAATCAAGCGTCTTATCTCCCTTTTTAGTCAAGTGGGTCACTGTGACATCATCAGGATAGCTGGAGAAGGTTTCACGTTTGAAGGTTGTTCCATCTTGGGTGTAAGAAGTTGTTGTAGTGGCTTCTGAGATATCCAAACCACGGTGATAATCTGTTACTGTATCCAGACCCTTTTTCTGGTTATTGAAAACCATGGATACATCACCAAAGGCTAAATAACGTCCATATTGGGAATTGTTTGGACCAACCAAATTTCTCTCAGCTAGTTGTTTGGCTTTTTGACGGTCACCGTCTTCTAAGGCTTTACGGATTTCTGCTAAGACTTTGTAACGGTCCTTGTAGTTTCCTCCGTTGTAGTCTTGACTATCTGGCTGTGGGCCTCCAGACCAAAGTGTTTTTTCGTTGTACTGGATTCTTTCTTCACCGATGAGTCCGAAAACCTTGGTACCCATTTCTCCATTTCCGACTGGAAGGGCTTGTTTCCCATCCATCATAGGAAGGAGCAGTTGGTTGGTTGTAATGTAGTTCGTAATGTTCTTGTTTGTTCACAGGAAGTTCTGGTTTCTCGCTCTCCTTATTGTCAGCAGGGGCGGTAGCTGTCGTTGTATCTGACTGACTACTTGTTTGAGGTAATTCTGGTTCTTCGATGGTTTGCTTCTCAGCTGATTCAGCTATAGGCTGAGTCTCTATGTTAGAAGCAAGAACTTCCTCAACTTTCGTATCCGGTTTAGCAGAGGTTTCAGTAATTGTTGCCTCACTTTCCGTAATCTCGACACCATCAGCAGCCACATCCTGTGCTGCTAAAAGAACAGCTCCTAGTAAAACAGAGGCAGCTCCGACACTTAGTTTTCGGATGCTATACTTGCAGGATTTTTCCCAATATCTCTTATCCACAAAATTCTCCTTTCTCATATCTGTAAGCGCATACATTTTCTTTTAAAAAAATAAGTCTTTCAGAAATTTGTGCAATGTAATTTGAATAATCTTAATATAACAAATAAATAGAACTATTGCAAGGGCTTTCAAGAAAAATGGGCTTATTTTACTAAGTTTTACTAAGTATGAAGTATTTGCTAATTACTTAGAAAATCACGGTAGATGTAAGCGTAAAACAAACTAGTCAGGGTGCCTAGTTTGTGGTATAATGAAAGAGACTCAAAAAGAAACAGGAGAAATATGATGGATTTACTATTAGCAATTGTATTGATTGTGCTAGCTTTTCTAGGAGGAGCTCTAGGAGGAATGTACTTGGTTCGTAAGCAAATTGAAAAAGAATTTGCTGACAACCCACGTTTGAATGCTGAAGCAGTTCGTACTCTTTTGAGTGCAAATGGTCAAAAACCAAGTGAAGCCAAGGTACAACAAGTTTACCACCAAATCATCCGCCAACAAAAGGCAGCCCTTGCTAACAATAAAAAGAAAAAATAAATAAGGAAAAGTCTGGGATGAAAGTTCCAGACTTCTCACTATGTTGGCTAAGGATTTAGTGATGAGACTTTTTCCTTGCATTCTATTGATATTTGATTATGATTAAGAGAGATAGTTGTTGATTAGGCTGTCATTTAGTTCTTAAAGATAAGTAATCATAATGAACTATCAATCAGAAAAAAGACTAGAAAGAAGACTGTATGGATAATCGACCAATTGGTTTTTTGGATTCGGGTGTCGGGGGCTTGACGGTTGTGCGCGAGCTCATGCGCCAGCTTCCCCATGAAGAAATCGTCTATATTGGAGATTCGGCGCGGGCACCTTACGGGCCCCGTCCTGCTGAGCAAATTCGTGAATATACTTGGCAGTTGGTCAACTTTCTCTTGACCAAGGATGTCAAGATGATTGTCATTGCTTGTAATACTGCGACTGCGGTTGTCTGGGAAGAGATTAAAGCTAAGTTGGATATTCCCGTCCTAGGTGTGATTTTGCCAGGAGCTTCGGCAGCCATCAAGTCCAGTCAAGGTGGGAAAATCGGGGTCATTGGAACGCCCATGACGGTACAATCAGACATTTACCGTCAGAAAATCCATGATCTGGCCCCAGATTTACAGGTGGAGAGTTTGGCCTGTCCCAAGTTTGCCCCCTTGGTTGAGTCTGGTGCCCTGTCAACCAGTGTCACCAAGAAAGTGGTCTATGAAACCCTGCGTCCCTTGGTTGGAAAGGTGGATAGCCTGATTTTGGGATGTACCCATTATCCACTGCTTAGACCTATTATTCAAAATGTCATGGGACCCAAGGTTCAGCTCATTGATAGTGGGGCAGAGTGCGTACGGGATATCTCAGTATTACTTAATTATTTTGAAATCAATCGTGGTCGCGATGCAGGACCACTTCATCACCGTTTTTACACAACAGCCAGCAGCCAAAGTTTTGCACAAATTGGTGAAGAATGGCTGGAAAAAGAGATTCATGTGGAGCATGTAGAATTATGACAAATAAAATTTATGAATATAAGGATGAACAGGACTGGTATGTCGGGTCCTATGGTATTTTTGGTGGCGTCCGGACGTTGACGGATGATGACTTGGATTTTCCTCTATTGGAGTTTGCCCAAAGATTTCGAGATGAGGATCGAGGTTTTCCTGTTTCTGTTACTGTTTTACGCTATGGTTCTCTCTATCGTTTATTGTCTTTTGTGGTAGATATCCTCAACCAAGAAATGGGACGAAATGTGGAAGTCATCCAACGTCAGGGGGCTTTTCTCTTAGTTGAAAATGGGCAACTCCTGCATGTAGAATTTCCTAAAGAAGGGGTTGATGTAGAAGCATTCTTTGAGACAAACAAGGTCAGAGAAACCTTATTGATTGCGACTCGTAACGAGGGCAAGACCAAGGAATTCCGAGCTATCTTTGACAAGCTAGGCTACGATGTAGAAAATCTTAATGATTATCCAGATCTACCTGAAGTAGCAGAAACAGGCATGACCTTTGAAGAAAATGCCCGCCTCAAGGCAGAAACTATTTCTCAATTAACGGGCAAGATGGTTCTGGCAGATGATTCTGGACTCAAGGTCGATGTCCTTGGTGGCTTGCCAGGTGTCTGGTCAGCTCGTTTCGCAGGTGTGGGAGCTACTGACCGTGAAAACAATGCCAAACTCTTGCACGAATTGGCCATGGTCTTTGAACTCAAGGACCGCTCGGCTCAATTCCATACAACCCTAGTCGTGGCCAGCCCAAACAAGGAAAGTTTGGTTGTTGAAGCAGACTGGCCTGGCTACATTAACTTTGAACCTAAGGGTGAAAATGGCTTTGGTTACGATCCTCTCTTCCTTGTAGGAGAGACAGGCAAGTCATCAGCTGAATTAACCCTTGAAGAAAAAAATAGTCAATCTCACCGTGCCTTAGCCGTTAAGAAACTTTTGGAGGTATTTCCATCATGGCAAAGCAAACCATCATTGTAATGAGCGATTCTCATGGCGATAGCTTGATTGTGGAAGAAATCCGTGATCGCTATGTAGGCAAAGTTGATGCCGTTTTTCATAACGGTGATTCTGAACTGCGTCCTGATTCTCCCCTTTGGGAAGGCATCCGTGTTGTTAAAGGGAACATGGACTTTTATGCCGGCTATCCAGAACGTTTGGTGACTGAGCTTGGTTCGACCAAGATTATCCAAACTCATGGTCACTTGTTTGATATCAATTTCAACTTTCAAAGTTGGACTACTGGGCTCAGGAAGAAGAGGCCGATATTTGCCTCTATGGTCACTTGCATGTGCCAAGTGCTTGGATGGAAGGCAAGACCCTCTTTCTAAATCCAGGTTCCATCAGTCAACCACGTGGGAGCATCAGAGAATGTCTCTATGCTCGTGTGGAGATTGATGACAGTTATTTCAAAGTGGACTTTTTGACACGAGACCATGAGGTGTATCCGGGCTTGTCCAAGGAGTTTAGCCGATGATTGCCAAGGAGTTTGAGACTTTCTTGTTGGGACAAGAAGAAACTTTTTTTGACTCCTGCTGAAAATCTAGCCGTGTTGATTGATACCCACAATGCGGATCATGCGACCCTCTTGCTCAGTCAGATGACCTATACCCGTGTTCCTGTTGTAACAGATGAAAAACAGTTTGTTGGGACGATTGGGCTCAGAGATATTATGGCTTATCAGATGGAGCATGACTTGAGTCAAGAAATCATGGCAGATACGGATATCGTTCATATGACGAGAACGGACGTAGCGGTCGTCTCGCCTGATTTTACTATTACGGAGGTATTGCACAAGTTGGTAGATGAGTCCTTCTTGCCGGTTGTGGATGCGTCTGGTATTTTTCAAGGAATTATCACGCGCAAGTCCATCCTCAAGGCAGTCAATGCCCTCTTGCATGACTTTAGTAAGGAATATGAGATTCGATGCAAATGAGAGACAGGATTTCAGCCTTTTTAGAAGAAAAGCAGGGCTTATCTACCAATTCCAAGCAGTCCTATAAGTATGATTTAGAACAGTTTTTAGATTTGGTAGGCGAGCGGATTTCTGATACTAGTCTCAAGATTTACCAAGTCCAGCTAGCCAATCTAAAAATCAGCGCTCAGAAGCGGAAGATTTCGGCCTGTAACCAATTTCTCTACTTTCTCTATCAAACAGGAGAAGTGGATAGCTTTTACCGCTTGGAATTAGCTAAACAAGCTGAAAAGAAGACCGAAAAGCCAGAATTGTTAGACCTAGACTCTTTTTGGCAGGAAAGCGACTATCCAGAGGGCCGCTTACTGGCTCTTCTTATCTTGGAAATGGGGCTCTTGCCGAGTGAGATTTAGCTCTCAAGGTTGAGGATATCAATCTGGATTTTCAGGTGTTGCGAATTAAGAAGGCTTCCCAACAGAGGATTGTCACTATTCCCACGACCTTGCTTTCAGAGTTGGAACCTTTGATGGGCCAGACCTATCTCTTTGAAAGGGGAGGGAAAGCCTATTCTCGTCAGTGGGCCTTCCGTCAGCTAGAATCCTTTGTCAAAGAGAAAGGTTTTCCGGCCTTATCAGCCCAAGACTTGCGGGAACAGTTCATTCTCAGACAAATAGAAAACAAGGTCGATTTGTACGAAATTGCAAAAAAATTAGGATTAAAAACAGTCCTGACCTTAGAAAAATATAGATAATGGATATTAAACTAAAAGATTTTGAAGGGCCCCTGGACTTGCTCTTGCATCTGGTTTCTAAGTATCAGATGGATATCTACGATGTGCCCATTACGGAAGTTATCGAACAGTATCTAGCCTATGTCTCAACCCTGCAGGCCATGCGTCTGGAAGTGACGGGCGAGTACATGGTCATGGCCAGTCAGCTCATGCTGATTAAGAGTCGCAAGCTCTTACCAAAGGTAGCGGAAGTGACAGATTTGGAAGATGACCTAGAGCAGGACCTTCTCTCTCAAATCGAAGAATACCGCAAGTTCAAGCTTTGGGGGAGCACTTGGAAGTCAAGCACCAAGAACGGGCCCAGTACTATTCTAAAGCGCCGACTGAGTTGATTTACGAAGATGCTGAGCTTGTGCATGACAAGACGACCATTGACCTCTTTTTGGCTTTTTCAAATATCCTAGCCAAGAAAAAAGAGGAGTTTGCACAGGATCACACGACTATCTTGCGGGATGAGTATAAGATTGAGGACATGATGGTTATCGTGAAAGAGTCCTTGGTTGGACGAGATCAGTTGTGCTTGCAGGATTTGTTCAAGGAAGCCCAGAATGTCCAAGAGGTCATCACCCTCTTTTTGGCAACCCTAGAGTTAATCAAAACCCAGGAGTTGATTCTCGTGCAGGAGGAGAGTTTCGGAGATATCTATCTCATGGAAAAGAAGGAAGAAAGTCAAGTGTCCCAAAGCTAGACTTGATAGAGAGGAAAGATGAGTACTTTAGCAAAAATAGAAGCGCTCTTGTTTGTAGCGGGTGAAGATGGGATTAGGGTCCGCCAGTTAGCTGAACTCCTCTCTTTGCCACCGACAGGTATCCAACAGAGTTTAGAAAAATTAGTTCAGAAGTATGAAAAGGACCCAGATTCCAGTTTGGCTCTGATTGAGACTGGTGGTGCTTATAGATTGGTGACCAAGCCTCAATTTGCAGAGATTTTGAAGGAATACTCTAAGGCACCTATAAACCAGAGTTTATCTCGGGCTGCCCTTGAGACTTTGTCCATCATTGCCTATAAGCAGCCGATTACGCGGATAGAAATTGATGCCATCCGTGGGGTCAACTCGAGTGGGGCTTTGGCAAAGTTGCAGGCTTTGACCTGATAAAGGAAGACGGAAAAAAAGAAGTGTTGGGACGCCCCAACCTCTATGTGACAACAGATTATTTCCTAGATTACATGGGAATTAACCATTTGGAAGAACTGCCAGTGATTGATGAGCTTGAGATTCAAGCCCAAGAAAGCCAATTATTTGGTGAAAGGATAGAAGAAGATGAGAATCAATAAGTATATTGCCCACGCAGGTGTGGCCAGTAGGAGAAAAGCAGAAGAGTTGATCAAGCAAGGCTTGGTGACGGTCAATGGCCAAGTAGTGCGTGAACTAGCAACGACCATCAAGTCAGGCGACAAGGTCGAAGTGGAAGGTCAACCTATCTACAACGAAGAAAAGGTTTATTATCTGCTTAACAAACCACGAGGTGTCATTTCCAGTGTGACAGATGACAAGGGCCGCAAGACGGTTGTCGACCTCTTGCCCAACGTGAAAGAGCGCATCTACCCTGTAGGACGTTTGGACTGGGATACATCAGGGGTCTTGATTTTGACCAATGATGGGGATTTTACGGATGAGATGATTCACCCTCGTAATGAGATTGACAAGGTTTATGTCGCGCGTGTTAAAGGTGTTGCCAATAAGGATAATCTCCGCCCCTTGACCCGTGGACTTGAGATTGATGGCAAGAAAACCAAGCCAGCTGTTTATGAAATTCTCAAAGTGGATCCAGTCAAAAATCGTTCTGTGGTACAATTGACCATCCACGAAGGGCGTAACCATCAGGTTAAAAAGATGTTTGAAGCTGTTGGTCTACAAGTGGATAAGTTGTCTCGGACACGTTTTGGACACCTAGACTTGACAGGTCTCCGTCCAGGTGAATCCCGTCGTCTTAACAAAAAAGAAATCAGCCAACTACACACCATGGCTGTAACCAAGAAATAATGAAACGAATTTTAATAGCGCCTGTGCGCTTTTACCAACGGTTTATCTCACCAGCCTTTCCACCCTCTTGTCGCTTTGAGCCGACTTGTTCAAACTACATGATTCAGGCTATTGAAAAACATGGCTTCAAGGGTGTCTTGATGGGATTGGCGCGGATTTTACGTTGCCACCCCTGGTCGAAAACAGGCAAGGACCCCGTCTCAGACCACTTTACTTTGAAAAGAAATTCAAAGTAAGATTGTATTCTAATGTATAAAACACAGATAGATGATACTTGGTATTTACTAAGTGCCATCTATCTGTGTTTTTATTTATTATTGATGTTTCTGTTATTTATTCCAAAATGTTTTTGCCTTCTTTAACACGCCAACGATAATCTGATAAAATAATATCTTCGAGGGAGTAGCTGGCCTGCCAGTCAAGATATTGTTTAGCTTTTGATGCATCTGCTAGGATGCTAGCTGGGTCACCAGCACGACGAGCAACAATCTCGTGTGGTATTTTTTGATTCAGTAATTCTTCAGCAGTTTTAAAGATTTCTTTGACGGTATAGCCTTTTTCAGTTCCTAAGTTAAAGATTTGAGAAGAACTGTCTTCTTGAAATAGGTAGTTCATTCCTTTAACATGAGCCTGTGCAAGGTCCAAGACATGAATGTAATCCCGAATACATGAACCATCACGTGTATCGTAGTCCTCTCCAAATATTTTGAGGCTATCATTTTGTCCCAATGCGGTCTTGTTGATATTTGGAATGATGTGAGTTGGATTTTTCACACGCAGACCGTTTGAGGCATCCATTTCAGCCCCAGCTACATTAAAGTAACGGAAAATGACATATTTCCAGTCGTAGCGATTGGCCATCCAGTAAATCATTCGTTCGCCCATCAGTTTTGTCTCTGCATAAGGGTTGACAGGGTCGAGCAGAGTATCTTCAGTAGCTGGCTTGTCAATACAGTTATTACCATAGAGAGAAGCAGTCGAAGAGAACATGATTTTTTGAATGCCGACTTCAGATAAGACTTTGAGAACTTGGTTCATACCAGCAACATTGGCAGTGAAGTATTTACTTGGATTTTCAATACTTTCGCTCACAACAATTTCACCTGCACAATGCAGAACAGCATCAATCTTGTTTTCTTCCAAGTAAGCCTTTAAGGCACTAGCATCATAAACATCCAGTTCTTTAAAGCTAGCACGACTATCTACAGCTGAACGATTTCCTGTAGAGAGATTATCTAGGACATGCACCTGGTAGCCAGCATTTAAAAGAGCTTTAACGGTATGGGAGCCAATGTAGCCAGCTCCACCTGTAACAAGAATTGTTTTGGTCATGATTTTTTCCTTTTCTAGTTTTGTACTATTTTAAAGAAATAAGAAAGGAAAGTCAATTATTTTCTGTTGATTTTCGATAAAATCTGAATGATGGTGCTATAAAATTATTTTTTATTCGTAAATCAATAGTTGTATTAATCTTGGAATATTTCTTAGATTTCACTTTATATGCAAGAGAATACTATCCTTTTCTAAGATATAGCATGACTAAGATACTAATTTAGAAATCCACCTTCTCACTATCCTTCTCCTATAAAAAGTGGTAAAATGGATGAAAGAAAGAAGGAACTGAAATGACAACATTATTTTCAAAAATCAAAGAAGTAACAGAGCTTGCTGCAATCTCAGGTCATGAAGCACCTGTTCGTGCTTATCTTCGTGAAAAGTTGATACCGCACGTGGATGAAGTGGTGACAGATGGCTTGGGTGGTATTTTCGGGATTAAACATTCAGAAGCTGCAGATGCACCGCGCGTCTTGGTCGCTTCTCACATGGACGAAGTTGGTTTTATGGTCAGCGAGATTAAGCCAGATGGTACCTTCCGTGTGGTTGAAATTGGTGGTTGGAATCCTATGGTGGTTAGTAGCCAACGTTTCAAACTCCTGACTCGTGACGATCGTGAAATTCCTGTGATTTCGGGTTCTGTCCCTCCACATTTGACTCGCGGAAAGGGTGGACCAACTATGCCAGCTATTGCAGATATCGTCTTTGATGGCGGTTTTGCGGACAAGGCTGAGGCAGAAAATTTTGGCATCCGTCCTGGCGACACCATCGTACCAGATAGCTCTGCAATCTTGACAGCCAATGAAAAAAATATCATATCAAAAGCTTGGGATAACCGTTACGGGGTTCTCATGGTGAGCGAGTTGGCAGAAGCTCTTTCAGGCCAAAAACTCGGAAATGAACTCTATCTGGGTTCTAACGTCCAAGAAGAAGTTGGTCTTCGTGGTGCTCATACTTCCACAACTAAGTTTGATCCAGAAGTTTTCCTAGCAGTTGACTGCTCACCTGCTGGTGATGTTTATGGCGGTCAAGGCAAGATTGGGGATGGAACCTTGATTCGTTTCTACGACCCAGGTCACTTGCTTCTACCAGGAATGAAGGATTTCCTTTTGACAACGGCTGAAGAAGCTGGTATCAAGTACCAATACTACTGTGGTAAAGGCGGAACAGATGCTGGCGCAGCTCATCTGAAATGGTGGTGTCCCATCTACAACAATCGGTGTTTGCGCTCGTTATATCCATTCTCACCAAACCCTCTATGCAATGGATGACTTCTTAGAAGCTCAAGCTTTCTTGCAAGCCTTGGTGAAAAAATTGGATCGTTCAACAGTTGATTTGATTAAAAATTATTAAACCATAAGGGAGGTGGTTGGGATGGTAGAACCAAACCTAGAAAGCCTTATAAAAGATCTTTACAATCATGCTCGACATGATTTGAGTGAAGATTTAGTTGCTGCTCTCCTAGAGACTGCAAAAAAACTGCCTGCTACAAATGAGCAATTGCTAGCAGTTCGTCTCTCAGGTCTGGTAAATCGTGAATTGCTCCTAAATCTCAAACATCCGGCACCTGAGTTGCTCAACTTGGCCCGCTTTATCAAGAGAGAAGAAGCCAAGTACAGAGGAACTGCAGCTTCTGCGCTTATGTATGGGGAACTCTTTAAAATGCTTTGATTCCATTGTGGATCAAAGCATTTTTTATATGGTAGAAAAGCAATTCTTGATGAGGAGAAGAAAAAAGCCATCCCATTCAGGATAGCTTCTTGGTTCTTAGATTTGTTCAGCAATGACCTTTTCAGCTAGATTCATAGCATGGTCTGATACACGAGTGTAGTGGGAAACAATATCGATAAAGTTGACCCCAGCTTGCGTTGAACACTCGCCCTTGTTGAGGCGTTTGATGTGAGTCTTTCTGAGAACACGTTCCATATTGTTGATTTCTTTATGGCGTTCAATCAGACTTTGAGCTTTTTCAATATCATTGTTTTCCACGCTGTCAAGGGCATCCTTGATAAAGTCAGTGGTCTTTTGATAGATATCAGCTAATTCCTGCAAAGCAGCTTCAGAGAATTCAACGTTTTTACGTTGAAGGTAGTCAGTCAGATTGATTAGGGCTTCTGCGTGGTCCCCAATACGTTCCAAATCGCGGGATGAATCAAGGATGTTGGTGAGCACTTCACTTTCTTTCTGGCTAAGAGCTTCGCTTGAAAGAGTAATAAGATAGCGAGTTAATTTTTCATCAATGGTATTGATGGCTTCTTCTGTCTTGTGACCTTTTTCAGCAACCTTTTCATTGAGGTCAATGATGTAGTTATAAGAAAGGTCAAAGGCTTTAGAAGCATAATTTCCCAAGTGAAGGAGTTCTTTTTTCGCATTTCCGAGAGCGATTGATGGAGCTTGCTTAATCAGTGTTCATCAAGATAAAGTGGCTCGTACTTGACAACTTCATCTTCACCAGGGATGAGCTTGGTTACAAAGTAAGCCAAGGCTCCGATGAATGGAAATTGTACAATGGTGTTACTTACGTTAAAGGCACCGTGCGAGAAGGCGATGGTCATCTCAGGTGAGAGGTGAAGGAGTGCTTGGAAGTACTCAATCATTGACGTAAATGGGCCTAATAAGATTAAGCAAAGGATAGTCCCTAAAACGTTAAAGGTAACGTGGGTTGCAGCAACGCGTTTTGCAGAGACATTGGCTCCAGCTGCCGCGATGATAACGGTTAGGGTTGTCCCGATATTATCTCCGAAGAGAACTGGTAGCGAACCTTTAAGGTCAAGGAACCCACCTGCATAGAGACCTTGCAAAATCCCAATTGTCGCAGAAGAAGCCTGGATGAGGACGGTAATCACTGCACCAGCAAAAACTCCCAAAATAGGATTTTGTCCCAAGGTTACCATATATTCCTTGAATTGTGGTAAATCTTTAAGAGGACTCATACCGGCACTGATGAGGTTGAGGGCGTAGAAGATTCCCCCTACACCAAACAGGATGCGCCCGATATTGTTTGCTGTTCTGTTTTTTGTAAAGAAGAGGAACATGGTCCCAAGGAAAATCAGGGGTAAAGCATACTCGCCAAGTTTGAAACCGATGATAAAGGAAGTAACGGTGGTTCCGATGTTGGCTCCCATGATAATTCCGATAGCCTGTCTAAGAGTGAGAAGACTAGCGCTGACCAGTCCAACCGTGATAACTGTAACCCCTGTACTTGACTGAATCAGGGCAGTCACGACAATCCCAACTAGAACACCTAAAAAGGGATTGCTGGTGTACTTGTCAATGTAAAAACGAAGTCGGTCTCCAGCAGCTTGTTGCAAACCGTCTCCCATGGTCTTGATACTATATAAAAATAGTCCCAGACCACCTAAAAAGTGAAATAAAATTTCCTGCCAATTAATGGACATTTCTTTTTCCTCCGAAAAATAATAACGGAATTTCTCCTATTCTATTTTAAAGGATAAAAGTAAATCTAACAAGTATTAAGCTAAGATTTTAGAAAGAAAATTCCTGAGAATGGATCTTAATTATATTAATTTTACCAATTTCTAACCTAGATATAGGCATTTCCTTTTATATATTGACATTTAAAAGAAATATCTTAAAATGAGGGAGGAATTATCTTGGTCCCTGTGATTGGGATAAAAATTTTATAAAGAAAGTTAAGCGCTTTCTTTTTATGCAACAAAACCAATCTTTTAGGAGGAGAAAATGAAGAATTCATTTTTTGAAAGACGTTGTCGTTACAGTATTCGTAAGTTATCAGTAGGAGCCTGCTCCCTGATGATTGGGGCTGTTTTATTTGCTGGTCCAGCCTTGGCAGAAGAAACTGCAGTTCCTGAAAATAGCGGAGCTAATACAGAACTTGTTTCAGGAGAGAGTGGGCATCCAACTAGTGAAGCCGACAAGCAGAATGAAGGGGAACGTACTGGAGAAAACAAGCTAGAAAAGGCAGAAGGAGCAGAGACAGTATCTGAAACTGCTTCGCCAGCAAGCAATGAAGCTGCAACTACTGAAACTGCAGAGGCAGTAAGCGTAGCTAAACCAGAGGAAAAACCAAGTGAGGTGGTTGCAGAAACACCATCTGCCACATCAAAACCAAAGTCTGACAAGGAAACGGAAGCAAAGCCTGAAGCAACTAGCCAAGGAGATGAGTCTAAGCCAGCAGCAGAAGCTAATAAGACTGAAAAAGAAGTCCAGCCAGATGTCCCTAAAAATACAGAAAAAACATTAAAACCAAAGGAAATCAAATTTAATTCTTGGGAAGATTTGTTGAAATGGGAACCAGGAGCTCGTGAAGATGATGCTATTAACCGCGGGTCTGTCGCCCTTGCTTCACGTCGAACAGGTCATTTGGTCAATGAAAAAGCTAGTAAGGAAGCAAAAGTTCAAGCTCTATCAAACACCAATTCTAAAGCAAAAGACCATGCTTCTGTTGGTGGAGAAGAGTTCAAGGCTTATGCTTTTGACTATTGGCAATATCTAGATTCAATGGTCTTCTGGGAAGGTCTCGTACCAACTCCTGACATTATTGATGCAGGTCACCGTAACGGGGTTCCTGTATATGGTACACTTTTCTTCAACTGGTCTAATAGTATTGCAGATCAAGAAAGATTTGCTGAAGCTTTGAAGCAAGACCCAGATGGTAGCTTCCCAATTGCCCGTAAATTGGTGGATATGGCCAAGTATTATGGATATGATGGCTATTTCATCAACCAAGAAACGACTGGGAATTTGGTTGAACCTCTTGGAGAAAAGATGCGCCAGTTTATGCTCTATACCAAGGAATATGCTGCTAAGGTAAACCATCCAATCAAGTATTCTTGGTACGATGCTATGACCTATAACTATGGACGTTACCACCAAGATGGTTTGGGAGAATACAACTACCAATTCATGCAACCAGAAGGGGATAAGGTTCCAGCAGATAACTTCTTTGCTAACTTTAACTGGGATAAGGCTAAAAATGATTACACTATTGCAACTGCCAACTGGATTGGTCGTAACCCTTATGATGTATTTGCAGGTTTGGAATTGCAACAGGGTGGTTCCTACAAGACAAAGGTTAAGTGGAATGACATTTTAGATGAAAATGGAAAATTGCGCCTTTCTCTTGGTTTGTTTGCCCCAGATACCATTACAAGTTTAGGAAAAACTGGTGAAGATTACCATAAGAATGAAGATATCTTCTTTACAGGCTACCAAGGTGATCCTACTGGTCAAAAACCAGGTGACAAAGATTGGTATGGTATTGCTAATCTAGTTGCGGACCGCACGCCAGCAGTAGGTAATACTTTTACTACTTCTTTTAATACAGGTCATGGTAGAAAATGGTTCGTAGATGGTAAGGTTTCTAAGGATTCTGAGTGGAATTACCGTTCAGTTTCAGGTGTTCTTCCGACATGGCGCTGGTGGCAAAAATCAACTGGTGATAAGTTGAAAGCAAGCTATGATTTTGAAGATGCTTATAATGGTGGAACTTCTCTCAAATTTGCAGGGGATCTTTCAGGTGCGACCAAGCAAGATGTGAATTTGTATTCTACTCGCTTGAAGGTGACAGATACAACCAAATTGCATGTTGCCCACAAAGGAGGCAAAGGGACCAAGGTTTATGTAGAATTTGCAACCAAGAAAGATTATACCTACGGTGATGAAGCTGCCCGTAAAGAATTGACAGTTTCAGATAACTGGACTACCGATGATTTTGATTTGAGTGCCTTGGCAGGTAAAACAATTTACGGTATTAAACTCTATTTTGAAAATGACAAAGACTTAAAAGGCTATCAATTTAACCTGGGGCAATTGACCATCAGCAATAATCAAGATACTCCTCAGGCACCAACCACAGTAGCTGTAGCCAAACAAGTCCTAAAAAATGCCCAAGAAGCGGAAGCAGTTGTGCAATTTAAAGGCAACAAGGATGCAGATTTCTATGAAGTTTACGAAAAAGATGGGGGCAGCTGGAAATTACTAACTGGCTCATCTTCTACAACTATTTATCTAGCAAAAGTTAGCCGTTCAGCAAGTGCTCAAGGTACAACTCAAGAACTGAAGGTTGTAGCAGTTGGTAAAAATGGGGTTCGTTCAGAAGCCGCAACCACAACCTTTGATTGGGGCATGACTGTCAAAGATACCAGTCTACCAAAACCACTAGCTGAAATATCGTTCCAGGTGCGACAGTTATTGATAGTACTTTCCCTAAGACTGAAGGTGGAGAAGGTATTGAAGGTATGTTGAATGGTACCATTACCAGTCTGTCTGACAAGTGGTCTTCTGGACAATTAAGTGGTAGTGTGGATATTCGTTTGACCCAACCACGTACAGTTGTTAGATGGGTGATGGACCATGCTGGAGCTGGTGGAGAATCTGTAAACGACGGCTTGATGAACACCAAAGACTTCGACCTTTATTATAAAGATGCGGATGGTCAATGGAAGTTGGCTAAGGAAGTTCGTGGCAATAAAGCCCATGTTACAGATATTACCCTTGATAAACCAATCACAGCTCAAGATTGGCGCTTGAATGTTGTCACTTCTGACAATGGAACTCCGTGGAAGGCGATTCGTATCTATAACTGGAAAATGTATGAAACGCTTGATACTGAAAGTGTCAATATTCCGATGGCCAAGGCTGCAGCCCGTTCTCTAGGCAATAACAAGGTACAAGTTGGTTTTGCAGATGTACCAGCTGGAGCAACCATTACCGTTTATGACAATCCAAATTCTCAAACTCCGCTTGCAACCTTGAAGAGCGAAGTTGGAGGAGACCTAGCAAGTGCACCATTGGATTTGACAAATCAATCTGGTCTTCTTTACTATCGTACCCAGTTGCCAGGCAAGGAAATTAGTAATGTCCTTGCAGTTTCTGTTCCAAAAGATGACAGAAGAATCAAGTCAGTTAGCCTAGAAACAAGACCTAAGAAAACAAGCTACGTCGAAGGGGAGGATTTGGACCTTAGAGGTGGTGTTCTTCGAGTTCAGTATGAAGGAGGAGCTGAGGACGAACTCATTCGCCTAACTCACGCAGGTGTGTCAGTATCAGGTTTTGATACGCATTATAAGGGAGAACAAAATCTTACTTTACAATATTTGGGCCAACCGGTACATGCTAATTTGTCAGTGACTGTTACTAGTCAAGATGAAGCAAGTCCGAAAACTATTTTGGAAATTGAAGTAAGTCAGGAACCGAGAAAAGATTACCTAGTTGGTGATAGCTTAGACTTGTCTGAAGGACGCTTTGCAGTGGCTTATAGCAATGACACCATGGAAGAACATTCCTTTACTGATGAGGGAGTTGAAATTTCTGGTTACGATGCTCAAAAGACTGGTCGTCAAACCTTGAAGCTTCGTTACCAAGGTCATGAAGTTAACTTTGATGTGTTGGTATCTCCAAAAGTAGCACTAAACGATGAGTACCTCAAACAAGAAATTACTGCTGTCCAAGGTCGTCAGTCAACGATTGCTTACACCTTCTCTAGTGAGGACAAACAAGCGACGCTACTAGAGAAACTTAATGGAGCGAAAGCTGTTGCAGAAAATCATGGTGCCAGTCAAGAAGACGTTAATCAGGCTTTGAATGAATTGAAACAAGCAGGCGCAAACTTGGATGGCAATCAGCGTTATGAGGCTGCTAGGAAAGAATTAGAAAGTTTACTCGAATCCATCCGCGAAAAATATCCTAAATCAGAATTAATTGCGCAAGCAGAGGCTTTGTTGGTCTCACAAGCACCAACTCCACAAGCTTTTGCGGATATGAAAGAACAGCTGAATAAGAAACTAGCTCCTGCAGCAGAAAGCCATCACGTTGGTAGCCAGGATCCAAATGAAGTAGCCCCAACAGTTGAAGCCCTCTCTGGACTAGTTGTGGAAACTGAAACAATAGCCTTCGAACGCCAAGAGCGCCCAAATGCAAGCCTTCTTAAAGGTCAACATCAACTAGTTCAAGAGGGAGTTGAGGGACAAATTCGTCACTTGATTGAAGTAGATAGCCAAGGGAAACGCACTCTTCGTTTAACAGAGGTAATTAAAGAAGCTGTTCCAGAAATTACTGAGATTGGAACAAAAGTTCTTTCAAGTAAGGAACCAACTGAAGGTGTCAAGAATTTGGTTCAGGAAACTCCGAAATTGGAAATTGAAGAGACAAGTCTTGCTTTCGAACACCAAGAACGAACAAATCCAAATCTCCCAGTCGGTCAGCGTCAACTTGTCCAAGCAGGAGTTGAGGGACAAATTCGTCGCTTGATTGAAGTAGATAGTCAAGGCAATCGTACTCTTCGCTCTACAGAAGTTTTGAAAGAAGCAAGTCCTGAAATCGTAGAAGTAGGTACTGGTCTCATCCCTGCCAATCCAGCACCACAAAACACAGACCTTCCAAAAACTTCTAATCAACCAGCGTCTGATCAACAAAAGGCTCCTAAATTGGAAGTCCAAGAGGAAAAGATTGCCTTTGACCGTCAAGAACATGAAAATGCTGAGTTGCTAGTTGGGGAACAACGAGTCATCATACAGGGACGAGATGGTCTGTTAAGACATGTCTTTGAAGTTGATGAAAACGGTCAGCGTCGTATTCGTTCAACAGAGGTCATCCAAGAGGCGATTCCAGAAATTGTTGAAATTGGAACAAAAGTAAAAACTGAACCAGCAGTAGCGCCTACACAAGAAAAACCAGCCCAAAATACAGCAGTTAAATCAGAAGAAGCAAGCGCCCAATTACCAAATACAGGGACTGTTGATACAAACGAAGTCCTAATAGCAGGATTAGCCAGCCTTGGTCTCGCTAGTTTAGCCTTGACATTGAAACAGAAAAAAGAAGAGGAAGATTAAATATCGAAAAATCTTGTGAAATCTTTCCTTATATTTCCAAAGTGTGATATAATAGTTTCGAATAAAATAAATAAAGGGGTTTTTGTAACATGGCAAAACTTACTGTTAAAGACGTTGACTTGAAAGGTAAAAAGTCCTCGTTCGTGTGGATTTCAACGTACCATTGAAAGATGGCGTAATCACTAATGACAACCGTATCACAGCAGCTCTTCCAACTATTAAGTACATCATCGAACAAGGTGGACGTGCAATTCTTTTCTCTCACCTTGGACGTGTGAAAGAAGAAGCTGATAAAGCTGGTAAATCACTTGCTCCTGTAGCTGCTGACTTGGCTGCTAAATTGGGTCAAGACGTTGTTTTCCCTGGTGTCACTCGTGGTGCTGAATTGGAAGCAGCAATCAACGCTCTTGAAGATGGACAAGTTCTTTTGGTTGAAAACACTCGTTACGAAGATGTTGACGGCAAAAAAGAATCTAAAAACGATCCTGAACTTGGTAAATACTGGGCATCACTTGGAGATGGTATCTTCGTAAACGATGCATTCGGTACAGCTCACCGTGCACACGCATCTAACGTTGGTATCTCAGCAAACGTTGAAAAAGCAGTTGCTGGTTTCCTTCTTGAAAACGAAATTGCCTACATCCAAGAAGCAGTTGAAACTCCAGAACGTCCATTTGTAGCTATCCTTGGTGGTTCAAAAGTTTCAGACAAGATCGGTGTTATCGAAAACTTGCTTGAAAAAGCTGATAAAGTCCTTATCGGTGGTGGTATGACTTACACATTCTACAAAGCACAAGGTATCGAAATCGGTAACTCACTTGTAGAAGAAGACAAATTGGATGTTGCGAAAGCTCTTCTTGAAAAAGCAAACGGTAAATTGATCTTGCCAGTTGACTCAAAAGAAGCAAACGCATTTGCTGGCTACACTGAAGTGCGTGACACTGAAGGTGAAGCAGTTTCTGAAGGCTTCCTTGGTCTTGACATCGGTCCAAAATCTATCTCTAAATTTGACGAAGCTTTGACTGGTGCTAAAACAGTTGTATGGAACGGACCTATGGGTGTATTTGAAAACCCAGACTTCCCAAGCTGGAACAATCGGTGTGATGGACGCTATCGTGAAACAACCAGGTGTTAAATCAATCATCGGTGGTGGTGACTCAGCTGCCGCAGCAATCAACCTTGGTCGCGCAGACAAGTTCTCATGGATTTCTACAGGTGGTGGAGCATCAATGGAACTTCTTGAAGGTAAAGTTCTTCCAGGACTTGCAGCCTTGACAGAAAAATAAGATTAACTGGCTCTTTGTCAACTGTAGTGGGTTGAAGAAAAGCTAAGCTCGAGAAAGGACAAATTTCGTCCTTTCTTTTTTGATATTCAGAGCGATAAAAATCCGTTTTTTGAAGTTTTCAAAGTTCCGAAAACCAAAGGCATTGCGTTTGATAAGTTTGATGAGATTATTGGTTGCTTCTAATTTGGCATTAGAATAGGGTAACTGAAGGGCATTGACGATTTTCTCTTTGTCCTTTAGAAAGGTTTTAAAGACAGTCTTAAAAAGAGGATGAACTTTCTTTAGATTTTCCTCAATGAGTCCGAAAAATTTCTCCGGTTCCTTATTCTGAAAGTGAAAAAGCAAGAGTTGATAGAGATGATAGTGGTGTTTCAAGTCTTCTGAATAGCTCAAAAGCTTGTCAATAATCTCTTTATTGGTTAAGTGCATGCGAAAAGTAGGGCGATAAAATCGCTTATCACTCAGTTTACGGCTATCCTGTTGAATGAGTTTCCAGTAGCGCTTGATAGCCTTATATTCATGAGATTTTCGCTCAAATTGCTTCATGATTTGGACACGAACACGACTCATAGCACGGCTAAGATGTTGTACAATGTGGAAGCGATCTAGAACGATTTTGGCATACGGAAAAAGATGTTTAGCCAAGTCATAGTAAGGACTAAACATATCCATAGTAATGATTTTCACCTGACAACGAACAGAGCGATTGTAGCGCAGAAAATGATTTCTTATGATAGTTTGTGTTCTACCCTCAAGAACAGTGATAATATTGAGCTTATCAAAATCTTGAGCAATGAAACTCATCTTTCCCTTAGTGAAGGCATATTCGTCCCAGGACATAATCTCAGGGAGGTAAGAAAAATCAGACTTAAAACAGAAGTCATTGAGCTTGCGAATAACAGTTGAAGTTGAAATAGACAGCTGACGGGCAATATCGGTCATAGAAGTCTTCTCAATTAGCTTCTGGGCAATCTTTTGGTTGATGATACGAGGGATTTGGTGATTCTTCTTGACGAGAGAAGTCTCAGCTACCATCATTTTCGAGCAATGATAGCACTTAAAACGGCGCTTTCTAAGAAGAATTCTAGTAGGCATACCAGTAGTTTCAAGGTAAGGAATTTTAGAAGGTTTTTGAAAATCATATTTCTTCATTTGACTTCCGCAATCAGGGCAAGACGGGGCGTCATAGTCCAGTTTAGCGAAGATTTCTTTGTGAGTATCCCTATTAACGATATCTACAATTTGGATATTTGGGTCTTTGATATCAAGAAGTTTTGTGATAAAATGTAATTGTTCCATAGGATTCTTTCTAATGATGGTTTGGTTGCTTTTCATTATAGATCTTATGGGACTTTTTTTCTACAACAAAATAGGCTCCATAATATCCATAGGGGATTTACCCACTACAAATATTATAGAGCCGATTAACTAAATGAATCAAGGAAGAGGGGAATGAAAGTTCCTCTTTTCTTTTACTGAAAATAAAAACGCTTCCTCTCAACTATTGCTCATAAAATCACCTAATTTATGATAAAATGGAAATAGAAAGTTGAGATTATGAGTTATTTTAAAAAATATAAATTCGATAAATCCCAGTTCAAACTTGGTATGCGAACCTTTAAAACAGGTATTGCTGTTTTTCTAGTTCTCTTGATTTTTGGCTTTTTTGGTTGGAAAGGTCTTCAAATTGGTGCTTTGACAGCCGTTTTTAGCTTGAGGGAGAGCTTTGATAAGAGTGTTCATTTTGGGACTTCGCGTATTCTAGGAAATAGTATTGGAGGTCTTTACGCCCTGGTTTTCTTCCTATTAAATGGCTTTTTCCATGAAGCTTTTTGGGTAACCTTGGTTGTTGTTCCTATCTGCACCATGTTAACCATTATGACAAATGTAGCTATGAATAACAAAGCAGGTGTTATTGGTGGTGTAGCAGCCATGTTAATCATTACCCTATCGATTCCTACTGGAGAAACGATTTTGTACGTGTTTGCGCGTGTATCAGAAACGTTTATGGGAGTTTTTGTTGCAATTCTCGTAAATTACGATATTGATCGTATTCGACTCCTTTTAGAGAAAAAAGAAAAATAATGTTACATTTTATAACATTATCAATTGACGTTTGTCTTTTTTTAGACTATAATAGACAGAAAGAAGGAAATTGTAAATGAAGGAAAAAGAATTTCGCCGAAACATGGCTGTTTTTCCTATTGGCAGTGTTATGAAGTTGACCGATCTATCGGCGCGTCAGATTCGGTATTATGAAGATCAAGAGTTGATTAAACCTGATCGAAACGAAGGGAACCGTCGCATGTATTCCTTGAATGACATGGATCGTCTGCTTGAAATCAAAGATTATATCTCAGAAGGTTATAATATCGCTGCCATTAAGAAAAAATATGCTGAACGTGAAGCGAAGTCCAAGAAAGTGGTGAGTCAGACTGAGGTGCGTCGTGCACTTCACAATGAACTTCTCCAACAGGGACGTTTTGCTTCAGTACGATCACCTTTTGGTCGCGGTTAGGCAACCGCAAGTAGTCATAGATTAAGGAGAAAACTCATGCCAATCACAGCTGCAGATATTCGTCGTGAAGTCAAGGAAAAAAATGTTACCTTTATCCGTCTCATGTTCTCAGATATTTTGGGAACGATGAAAAACGTCGAAATTCCTGCTACAGATGAACAATTAGATAAGGTCTTGTCAAATAAGGCTATGTTTGATGGATCTTCTATTGAAGGTTTTGTACGTATCAATGAGTCAGATATGTACTTGTACCCAGACTTGGATACATGGACAGTCTTCCCGTGGGGAGATGAAAATGGAAGTGTTGCAGGTTTGATCTGTGATGTCTATACAACAGAAGGTGAACCATTTGCAGGTGACCCTCGTGGCAATTTGAAACGTGCTCTTCGTCACATGGAAGAAGTAGGATTCAAATCCTTCAACCTTGGTCCGGAGCCAGAATTCTTCTTATTTAAACTAGATGAAAATGGTGACCCAACACTTGAAGTAAATGACAAGGGTGGCTACTTTGATTTGGCGCCTACTGACCTTGCGGACAATACACGTCGTGAGATTGTCAATGTCTTGACTAAAATGGGATTTGAAGTAGAAGCGAGTCACCACGAGGTTGCGGTTGGACAACACGAGATTGATTTTAAATACGATGAAGTTCTCCGTGCTTGTGATAAGATTCAAATCTTTAAGCTTGTTGTCAAAACTATTGCTCGCAAACATGGGCTTTATGCAACCTTTATGGCCAAACCAAAATTTGGTATTGCTGGGTCAGGTATGCACTGTAATATGTCCCTGTTTGATGCAGAAGGAAACAATGCCTTCTTTGATCCAAATGATCCAAAAGGAATGCAGTTGTCAGAAACGGCCTATCATTTCCTTGGCGGTTTGATCAAGCATGCTTACAACTATACTGCCATCATGAATCCAACCGTTAACTCATACAAACGTTTGGTTCCAGGTTATGAAGCGCCTGTTTACATTGCTTGGGCTGGTCGTAACCGTTCGCCACTTGTGCGCGTACCTGCTTCACGTGGCATGGGAACTCGTCTTGAGTTACGTTCAGTGGATCCGATGGCAAACCCATACATCGCTATGGCGGTTCTTTTGGAAGTTGGTTTGCATGGTATTGAAAACAAAATCGAAGCACCAGCTCCTATCGAAGAAATATCTACATTATGACAGCAGAAGAGCGTAAGGAAGCTGGCATTACAGACCTTCCATCAACCCTTCACAACGCTTTGAAGGCTTTGACTGAGGATGAAGTGGTCAGAGCGGCTCTTGGAGAACATATCTATACTAGTTTCCTTGAAGCCAAACGAATCGAATGGGCAAGTTATGCAACCTTCGTTTCACAATGGGAAATTGATAACTATTTAGATTTATATTAATGGTACAGAAAGGTTGTCCGTTTGGGCAACCTTTTTATGTTGTTCTAAAGACTGGAGTACTTACATTTAGTCTTTTGTAGATTACTAATATTCTTCGAAAATCTCTTCAAACCACGTCAGCGTTATCTGCAACCTCAAAGCTATACTTTGAGCAGCTTGCGGCTAGCTTCCTAGTTTGCTCTTTGATTTTCATTGAGCATAAGTTTATTATAGTAGATTGGAAGATAATGAATTGAGTCTAGGATTGTCCAAAATAATTCCTAACAATGTTTTAGAAGTCGTGTTATACTATTGCGACTTAAATATGATATAGTGTTTTCATATTGCTTATACTCTTCTATTTTCATTGAGTATCAGCTATAAAGATCGATTACAATATGTCTTTTATGCGCTTCAGTTAGATGAGTGTAATAGATGAGAAGTTTTTTTATTTTTTCTTGAATTGAGGTTTTATCGTCTATAGTATGCTGTAATCTACATGAATATAAGGTGTGTTTGTCATAAATTGATTTGATGCATTTGATGTTTTTATATTAAATTTTCTGATATTTCTTTAATAAGGATAATTGCTATTTTTGTAAAAATCAAGCTACTAAAATTTTATAGTTTAGTCCTAATTAGTAAATATACAAATTCATACATAGAGGGTAGTTCCACCGCTTGCATATATATATATATATGCAAGCGGTGGAACTTATTTTATCCATACAGGAATCAATAGTTTAAAGATTTTTTGTCATGTATTAATCGCTCTTTTTTCAACGAAAATCTTACTATTCTAGGAACTGCTTCGTTATAAAAATACTCTATAGTTGTTAATTATTTATTACAGATATCATTTTACTATATCAACTTATTGTGATAAACTATATATAGTTATGTCATTTTAAAAATAGAAAGGAAAAATTTATGTTTGGACATAAGAATAATAGGAATGGTGAAAAAGTTTTTCGCTATTCGATTAGAAAGTACCATTTTGGTGCTGCTAGTGTAGCTATAGCTGCCCTCTTGTTTTTTGCAAATGGAGTAGCTAGAGCAGATAGTCTATCTGTATCCCCTGATACAGCAGCGACTGAGAAGACCCTAAATGATGAGGGTAGGAGTAGGGCTAAGGAAGAACCCTTGCCAAATAGTCAAGAGCTTGCTGAAAGGAATTTGGAAGAAAAAACTACAAAAGTTGTTGATAAATCAGCCCTTCTTCAAGTGATGGATGAGCTTAAAGATATTGTAGTTAAGGTAAAAGAAAGTAAACTTGCTCCATTGTCTAATCAGCTTCTTCAGCTTACTGATGAAAGCAAACGTTTGCTTTCTGATAAGGATGCTAAATCAGAGGATATTGATCAACATATTCTAAAAATTAGAAAGCTGATAGAAACATTAAAAGAGCAAGAAAGTAGTGCTAGTCAACCTGAGCGGAAAGAAGAGAGTAAGGTGCCTTCTGCTGAAGCGGTAGACGAGACTGCTAATCAGGCTGAAAGTAGCAATGCTAAGGATTCTTTACTAGAAGATAAGAGCACGAATGAGGCTGCTACTGAAGTTCGTAAAGAAGAAACTTCTAGAGATAGCTCAAAACCTACTGTGACAGCTTCCGATAGAAGCTTAAACAAGGTAGATAAGGAAGCTAATAGTCTAGAACTGCCAAACAAAGATAATAAACTGTTGCCGATAGATACGAAAAGTAATCTTGTAGATGAGGCGACAGAGGATGTTCTTGATAAGAAGAAAAAAGGTTATTCTGGGTTTAGAATAGCTCATTATGCAGCTCGATCAATTGATCGTTCTGTAGCTGGAAATCTCGACTCAGGTACTATCAGTGGTGATGGAGTTAAACAGTTTGAAAATCTTCATTATGACATTGATGGTGATCGTACTATTTGGAGAGTGGCTGTCCGTCCGGCTCATAAGAATCATGCTTGGGCTGGTATTGCAGTTACATCAGATGATACTATTGAAAATATTCGTGTAGTAGAAAGAGGTGGAGCTGGTGGTAGTGTACTAGAAGAGAGAGAGAAATTTCCAGAGGACGCCCTGCTAGTACGCCTTTCTCTAATTATAAGATGTTTATTGGTCACTACAGACTTATTGGTGGAGCTGTGCCAGATAGAATAGTCTATGAAGTAACTACTAGAGGAACACATCACAATCTTTTTGCTCGCTTTGCGACCGCTATTGTACAGAATACTCTTGAAAATTCTGGCTTAAGTGGTAAGGCGGCGATTACAAGTCGAAATTCAGACTTCCCTGCTGTAGGTATCCATGTCAATGCAGTAGGCGCTCCTACTGTTAACCACAACTATACTCGAACCAACGATACTGTACGTATGCAGACTGTACCGTCAACAGATAATCAATTATCAGGGACTGGGAAACCAGGAGCGACTATTTCTGTTAAGAAAAATGGAAATACTTTTAAGAAGACAAAAGTTGATGGAAGTGGTCATTGGGTTGTTTCACTAGATGCTGGTTTAAATAGTAATCTATCAGATACTGGAGAACAACTTGTACCGAAAGATAAGATAACAGTAACTCAAAGTGTTGATGGCAAAGAGAGTGAAGCAACGAATGTGGATGTTTCCTTGGGACGTTCATGGATTGATCACTCACCGGGACATCCTGTAGGAGAGATTACATCTAATCAACGTAATATTAAGTTATTTGTACCACATGATGCTGGTATGGCGTATTTGAAATATAGAGATACGAATAATCAAGAGCATCAAGTTGCAATTAGACGTACTACGATTAACCAACAATGGCAATCTCTTCAAAGTAATCTAGCTACTGTTACCTCAGTTGATAATACAAGTAATAAGTTTTACTCTATCATTAATCTTAAATTGAATAGTGATATGAAAGTGGGCTCTCAAACGTCTGTTATTTCAAATATGAAAGAAGGCGGTTACGGAAGTCTTGAGGGATGGAAACCTGTTAATGTAGTAGAGGCTCCATTAACATCTGGTGCTCATATCGAGAGTGACTTAACAGGGAAAGCAAGCATACCTGCAGACGTCAGAGTAAAAGCACCAGTAGGTTCTACTGTTAAACTTTACGATAATAATGATGTACTAATAGGAGAAGCTCAAGCTGGAAATGATGGCTATGCAACGGTACATCCTAGAAATAGTTTACCTGAAGGGCAAATTAGAGCGACTTCAACTCCAGTTGGAGGAAAAGAATCAGCAAAAAGTGACCCTGTGAATGTTACGAGAACTCAAATAGGTCATGGAGGAGCGAAACAAGTTTCTTCCGAAGGTAAAGCAAGAGCTACTATCGGAGTGGATAAAGAATGGGTTACAGCATATCGTGGAGATCATGTTGAAGTTAATGTTTCTACTTATGCAAAATATCTAGAAAAATTTTTGCCAAATCCAAATACTAGAGGCCATGTCAAAGGATTAGAAGAATCAGGCGGTTTCTTAGTAACAGCTCAATCCACCCCTGAAACGGCTCGTACGGGAAAAACTAGTGGAACGATTGCAATGGATCAGCCCCTAGGACCAACGGTTCTTAATTATTATGTTGTAAGCAAGACAACAACAGCTAATTATGGACGCCATAATGCTGGTTCAAGTACAAATGTTAGCACAACCATTAACGTCCTTGAAGTAGCGAAAAAATATGATATTTCTATTGACAAAAAAATTACAGTAGACAATCCAAATGCTGTAAGTACTCCAGAAAAAGAGAAAATCATTGCAGCGATTAAAGAGAAAAACAATAGAACGTATACAGATGCAGCGTACAGAGCATTGTTAGACCAGGCTACTTATTCAGTGGATGAAAAAGGGAATGTTACCATCACTTATCCTGATAAATCAGTAGACAAAGTAGCTTCGGCATACACTATTCAAAAACGCCCAGTAATAGAAACATCCTTAATCGATAAGGCGGATACTCAAACACCTATAACTGTATCAGCAGACCCAAGATCTAAGGTAAAACTTTACGATCACTCAGGCCATGAATTGGGAGAAGGTACGGCAAATGAAAGTGGTCGAGTTACTATTAATCCTACAAGACCGATTCCGAATGGAAATGTAACAGCAAAAGCAACTGATAATCGTGATAATACAACAGATGCAAGTGTTGCAAAACAAGCTACAGTACCTGCACCGCAAGCTTTGACTATTCAGCAACCTAGTCATGGATCAACAAGTGTAACTATTACTCCACAAGGCAGAACAGATATTATCTCTGCGGTTATTCAAGGGCAAAAAGTTAAAATTGAAAAGGAAGGCTCTGGACGTTATAAGACGTTAGAAAATGCAGCGAATGTACGAATTTCACCAAATTCAAATGGAAGTGTAACCTTTGAATTACCTTCAGGTACAAGATTTGAAACCCTAGATAGAATCCAAGCTACTGCAGAAAATAAAGATATTACGGTAGCTTCAGGAATCAGATCATCTCAAGAGGCTAATCAATATGTATTGGCAAATAAAGGAGAGAAAGTACCTGTAAAAGATATTAATCGTTTAACTCCAGAAGATAAAGAGAGAGTTAAAACAGCCTATGAAAAAGCAAATCCAGGTATCAACAAGTCAGAAGTAACTGTAGGAAGTAACGGAGATATTACTTACAATCACCAAGGTAGAGGATCTGTACAAAAAGGTGTTGCAAAAACATCTGATAATGTTGTTTTAGATAATGTAGTTCCAGGTAAACCAACGATTCCAACAAACTTGACGGATAAAGCTGGAACTAGAACTCAAATTGAAGTAGATACAGAACCCGGTGCTTCGGTTGTTGTATATGATCATGGCGGTCAAGAACTAGGACGAGGTGTAGCGAACGCAAGTGGTAAAGCGCTTATCGATCCGACTAAGGAAATTCCGAAAGGTAATGTTACAGCTAAAGCAACAGATGAAGCAGGAAATATCTCACAACCAAGTGATGCTAAAGTTGCTACTTTCCAAGATTTCACACCAAAAGTTCCTTCTAAGACACCTGTTACAAAAGTAACGTCTTTAACACCGGATGAGGTTAATCAGGTTAAGAAAAAAGTTTCAGATGCTAACCCTGGTAAAGAAGTGCAAGTATCAAGTAATGGTACTGCTACTGTAACTGATCCTAAATCAAGGATATCTCATCAAATATCTGGAGATAAGCTAGTTGAATCAAACGATAAGATTAAACCAACTGTAGAAATTCCTTATGATAATCCAGCTAGACAAGAGATCTATGTTTACTCTGGGGAAAATAACGATATTACACTGAAAGCTTGGGATAATTCTGGTAAGATTTCTAAATTGCATTTAGCGTTTGCTGCTGATAATAGACAGGGTCTAGGTACAGAAGATTCATACTTGAACGGGAAAACCCGATCAGCACTTTACTTGAGCGCTACTAAAATTCACACTGATACACCGGCAAGCCAAAATTCTCCAGCTATTCTTAAGGTAACTGGTGAGATTCCTAAGGGTGAGTTTAATGAACAAAGCGGGCAAATTTCTCGATACTTATTTGCAGAAGATCCAAGTGGAAATACTAACTATGAGCATGTAGGTCATGCTAATGATGTAGGAGCTCCTGGACGCATTCGATTTGTATGGAAACCTCAAACATTTAAATATGATGCACAGGCGCCAGGAACACCATTATTATTAGATAGTGCAGATGCGACTCAAATTGAGAATGCTGTAAAACAAGCTAATCCAACCTTTAGCGATAAAATTAAGTCTGTAACAGTTGATGGTAATAATGTGGTTGTGACCTATAAAGACGATAGTACAGATAGATTAGATGCTTCTAAAGTCTTCAAGGTACGTGATTCTAAGCCAACGCCACCAACGGCAACTGCACCAAAAGATGGAACTGTAACAGTGACACCAACAGGGGATGCAGATAAAGTTACGGTTAACTATATAGACGAGAATAATGCTCAAAAAACAGTAACCGTAGTCAAGGCTAAAAATGGAACATGGTCATCATCAGATAAGCCAGCAGGTGTAACTGTTGATCCAAGAACAGGAACGTTGTTAATTCCAGCTGAAGGTGTTAAAGATAGAAGTCAGGTAACAGCAACAGCTACGAAAGGTGATAGTAGACCATCAGATCCAAAAATAGTTACAGCGCAGCCTAAAGATTTCACCCCAGTGAAACCAGACGAGAAAGTTCCAGTTAAAGACAAAGCGCACTTAACTCCAGAAGAGAAAAAACAAGTGGAAGACAAAGTCAAAGCGAAGAACCCAGGTAAGGAAGTCACTGTAGGCGAAGACGGCACCGCAACGTTGAAAGATCCAACAACCGGCATCAGTCACCAAATTCCAGGAAGTGACTTGGTCAACCAAGGATTCACCCCAGTGAAACCAGACGAGAAAGTTCCAGTTAAAGACAAAGCGCACTTAACTCCAGAAGAGAAAAAACAAGTGGAAGATAAAGTCAAAGCGAAGAACCCAGGTAAGGAAGTCACTGTAGGCGAAGACGGCACCGCAACGTTGAAAGATCCAACAACCGGCATCAGTCACCAAATTCCAGGAAGTGACTTGGTCAACCAAGATTTCACCCCAGTGAAACCAGACGAGAAAGTTCCAGTTAAAGACAAAGCGCACTTAACTCCAGAAGAGAAAAAAACAAGTGGAAGACAAAGTCAAAGCGAAGAACCCAGGTAAGGAAGTCACTGTAGGCGAAGACGGCACCGCAACGTTGAAAGATCCAACAACCGGCATCAGTCACCAAATTCCAGGAAGTGACTTGGTCAACCAAGGATTCACCCCAGTGAAACCAGACGAGAAAGTTCCAGTTAAAGACAAAGCGCACTTAACTCCAGAAGAGAAAAAACAAGTGGAAGATAAAGTCAAAGCGAAGAACCCAGGTAAGGAAGTCACTGTAGGCGAAGACGGCACCGCAACGTTGAAAGATCCAACAACCGGCATCAGTCACCAAATTCCAGGAAGTGACTTGGTCAACCAAGATTTCACCCCAGTGAAACCAGACGAGAAAGTTCCAGTTAAAGACAAAGCGCACTTAACTCCAGAAGAGAAAAAACAAGTGGAAGATAAAGTCAAAGCGAAGAACCCAGGTAAGGAAGTCACTGTAGGCGAAGACGGCACCGCAACGTTGAAAGATCCAACAACCGGCATCAGTCACCAAATTCCAGGAAGTGACTTGGTCAACCAAGGATTCACCCCAGTGAAACCAGACGAGAAAGTTCCAGTTAAAGACAAAGCGCACTTAACTCCAGAAGAGAAAAAACAAGTGGAAGACAAAGTCAAAGCGAAGAACCCAGGTAAGGAAGTCACTGTAGGCGAAGACGGCACCGCAACGTTGAAAGATCCAACAACCGGCATCAGTCACCAAATTCCAGGAAGTGACTTGGTCAACCAAGATTTCACCCCAGTGAAACCAGACGAGAAAGTTCCAGTTAAAGACAAAGCGCACTTAACTCCAGAAGAGAAAAAACAAGTGGAAGACAAAGTCAAAGCGAAGAACCCAGGTAAGGAAGTCACTGTAGGCGAAGACGGCACCGCAACGTTGAAAGATCCAACAACCGGCATCAGTCACCAAATTCCAGGAAGTGACTTGGTCAACCAAGGATTCACCCCAGTGAAACCAGACGAGAAAGTTCCAGTTAAAGACAAAGCGCACTTAACTCCAGAAGAGAAAAAAACAAGTGGAAGACAAAGTCAAAGCGAAGAACCCAGGTAAGGGAAGTCACTGTAGGCGAAGACGGCACCGCAACGTTGAAAGATCCAACAACCGGCATCAGTCACCAAATTCCAGGAAGTGACTTGGTCAACCAAGATTTCACCCCAGTGAAACCAGACGAGAAAGTTCCAGTTAAAGACAAAGCGCACTTAACTCCAGAAGAGAAAAAACAAGTGGAAGATAAAGTCAAAGCGAAGAACCCAGGTAAGGAAGTCACTGTAGGCGAAGACGGCACCGCAACGTTGAAAGATCCAACAACCGGCATCAGTCACCAAATTCCAGGAAGTGACTTGGTCAACCAAGGATTCACCCCAGTGAAACCAGACGAGAAAGTTCCAGTTAAAGACAAAGCGCACTTAACTCCAGAAGAGAAAAACAAGTGGAAGACAAAGTCAAAGCGAAGAACCCAGGTAAGGAAGTCACTGTAGGCGAAGACGGCACCGCAACGTTGAAAGATCCAACAACCGGCATCAGTCACCAAATTCCAGGAAGTGACTTGGTCAACCAAGATTTCACCCCAGTGAAACCAGACGAGAAAGTTCCAGTTAAAGACAAAGCGCACTTAACTCCAGAAGAGAAAAAACAAGTGGAAGACAAAGTCAAAGCGAAGAACCCAGGTAAGGAAGTCACTGTAGGCGAAGACGGCACCGCAACGTTGAAAGATCCAACAACCGGCATCAGTCACCAAATTCCAGGAAGTGACTTGGTCAACCAAGATTTCACCCCAGTGAAACCAGACGAGAAAGTTCCAGTTAAAGACAAAGACCACTTAACTCCAGATGAGCAAAAACAAGTGGAAGACAAAGTCAAAGCGAAGAACCCAGGTAAGGAAGTCACTGTAGGCGAAGACGGCACTGCAACGTTGAAAGATCCAACAACCGGCATCAGTCACCAAATTCCAGGAAGTGACTTGGTCAACCAAGGATTCACCCCAGTGAAACCAGACGAGAAAGTTCCAGTTAAAGACAAAGCGCACTTAACTCCAGAAGAGAAAAAACAAGTGGAAGACAAAGTCAAAGCGAAGAACCCAGGTAAGGAAGTCACTGTAGGCGAAGACGGCACTGCAACGTTGAAAGATCCAACAACCGGCATCAGTCACCAAATTCCAGGAAGTGACTTGGTCAACCAAGGATTCACCCCAGTGAAACCAGACGAGAAAGTTCCAGTTAAAGACAAAGCGCACTTAACTCCAGAAGAGAAAAAACAAGTGGAAGACAAAGTCAAAGCGAAGAACCCAGGTAAGGAAGTCACTGTAGGCGAAGACGGCACTGCAACGTTGAAAGATCCAACAACCGGCATCAGTCACCAAATTCCAGGAAGTGACTTGGTCAACCAAGGATTCACCCCAGTGAAACCAGACGAGAAAGTTCCAGTTAAAGACAAAGCGCACTTAACTCCAGAAGAGAAAAAACAAGTGGAAGACAAAGTCAAAGCGAAGAACCCAGGTAAGGAAGTCACTGTAGGCGAAGACGGCACCGCAACGTTGAAAGATCCAACAACCGGCATCAGTCACCAAATTCCAGGAAGTGACTTGGTCAACCAAGATTTCACCCCAGTGAAACCAGACGAGAAAGTTCCAGTTAAAGACAAAGCGCACTTAACTCCAGAAGAGAAAAAACAAGTGGAAGACAAAGTCGAAGCGAAGAACCCAGGTAAGGAAGTCACTGTAGGCGAAGACGGCACTGCAACGTTGAAAGATCCAACAACCGGCATCAGTCACCAAATTCCAGGAAGTGACTTGGTCAACCAAGGATTCACCCCAGTGAAACCAGACGAGAAAGTTCCAGTTAAAGACAAAGACCACTTAACTCCAGATGAGCAAAAACAAGTGGAAGACAAAGTCAAAGCGAAGAACCCAGATAAGACCGTCACTGTAGGAGAAGACGGAACCGCAACCGTGACAGACCCAACAACCGGCATCAGTCACCAAATTCCAGGAAGTGACTTGGTCAACCAAGATTTCACCCCAGTGAAACCAGACGAGAAAGTTCCAGTTAAAGACAAAGCGCACTTAACTCCAGAAGAGAAAAAACAAGTGGAAGACAAAGTCAAAGCGAAGAACCCAGGTAAGGAAGTCACTGTAGGCGAAGACGGCACCGCAACGTTGAAAGATCCAACAACCGGCATCAGTCACCAAATTCCAGGAAGTGACTTGGTCAACCAAGGATTCACCCCAGTGAAACCAGACGAGAAAGTTCCAGTTAAAGACAAAGCGCACTTAACTCCAGAAGAGAAAAAACAAGTGGAAGACAAAGTCAAAGCGAAGAACCCAGGTAAGGAAGTCACTGTAGGCGAAGACGGCACCGCAACGTTGAAAGATCCAACAACCGGCATCAGTCACCAAATTCCAGGAAGTGACTTGGTCAACCAAGATTTCACCCCAGTGAAACCAGACGAGAAAGTTCCAGTTAAAGACAAAGCGCACTTAACTCCAGAAGAGAAAAAAACAAGTGGAAGACAAAGTCAAAGCGAAGAACCCAGGTAAGGAAGTCACTGTAGGCGAAGACGGCACCGCAACGTTGAAAGATCCAACAACCGGCATCAGTCACCAAATTCCAGGAAGTGACTTGGTCAACCAAGATTTCACCCCAGTGAAACCAGACGAGAAAGTTCCAGTTAAAGACAAAGCGCACTTAACTCCAGAAGAGAAAAAACAAGTGGAAGACAAAGTCAAAGCGAAGAACCCAGGTAAGGAAGTCACTGTAGGCGAAGACGGCACCGCAACGTTGAAAGATCCAACAACCGGCATCAGTCACCAAATTCCAGGAAGTGACTTGGTCAACCAAGGATTCACCCCAGTGAAACCAGACGAGAAAGTTCCAGTTAAAGACAAAGCGCACTTAACTCCAGAAGAGAAAAAACAAGTGGAAGATAAAGTCAAAGCGAAGAACCCAGGTAAGGAAGTCACTGTAGGCGAAGACGGCACCGCAACGTTGAAAGATCCAACAACCGGCATCAGTCACCAAATTCCAGGAAGTGACTTGGTCAACCAAGGATTCACCCCAGTGAAACCAGACGAGAAAGTTCCAGTTAAAGACAAAGCGCACTTAACTCCAGAAGAGAAAAAACAAGTGGAAGATAAAGTCAAAGCGAAGAACCCAGGTAAGGAAGTCACTGTAGGCGAAGACGGCACCGCAACGTTGAAAGATCCAACAACCGGCATCAGTCACCAAATTCCAGGAAGTGACTTGGTCAACCAAGGATTCACCCCAGTGAAACCAGACGAGAAAGTTCCAGTTAAAGACAAAGCGCACTTAACTCCAGAAGAGAAAAAACAAGTGGAAGATAAAGTCAAAGCGAAGAACCCAGGTAAGGAAGTCACTGTAGGCGAAGACGGCACCGCAACGTTGAAAGATCCAACAACCGGCATCAGTCACCAGATTCCAGGAAGTGACTTAGTCAACCAAGACTTCACTCCAGTGAAACCAGACGACAAAGTTCCAGTTAAAGACAAAGCGCACTTAACTCCAGAAGAGAAAAAACAAGTGGAAGATAAAGTCAAAGCGAAGAACCCAGGTAAGGAAGTCACTGTAGGCGAAGACGGCACCGCAACGTTGAAAGATCCAACAACCGGCATCAGTCACCAAATTCCAGGAAGTGACTTGGTCAACCAAGGATTCACCCCAGTGAAACCAGACGAGAAAGTTCCAGTTAAAGACAAAGCGCACTTAACTCCAGAAGAGAAAAAACAAGTGGAAGATAAAGTCAAAGCGAAGAACCCAGGTAAGGAAGTCACTGTAGGCGAAGACGGCACCGCAACGTTGAAAGATCCAACAACCGGCATCAGTCACCAAATTCCAGGAAGTGACTTGGTCAACCAAGGATTCACCCCAGTGAAACCAGACGAGAAAGTTCCAGTTAAAGACAAAGCGCACTTAACTCCAGAAGAGAAAAAAACAAGTGGAAGACAAAGTCAAAGCGAAGAACCCAGGTAAGGAAGTCACTGTAGGCGAAGACGGCACCGCAACGTTGAAAGATCCAACAACCGGCATCAGTCACCAAATTCCAGGAAGTGACTTGGTCAACCAAGATTTCACCCCAGTGAAACCAGACGAGAAAGTTCCAGTTAAAGACAAAGCGCACTTAACTCCAGAAGAGAAAAAAACAAGTGGAAGACAAAGTCAAAGCGAAGAACCCAGGTAAGGAAGTCACTGTAGGCGAAGACGGCACCGCAACGTTGAAAGATCCAACAACCGGCATCAGTCACCAAATTCCAGGAAGTGACTTGGTCAACCAAGATTTCACCCCAGTGAAACCAGACGAGAAAGTTCCAGTTAAAGACAAAGCGCACTTAACTCCAGAAGAGAAAAAACAAGTGGAAGACAAAGTCAAAGCGAAGAACCCAGGTAAGGAAGTCACTGTAGGCGAAGACGGCACCGCAACGTTGAAAGATCCAACAACCGGCATCAGTCACCAAATTCCAGGAAGTGACTTGGTCAACCAAGATTTTCACCCCAGTGAAACTAGACGAGAAAGTTCCAGTTAAAGACAAAGCGCACTTAACTCCAGAAGAGAAAAAACAAGTGGAAGATAAAGTCAAAGCGAAGAACCCAGGTAAGGAAGTCACTGTAGGCGAAGACGGCACCGCAACGTTGAAAGATCCAACAACCGGCATCAGTCACCAAATTCCAGGAAGTGACTTGGTCAACCAAGATTTCACCCCAGTGAAACCAGACGAGAAAGTTCCAGTTAAAGACAAAGCGCACTTAACTCCAGAAGAGAAAAAACAAGTGGAAGACAAAGTCAAAGCGAAGAACCCAGGTAAGGAAGTCACTGTAGGCGAAGACGGCACCGCAACGTTGAAAGATCCAACAACCGGCATCAGTCACCAAATTCCAGGAAGTGACTTGGTCAACCAAGACTCTGGTGTAAACGGTATTCCAGAAGTATCTCCAAGTCAACCAGACTACACCGATCCAGTAGGAACAAGTAGTACAGATGGCGAAGGCAACCTAATTACCCCACCGACTGTAGAAGTGCCAGCGTATACCGATCCAGTAGGTACAAGTAGTACAGATGGCGAAGGCAACCTAATTACCCCACCAACTGTCGAAGTTCCAGCCTATACCGATCCAGTGGGCACAAGTAGTACGGATGGTGAAGGTAACTTGATTACGCCACCAAGTGTCGAAGTTCCAGCCTACACCGATCCAGTAGGAACAAGTAGTACAGATGGCGAAGGCAACGTAATCACACCACCGACTGTAGAAGTGCCAGCGTATACCGATCCAGTAGGCACAAGTAGTACGGATGGCGAAGGCAATGTCATTACTCCACCGACTGTAGAAGTTCCAGCCTACACAGGCAGTGTTAACGGCATTCCAGAAGTTACCCCAGCTCAACCAGACTATGAAGGTAGTGTAAATAGTATTCCAGAAGAAATACCAGCTCATCCAGATTACGACGGTAGTGCTAATGAAATGTCAGAGGGAACGCCAACATCTGAAACTACAATAAATAAAGATCGACAACTTCCAAATACAGGAACAGAGAAATCAAATACATCACTTGTTGTAGCTCTCTTAGCAGCTATGACTGGTGGACTTCTCATTTCACGAAAACGGAAGGAAGAAGAGTGACGATTTATAGATTGTACAGTCAATAACAAGTGATTTGTATAAAATCAGTAAAATGAGTTGATATACAAGTAACTGTGTTTACATCAGAAAGCAACGTGTCTAGCGTTGCTTTTTGATTGCTTCTTTGTCAACTGTAGTAGGTTGAAGGAAAGCTAATACTCTTCGAAAATCAAAGAACAAACTAGGAAGCGAGTCACAGGCTGCTCAAAACACCGTTTTGAGGTTGTGGATAGAACTGACGAAGTCAGCTCAAAACACTGTTTTGAGGCTGTAGATAAGACTGACGAAGTCAGTAACATATATACGGCAAGGCTAAGCTGAAGTAGTTTGAATAGTATAAGATAGTGTGGATTATCTAATGCATGGAGTTGGATTTGAAGGTAAAATAGTCGATCGATGTTTAGATAGAATGTAGATTATTTCTTGCGTTTTATATCGAGGTGTGATATATTTTATATAGCGAAGTGCGATATATCGAACTGAATAGGAGATGGTTATAAATGGAATTAACGGATAAGATTCGTCGAGTTTATCTTCCCATGACGGAAACGGGTTTTTATATCTTGTTCTGTTTGCAAAAGGAGCGTCATGGTTATAGTATTACGCAAAAGGTCAAGGAGATGACAGATTCGCAAGTCTTGATTAGTCCTGGAACTATGTATGGAACCTTGTCAAAAATGGAAAAGGATGGTTTGATTTCCTTTGTTCGCGAAGAAGAAAAACGGAAAATCTATCAGATTACAGACTTGGGACGCAAAGTCTTAGAGATTGAATTGAAACGTATTGAACGGCTCTATAGAAACAGTCTGGAGGAAGGATGATGGAAAAGAAGATTGTTTATAGAATTGCTACCATTGCAGATTATGATAGAGAGGCTTTATATCTTAGAAAAATGCATGCTGAGGGTTGGAGACTTAAGGAAGTAAGCTACTCTAACTTAGTAGTTGCGGTTAAGTATACTTTTGAAAAGTGCCAACCGGAGCAGGTGTCTTATCAGTTGGACTTTTATCCCATGAAAAAATCAGAGAGAGCATCCTATTTACAACTATTTAAAGACTGTGGCTGGGAGCATATTACAAACTTTAATGGTTTTTCCTACTTTAGAAAAGCACATTCTGAAATTGAATCGGATGCGGAGTTTGAAATCTATAATGATGCGACCGGGAAGTTAGCTATGGTCAAACGCATTTTAACAATGCGGATGCTTCCTATTTTACTTCTCTTTTCAGCTCTACTACCGGTTTTTTCAAAGTTCCTCGGTAGAGGTAGTTATTTCAGTTGGGAAGTGTTTTTGATTTTCATAATAGATTGGGTTTTATTGATAGTTTTTGTGATTCAGATTTCTTATATTTTTTGGAAATTGTTTCAAAAGTGGAAAGAATTATCTAATAAATAACGTCAGGCATGTTTTCTAATTTTGGGGTAAGACAATGAATAGCAGAGTACAATTTCGGATCTTCACGATTCTTGATTTGGATAAGAAAGAAAAATATTTACATGAGATGCACTTGGAAGGTTGGAGGTATAGAACGAGTCGTTTTGGTTTGTTCTATTTTGACCAATGTCAACCAGACGATGTTATCTACTGTATCTATGATTCTAGATTTCTTAAAAAGTATAAGCATGAACTGCAAGATTTTAGAAATAGAGGTTGGGAATTGATAGAAACAGGTTTTTGTTCAATTTTTCGTAAACCAGCTTCTGATCTACTTTCAGAGGATCAAGTCTATATGAGTAAGGGGCTCAGATGGGAAGTTATGCGATATAGACTTCGTTCATGTACAGCTACTTTCTTAGGTGGTCTTGTTGTTTGTATGAGTTCGTTTAGAGAAGATCTTTCTATGTCTTTCTTCATTATTTTTGTTTTGTATGCTTTTCTGATTTCCTATCTAATCTATGGTTATTTCAGACTAAAAAGAAAATACCTAGTAGATAAACAGTAAGTTTCTAGGTCTTCAGACTGATTTTTAGCACTCTTTACAAAAGAGTGCTAATTTTTTGAGTTTTTATCTTGACATTCTCTTCTAAGGGTGTATAATAGAATCATAAGTTAGCACTTGAGGGTATCGAGTGCTAATCGATCAGACAGAGAGGAGTGATGAGATGGTTACAGAGCGTCAACAGGATATTTTAAATCTGATTATTGACATCTTTACCAAAACGCACGAACCTGTCGGATCCAAAGCCTTGCAAGAGTCTATTAACTCTAGCAGCGCAACCATTCGTAATGACATGGCGGCTCTAGAAAAGCAAGGTTTGCTTGAAAAGGCTCATACTTCAAGTGGTCGGATGCCAAGTGTTGCTGGTTTTCAGTACTATGTGAAACACTCACTGGATTTTGACCGACTGGCTGAAAATGAGGTTTATGAGATTGTTAAAGCCTTTGATCAGGAATTCTTCAAACTGGAGGATATTCTGCAAGAGGCCGCTAACCTACTGACAGACCTGAGTGGCTGTACGGTAGTAGCACTAGATGTTGAACCGAGCAGGCAACGTTTGACAGCCTTTGATATCGTTGTTTTGGGGCAACATACAGCCTTGGCAGTATTCACCCTAGACGAGTCTCGGACGGTTACCAGTCAGTTTCTGATTCCAAGGAACTTCTTGCAGGAGGATTTGCTGAAACTGAAGAATATCATTCAGGAACGTTTCCTCGGTCACACTGTTCTAGATATCCACTACAAGATTCGGACAGAGATTCCGCAGATTATCCAGCGTTACTTTACAACAACGGACAATGTCATGGATCTCTTTGAACACATCTTTAAAGAAATGTTTAACGAAAACATTGTGGTGGCGGGCAAGGTCAATCTTTTGAATTTTGCCAATCTAGCAGCCTATCAGTTCTTTGATCAACCGCAAAAGGTGGCCTTGGAGATTCGTGAGGGGCTGCATGAGGATCAGATGCAAAATGTCCGTGTTGCGGACAGTCAAGAGTCCTGTCTAGCAGACCTAGCGGTGATTAGTAGCAAGTTCCTCATTCCTTATCGAGGAGTTGGAATTCTAGCTATTATCGGTCCAGTCAATCTGGACTACCAACAGCTAATCAACCAAGTCAATGTGGTCAACCGTGTTTTGACCATGAAGTTGACAGATTTTTACCGCTACCTCAGCAGTAATCATTACGAAGTACATTAAGATTGAAATCATTAAAGGAGGCGAAAATGGCCCAAGATATAAAAAATGAAGAAGTAGAAGAAGTCCAAGAAGAGGAAGTTGTGGAAACGGTAGAAGAAACAACTCCTGAGAAGTCTGAATTGGACTTGGCAAATGAACGTGCAGATGAGTTTGAAAACAAATACCTTCGCGCTCATGCAGAAATGCAAAATATCCAACGCCGTGCCAATGAAGAGCGTCAAAACTTGCAACGTTATCGTAGCCAAGACTTGGCAAAAGCGATTCTCCCTTCTTTGGACAACCTTGAGCGTGCACTCGCAGTTGAAGGTTTGACAGATGATGTGAAGAAGGGCTTGGAAATGGTGCAAGAAAGCTTGATTCACGCTTTGAAAGAAGAAGGAATCGAAGAAATCGCAGCTGACGGCGAATTTGACCATAACTATCATATGGCCATTCAAACTCTCCCAGCAGACGATGAACACCCAGCAGATACCATCGCCCAAGTTTTCCAAAAAGGCTACAAACTCCATGACCGTATCCTACGCCCAGCAATGGTAGTGGTGTACAACTAGGCTAACTTGTCCGAAACGACAATAAACTATGAAAGAAAGATAAGAGGCAAGCCAGAGGCTTGCAAGGAAGATATTTCCCGCCGTGGTGAAAGTTTCAGTAGCTTTTGCTACTGAAACAGGGGATTTTTGAGACAATAGGCTCAAAAATAAGTGATGAAATCCCGAAGGGAGTTGCTCACGTCCCCACCACTTAAGGGAAATATAAAAAAAGAAAATTAACTAACAAGGAGAAAAACACATGTCTAAAATTATCGGTATTGACTTAGGTACAACAAACTCAGCAGTTGCAGTTCTTGAAGGAACTGAAAGCAAAATCATCGCAAACCCAGAAGGTAACCGCACAACTCCATCTGTAGTATCATTTAAAAACGGCGAAATCATCGTTGGTGATGCTGCAAAACGTCAAGCAGTTACAAACCCAGATACAGTAATCTCTATCAAATCTAAGATGGGAACTTCTGAAAAAGTTTCTGCTAACGGAAAAGAATACACTCCACAAGAAATTTCAGCTATGATTCTTCAATACTTGAAAGGTTATGCTGAGGACTACCTTGGTGAAAAAGTAACGAAAGCAGTTATCACAGTTCCAGCTTACTTCAACGATGCTCAACGTCAAGCAACAAAAGACGCTGGTAAAATCGCTGGTCTTGAAGTAGAACGTATCGTCAACGAACCAACTGCAGCAGCTCTTGCTTACGGTTTGGATAAGACTGACAAAGAAGAAAAAATCTTGGTATTTGACCTTGGTGGTGGTACATTTGACGTCTCTATCCTTGAATTGGGTGATGGTGTCTTCGATGTATTGTCAACTGCAGGGGACAACAAACTTGGTGGTGATGACTTTGACCAAAAAATCATCGACCACTTGGTAGCAGAATTCAAGAAAGAAAACGGTATTGACTTGTCTACTGACAAGATGGCAATGCAACGTTTGAAAGATGCAGCTGAAAGCGAAGAAAGATCTTTCTGGTGTAACTTCAACTCAAATCAGCTTGCCATTTATCACTGCTGGTGAAGCTGGACCTCTTCACTTAGAAATGACGTTGACTCGTGCGAAATTTGACGATTTGACTCGTGATCTTGTAGAACGTACAAAAGTTCCAGTTCGTCAAGCTCTTTCAGATGCAGGTTTGAGCTTGTCAGAAATCGATGAAGTTATCCTTGTTGGTGGTTCAACTCGTATCCCAGCCGTTGTAGAAGCAGTTAAAGCTGAAACTGGTAAAGAACCAAACAAATCAGTAAACCCTGACGAAGTAGTTGCTATGGGTGCTGCCATCCAAGGTGGTGTGATCACTGGTGATGTCAAAGACGTTGTCCTTCTTGACGTAACACCATTGTCACTTGGTATCGAAACAATGGGTGGTGTCTTCACAAAACTCATTGACCGTAACACAACAATCCCAACATCTAAATCACAAGTCTTTTCAACTGCGGCAGACAACCAACCAGCCGTTGATATCCACGTTCTTCAAGGTGAACGCCCAATGGCAGCAGATAACAAGACTCTTGGACGCTTCCAATTGACAGATATTCCAGCTGCACCTCGTGGAATTCCTCAAATCGAAGTAACATTTGACATCGACAAGAACGGTATCGTTTCTGTTAAGGCTAAAGACCTTGGAACTCAAAAAGAACAAACAATTGTGATCCAATCGAACTCAGGTTTGACAGACGAAGAAATCGACCGCATGATGAAAGATGCAGAAGCTAACGCTGAAGCAGATAAGAAACGTAAAGAAGAAGTTGACCTTCGTAACGAAGTAGACCAAGCGATCTTTGCGACTGAAAAGACAATCAAGGAAACTGAAGGCAAAGGCTTCGATGCAGAACGTGATGCTGCACAAGCTGCCCTTGATGACCTTAAGAAAGCTCAAGAAGACAACAACTTGGACGACATGAAAGCAAAACTTGAAGCATTGAATGAAAAAGCTCAAGGACTTGCGGTTAAACTCTACGAACAAGCCGCAGCAGCCCAACAAGCTCAAGCAGGAGCAGAAGGCGCACAAGCAACAGGAAACGCAGGCGATGACGTCGTAGACGGAGAGTTTACTGAAAAGTAAGATGACATTAGATTTTACAAATAAAAGCCATGTTGACCTATATAATCAACTTTGCAGAGAAGCAAAACAAAATCTAGAAAGTACCAAGAATCAAATAAGGGAATATTTCACAAGTGATCGTGTAGATGAATTAGAATTATACAAGGAAAAAATTCACGTAGCTAGGTTACGATCGGAACAAATGGATTCATCATTAAATAATATTTTATCTTCCGTTTTCACACCAACGGTTGCAACAACTTTAACACTTGCTATTACAATTCCATTTGAACTATCAGAAAAAGATCCTAATGTTATTAATTTGACTCTGTATATATCGGGTGCTATTGTAATTTTGCATATGCTCCGATTAGTGTGGATTCGTCGTTTAAATTCAAAATCTGAAAAGGAATGGACAAACATGAATAGGATTCTATACTTTTTAGAAAATTATAAACCGTAATAAAATAAGGAAATCCAGAGGTTGCAACCCAGCCTCTGTTTTTCGATAAAAAGGGACTAAACCTGATTTATTTGGATTTTGTCTCATCAATATGAAAGAAAGGAACAAATGTGTTCAGGGAATTGAACACGGTTTCCATACTTTCTTACTAAATTTGAAAGAAAGGACAAAGAGCGTTCGAGAAATTGAACTCGAGCTCTGAGATTTTTTACTAAATATAAAAGAAAGGAATTGAACTCGATCTAAATCGAGGTTTGATTTACAACATCAATAGAAAGGAATAAGGGTGTTCGTAACTGAACACGGGCTACGGACTGTGCCAAAAAGATAGTTTTTTCTAGGACGCAAGCGTCCGTCGTCAAAACTCCTATTTTGGCTGTGTCCGTTTGACGCCCTTTGTATCTTGAATTATGAACAATACTGAATTTTATGATCGTCTGGGGGTGTCAAAAAACGCTTCGGCAGACGAAATCAAAAAAGCTTATCGTAAGCTTTCAAAAAAATATCACCCAGATATCAATAAGGAGCCTGGTGCTGAGGAAAAGTACAAGGAAGTTCAAGAAGCCTATGAGACTTTGAGTGACGACCAAAAACGTGCTGCTTATGACCAATATGGTGCTGCGGGTGCCAATGGTGGCTTTGGTGGTGCTGGTGGTTTTGGCGGTTTCAACGGAGCAGGTGGCTTCGGTGGTTTTGAGGACATCTTCTCAAGTTTCTTCGGCGGAGGCGGTGCTTCACGCAATCCAAATGCTCCTCGTCAGGGGGATGACCTCCAATACCGTGTGAATTTGACTTTTGAAGAAGCTATTTTTGGAGCTGAAAAAGAAGTTAAATACAACCGTGAAGCAAGCTGTCGTACATGTAATGGCTCTGGTGCTAAGCCAGGAACAAGTCCAGTCACTTGTGGACGCTGTCATGGCGCTGGTGTCATTAACGTTGATACGCAAACTCCTCTTGGTATGATGCGTCGCCAAGTAACCTGTGATGTCTGTCACGGTCGCGGAAAAGAAATCAAAGATCCATGTACAAATTGTCACGGAACTGGTCATGAGAAACAAGCTCATAGTGTACATGTGAAAATCCCTGCTGGTGTGGAAACAGGTCAACAAATTCGCCTAGCTGGTCAAGGTGAAGCAGGATTTAATGGTGGCCCTTACGGTGACTTGTATGTAGTGGTTTCTGTGGAAGCCAGCGACAAGTTTGAACGTGAAGGAACGACTATCTTCTACAATTTAAACCTCAACTTTGTTCAAGCAGCTCTTGGTGATACCGTTGATATCCCAACTGTTCATGGTGATGTTGAATTGGTTATTCCAGAGGGAACTCAGACTGGTAAGAAATTCCGTCTACGTGGTAAGGGAGCTCCGAGCCTTCGTGGTGGTGCAGTTGGGGACCAATACGTTACTGTCAATGTCGTGACTCCGACAGGCTTGAACGACCGCCAAAAAGCAGCCTTGAAAGAATTCGCAGCTGCGGGTGATTTAAAAGTCAATCCAAAGAAAAAGGGCTTCTTTGACCATATCAAGGATGCCTTTGAAGGAGAATAAACAAAAAGAGCCGATGGGCTCTTTTTACTTATCTTCAAGTTCCTGTGTTTCTTTGATCACTGCTAGTCTAGTCTGGATATCCTTTTCCAAGACTTTAAACTTGTAAGTCAGGTCTTCTTGGTATTCCTTGATGAGTTCTTTTTGTTGGTCGATGATTTGCAGGCTGTTTTGGATAATATCCACATCATCCTTGATAGCTTGAACGCGGTCAGTAGTATTCAAGACTTCATCTGTGATGGTTTGGCGATTTTTTGTGACCAGATAACTTCCGGCTGCAGCTCCTGCAAATAGCAGTAGATTGGATAATTTCATGGCAACTCCTTAGGCGTTTTTTATAGTTTCAGCGACTTGAGCAAGTTTGTCAAAGTCTGGTTCGTGGGCGATAAAATCAATCTTGAGGTCATCGTCTGCACTGTAGCGAGGCACAAGGTGAACATGGGTATGAAATACGGTTTGACCAGCGACTTCTTCACAGTTGGCAATGATATTCATACCAGCAGCCTTAGTGGCTTTCATGACTTTTTGAGCCACTGTTGGTACTTGGGCAAAGAGTTGGCTGGCGCTAGTAGCGTCCATTTCCAAAAGATTGCGATAGTGTTCTTTTGGCACGACCAAGGTGTGTCCAGGTGTCACTTGAGAGATATCAAGAAAGGCAAGAACCTGCTCATCTTCATATACTTTTGAAGCAGGAATTTCCCCTGCGATGATTTTACAAAAAATGCAATCTGACATAAAATCTACCTCTACTGTATTGAATTTTGATATAATATAGCTACATTATACCAGATTTGGAGAAAATATGTTAGAAATTAAAAACCTGACAGGTGGCTATGTTCATGTCCCTGTCTTGAAAGATGTGTCTTTTACTGTTGAAAGTGGGCAGTTAGTTGGTTTGATTGGTCTCAATGGCGCTGGGAAATCAACGACAATCAATGAGATTATCGGTCTGTTGACACCTTATAGTGGCTCCATCAATATCAATGGCCTGACCCTGCAAGAAGATGCAACGAGCTACCGCAAGCAAATTGGCTACATTCCTGAGACGCCTAGTCTGTATGAGGAGTTAACCCTTAGAGAGCATATCGAAACGGTTGCCATGGCTTATGGGATTGAGCAAAAAGTGGCTTTTGAGCGAGTAGAACCTTTGTTAAAAATGTTCCGTCTGGACCAGAAATTAGACTGGTTTCCTGTTCATTTTTCAAAAGGGATGAAGCAGAAGGTCATGATTATCTGTGCTTTTGTGGTGGATCCAAGTCTTTTCATCGTGGATGAGCCTTTCCTTGGTCTTGATCCACTGGCTATTGCGGACTTGATTCAGCTTTTGGAAGTGGAAAAGCAAAAGGGTAAGTCCATTCTCATGAGTACTCACGTGCTGGATTCGGCGGAGAAGATGTGTGATGCCTTTGTCATTCTCCACAAGGGAGAGGTGCGCGCCAAGGGAAATCTCCTGCAACTGCGCGAAGCCTTTGATATGCCTGAGGCTAGTTTGAATGATATTTACTTGGCTCTGACCAAAGAGGAGGGGCTATGAAAGACTTGTTTTTAAAGAGAAAGCAAGCTTTTCGTAAGGAGTGTCTTGGTTATCTGCGCTATGTTCTTAATGACCACTTTGTCTTGTTCCTGCTTGTCCTGCTGGGCTTTCTAGCCTACCAGTACAGTCAACTCTTGCAAGATTTTCCTGAAAATCATTGGCCTATCCTTTTATTTGTAGGAATTACGTCTGTTTTACTTTTGCTTTGGGGAGGAATTGCCACCTATATGGAGGCTCCAGACAAGCTCTTTCTCTTGGTCGGAGAAGAGGAAATCAAACTCCATCTCAAGCGTCAAACTGGCATTTCCCTAGTCTTTTGGCTCTTTGTCCAGACTCTTTTCTTGCTTTTATTTGCGCCCTTATTTTTAGCCATGGGTTATGGCTTGCCAGTTTTTCTACTCTATGTGCTTTTATTGGGAGTAGGTAAATATTTCCTCTTTCGTCAAAAGGCCAGCAAATTTTTCACTGAAACTGGACTGGACTGGGATTATGTCATTTCCCAAGAAAGTAAGCGTAAGCAAGTCTTGCTTCGTTTCTTTGCCCTCTTTACCCAGGTAAAGGGAATTTCAAACAGCGTCAAGCGTCGTGCCTATCTGGACTTTATCCTAAAGGCTGTTCAGAAGGTGCCTGGGAAGATTTGGCAAAATCTCTATCTGCGTTCTTATCTGCGAAATGGAGATCTCTTTGCCCTCAGTCTCCGTCTGCTCTTGCTTTCCATACTGGCACAGGTCTTTATCGAGCAAGCTTGGATTGCGACAGCAGTGGTAGTTCTCTTTAACTACCTCTTGCTCTTCCAGTTGCTGGCCCTCTATCATGCCTTTGACTATCAGTATTTGACCCAACTCTTTCCACTGGACAAGGGGCAAAAGGAAAAAGGTTTGCAGGCTGTAGTCCGAGGATTGACCAGTTTTGTCTTAGTGGTGGAATTAGTTGTAGGCCTTGTGACCTTTCAAGAAAAACTTGCCCTTCTAGCCTTGCTGGGTGCTGGTTTGGTTTTACTAGTCTTGTACTTACCTTATCAGGTCAAACGTCAGATGCAGGACTAATATTGCTTATATGATATTAAAAAAGAAGTTGAGTTCAGTTTGTCTCAACTTCTTTTATTTTCTACAAGATAATGGTTGGTCCGTAGAGACTCAACTTGGTCTTGACTTGGTCAAAGTGGAAGCGGTCATAGGCCCGCCAAGCGGCGCGAGTAGGAGCATCTGGATTGAGAGCGCTGAGTCCCATGAGAAGACTGGAAGTCTGGTAAAATTTTTCCAGTTCAATCAAGACTCGATTATCCACTGTCTCAGCCTTGGCTAGAAAGCCAAGAATAGAGTTTAATTGCTCCTGAAAGCGGACGTCGTCAGCTGTTGCCTGTTTGCATGCTTGGTAGGCTTTGTTTAAGTCAGTAATCAAAGTCTGAGCAGTTTTAATTGGGTCTGTCATTTGCGTGACCTCCTATATAATTTATATTTTAAGGTAAGGGATTGTGTAAATCTCCTAGTGAGGCACCTATATTATTAGCAACATTGCCAACTATGTTGCCCCAATCAATGATACATTTACCATTATCAAGATTAGCTTTATTATATGAATATCCATTTCTACATAGTACATTATCGCTAATTATATGAAACGGAGAATACCATCCATATGGAATACTACCGCCATTTATATGAGAAAGTTCGATTGATGTTAATTGTTTTGTTTTATTTGACTTGGCCATAATTTTCTCCTTGTTATATTTACGTCAATTGCAATAGAGTATATGTATAGGGTGTTAATCATGGTGGATGTGAATAAATCATATGCACCTCTCCTTTTTTGATGATTTTTAAAGTTGTTGCAAACATAGTCTTTCTATAATCATAGTCTATCACTTTTATCTCCTTTTTCACCATAAAATCTTTAATTGTCCTTGAAATTTCCTGAATGGTACTGTTAAAATTTTATGATAAAATAGTTGTAAGCTCATCATGATGTTGTAGAAAAATAATCCTTTTAGGAGCTTTCAAAGACTGTTTAGGATTGGGTGTGCTTGTGCTAGAACTTTTCTGTTATTCTTTTCTTATACTCAATGAAAATCAAAGAGCAAACTAGGAAGCTAGCCGCAGGCTGTACTTGAGTACGGCAAGGTGAAGCTGACGTGGTTTGAATTTGATTTTCGAAGAGTATTAGGAGGAGAATCCAATGAAACATATGATTATTCAGACACAGAAAACAGTCTATAAAGTAAACGTCGACGATATCTACTATATCCAAACACATCCAACTAAAGCCCATACCGTACAGATTGTTACAGAAGAGGCTAGTTTTAATATGGTTCAAAATTTAAGTAATCTTGAGAACCAATATGGAGAAACCTTGATGAGATGTCATCGAAATTGTTTGGTCAATCTTGATAAAGTAAAATCGATTGATTTTCAAGAAAGAATCCTTTTTCTCGGGGAAGAAGGTCAATACGCTGTCAAGTATGCCAGACGTCGCTATAGAGAAATTCGTCAAAAATGGTTGAAAGAAGGAGAGTAGGAAGATGAGAATATTTGTTTTAGAAGATGATTTTTCCCAACAGACTAGGATTGAAACGACGATTGAGAAACTCTTGAAGGAACACCATATCATTCCCAGCTCTTTTGAGGTCTTTGGCAAGCCAGACCAACTGCTGACAGAGGTGCATGAGAAGGGAGCCCATCAGCTATTCTTTTTGGATATTGAGATTCGAAATGAGGAGATGAAGGGGCTGGAAGTGGCTAGAAAGATTCGGGATCGAGACCCCTATGCCCTGATCGTCTTTGTGACGACTCACTCAGAGTTTATGCCCCTCTCCTTTCGCTACCAAGTGTCTGCTTTGGACTACATTGATAAGGCCTTGTCGGCAGAGGAGTTTGAATCTCGTATCGAGACAGCACTTCTCTATGCCAATAGTCAAGATAGTAAAAGTCTGGCGGAAGATTGCTTTTACTTTAAATCAAATTTGCCCAATTCCAGTATCCTTTTAAAGAGGTTTACTATCTCGAAACATCGCCCAGAGCCCATCGTGTTATTCTCTATACCAAGACAGATAGGCTGGAATTTACAGCGAGTCTAGAGGAGGTTCTCAAGCAGGAGCCTCGTCTCTTGCAGTGCCACCGCTCTTTTCTCATCAATCCTGCAAATGTGGTGCATTTGGATAAGAAAGAAAAACTGCTTTTCTTTCCCAATGGTGGAAGTTGTTTGATCGCGCGTTATAAGGTCAGAGAAGTGTCTGAAGCTATTAATAACTTACACTGAGCTAGGAGAATTTATGAATATTGCTTGGATATTATTATATACACTTATTACTAATGGGCTAGAAATTGTCATTTTCTTTAAGGTAGATGGAATTGGTCTCACTTTTGAGAGGATTTTTAAGGCCTTTCTTTTTAGGATACTGTTGGCCGTTGTTTTTGTAATGATTAGCTATATAGTAGGAAATACTTACCTATCTTATTTCACGAACCCCTTGTACGGCATAGGCTTGTCTTTCTTATTGTTAAGAGGGTTTCCTAAAAAACTCCTTTTCTTTTATGGTCTCTTTCCAATGATATTGGTGAATCTCTTTTATAGAGGTCTTTCTTATTTTGTGCTTCCATTTTTGGGACAAGGGCAAGTACATGATGATTACTCTTTGATTTGGTTGTGTATAATAATTTTCAATTTCTTCATTTCTCTAGCCTTTTTGAAATGGTTGGACTATGATTTCACTAGCTTGAGAAGGGAGATTCTTGATACAGGTTTTCAAAAGTCCCTGACTAAAATTAACTGGATAATGGGGGCTTACTATTTGGTGATACAAACTCTGTCTTACTTTGAATATGAGCAAGGTATTCAATCAAAGACTGTTCGCTATCTCATCCTAGTGTTTTACCTCCTCTTTTTTATGGGGGTTATCAAGAAATTGGATACCTATTTGAAGGACAAACTCCATGAGAGATTGGACCAAGAACAGGCCTTGCGCTACAGAGATATGGAACGCTATAGTCGACATATAGAGGAACTTTACAAGGAAGTACGGAGCTTTCGCCATGACTACACCAACCTCTTGACCAGCTTACGTCTGGGCATTGAAGAGGAGGATATGGAGCAGATAAAAGAGGTCTACGACTCGGTCTTAAAGGATTCCAGTGAGAAATTACATGACAATAAATATGACCTTGGTCGATTGGTAAATATTCGTGATAAAGCCCTCAAAAGTCTTCTAGCAGGGAAATTTCTAAAAGCTAGGGATAAGAAGATTATCTTTAATGTCGAAGTTCCTGAGGAGATTCAGGTCGAGGGGATGAGCTTGCTTGACTTTCTAACCATTGTGTCCATCCTTTGTGACAATGCTATTGAAGCTAGTGTAGAGGCTAGTCAACCTCATGTTTCAATTGCCTTTTTAAAAAATGGAGCACAGGAGACCTTTATCATTGAAAACTCCATCAAAGAAGAGAGCATCGATATTTCTGAAATCTTCTCCTTTGGAGCCAGTTCTAAAGGGGAGGAGAGAGGAGTTGGTCTCTATACCGTCATGAAAATTGTGGAAAGCCATCCCAATACCAGTCTAAATACCACCTGTCAAAATCAAGTCTTTCGTCAGGTGTTTACTATAATACATACAGAATGATAAAAAATAAGACCGAGAGTTCTTGTTTCTCGGTCTGTATAGCTGAATAGTCAATCAAAGTAGTTTTGACTTACAGTAAATTGCTTGTATAAAATAATTTTCTTTATCATCAACTATCGGGAGAGGTTTCTAATTTTTGAAATCTAATTCTGCTATATCTACTTTTTATTTTTAGTTTTTAATAATCCTATTATAGATAGAGTTATTAAAGTTATGGACATTAAACTGCTAAAAATAAATACTTTTGATCTTAATCCAATAGAAAATAGTAATATTCCATAAAAAATATTGGATATATAATAAATCTTACTCTTCATGATTACTTGCCTCCGAATATAGATTTTTGCCGTGTTACAAATGTGACAAGTTTAGTATAGCACTATTTTTAAAAAAATTTCATCCAAATCTTGAATGGCTATCGAAACATCTTGGATTGAAGAAAGAACTTTCTTCTTACCAAAATAACGAATACAATTCTTGTCCTCAATAAAAAATCAGTATTTGAAGAAAACTAGGAAACTAGTCACAGACAGTATTGCTTGACGGCGAGATGGTTTGCAGTAGTTTGAAGAATATTTCTTGTATTTGAAACAAAATACCATAGTATGCGAGGTATATTAGATGAATAAGAAATCCTTTTTTATCATCTGTTCTACGTTAATCATAGCATCGAATCTTCTCATGATTTCCGTGGTGAACAAGGGAGAAGAAACAGGGAGCAATCTGTTTGTGATTGCTATAGCCTGTGTTTTGCTACCAGCATTTTTATATGCAGTTGAAAACCAACTGACTTCATTGATAAGAGTAGAATCAATACTTCTGATTCAGTTGACAGTTATATCTCTACTCCGCCTTATCAACAGAATAGGGAGTACGCCTGAAATCCTTAACATTATTATTACCCTTCTCGTTTTGGCAGGTGGGACAGCTGCTATCCTTGTTGCGATCATGAGAATATATGAGAACAGACGGAAGTGAGGGTGAATAGTTTTCGATTTTAGGTCTTTACGTTGTTAAATTCCCTTAGGGCAAGTATGTTTTTCATGCTTGCTTTTTAAATTTTTTAACAATTCAAGATGTTTTGATGACCATTTGTGATTTGGATGGAAAATTTTAAAAAATAGTAGTATACTAACCTTATTAAGGTTGTAATAGGACGAAAGTAAAAAGAGGTATTCCTCGTGAATGCAAAAACAATGTTACAATTGGCTATTGTGGTTGCTTAAAGGCTTGAGCTTGTATGTAGAGGAGCTGTACTTGGAGGTAATTATGGATTTCAAAAGTTTTCTTATTGCTTTTGTTGTTGGTATGTTTGTTTCTTTTATTACTTATTTAATTAGGGAAAAATTTTTAAAATCTCCAAAGAAGAATAAAGATAGATCTAATTAGGTAAAAAGATTTTTTTATCGCTAGTTTAATCTACAGTAGAGTTTCTTTAATATTGTTTCGCCTGTCAAAATGATATGTGATAGCAGGATAAAAAATCTACAAATTAAGTTGGTATCAATACGGTGTAAAGGGCAAGTATGTTTTTCATGCTTGCTTTTTAAATTTTTTACAATTCAAGATGTTTTGATGACCATTTATGATTTGAGTGATCCAAGGTCAAAATGAGTGCTATACTAGCAGTGTAAAGGTTGTAGCTCAACTAAGATAAAGCATACATTTAGGAGAAAATCTTATGAAGAAAAAAATACTGATCATTTTCGTTCTGTATCTGATTATGTCTATCCTTCTTTATCCGCTTAGGGAGAGTATTTGGTATCAGCTATTTTATACTATAGCCTATATGATTGCGGTTATGATCTATGTTACTTTAACTAAAAAGAAAGGAGCAAAGAAATGAAAGCTTTTCTTGCTAAAAAACGGAATATCTTCCTTGCGAGATTGTTCCTAGGGCAGTTGCCCTTGCTTGTCTCTACTTATCTATTTCTATCTCGTCAGTTTTTACATTTTTCCTTAGTTTTCCAATTTCTTTAGTGGTTATTAACTTGGCTTCTATTTTGGTCACTGTTTATCTGACTAGGGAAATGAGGATAAGAGAGTTTGAAGATGATGATTTGGTTAGTCCTAGAACCAATCAACTTATGTTCATCGGCTTGACAGGCTTTATGTCTATTATTTGTTTGTATAGAGGAATCACAGCAGGGGAATTCTATCAACAATTAATTGCCTATATCGGTGCTATTCTCTGTTTAATTATCATGCTTCTGCTCATTTGGGGTTTGAAGTATTATAAAAAGTAGGTGGCTAATGAAGTTTTTGCAATTTAAGATGTCTTGATGACTATTCAAGATTTGGATGAAAAATTTTAAAAAACAATGATATACTAAACTTGTCAAAGTTGCAACAAGACAAAAAAGAAATGTATTAATCTTATAGGTTTTATTCATAGTAAATACTTATAAGGTATATTGTATGGACCAAGTTAGAGTGTATATCAATTTTGTAAAATGGGGGTGGGGGCTTGATGAAATTTCAAAACTGTATTTCGCAATTTGGCCTATGTTTATTTGGTCTGTACGTAGTTGTAGAGCATCAGGATTTATTAAACTTTATTATTGGAGGTACGTTAATTATTACTTCCATTATATCGTGTCATGTTAATTATAAGAAATACAAAAGGAGAAAAAATGATTGATTTAGCTATTATGGATAAGAAAAAAATAGTTTCGACTATAGTATGTATAGTATTTCTTGTAGTGTCAGTGAATAATTTTTTTAGAGACTTAACCCCGATACTGTTCATTTTAAATATTATTGGCCTGACTAGTTTTTTAGTGTTAACATACATTAACATAAAAGAGATGATCTTAAATAGAAGTAAATGATGATTTGATCGAATTAAGAACCAATCAGCTCATGTTCATCGGCTTGACAGGATTGATGTCTATTATTTGTTTGTATAGAAGTATCTCAGCAGGGGAATTCTATCAACAATTAATTGCCTATATCGGTGCCATCCTCTGCTTGATTATTATGCTTTTTCTCATTTGGGGATTGAAGTATTATAAAAAGTAGCTTTCTTTCCTTTTTTATCAGGATATCTGAGTAGAATGCTCTATTAAAAAGTTCGTGAAATAAGTGAATGGAGGTATTTAAAATGAAATATAGATTATTTCTTGTTATTTTCTTGAGTAGTGTTTTGAATATTCTTTTAGGTGCATTTTTACAAATCTCTAATGTATCGATTGGGTGGATTGTTCTCTACAGTGGCTTATTTGAAGCAGGCGTTTTCCTTCTTGCTAATAAAGGGGTGGCGGTAAAAATCAAGGAAGTAGACATCCAAAACCGATTTAAATTTATTTTTGGAAAAACCTTATGGTTTCAAATTCTTTTGCTCATCTTTTTGATGGTCAAACTTTATCTTGGTTTGGATGCGAGGTTAATTTTATTCTATGGACATATTTTCATTGTCTTTAATGCCTTAATGTATCTATTATCTAGTAGTCAGGTTAGCCTTAAAAAGAACAAACTGCCTTCTTAATCTTGCAGTAGTAGACCCTGACAAGGGGATGTCATAGTGGGGAGGATTTCTATGAAAAAGTATCAGTTTGTCTTCAAAATAAGTGCAGTCTTCTCTTACTTATTTTTCGTATTTGGTCTTTCTCAGCTGACGCTTATTGTTCAAAATTATTGGCAATTTTCTTCCCAGATTGGCAATTTCGTCTGGATTCAAAATATCTTGAGTTTGCTATTTAGCGGAGTCATGATTTGGATTCTGGTTAAGACAGGCCATGGTTATCTCTTTCGCATTCCAAGAAAAAAATGGCTTTGGTATTCGATTTTGACAGTACTAGTGGTAGTGCTCTATATCTCTTTTAACGTTCAGGCAGCTAAACATGTTCAGTCAACTGCTGAAGGTTGGGCGGTATTGATCGGTTATAGTGGGACCAACTTGCTGAGCTAGGTATCTATATAACTTTGTTCTTTCTGACTCCACTTATGGAAGAGCTGATTTATAGAGGATTACTGCAACACGCCTTTTTTAAGCATTCGAGATTTGGCCTTGATTTGCTCCTTCCTTCCATTTTATTTGCTCTTCCTCATTTTTCAAGCCTGCCTAGTCTGTTAGATATCTTCGTCTTTGCAACATTTGGCATCATCTTTGCTAGTTTGACTCGCTATACCAAGAGCATTTATCCTTCCTATGCGGTGCATGTGATTAATAATATTTTCGCGACATTACCATTTTTGCTGACTTTTTTACACAGGGTATTTAGCTAAAAATAGTAGATTAAAAATAATTATCGATTTTAAGAAGTGAATAATGGAATTTAATATTATTCACTTCTTATTAGTTGATTGGGAAGATTGTACTCTTTGAGTAATTCAAGACATTTCGATGACAATTCAAGATTTGTATGAAAAACTTTAACAAATAGTGCTATACTAAAATTGCCAATTGCAACAGGATAACAATTAAAATTAAAAATAAAAAAGGAGGTATTCGTTATGAATACAAAAACGATGTCACAATTTGAAATGATGGATACTGAGATGCTTGCGAAGGTTGAAGGAGGGTTCGGAGGTTGGGGAGATGTGTTTTCTGGTTTATTGGGTGGGCTAGCACCTTCTCCAACTTTGGATCAATTAAATGGTAAGTGGCCTATTATACATTTTTCAAAACCATGTGGTCCTTATGGTATAGGGGGAACTCCAAACTCATGTAATGGTATTTAAAAAGGATTGAAGCTATGAAGGCAAAATATGGGAATCAAATTGTTGATGTTTGGGAAATTGGTCAAGCAACTCCTAAACCAAGTTGGGTAGAGGAAGCTTTTCAAAAAAATTATATGGTTTGGTTGGATAATCATGTGCGCATTCTAATGGCAGGTCTTAACACTTCTCTCGAAACGAATATCAAGTTTGGTCTAGTTGGAACAGTTGGAGGAGGATTCGCTGGTTATGGGATGTATGTTCTTGGTTATCCAGGTGATTATATAGATATCACCAATCATAGAGTTGTTTCTGCTAAAACATTTCACAAAAGTTATCAAATTTTAGAAAATGATTAGATGTCATTTAATTGTAATGGAGAAAGCAATGAAAAAAATATTTTTTAAAAAACAGACCATCTTCCTTGCGAGATTGTTCCTAGGTCAGTTGCCCTTACTTGTCTCTACTTATCTATTCCTATCTCGTCAGTTTTTAAATTTTTCCTTGATTTTCCAATTCCTTTTAGTGGTTATTAACTTGGCTTCTATTTTGGTTACTGTTTACCTCACTAGGGAAATGAGGATAAGAGAGTTTGAAGATGATGATTTGGTTAGCCCTAGAACCAATCAACTCATGTATATTGGCTTGACAGGTTTTATGTCTATTATCTGTTTGTATAGAGGTATCACAGCGGGAGAATCCTATCAACAACTAATCGCTTACATTGGCGCTATTCTCTGCTTGCTTATCATGCTTCTGCTCATTTGGGGCTTGAAGTATTATAAAAAGTAGGGAAGAGTTTTCTTATTAATCTGGGACTAGTCTAAAGACTGGCAGGAGGAGGTCATCATGTATAAACACTTATTTTTCCTAGATTCCAAAACCTTAGACTGGTTGACACCCTATATTCTAGTCTTGGCTTCTGACACCATTGCCTTTAACGTTTTTGTGCTAACCTTTGTATCTGCGGTGGTCTTTAATTTTCTAAATTCCATCCTAGCTTTAATGGCTATCTTCTTAGGGTGTGGTTATGTGATCGGATTTTGGTTACTCAAATGGTTTGTTTTTGAAAGATTAGAGCTCAAGGATGACTTGTAGGGAAGTTTGTTTGTTGAGGAGGATAATTTTATGGAGTTTTTTGATAAATTTCATGCCTTGTGCATTGGATTTTTAGTACTAATAATTGTCATTACAGTTCCTTATACGATTAACCATGGGGATTTTTTTCAAAATGAATCTGCATTGATTATTGTAAGTCTTCTTGTAACCTCGATGAGTGTTGCTTATGCTAGAAAATTTGAAATGATTTCTTTTGGGATGTTAAGCAAGAAAGACCTTTTGCTTTTCATTGCAATCTTTCTTCTAAGTGTGCTTGAGACGCTGGTTTATATTAAATTCTTTGCTGTTTCTTCTGGAGCGGGAGTTCAACACTTGGCGGAAGTCCGCAGAGGAATTTCCCTGTCTTTGGTTTTGACTTCCTCAGTTTTTGGCCCCATCCAGGAGGAACTCATTTTCAGAGGACTTCTTCAAGGTGCGGTTTTTGACAATTCTTGGTTAGGGCTTGTGCTAACTTCCTCTCTCTTTTCTTTTATGCATGGACCTTCTAATATCCCTTCGTTTATTTTTTATCTACTTGGGGGCTTGTTGCTGGGCTTTGCTTATAAAAAGAGCCAAAACATATGGGTTTCTACTTTAGTTCATATGTTTTACAATGCTTGGCCACTCTTATATTATTTATAAAAATCATGAAAGGTAAGCAGAAGACGGTGCTTGCCTCTTTCTTTCTATAAGGATACCCAAGCCAATCCAGAGGCTTTTCTTTGAGAATCGGGTGTGGAGCGGTTGACGAATAGGCCAAAAACTAGTAGAATAGTAAGGAAACTTTATACGGAGGAAAGAAATGGATTTGGGTGATAATGAGCTAACACTGACTCCCATACCTGGGAAAAGTGGCAAGGCTTATATGGGTAGCTATCCTGATGGGAAGCGTATCTTTGTAAAAATGAACACCTCTCCAATCCTACCTGGTCTAGCTAGAGAACAAATTGCTCCACAATTATTATGGAGTCGCCGTTTGGCAGATGGGCGTGATATGTGTGCTCAAGAATGGTTGACAGGCAAGATATTGACACCCTATGATATGAATCGTAAGCAAATCGTCAATATTTTAACCCGTCTGCATCGCTCACGTCCTTTGATGACACAGTTGAGTCGTTTGGGATATGCCATGGAAACACCTGTAGATTTACTACAGTCTTGGCAGGAAACGGCTCCAGATGCTTTGCGTAAAAATCATTTTATCAGTGAAGTGATGGCTGATTTACGTCAGACTATTCCAGGATTTAGAGAGGACTATGCGACCATTGTCCATGGAGATGTACGACATAGTAATTGGATTGAGACAGATAGTGGCTTGATTTATTTGGTAGATTGGGATTCGGTTCGCTTGACCGACCGCATGTTTGACGTGGCTCACATGCTCTGCCATTATATTCCAGAACATCAGTGGAAGGAATGGTTGACCTACTACGGTTACAAGTACAATCAAACGGTATTAAATAAATTGTATTGGTACGGTCAATTGTCTTACTTGAGCCAGATTTCCAAGTATTATATGAACCAAGATTTAGAAAATGTCAATCGGGAGATCCATGGCTTGCGTCACTTCCGAGACAAGTATGGAAAGAGAAGATGAGAGTTAGAAATCGTAAAGGGGCGACAGAATTACTAGAGGCAAATCCCCAGTATGTGGTCCTCAATCCCTTGGAAGCCAAAGGGAAATGGCGGGACTTGTTTGGCAATGATAATCCCATTCATGTGGAAGTTGGAAGTGGAAAGGGTGCCTTTGTTTCAGGTATGGCCAAGCAAAACCCTGACATCAACTATATCGGGATTGATATTCAAAAGTCTGTTTTGAGCTATGCTTTGGACAAGGTGCTTGAAGTTGGAGTTCCTAATATCAAGCTCTTGTGGGTAGATGGTTCTGACTTGACTGACTACTTTGAAGATGGTGAGATTGATCGCTTGTATCTGAACTTTTCAGATCCTTGGCCTAAAAAACGCCATGAAAAGCGTCGTTTGACCTACAAGACCTTCTTGGATACCTTCAAGCGTATCTTGCCTGAAAATGGAGAAATTCATTTCAAGACGGATAACCGTGGCTTGTTTGAGTACAGCCTAGTGAGCTTTTCTCAGTATGGCATGAAGCTCAATGGTGTTTGGCTTGATTTACATGCCAGTGATTTTGAAGGCAATGTCATGACAGAATACGAGCAAAAATTCTCCAACAAGGGGCAAGTTATCTACCGAGTTGAGGCAGAATTTTAAGAAAAAGCCTGAAATCAGGCTGTATAAGTGCTTTTGCTTTACATAAGTTGGCAAACGTGTTATACTAATAGTAAGAATATGAAAAGTGAGGCGGGGAAATATCTTCGCCTCTTGCTTATGAGGAGGTGGACGCAATCGCAACAATCGTAGAATTAGTCAGAGAAGTTGTAGAACCTGTCATACAAGCACCTTTTGAACTCGTGGATATCGAGTACGGAAAGATTGGCAGTGACATGATTCTCAGTATTTTTGTAGATAAACCTGAAGGAATTACCTTGAACGACACGGCGGACTTGACAGAAATTATCAGTCCTGTCCTAGACACCATCAAGCCAGATCCCCTTCCCAGAACAATATTTCCTAGAAATCACCAGTCCAGGCTTGGAACGTCCTTTGAAAACCAAGGATGCCGTCGCTGGAGCGGTTGGGAAATACATCCATGTCGGGCTCTACCAAGCCATCGATAAGCAAAAGGTCTTTGAAGGAACCTTGTTGGCCTTTGAAGAGGACGAGTTGACCATGGAATATATGGACAAGACGCGTAAGAAAACCGTCCAAATTCCATACAGTTTAGTATCAAAAGCACGTTTAGCAGTTAAATTATAGAAAAAGAAAGGATAGCTTTTGAGGATTCAAAAGTGAAGAAAACATGAGTAAAGAAATGCTAGAGGCCTTCCGCATTTTGGAAGAAGACAAGGGAATCAAAAAAGAAGATATCATCGACGCAGTAGTAGAGTCGCTTCGTTCCGCTTATCGCAGACGCTATGGTCAGTCAGACAGTGTAGCTATTGATTTCAACGAAAAAACAGGTGACTTTACAGTTTATACTGTTCGTGAAGTGGTTGATGAAGTATTTGATAGCCGTTTGGAAATCAGCTTAAAAGATGCTCTTGCCATTAACTCAGCTTACGAGCTTGGTGACAAAATCAAGTTTGAAGAAGCACCAGGTGAGTTTGGTCGTGTAGCAGCCCAATCTGCCAAACAAACCATCATGGAAAAAATGCGCAAGCAAACACGTGCTATCACCTATAATACTTACAAAGAGCATGAACAAGAAATCATGTCTGGTACTGTTGAACGCTTTGATAACCGCTTCATTTATGTCAATCTTGGCAGCATCGAAGCTCAATTGTCAAAACAAGACCAAATCCCTGGAGAAGTTTTTGCTTCCCACGACCGTATTGAAGTCTATGTTTACAAGGTTGAAGACAACCCTCGTGGTGTTAACGTCTTTGTTAGCCGTAGCCATCCAGAAATGATCAAACGCTTGATGGAACAAGAAATTCCAGAAGTCTACGACGGAACAGTTGAGATCATGAGCGTGGCTCGTGAAGCAGGTGACCGTACAAAGGTTGCAGTTCGTAGCCACAATCCAAACGTGGATGCTATCGGTACAATCGTTGGACGTGGTGGAGCGAATATCAAGAAGATTACTAGCAAATTCCACCCAGCTCGCTACGATGCTAAGAATGATCGCATGGTACCAATCGAAGAAAATATCGACGTTATCGAGTGGGTAGCAGATCCAGCTGAATTTATCTACAATGCCATCGCTCCTGCTGAAGTTGACCAAGTTATCTTTGACGAAAACGACAGCAAACGTGCCTTGGTGGTTGTTCCAGATAACAAGCTTTCTCTTGCCATCGGTCGTCGAGGACAAAACGTTCGCTTGGCAGCTCACTTGACTGGTTACCGTATCGATATCAAGTCTGCTAGTGAATTTGAAGCCATGGAAGAAGCTGCTTCAGTAGAGTTGGAAGCAGAAAACGATACTGTAGAAGAATAAAAGCTGCTAGAGGAGGGAAAGATGAAAACGAGAAAAATCCCTTTGCGCAAGTCTGTTGTGTCCAATGAAGTGATTGATAAGCGTGATTTGCTCCGCATTGTCAAGAACAAGGAAGGACAAGTCTTTATCGATCCGACAGGTAAGGCCAATGGCCGCGGCGCTTATATCAAGCTAGACAATGCAGAAGCCCTAGAGGCGAAAAAGAAGAAGGTCTTTAACCGTAGCTTTAGCATGGAAGTGGACGAAAGCTTTTATGACGAGTTGATCGCTTATGTGGATCACAAAGTGAAAAGAAGAGAGTTAGGACTTGAATAAGCAAAAGATAAGCAATCTCTTGGGACTCGCTCAGCGAGCAGGGCGGATCATATCGGGTGAAGAATTGGTGGTCAAGGCCATTCAAGACGGCAAGGCCAAGTTGGTCTTTCTAGCCCATGATGCTGGACCCAATCTGACCAAGAAGATTCAAGATAAAAGTCATTATTATCAAGTAGAAATTATAACCGTGTTTTCAACACTGGAATTAAGCATAGCAGTCGGGAAATCGAGAAAGGTTTTGGCTGTAACAGATGCTGGATTTACAAAGAAAATGAGGTCTCTTATGGAATAGAAGAGGAGGACATGATTTGTCTAAGAAAAGATTGTACGAAATCGCAAAAGAACTTGGAAAAGAAAGTAAAGAAGTTGTAGCGCGTGCAAAAGAGTTGGGCTTGGATGTGAAAAGCCACTCATCAAGTGTGGAAGAAGCTGTCGCTGCAAAAATCGCTGCCAGCTTTAAGCCTGCAGCTGCTCCGAAAGTAGAATCAAAACCGGAAGTACCAAAAGCAAGTGCAGAAAAGAAAGCCGAAAAATCTGAGCCAGCGAAACTAGCTGTAGCTAAGGAAGAGGCAAAAGCGGCTGAACCAGTTACTCCTAAAACAGAAAAAGCAGCAGCGAAACCGCAAAGCCGTAATTTTAAGGCTGAGCGTGAAGCCCGTGCCAAAGAGCAGGCAGAGCGACGCAAGCAAAACAAGGGCAATAACCGTGACCAACAACAAAACGGCAACCGTCAGAAAAATGACGGCCGTAATGGTGGAAAACAAGGTCAAGGCAACCGCGACAATCGTCGCTTTAATGACCAAGCTAAGAAACAGCAAGGTCAGCAAAATCGTGGAAACGAGCGTCGTCAACAAGAGGACAAACGTCCAAATCAAGCGGCTCCACGCATTGACTTTAAAGCCCGTGCAGCAGCCCTAAAAGCAGAGCAAAATGCAGAGTACGCTCGTTCAAGCGAGGAACGTTTCAAGCAGTATCAAGCGGCTAAAGAAGCCTTGGCTCAAGCTAACAAACGCAAGGAACCAGAGGAAATCTTTGAAGAAGCGGCTAAGTTAGCTGAACAAGCGCAACAAGCACAGCAAGTTCAAGCAGTGGTTGAAGTCGTCCCTGAGAAAAAAGAATCTGCAGTGGATACACGTCGTAAAAAACAAGCTCGACCAGACAAAAATCGTGACGATTATGATCACGAAGAAGATGGTCCTAGAAAACAACAAAAGAATCGAAGTAGTCAAAATCAAGTGAGAAATCAAAAGAATAGTAACTGGAATAATAACAAGAAGAACAAAAAAGGCAATAACAAGAACAACCGTAATCAGGCTCCAAAACCTGTTACAGAGCGTAAATTCCATGAATTGCCAACAGAATTTGAGTATACAGATGGTATGACCGTTGCGGAAATCGCAAAACGTATCAAACGTGAACCAGCTGAAATCGTTAAGAAACTTTTCATGATGGGTGTCATGGCCACACAAAACCAATCCTTGGATGGGGAAACAATCGAACTCCTCATGGTGGATTACGGTATTGAAGCTAAGCAAAAGGTTGAAGTGGATAATGCCGACATCGAACGTTTCTTTGTCGAAGATGGTTATCTTAATGAAGATGAGTTGGTTGAGCGTCCACCAGTTGTAACCATCATGGGACACGTTGACCACGGTAAAACAACCCTCTTGGATACCCTTCGTAACTCTCGCGTTGCGACAGGTGAAGCAGGTGGTATCACTCAGCATATTGGTGCCTACCAAATCGTTGAAAATGGCAAGAAGATTACCTTCCTTGATACACCAGGACACGCGGCCTTTACATCGATGCGTGCGCGTGGTGCGTCTGTTACCGATATTACCATCTTGGTTGTAGCGGCAGATGACGGGGTTATGCCACAGACTATCGAAGCCATCAACCACTCAAAAGCGGCCAACGTTCCAATTATCGTAGCCATCAACAAGATTGATAAACCAGGTGCTAACCCAGAACGCGTTATCGGTGAATTGGCAGAGCATGGTGTTATGTCAACTGCTTGGGGTGGAGATTCTGAATTTGTTGAAATCTCGGCTAAATTCAACCAAAATATCGAAGAATTGTTGGAAACAGTCCTTCTTGTGGCTGAAATCCAAGAACTCAAGGCAGACCCAACAGTTCGTGCGATTGGTACAGTTATCGAAGCGCGCTTGGATAAAGGAAAAGGTGCGGTTGCAACCCTTCTTGTTCAACAAGGTACCTTGAATGTCCAAGACCCAATCGTTGTCGGAAATACCTTCGGTCGTGTTCGTGCTATGACTAATGACCTTGGTCGTCGTGTTAAGGTTGCTGGACCATCAACACCAGTTTCTATCACAGGTTTGAACGAAGCGCCAATGGCAGGTGACCACTTTGCCGTTTACGAAGATGAAATCTGCGCGTGCAGCAGGTGAAGAGCGTGCCAAACGTGCCCTTATGAAACAACGTCAAGCTACCCAACGTGTCAGCCTTGAAAATCTCTTTGATACCCTTAAAGCTGGTGAACTAAAGTCAGTTAACGTCATCATCAAGGCCGATGTACAAGGTTCTGTTGAAGCCCTCTCTGCCTCACTTCAAAAGATCGACGTGGAAGGTGTCAAAGTTACCATCGTTCACTCTGCGGTCGGTGCTATCAACGAATCAGACGTGACCCTTGCGGAAGCTTCAAATGCCTTTATCGTTGGTTTTAACGTACGTCCTACACCACAAGCTCGTCAACAAGCCGATGCTGACGATGTAGAAATCCGTCTCCACAGCATTATCTACAAAGTTATCGAAGAGATGGAAGAAGCCATGAAAGGGATGCTTGATCCGGAATTCGAAGAAAAAATCATCGGTGAAGCTCTTATCCGTGAGACCTTCAAGGTATCTAAAGTGGGAACTATCGGTGGATTTATGGTTATCAACGGTAAGGTTACCCGTGACTCTAAAGTCCGTGTTATCCGTGACGGTGTTGTTATCTATGATGGTGAACTCGCAAGCTTGAAACACTACAAAGACGACGTTAAGGAAGTTACAAACGGCCGTGAAGGTGGATTGATGATCGATGGCTACAATGATATCAAGATGGATGATGTGATTGAGGCTTATGTCATGGAAGAAATTAAAAGATAAGATTTTTGCTCCTTTCTTAGGTGGTGAGGGACGCAAGCAAACTGATGGTTTCATTGCTTATTTTTGAGCCTAGAGTCTCAAAAATCCCCTGTGATGGGACTGATAAATCAGTTCCATAACTTTCACCACAGCGAAAGAAGCAGGTGAGTTCAAATTGAACTTCGTTTCAATTTGAAATAAAAATCAAGAAGTTTAAAATAGCTAGGTCTGCTGGCCTAGCTTTTGGTTCAAAGTAGAGAAAGGAATATCATGGCAAATCATTTCCGTACGGATCGTGTGGGCATGGAAATCAAGCGTGAAGTCAATGAGATTTTGCAAAAGAAAGTCCGTGATCCGCGTGTCCAAGGTGTAACCATTACAGATGTTCAGATGCTGGGTGACTTGTCTGTTGCCAAGGTTTACTACACCATTTTGAGTAACCTTGCTTCAGATAATCAAAAAGCCCAAATCGGGCTTGAAAAAGCAACTGGTACCATCAAACGTGAACTTGGTCGCAATTTGAGATTGTACAAAATCCCAGATTTGACCTTCGTCAAAGACGAATCCATCGAGTATGGAAACAAGATTGACGAAATGCTACGCAATCTGGATAAAAACTAAAGAAGAGGGGTAACCCTCTTTTTTGGTGTTTGAACTCTTCTAGCTATTAATAGCTGTATTTGCAAAAAACAGTTTAAAAAATTTGTAAATACCTCATAGTATGATATGATAAAGTTTAATACGAATGATAAATGGAGATAGAGATGGGCAAACAAGAGTTAGCGATGCAAATGCTGCAACAAGTGGTGAAATTACCCATGGTCAAAGTTGATCGAGAAAAATTTTTAGTTGACAAATTTTCTAAAGAGTTAGATCGAAAGGATATTGCTACATTATTAGAAAAAGGTCCGACCTCTTTGTTAACAAAGGAAAATTTGGATCAAGTTGCTAAGACCTGTATTAAGGACAATGTTCTACGAGCAAGCGGGACTTCGATTTTGGCGGGTTTACCTGGTGGTATTGCCATGGCAATCACTATTCCAACAGATGTAGTTCAGTTTTATGCTTTTTCATTAAAGTTGGCCCAAGAACTAGGCTATATTTATGGATTTGATGATCTTTGGGAATCACGTGATGAATTGAGCGAGGATGCTCAAAATACACTCTTGCTTTATCTCGGTGTCATGCTAGGGGTAAATGGAGCAGGAGCTTTGCTTCGCTCTGGAGGTGTAACAGTTGCCAAGCATGTGATGAAGACGATTCCGCAGAAAGCTTTGACAAAGACACTTTGGTATCCTATTCTGGAGAAAGTTTTGAAAATTTTTGGAGTTAGCTTGACAAAGGGAGGTTTGGCTAAGGGAATGGGAAAAGTGATTCCTATTTTAGGGGGTGTCCTTTCTGGTGGCTTAACCTTTGCAACCATGAAGCCGATGGGGGAAAGACTGCAAAAGGAATTATCCAAATTAGTTAACTATAATGAAGGGCAGTATCAACTAGATATTGATACTATCCGAAAAGAAGCTGAAATAATCGAGGGTGAGTGAGATGAATCCTATCAAAGCTTTTGCTAAAATTTACGGGAATTACTTTTTGACCATGCAAGGTGTAAAAGTAATGAAAACGATAAAGAAAGATGACCATGCCGTTGTCGGTTTTGGGAAACTCTTTATTGCAGACAAGTTAATGGATACGGCTCGGTGGCTCATCAAGCCAGAGGAGAGAGAATGAAATTTTTCTGGGGCCTTCTTGCTATTCTTTTTATCAAACCAATTATTGGGATTGTGAAATTCTTTTGGATGATCATCTCTTTTGCAGTCCAATTGCTGTTTTACAAGCTATTATTTAAGATATTGGATTGGCTCTTTAAACTTATTTAGATGGTCATCCAAGTCGTGGAGAACTAGCAAGTCTTGTACTGCTAGTTTTTTAATCTCTTTTCATATGGTATAATATAAGCAGTAAAATCATTTTAAAACATTCAGTGGAGGTCGTCATGGACAATATCATCGATGTGTCAATTCCTGTTGCAGAAGTGGTGGACAAGTATCCAGAAGTCTTGGAAATTCTAGTGGAGCTAGGTTTTAAACCTCTTGCCAATCCCTTAATGCGCAATACAGTCGGTCGCAAGGTATCGCTCAAACAAGGTTCTAAGCTGGAAGGAACTCCTATGGCCAAGATTGTCCGCACACTGGAAGCAAATGGCTACGAAGTGATTGGATTAGACTAATGGCAGATGAACGGATTCATGTCCTGCGGGATATTTTGTTAGAATTGCACAATGGCGCCTCTCCTGAGTCGGTTCAGGAGCGCTTTGATGCGACCTTTACAGGCGTTTCAGCCATTGAGATTTCCCTCATGGAGCACGAGCTGATGAACTCAGACTCAGGTGTCACCTTTGAAGATGTCATGGAACTCTGTGACGTTCATGCCAATCTTTTTAAAAATGCTGTTAAGGGTGTCGAAGTTGCAGATACCGAGCACCCAGGTCACCCAGTTCGTGTCTTTAAGGATGAAAATCTAGCCCTCCGTGCGGCCTTGATTCGCATTCGTAGATTGTTAGATACCTATGAGTCTATGGAAGATGAAGAAATGCTTGCGGAGATGCGTAAGGGTTTGGTGCGTCAGATGGGACTTGTGGGTCAATTTGACATCCACTACCAGCGTAAGGAAGAGCTCTTTTTCCCCATCATGGAGCGCTATGGTCACGATTCACCTCCAAAAGTTATGTGGGGAGTGGATGACCAGATTAGGGAACTCTTTCAAACAGCTTTAGCGACAGCCAAGTCACTACCTGAAGTACCGATTTCTACTGTAAAAGAAGCTTTTGAAGCCTTTGCGGCAGAGTTTGAAAGTATGATTTTCAAGGAAGAGTCCATCCTTCTCATGATTCTCCTCGAGTCCTTTACTCAGGATGACTGGCTTCAGATTGCAGAGGAGAGCGACGCCTATGGCTATGCTATCATCCGTCCGTCTGAGAAATGGGTTCCAGAACGCCAGAGTTTTGTTGAGGAAAAGATTGCAGAGGAGCCTATTCAGCTAGATACGGCAGAGGGACAAGTTCAGCAGGTTATCGATACGCCAGAAGGACAGTTTACCATTACCTTTACCCCTAAGGAAAAGAAAGCAGTGCTGGACCGTCATAGTCAACAGGCTTTTGGGAATGGCTATCTTTCAGTCGAGCAGGCTAATCTCATCCTCAATCACCTCCCTATGGAGATTACCTTTGTCAATAAAGACGACATTTTCCAGTATTACAATGACAATACGCCAGCTGATGAGATGATTTTCAAACGGACGCCGTCCCAAGTTGGGCGCAATGTTGAACTCTGTCATCCGCCTAAGTACTTGGACAAGGTCAAGACCATCATGAAGGGGCTTCGTGAGGGAAGCAAAGGCAAGTATGAAATGTGGTTCAAGTCTGAGTCGCGAGGTAAGTTTGTCCACATCACCTACGCTGCAGTGCACGATGAAGAGGGAGAATTCCAAGGTGTGCTAGAATACGTTCAGGATATCCAGCCCTACCGTGAGATTGACACGGACTATTTCCGTGGATTAGAATAAGGAGAAAAAATGAGTTACGAACAAGAATTTATGAAGGAATTTGAAGCCTGGGTCAATACCCAAATCATGATCAACGACATGGCGCATAAGGAAAGCCAAAAAGTCTACGAAGAAGACCAAGACGAGCGTGCCAAAGATGCCATAATTCGCTACGAAAGCCGCTTGGATGCTTATCAGTTCTTGCTTGGTAAGTTTGAAAACTTCAAGGCAGGTAAGGGATTCCATGATTTACCAGAGGGATTGTTTGGTGAGCGAAATTATTAAACTAGAAAGATTCTTGATTTTTTACTAAAATCTTGATAGAATATTTATATTAAATCCTTGTCAGAGCAGGGGTTTTTTATTGAAAGGATTTTATCATGTCAAAGAAACTCAATCGTAAAAAACAATTACGAAATAGCCTCCGTCGCGCAGGTGCCTTTTCAAGTACTGTGACTAAGGTTGTAGAAGAGACAAAGAAAGTCGTGAAACGTGCAGAGCAGTCAGCAAGCCAAGCTGGTAAGGCTGTTTCTAAAAAAGTTGAACAAGCAGTCGAAGCTACCAAAGAACAAGCTCAAAAAGTAGCCAATTCTGTCGAAGATTTTGCAGCAAACTTGGGTGGACTTCCACTTGACCGTGCCAAAACTTTCTATGATGAAGGTATCAAGTCTGCTTCAGATTTCAAAAACTGGACTGAAAAAGAACTCCTTGCCTTGAAAGGAATCGGCCCAGCTACCATCAAGAAATTGAAAGAAAATGGCATCAAGTTCAAGTAATATTTCTTGTGCCTTGCATTTCCGAAAAAATCTTGCTACAATAGAGCCATTAGAGGTGTTTTGAATCCCACATTTTACAGAAAGTGGCGGCGCTGAGAAGTCCACAAATGTGTCAAAACTAGTTGCTAATGGGTGAAAAATTGAAATAAAAGTGTCTTTTTGTTTTAAAGACGAGAGTTGCGGGCGCTGCCCGAAATTGGGTGGTACCGCGGATAGCACATTCGTCCCTGTCATATAGATGGCAGGGCTTTTCTTTTGTATCTTGGTCAAAGGAGGTTGTTATGAAGCAATCTTTTAACACAAGTAAACTATATTATGGCTTTCCGATCTTCATTTTGGGGTATCAGGACCAGAATTTTGGACACAATATAACGACTTGCAGCTCATCTTATAGTCTGGGAGATTGGCTAGTTATCGGTGTTGGTTCTGAGGAAAATGCGGCTGAGCAGATTAAGCATTATCAACAGTTCACCGTGAATATCCCTGATGAAAATCTCATGCTCGAGATGGAGCAGGCTGGTTTTATCAGTCATCGAGAGAAATTGAAACACCTGGGGCTAGACTACGAGATTTCTGAACAGACTCATGCTCCGATTTTGGAATCTTGTCCAGTTGTTTTGGATTGCCAAGTAGATCGGATTGTCGAAGAAGATGAAATCTGCCACATCTTTGCTAAGATTCTGGATCGACTGGCTAATCCTGAACTTTTGGATGATAAGGGACATTTTAAAAATGACCGTTTTTCGCCGACTTACTTTATGGGGGACGGTCACCAGCGCGTTTATCGCTATTTAGATAACCGTGTTGACCCTATGGGGAGCTTCATAAAGAAAGCGAGGAAGAAGGATGACAAGAGCTGAGTTGCCAGATAAAATCGAAACAGAACGTCTCGTTTTACGAGTCCGCACAGTGGCGGATGCTGAGGATATCTTTGATTATGCTAGTCGTCCAGAAGTTTCTTACCCAGCAGGTTTTCCACCTGTCAAGACCTTGGAAGATGAGATTTATTATCTGGAGCATATCCTTCCTGAACGTAATAAAAAGGAGAATCTCCCAGCTGGCTATGGGATTGTCGTCAAAGGAACCGATAAAGTCATTGGTTCTGTTGACTTCAATCACCGTCACGAAGATGATGTACTGGAGATTGGCTACACCTTGCACCCAGACTATTGGGGACGCGGTTATGTGCCAGAAGCAGCGCGTGCCTTGATTGACTTAGCCTTTAAAGATTTGGGTCTTCACAAGATTGAACTCTCTTGCTTTGGTTACAATATCCAAAGTCAACGAGTCGCAGAAAAACTTGGATTTACCCTCGAAGCTCGTATAAGAGATCGCAAAGATGCCGAAGGCAATCGCTGTGATGATTTGAGATATGGCTTGCTGAGGAGTGAGTGGGAGGTGATTTGATGCATCTTTTCATCATTGGTGCTCCAGCCTCAGGAAAAATGACCATTGGTCAAGAACTGTCTCGACTGACGGATTCTACCCTCTTTTATAACCATCAAGCCATCGATTTTGCACTAGAAATCTATCAGGATTATACCGAGGAGATGTGGGAATTTGTTCGTGGAATTACCTTCTCTTTCCTTGGAGCTAGCGCTAGAAATCAGCGATATGTGATTTTAACAGACGTGATTGATTTTTCAAATCAGTACCAGCTGATGTATTTGAAGCAAATTCAGGATTTATTGAATGACTATCATCAAGAGATTCTTTTTGTTGAATTGGAAACAAGCCTTGAAGAGCGCTTACGTCGAAATCGAACGGAGAATCGATTAAAGCACAAACCCTTAAAACGACATATTAAGGTATCTGAAAGAGAAATTTTAGAGACAGCTGAAACACTTCAATTAAATTCCCAACATCAACCGAACGAGTTGCACCACTACTTTAAAATAAGTAATACGAATTTGTCTGCAGAAGAGGTTGCTAAGCAGATTCAAGATAAAATGAACAAAATAGAGAAAGGACAAACACATGTCTAAAGAACTTTCACCTAAATACAATCCAGCCGAGGTTGAGGCTGGTCGTTACCAAAAAAATGGCTTGATGCTGATGTTTTCAAGCCTTCAGGCGATCAAAAGGCTAAGCCTTATTCTATCGTGATTCCACCACCAAACGTAACTGGTAAACTCCACCTTGGTCACGCTTGGGATACGACTCTGCAAGATATTATCATCCGTCAAAAACGCATGCAAGGCTTTGATACGCTTTGGCTTCCTGGTATGGACCACGCTGGTATTGCCACTCAGGCTAAGGTTGAGGAGCGCTTGCGTGGAGAGGGCATTACACGTTATGACCTAGGGTCGTGAAAAATTCCTCGACAAGGTCTGGGAATGGAAAGACGAATATGCCACTACTATCAAGGAACAATGGGGCAAGATGGGACTCTCTGTAGACTACTCTCGTGAGCGTTTCACTCTTGACGAAGGTTTGTCAAAAGCTGTTCGCAAGGTTTTTGTGGACCTTTACAAGAAAGGTTGGATCTACCGTGGTGAATTCATCATCAACTGGGACCCAGCAGCTCGCACAGCTCTTTCTGATATCGAGGTAATCCACAAGGACGTCGAAGGTGCCTTCTACCACATGAACTACATGTTAGAAGACGGCTCACGCGCCCTTGAAGTTGCTACTACTCGTCCTGAGACCATGTTTGGGGACGTTGCGGTTGCGGTCAATCCAGAAGACCCACGCTACAAGGACTTGATTGGTAAAAATGTTATCCTTCCAATCGCTAATAAACTCATCCCAATCGTTGGAGATGAGCACGCAGATCCTGAGTTTGGTACTGGTGTCGTGAAAATCACACCTGCCCACGATCCAAACGACTTCTTGGTTGGTCAACGTCACAACTTGCCACAAGTCAACGTCATGAACGACGACGGAACCATGAATGACTTGGCTTTTGAATTTGCAGGTATGGACCGTTTTGAAGCTCGTAAGGCAGTCGTTGCTAAGTTGGAAGAAATCGGTGCCCTCGTTAAAATCGAAAAACGTGTCCACAGTGTTGGTCACTCAGAACGTACAGGTGTTGTGGTTGAACCACGCTTGTCAACTCAATGGTTCGTCAAGATGGATCAATTGGCTAAGAATGCTATTGCCAACCAAGACACAGACGATAAGGTAGAATTCTACCCTCCTCGTTTCAACGATACCTTCCTTCAATGGATGGAAAAATGTTCACGACTGGGTAATCTCTCGTCAGCTCTGGTGGGGTCACCAAATCCCTGCTTGGTACAATGCTGAGGGTGAAATGTACGTCGGCGAAGAAGCTCCAGAAGGTGACGGATGGACTCAGGACGAAGACGTCTTGGATACTTGGTTCAGTTCGGCTCTTTGGCCCTTCTCAACTATGGGCTGGCCTGATGTCGACTCAGAAGACTTCAAACGTTATTATCCAACATCAACTTTGGTGACTGGTTATGATATTATCCCGTTCTGGGTATCTCGAATGATTTTCCAAGGTTTGGAATTTACTGGCAAATCGCCATTCAAAAATGCCTTGATTCACGGTCTCATCCGTGACGAGCAAGGACGTAAGATGTCTAAATCTCTGGGTAACGGGATTGACCCAATGGATGTTATTGATAAGTACGGAACAGATAGCCTTCGTTGGTTCCTTTCAAACGGTTCTGCGCCAGGTCAAGACGTGCGCTTCTCTTACGAGAAAATGGATGCGTCATGGAACTTCATTAACAAAATTTGGAATATCTCTCGCTACATCCTCATGAACAATGAAGGCTTGACTCTTGAGCAAGCAACGGCTAATGTAGAAAAAGTTGCCAACAAGGAAGCTGGAAATGTCACTGATCGCTGGATTCTTCACAACCTCAATGAAACCATCGGAAAAGTCACTGAAACTTTGATAAGTTTGAGTTTGGTGTGGCTGGACATATCCTCTACAACTTCATCTGGGATGAGTTCGCGGACTGGTACGTTGAGTTGACCAAGGAAGTTCTTTATAGCGATAATGAAGAAGAGAAAGTCATCACACGTTCTGTTCTCCTTTACACTTTGGACAAGATTCTTCGTCTCCTTCACCCAATCATGCCATTCGTGACTGAGGAAATCTTTGGACAAATCTCAGAAGGATCTATCGTTACAGCAGAGTACCCAACTGTCAACCCAGCCTTTGAAGACCTTGTTGCCCACACTGGTGTCGAAAGTCTTAAAGACTTGATCCGTGCCGTTCGTAATGCGCGTGCTGAAGTAAACGTAGCTCCAAGCAAGCCAATTACCATCCTTGTTAAGACAAGCGATAGCGACTTGGAAGCCTTCTTTAACAGCAATGTCAACTACATCAAACGCTTCACAAATCCAGAACACTTGGAAATTGCCTCAACCATCCCTGCACCTGAACTCGCAATGTCAAGCGTCATCACAGGAGCAGAAATCTATTTGCCACTCGCAGACCTCCTCAATGTCGAAGAAGAACTGGCTCGTCTCGACAAGGAACTAGCTAAATGGCAAAAAGAACTGGACATGGTCGGCAAGAAGCTCTCTAACGAACGCTTCGTAGCCAATGCCAAACCAGAAGTCGTCCAAAAAGAACGCGACAAACAAGCAGACTACCAAGCCAAATACGATGCTACGGTGGCGCGTATTGATGAGATGAAGAAGTTGGTGAAATAGACATAGAAACACGGTGATGAACCGTGTTTTTTTGGTATAATTTAGAATGGAAAGCAGTTTTTTGGAGGGAAATGAGTTGATTACTTCATCTGTTAAAGCACAACAAGTTGTTGAAGGGTTTATTCAATTACAAAGTATTAATCTATTTTCAGGAACAGGAATACAAACAGAACTGAAAATTTTTATGCCTAGATTAAATGGAAAAGATTTTGATTATGCTTCATTTGCGTCAGACCTTCGGTCTATACTTGATGGTTTTGTCTTGAACAAAAAGACAATAAAAAAATACATTGAAGAAGAAAATTATATGGAATTATCATTACAAGCTAGAAATAAATTTAGAGATGTTTATGTGAATAATGGTGAACTTGGTGAACTTATTTTATACACTTTTCTTGAGGGTAATCTTCGAGCGCCTAAAATCTTATCAAAAATGTCTTTAAAGACATCTAATAATATGTTTGTAAATGGAGCTGATGGTGTACATTTGTTAAAGATTTCAGAAAGTAATTATCATTTGATTTTTGGTGAAGCTAAGATGTATGCCGTTTTTTTAGATGGTTTTAAAGCGGCTTGTAAATCTTTAAAAGAATTTATAGGGAATAGTAGAATGTTTGAATTGAATTTAATCGATTCACAATTAGAAAATGAGATACTAGATCAGAATGATGTTGACTTAATATCTAAAATTATATATCCTTCTAAGAGCCAAAATATATATACAGTTGTGGATTCATACTCTGTCTTTGTTGGCTTCCAAATTGATATCCCTGATGAAAAACTATATTTGTCAGATGAAGAATATAATTTGTGGATAAAGGATGAGATAGAAGTAGAGATTAAAAAGGCATCTGCAAAAATGGAAGATGCCATAAAAAAATATTCGTTGATAGGAAAGAATTTCTATTTATATGTTATGCCATTTATAAAAATAGATGAGACTAGAAAGAACATTTTGAAGGAGGTGGTGGAATGAGTAATGAATCAATAATAGCATGGTTGAATAGTAGAGCTATTGAGGATAGTTACTTGTATGAACTATTAGCTGAAAGTCAAATTAGATATGGAGATAATCTGCTAGGAATCTCTAAAAAAGTAATGGATAAAAAAAGGTTTTTAGACTTATTGAGATTTGCTGATATACTTTCAAGATCTGAGAAAGCTCAGAATAGAAATATCTCATTAAAAATAATCTCTCTTTTATATGATGAATTTAAAGAAAATATGACTTTTCAATTAGTTTCTAAAAGCGTGTTAGTTAAGCTTGGTAATTTTCCATCTTTAAGTCTTATTGATTCTAATTGTGAAAATAATATTTTTAATTTTGACATTGAGATTGATAAATTAATTAAAAATATTTTTCAAAGTACTTCGAATAAGAACAAAATTTTTACAGATGCTCAATACAAAATATTTAAGGAATTACAGGGGACAAATCATTATAGTTTTTCTGCTAGCACTTCGTTCGGTAAGTCGTTCCTACTTACTGAGTATGTTAAGTGGATTATTGATGAAGGAAATGCAAGTCAAAATATTGCTTTCTTAGTTCCTAGTAGAGCTTTAATTTCACAAGTTGCAGAAGATTTAAGTAAAGTAATCGTTGGTACTAGATATAAGATACTGACGGTTCCTGAAATCCCAGATTTATATAAACATAAAAAGTTCATTTTTGTTTTGACTCCTGAACGGCTCATACAATACTTTTCTCAAAGAAATCCCCCCATTTCTATCTTAATAGTAGATGAAGCACAGAAATTAGTCGCTAATGATGGAAGATCTCCGATTTTCTACCATGCCATTTCTTTGGCTAAGCAAAAAAGTATCAAACTTTTTTTTGCCTCTCCAAATGTTCCTAATCCAGAATTATTTTTAAATTTAGTAGGCAATTCTACGGATGAAGCTACTCAAATCATTGATATGAATGTTTCTAGAAATTTATTTTATATTGATTTACAATCGCTCTGTATAAGGCAATATCTTGAATATTGTAACGAAGATGTAAAAGAAAGAACTTTTAGGTGCAAAAATCTATTTGATACTGTGAGTTATTTATCTAAGAGCCAACAATCCATCATTTATTGTAATTCACTCAGTGATACAATGGCTTTTGCTGATAAGTTTAGTGAGGGTTTCTCACAGATCAACAATAAAAATTTAGAGGATTTGTCTGATTTTATTAAAGATACAATACATGAGAGATATGAGCTAGCTGAAATGATTAGAAAAGGAGTTTCTACTCATTTTGGTGCTCTACCACAGGTTGTTAGAGAAAAAATTGAGGAAGAGTATAGATTAGGAAATATCAGATATTTATTTACAACCTCAACATTGTTAGAAGGTGTAAATTTGCCAGCAAAAAATATTTTTATTTTAAGTGAAAAAATTGGTCTCACTAAGATGTCTGATTTGGATTTTAGAAATTTAATTGGAAGAGCTGGCAGACTTACAAAAGAACTTTCAGGTAATATTTTTATTGTCAAATTAGATAATAAAAAATGGCAAGGTAGTGCTATTGATTTATTGAATTTAAACAAATTACCAATTTTGAATTCAGAGTTACTTACAGGGAAAGATGCATTTTATAAAAAAATTGGACAAATTATTAATGATGAACCATTGAGTAAAAATACTAGTCTTCCAAAAAGGCATTTTTTAAATGAATATGCCTCAATATTATCCTATCAGTATAAACAAAATCTAGATTCAATTTTATATAGAAAGTTAAATGAAAAGAACAAAGATTCACAGAAGATTTTAAAAGTAATTGAAAAATATGAAGTACCTTCTGAAATATTAATGACCTCAGTAACAATCAGTCCAGTTATCCAAAAATAAAAATATATATAAGTGAAAGGCCGTATATTTTTCCAAAGGACATTAGTTATTACACATGTAGAGAGGTTTTAGAACAAATGTTTATTATTTATAACTGGGGAGATAATGAACATAAAAATTTTCTTGGGAAAAAAAATAGATTGGGTTATTATGCAACCTTAATGATTGATTGGATTACCACTAAGCCATTGAATGTCATTATAAAAAGCATTATAAAGTACTACAGTTCAAATAGATTAAATATTACTCTTGATTTTAATCAAAATTTTATTCTGTTTGATGAAACCAACTCACAACATTTAAATCATATTGTGAACCAAGTTATGAGGGATTTAGAAACGGTTGTTAGATTTTCAATTAGGAACTACATAACGAATTATTTACAGTTGACTAAACAAGATGAAAGCAAGTGGAGAGATTATCTGGATTATGGTACTAATGAAAGTTTAGTAATTGAACTACAAAAACTAGGCATTGATCGACAAATTGCTATTGAAATTTCTAAGAAAGCATATAAATATTTTGAATTGAATAGCGAAAATAAATTATGGAAAATAAGAAAAGAAATAAAGAATGACGAGAATTTGAGTACTGAAGCACAAGATTCGATACTAGCTGTTCTAAAAGAACTTGAATTATAAGAATGTAAGGTGTTATTGCTATAATTTATACAATTATATTTATATATTTTATGACTTTACCACTTATATACTACTTATAACCCCATCTAGCGACACCATCGGCTGGGTAGCAAAGAAATAAAAGTCCTGTCACTTTCTCCCCCTTAACCTTTGACTATTCTGCAAAATTATCGTAAAATAAAGAGTAAATGATAAAATGAGGTCAGAGTCTGTTCGCTCTGGCGATAGTAGTATAAATGAGGAGAAACGCTTTGGAATTAGAAGTATTTGCTGGGCAAGAAAAAAGTGAACTATCTATGATTGAGGTAGCGCGTGCTATCTTGGAACTTCGTGGTCGCGATCATGAGATGCATTTTAGCGATCTTGTAAACGAAATTCAAAACTACCTTGGAACATCAAACAGCGATATCCGCGAAGCTTTGCCTTTGTTCTACACAGAGTTGAACTTTGACGGTAGCTTCATCTCACTAGGAGACAACAAATGGGGTCTTCGTTCATGGTATGGTGTGGACGAAATCGATGAAGAAATCATCGCTCTTGAAGAAAATGACGACGATGAAGTAGCACCAAAAGCTAAGAAAAAACGTGTCAATGCCTTCATGGATGGCGATTCAGATGCTATCGACTACAATGCGGATGATCCAGAAGACGAAGATGCATACGAAGCAGATCCAGCTCTTTCATACGATGATGAAAATCCAGATGATGAGAAAAATGAAGTGGAAGCTTACGATGCAGAAATCAACGAAATCGCCCCAGATGACTTGGGTGAAGACGTGGATCTCAACGAAGAAGATGACGAGTTTTCAGATGATGATGCTGAAAACATCGAGGAATAAAAGTTAGCTATTGACAATTATCTTATTTTTAGGTATCATATTGTTCGGGCACCTCTTTTAGAGGTCGGGGCTCCCTAGTTCTTAGGGAGCTATTTTTGTTTTTTCAAGAAGTTATCTTCTTGTATTTTAGTTGTGAATCTGGCGCAGTCGTCCCAGATTATCTTATTAGTAGGGTCTTGTTTCCTATGTCCCCTCGTAGTTAACAAGACCTTGAGCATTTTAGAAAGAAGAATCTATGTCTACGAAATATATTTTTGTAACTGGTGGTGTGGTATCGTCTATTGGGAAAGGGATTGTGGCAGCGAGTCTAGGCCGTCTCTTGAAAAATCGTGGTCTCAAGGTAACCATTCAAAAGTTTGACCCTTATATCAATATCGATCCGGGAACTATGAGTCCTTACCAGCACGGAGAAGTCTTTGTGACAGATGATGGAGCTGAGACAGATTTGGACTTGGGTCACTATGAACGCTTCATCGATATCAATCTAAACAAATATTCCAATGTGACAACTGGTAAAATTTATAGTGAAGTGCTTCGTAAAGAACGCCGTGGAGAATACCTTGGGGCAACTGTTCAGGTTATTCCTCATATCACAGATGCTTTGAAAGAAAAATCAAGCGTGCCGCTGTAACGACCGACTCTGATGTCATTATCACAGAGGTCGGTGGAACTGTTGGGGATATCGAGTCCTTGCCATTCTTAGAGGCCCTTCGTCAGATGAAGGCAGATGTGGGGGCGGATAATGTCATGTACATCCATACAACCTTGCTTCCTTACCTCAAGGCTGCTGGTGAAATGAAGACCAAACCAACTCAACACTCTGTAAAAGAATTGCGTGGATTGGGAATCCAGCCAAATATGTTGGTTATTCGTACAGAAGAGCCAGCTGGTCAAGGAATTAAAAACAAACTAGCCCAGTTCTGTGATGTGGCACCAGAAGCTGTTATCGAATCGTTGGATGTCGAACATCTTTACCAAATTCCATTGAATTTGCAGGCACAAGGTATGGACCAAATTGTTTGTGACCACCTGAAATTAGACGCACCAGCAGCGGATATGACAGAATGGTCAGCCATGGTGGACAAGGTCATGAATCTCAAGAAGCAAGTCAAGATTTCCCTTGTTGGTAAGTATGTGGAGTTGCAAGATGCCTACATTTCTGTGGTTGAAGCCTTGAAACACTCTGGTTATGCCAACGACGCAGAAGTTAAAATCAATTGGATCAATGCCAATGATGTGACAGCAGAGAATGTGGCGGAACTCTTGTCTGATGCGGACGGAATCATCGTACCAGGCGGTTTTGGCCAACGTGGTACTGAAGGAAAAATCCAAGCCATCCGCTATGCGCGTGAGAATGATGTTCCAATGTTGGGAGTCTGCTTGGGAATGCAGTTGACTTGTATCGAGTTTGCTCGTCACGTTTTGGGTCTTGAAGGTGCCAATTCTGCAGAGCTTGCACCAGAAACAAAATACCCTATCATTGATATCATGCGTGATCAGATTGATGTTGAGGATATGGGGGGAACCCTTCGTTTGGGGCTTTATCCATCTAAGTTGAAACGTGGCTCTAAGGCAGCGGCTGCTTATCATAATCAAGAAGTAGTGCAACGCCGTCACCGTCACCGCTATGAGTTTAATAATGCCTTCCGTGAGCAGTTTGAGGCAGCAGGCTTTGTCTTTTCAGGAGTTTCTCCAGACAATCGCTTGGTAGAAATCGTGGAAATTCCTGAAAATAAATTCTTTGTAGCGTGTCAGTATCACCCTGAACTATCAAGCCGTCCAAACCGCCCAGAAGAACTCTACACTGCCTTTGTGACTGCAGCAGTTGAGAACAGCAATTAGCTAAATCAGAACCTTTGAGAAGAATCTCAGAGGTTTTTTGCTTGCATATTTAGGATAAGATTTGCAAAATAAAAACATAGTGATATAATTAACATAAAAAATCCTAAGGAGGATCTACGATGAAAAAAATCACATTATTTGGTTTGTCTCTAGCAGGTCTAGCTTTACTGGCTTTTCCTCATTCAGGGCAGGCATTTGAACTTAAGGAAGAATGGGTTGTTAAGTGTGGAGTACAGTATCAAGATGGCAAGATTCTTCGGTTTAACAATGGTCATGAAGTGGATATCAAAGTCTTGGATTTGCTAAAAACCGAGAAATCGAGTGGACGGTTAGTCTCGATGGTCAAGATCAGACAGTCAATTTTCTAGGTCAAGAAAAGGACAAGTCTATGATGGGTATAGAGGGGCGTTACCTGAATTTCTATGTTCCCTATGGCTATAGAGGAGATATCAAGGTCGAGGCTAAGAGCGGAAACGAAGTGAAGATCTGGTCAACGAAAGTTGTGGATAATATTCATAATGATAGTGGAAAGAGAGGCTACTACCGTATTGAAGAATCAAATGATCAATACACCTACCTTGATGCAAAATGGGATTATCAAACCAAGACTTACACTGCTACCTTACCAGAGACTGTCAATGGTCAAAAAGTCTTTGCTTGGGCGGACTATGACAATGGCGAGTTGAAGCTTGAAAAACTAAAATCTATCAGTCACAAATATGATGGAGGCTCTTTCAAAGAACTTTATCCGATTGTAAAATCATAAGGCTGGCTAAAATCAAACCAAAACTGGTACTATCAAAAACAAGGTCAATTAGTGCAGAAGGATTGGGTTAAGGACAAGGGAACTTGGTACTTTATGAATGATAAAGGAGTCATGTTCAATCAAACTTGGCTCTATCAAGGTGGCAACTGGTATGCCTTTAAATTATCAGGAGACATGATTGCTAGTAACTGGATTTATGACCAAGGCAAGTGGTACTATTTATCAACTTCAGGAGCCATGAAAGCAAGCACTTGGGTATATGACAAGGGAGACTGGTATTATGTAAGTTCTTCTGGAGCCATGATTGCGAATGATTGGGTCAAAGATAATGGCAAGTGGTATTATCTGGCTTCATCAGGTAAGATGCTTCGCAATACCTACACGCCTGATGGTTACTACGTTGGTAACTCAGGCGCCTGGCAATAAATATAAGAAGTCCTTTTCCTTTAAGGAAGAGGCTTTTTACTTGCTTTTCTGCTGCTTCCTCATTTGTCCTAAAGCCTTTTTTGTGTTAAAATGAATGGTATGAAAGCTAAAAAAATGTGGATGGCAGGCTTGGCTCTGCTAGGTATTGGAAGCCTTGCCCTTGCTACGAAAAAAGTTGCAGATGACCATAAGCTCATGAAGACTCAGGAAGAGTTGACAGCGATTGTACGAGACCATTTTTCAGATATGGGGGAAATTGCGACCCTCTATGTTCAAGTTTATGAAAGCAGTTTAGAGAGCTTACTTGGTGGCGTCATTTTTGAGGATGGCCGTCATTATACCTTTGTCTATGAAAATGAAGACCTAGTCTATGAGGAGGAAGTCTTATGATACAACCAGCAAGTTTAGAAGAATTAGCATCTTTAGTGGAAAAAGATGGGAAGAAAGTCTTTCTTTTTGTAGCAGACTGGTGTGGCGATTGTCGTTATATCTATCCTGCCTTACCAGAGATTGAGGAGACCAATCCAGAGTTCACCTTTATTCGAGTGGATCGAGACCAGTATATGGATTTGGCCAAACTCTGGGATGTTTATGGAATCCCCAGCCTTGTTGTACTAGAAAAGGACAAGGAAATCGGCCGTTTTGTCAATCGCGACCGTAAAAGCAAGCAACAAATTAACGACTTTTTAGCAGGACTGAAATAGGAGAAAAGGAAACAATGATTTTTACATATAACAAAGAACATGTCGGTGATGTCCTTATGGTCATCGTGAAATAGCGGAGATGCCAAACTGGACGTAGAGCGCAAAGGAAAGGTGGCTCGTGTTTTCCTTAAAGATAATGGGGAAACAGTGGCCTGGAATATTTTCGAAGTTTCAAGTTTATTTGAAATTGCAGAGCGCGGTCAAGTCTTTTTATCAGATGAGCAAGTCGCTCGTTTGAACCAAGAATTGCAGGCGGAAGATTTTACAGAAGAAATTGTCAATGATAAGGAACCTAAGTTCGTCGTCGGTGAAATTGTCGAGATGGTAGCCCATCCAGATAGTGACCACCTCAATATCTGCCAAGTTGCAATCGCAAGTGACAAGACAGTACAAATCGTTGCAGGGGCTCCTAATGCGCGTCTTGGATTAAAAACCATTGTGGCTCTTCCTGGAGCTATGATGCCAAAAGGCCACCTCATTTTCCCAGGTGAACTTCGTGGTGAAAAGAGTTTTGGCATGATGTGTAGCCCTCGTGAATTGCACCTCCCAAATGCTCCGCAAAAACGTGGTGTTATTGAGTTATCAGAAGACCAAGTTGTCGGAACACCATTCGACCCAGCTAAGCACTGGACTGCCTAAGAAGTTGTTAGTATCTGATAGACCAGATAGGAGGAAATAAGGTGGCAAAAAATGTAGTGATTACAGGAGCGACATCAGGAATCGGTGAAGCGATTGCGCGTGCTTATCTGGAGCAGGGTGAGAATGTCGTTCTAACCGGACGACGGATAGACAGACTAGAAGCCCTTAAGTCGGAGTTTGCAGAGACCTTTCCAAATCAAACAATTTGGACCTTCCACTGGATGTGACGGATATGGACATGGTAAAGACGGTCTGCTCCGATATTCTAGAAACGACAGGGCGGATTGATATCTTGGTCAATAACGCTGGACTGGCTCTAGGTTTAGCTCCCTATCAGGACTACGAAGAGCTAGATATGCTGACTATGCTAGATACCAATGTTAAAGGCTTGATGGCAGTTACTCGCTGTTTCTTGCCAGCAATGGTAAAAGCCAATCAAGGACATATCATCAATATGGGCTCAACTGCAGGAATTTACGCCTATGCTGGTGCAGCAGTTTATTCAGCCACCAAGGCTGCAGTTAAGACCTTTTCAGATGGACTGCGAATTGATACCATTGCAACGGATATCAAGGTGACAACCATTCAGCCTGGAATTGTCGAAACAGATTTTTCTACAGTGCGTTTTCATGGTGACAAAGAGCGGGCTGCGACGGTCTATCAGGGAATTGATGCCTTGCAAGCTCAGGATATTGCAGACACAGTAGTCTATGTGACTAGTCAACCTCGTCGTGTTCAGATTACAGATATGACCATTATGGCCAATCAACAGGCGACAGGTTTCATGGTTCATAAAAACTAAAAAATTTCCTCGAAAAGTTACAAATTTCTGTAACTTTTTTTGATTTCCTACGAATAGATAAGTAGGAGGAAGAAAAATGTATAATAAAGTTATCTTGATTGGACGCTTGACGTCTACACCAGAATTGCACAAAACCAATAATGACAAGTCAGTAGCGCGTGGAACTATCGCTGTAAATCGTCGTTACAAAGACCAAAATGGGGAACGTGAAGCTGACTTTGTCAATATGGTCCTATGGGGCAGATTAGCAGAAACCTTGGCAAGCTACGCAACCAAAGGAAGTCTCATTTCAGTGGATGGAGAACTTCGTACCCGTCGCTTTGAGAAATGGTCAAATGAATTATGTGACCGAAGTACTTGTTACAGGATTCCAACTCTTGGAAAGTCGTGCACAACGTGCTATGCGTGAAAATAATGCAGGCCAAGATTTGGCTGACTTGGTTTTGGAAGAAGAGGAATTGCCATTTTAAGTATTGAAAAGTCTGAGTTGGTCTCAGGCTTTTTATCTTGAGAAAGTCAGACTTTTTTCTTGACTATTTCTGACCAAGTGATACAATAGAACTATAAATTAGCACTCAAGTATAAAGAGTGCTAATGCTATCTATCTCATTATGGAGGAAATCAGATGTTAAAACCATTAGGAGACCGTGTGGTCTTAAAAATCGAAGAAAAAGAACAAACCGTTGGAGGCTTTGTCCTTGCAGGTTCAGCCCAAGAAAAAACAAAAACGGCCCAAGTTGTGGCTACTGGACAAGGTGTTCGTACCTTGAACGGTGACTTGGTTGCTCCAAGTGTTAAAGCTGGAGATCGTGTATTAGTTGAAGCCCACACAGGTATTGATGTCAAAGATGGCGATGAAAAGTACATCATCGTAGGTGAAGCTAACATCTTGGCTATCATTGAAGAATAGAAGGAGAAAGTAAGTATGTCAAAAGAAATTAAATTTTCATCGGATGCTCGTTCAGCTATGGTTCGTGGTGTCGATATCCTTGCAGACACTGTTAAAGTAACCTTGGGACCAAAAGGTCGTAATGTCGTTCTTGAAAAATCATTCGGTTCACCCTTGATTACTAATGACGGTGTGACTATTGCCAAAGAAATTGAATTAGAAGATCATTTTGAAAATATGGGTGCCAAATTGGTATCAGAAGTAGCTTCAAAAACCAATGATATCGCAGGTGACGGGACTACAACTGCAACTGTTTTGACCCAAGCAATCGTCCGTGAAGGAATCAAAAACGTCACTGCAGGTGCCAATCCAATCGGCATCCGTCGTGGGATTGAAACAGCAGTTGCCGCAGCAGTTGAAGCTTTGAAAAACAACGCCATCCCTGTTGCCAACAAAGAAGCCATTGCTCAGGTTGCAGCTGTATCTTCTCGTTCTGAAAAAGTCGGTGAATACATTTCTGAAGCCATGGAAAAAGTTGGTAAAGACGGAGTCATTACCATTGAAGAGTCACGTGGTATGGAAACGGAGCTTGAAGTTGTTGAAGGAATGCAGTTCGACCGTGGTTACCTTTCACAGTACATGGTGACAGATAGCGAAAAAATGGTGGCAGACCTTGAAAATCCGTACATTTTGATTACAGACAAGAAAATTTCCAATATCCAAGAAATCTTGCCACTTTTGGAAAGCATTCTCCAAAGCAATCGTCCACTCTTGATTATTGCGGATGATGTTGATGGCGAAGCTCTTCCAACTCTTGTTTTGAACAAGATTCGTGGAACCTTCAACGTAGTAGCAGTTAAGGCACCTGGTTTTGGTGACCGTCGCAAAGCCATGCTTGAAGATATAGCCATCTTAACAGGTGGAACAGTTATCACAGAAGACCTAGGTCTTGAATTGAAAGATGCTACAATTGAAGCTCTTGGTCAAGCAGCGAGAGTAACTGTGGACAAAGATAGCACTGTTATCGTAGAAGGTGCTGGAAATCCTGAAGCGATTTCTCACCGTGTTTCAGTTATCAAGTCTCAAATCGAAACTACAACATCTGAATTTGACCGTGAAAAATTGCAAGAACGCTTGGCGAAATTGTCAGGTGGTGTAGCAGTCATCAAGGTCGGAGCCGCAACTGAAACTGAGTTGAAAGAAATGAAACTCCGTATCGAAGATGCCCTCAACGCTACTCGTGCAGCCGTTGAAGAAGGAATCGTTGCTGGTGGTGGGACAGCTCTTGTCAATGTCATTCCAGCCGTGGCTAATTTGGAATTGACAGGAGATGAAGCAACAGGACGCAATATTGTTCTTCGTGCCTTGGAAGAACCTGTTCGTCAAATCGCCCACAATGCAGGATTCGAAGGTTCAATCGTTATCGATCGTTTGAAAAATGCTGAACTTGGTACAGGCTTCAACGCAGCAACTGGCGAGTGGGTCAACATGATTGATCAAGGGATTATCGACCCAGTTAAAGTGAGTCGTTCAGCCCTACAAAATGCAGCATCTGTAGCAAGCTTGATTTTGACTACGGAAGCAGTCGTAGCCAATAAACCAGAACCAGTAGCTCCGGCTCCGGCAATGGATCCAAGCATGATGGGCGGCATGATGTAAGCTTTCTATAGAAAACAACTTATAAAAAACACAAAAGGAGGGGATGACTAACCCTCCTTTTTATGATATTCACTTCTAAATTGATTTGAGCTCTCCTGACTTATATGATAAATAAGACTAGAAAAAGGAGAAGAACATGATCGATGTAGAAGAAATTCTGAGCAAGATGAACCCCAATCAGAAGATTAATTATGACCGTGTCATGCAGAAGATGGTACAAGTATGGGAGAAAAATGAGCAACGGCCAACTATTCTCATGCATGTTTGCTGTGCCCCTTGCAGTACCTATACCCTAGAATATTTGACCAAGTATGCAGATGTGACCATCTATTTTGCCAATTCTAATATCCATCCCAAGGCAGAATACCACAAGCGAGCTTATGTCACCAAGAAATTTGTCAGTGATTTCAATGAGCGGACAGGAAATACAGTCCAGTACCTAGAAGCTCCCTATGAACCCAATGAATACCGTAAGTTAGTCAGAGGACTGGAAGAAGAGCCAGAAGGTGGTGACCGTTGTAAGGTTTGCTTTGACTACCGCCTGGATAAAACAGCACAAGTTGCTATGGATCTGGGCTTTGACTATTTTGGCTCAGCCTTGACCATCAGTCCTCATAAGAATTCTCAAACCATCAACAGCATCGGAATCGATGTGCAAAAAATTTATACAACCCACTATCTTCCAAGTGATTTCAAGAAAAATCAAGGCTACAAACGTTCAGTAGAGATGTGTGAAGAGTATGACATCTACCGTCAATGTTATTGTGGATGTGTCTATGCAGCACAAGCCCAGAATATTGACCTGGTTCAGGTTAAGAAAGATGCCACAGCGTTCTTGCTGGATAAGGATGTTGAAAAAGACTATTCCCATATCAAATTTACTGTTACGAAATTAGATATATAGAAATCCCCCCAGCTGAAAAGCTGGTTTTTTTCAAATAAAAAAACCAGGGCCTTAACCCCAGTTTGACAACTTTACCGATTCTTTAGTTCTACATAGCGCTTGTACCAAATGTTTACATAGGCTTCTGAGAAAGGACCACGTCCATTGTTAATCCAATCAACAAGAATTTTGACATGTTCTTTTAAAATATAGTCCAAATCATCAGAATAATTCATTTTGCGTTTGTGACGCTCATACTCCTCAACGTCCAAGAGACGTTTTTCCCCATCTGTAAAAATTTTAACATCCAAATCGTAATCAATATACTTCAGTGCTTCTTCATCCAGATAGTAGGGGCTAGCCATATTGCAATAGTAGGAAATTCCATTATCGCGAATCATGGCAATGATATTAAACCAATATTTCTTGTGAAAGTAAACAATAGCAGGTTCTCGAGTGACCCAACGACGACCATCACTTTCGGTAACCAGTGTATGATCGTTGACACCAATAATGGCGTTTTCTGTTGTTTAGTACCATGGTGTCCCGCCAAGTTCGGTGGAGACTCCCATCATGCTTATAACTTTGAATTGTAATAAAGTCGCCTTCTTTTGGAAGCTTCATAACTAACCAACTTTCTACAATTTATAAGTTTATCGTTTACTATTGTACCATAAAATTGCCTGAAATCTGTGAATTTTACACGAAAATATTAAAGATATTCTCTAAGAGCGCTTGCTATATCCGAAAAATCGTAGCCCTTTCGTGCTAAAACTTGAGTTAAACGCTGTTTAAGTTCGTATCCTTCATACTTTCGAGCGTATTTTGCATATTGCTTATCAAGTTCCTTGAAGATGAGCTCCTGAGTCGTGTCTTCGTCGACTTGACTATCCAATTGGTCAAAGGCAGTTTTAGCATCAGAATAGGAAAACCCTTTGTTGGTAAGATTTTGGATAATCTTATCTTGCAAGGCACGAGCAGGAAGCTTTCCCGAGTATTTTTTAAGCAGTTTCTCTGCAACACGTTGAGCAACTTCCGAAAAATCAAATTCTTTAAAAATTTCTTCTATAGTAAATTTTGAAATCCCTTTTTGTGTTAGTTTCTGAATCAGTACATAAGGTCCCTTGTCTCCTGAAAGGTGATTGGCATTGATGATAGCATAAGCGTACTGATTATCATTAATCCACTTATCCTCTTTAAGATTAGCAATGACTTGAGAAACGATGTTTTCATCAATGTCGTATTTTTTCAGATATTCTCGAACCTCTTTTTCAGTGCGTGCTTTAAAGGATAGGTGGTAGAGGGCTAGATTCTTACCATAAGAAAATTGAGCAAAGTCCTGAATCTCTTTTAATTCTTCTTCGCTTATCACCTTATCTCTCGATAACATAAAACGAACAATAGTATCTTCGGTGATGTAGCATTTGTCGCCATTATCAAGCTCCATCAGATAGAGACTTTTTTTCTTTTCAAGTTTTGTGATTTTCATAGTTCTATTATAACTCAAAATGTGATAAGATAGGGGTATGAATCTGAAAGTGAAACAAAAAATACCATTAAAAATCAAGCGCATGGGAATTAATGGTGAGGGAATCGGCTTTTACCAAAAAACGTTAGTCTTTGTACCTGGAGCTTTAAAAGGAGAAGATATCTATTGTCAGATTACCTCTATTAAACGTAACTTTGTTGAAGCGAAATTATTAAAGGTCAACAAGAAGTCTAAATTCCGCGTTGTGCCAGCTTGTACTATTTACAATGAGTGCGGAGGCTGCCAAATCATGCACCTGCATTATGATAAGCAGCTGGAGTTCAAGACGGACTTGCTTCATCAAGCGCTGAAAAAATTTGCCCCTGCAGGATATGAAAATTATGAAATCCGCCCGACGATTGGTATGCAGGAACCCAAGTACTACCGTGCTAAGTTACAATTTCAGACTCGAAAATTCAAAAATCAGGTTAAGGCGGGCTTATATGAACAAAACTCTCATTATTTAGTAGAGTTGAAAGATTGCCTGGTACAAGACAAGGAAACCCAAGTGATTGCTAATCGTCTAGCAGAATTACTTACTTATCACCAGATTCCAATCACAGACGAGAGGAAAGTCCTAGGTGTCCGTACTATTATGGTTCGACGAGCAAGGAAGACCGGACAGGTTCAGATTATTATTGTTACAAACCGTCAGCTTAACTTAACCCAACTTGTAAAAGAATTAGTTAAAGATTTTCCAGAAATTGTGACAGTCGCTGTGAATACAAATACAGCTAAAACCAGTGAGATTTATGGTGAAAAGACAGAGATTATCTGGGGTCAAGAGAGTATTCAAGAAGGTGTACTCGACTATGAATTCTCACTATCCCCTAGAGCTTTCTATCAGTTAAATCCTGAACAAACAGAAGTCCTCTATAGCGAGGCAGTAAAAGCGCTAGATGTTAGTAAAGAAGAACATTTGATTGATGCTTATTGTGGAGTAGGTACAATTGGATTTGCCTTCGCAAAGAAAGTAAAGACACTCAGAGGTATGGATATTATTCCAGAAGCTATTGAAGATGCTAAGCGAAATGCTAAAAGAATGGGATTTGATAATACACATTACGAAGCAGGAACAGCAGAAGAGATTATTCCTCGATGGTATAAGGAAGGTTACAGAGCAGATGCACTGATTGTGGATCCACCGCGTACAGGTCTGGATGATAAGTTGTTAGACACTATTCTTACCTATGTGCCAGAAAAAATGGTTTATATTTCATGTAATGTTTCAACCTTAGCACGGGATTTGGTGCGTTTGGTAGAAGTCTATGATCTTCATTATATCCAGTCGGTCGATATGTTCCCGCATACCGCTCGAACTGAAGCTGTTGTAAAGCTGATTAAAAAAGCATAGTGTTTAAAGCGTTTGATATTGGGCTAAAATAGTCAAATTTAAAAAAGCTAAATTCCCAAACTAACTTCCACCGCTAATTCAAGTGGAAGTTAGTCTGAAAAAATTGTAAAAACCAGTGGAATTCCGTGTCAGGGTAAGTTCCACTGGTTTTACTAGTGCTTGATTTCATTGCTTTTGTAGCCGAAGGGAATCGAAAAAAAGAGCGCACAAAATCCCCTCATCTGAAAGCGTTTCAGATTAAGTTCCGCTATGGTGGAAGTTAGTGTGAGACGTTTGAATGGGGTTTTATGTTGGAGTAATGTAGAAGACTGACAGATGTATTCTGCAGGTGTTTTAGAAATACCAAGAAGCTTAGGAATCTCTTCTCCGTAAGTAAAGGCAAAAAGTTCATAGTCTGACTTCCCATTCAAAGCAGCACATTTAACGCTGTTGACATGTGAACAGACGAGATTGATATCCTTCTGAGTTAAGTTGTCAAAAGAAGTTCCTTTAGGTAGAATATCGCGAATCAGCGTGTGATTTTTCTCAATTCTGCTTTTCTGATCAGAACCATTAGGATCATAAAAGAAAAGTTTACTCTCTCCTCGAACATCCATTTCGATATCATCAACCCTGGCAAACTCTCCACCATTATCTGTCAGAATGACAGGAAAGAGTTGGAAGAAATCTTTGTCCGCTTGGTGAAGAGTGTTCTTGATATCATAGAGGTGTTTGGTAACTTCAAGATCCAAATAATTTAGGAAATTCTCATAGGAACGCCCTTTTTTGTCTTCTTTTAGGGCACCCATTACAGACAAAGGGAGCCTTATTGAGTAGAGGGCAAGGAAGGTTTTTAGAGGTAGAGTCTCTAATTTGTTTGTTTCGTTTGATTTCTTTGGAAACGGTTGTTGGATCTTTTAGAATGGATTGTCCGATAGCTTTGAAGGTTTCACCGCGCTCTAAGCCTAATTGAATATCATTACGGTCTGAAAGAGTAAGGTGTTTGTGTTTTGTCATAGTGGACCTCATTTCTAACTCAAACGTCTCATACTTAATTCCACCATAAAAATCCGTTTTAGACTAATTTCCACTTCGGTTGGGCAAGTGGAAGTTACTTTGAGAAGTTACCAAATTTAAAAAAGTTGAAAAAAGTTAAAAAAAGTAGTTGACAAAAAATAAAAAGGCTGTATAATAGTAAGAGTTGAAAATAACAACTCAGGTCCGTTGGTCAAGGGGTTAAGACACCGCCTTTTCACGGCGGTAACACGGGTTCGAATCCCGTACGGACTATGGTATGTTGCAGATAAAATACTGATTGAAAAAAATTAAAAAAAGTTTCAAAAAAGTGTTGACAAGCGAAAGCGACTGTGATATACTAATATAGTTGTCACTTGAGAGAAGCGAGTGACAAAGACCTTTGAAAACTGAACAAGACGAACCAATGTGCAGGGCACTACAACAACTGTTGTAGTACTGAACAATGAAAAAACAATAAATCTGTCAGTGACAGAAATGAGTGAGAACTCAAACTTTTAATGAGAGTTTGATCCTGGCTCAGGACGAACGCTGGCGGCGTGCCTAATACATGCAAGTAGAACGCTGAAGGAGGAGCTTGCTCTTCTGGATGAGTTGCGAACGGGTGAGTAACGCGTAGGTAACCTGCCTGGTAGCGGGGGATAACTATTGGAAACGATAGCTAATACCGCATAATAGCAGTTGTTGCATGACAACTGTTTGAAAGGTGCAATTGCACCACTACCAGATGGACCTGCGTTGTATTAGCTAGTTGGTGGGGTAACGGCTCACCAAGGCGACGATACATAGCCGACCTGAGAGGGTGATCGGCCACACTGGGACTGAGACACGGCCCAGACTCCTACGGGAGGCAGCAGTAGGGAATCTTCGGCAATGGACGGAAGTCTGACCGAGCAACGCCGCGTGAGTGAAGAAGGTTTTCGGATCGTAAAGCTCTGTTGTAAGAGAAGAACGAGTGTGAGAGTGGAAAGTTCACACTGTGACGGTATCTTACCAGAAAGGGACGGCTAACTACGTGCCAGCAGCCGCGGTAATACGTAGGTCCCGAGCGTTGTCCGGATTTATTGGGCGTAAAGCGAGCGCAGGCGGTTAGATAAGTCTGAAGTTAAAGGCTGTGGCTTAACCATAGTACGCTTTGGAAACTGTTTAACTTGAGTGCAAGAGGGGAGAGTGGAATTCCATGTGTAGCGGTGAAATGCGTAGATATATGGAGGAACACCGGTGGCGAAAGCGGCTCTCTGGCTTGTAACTGACGCTGAGGCTCGAAAGCGTGGGGAGCAAACAGGATTAGATACCCTGGTAGTCCACGCCGTAAACGATGAGTGCTAGGTGTTAGACCCTTTCCGGGGTTTAGTGCCGCAGCTAACGCATTAAGCACTCCGCCTGGGGAGTACGACCGCAAGGTTGAAACTCAAAGGAATTGACGGGGGCCCGCACAAGCGGTGGAGCATGTGGTTTAATTCGAAGCAACGCGAAGAACCTTACCAGGTCTTGACATCCCTCTGACCGCTCTAGAGATAGAGTTTTCCTTCGGGACAGAGGTGACAGGTGGTGCATGGTTGTCGTCAGCTCGTGTCGTGAGATGTTGGGTTAAGTCCCGCAACGAGCGCAACCCCTATTGTTAGTTGCCATCATTTAGTTGGGCACTCTAGCGAGACTGCCGGTAATAAACCGGAGGAAGGTGGGGATGACGTCAAATCATCATGCCCCTTATGACCTGGGCTACACACGTGCTACAATGGCTGGTACAACGAGTCGCAAGTCGGTGACGGCAAGCTAATCTCTTAAAGCCAGTCTCAGTTCGGATTGTAGGCTGCAACTCGCCTACATGAAGTCGGAATCGCTAGTAATCGCGGATCAGCACGCCGCGGTGAATACGTTCCCGGGCCTTGTACACACCGCCCGTCACACCACGAGAGTTTGTAACACCCGAAGTCGGTGAGGTAACCGTAAGGAGCCAGCCGCCTAAGGTGGGATAGATGATTGGGGTGAAGTCGTAACAAGGTAGCCGTATCGGAAGGTGCGGCTGGATCACCTCCTTTCTAAGGAAAAGGAACTGCGCATTGGTCTTGTTTAGTCTTGAGAGGTCTTGTGGGGCCTTAGCTCAGCTGGGAGAGCGCCTGCTTTTGCACGCAGGAGGTCAGCGGTTCGATCCCGCTAGGCTCCATTGGTGAGAGATCACCAAGTAATGCACATTGAAAAATTGAATATCTATATCAAATAGTAACAAGAAAAATAAACCGAAAAACGCTGTAGTATTAATAAGAGTTTATGACTGAAAGGTCAAAAAAATAAGGTTAAGTTAATAAGGGCGCACGGTGGATGCCTTGGCACTAGGAGCCGAAGAAGGACGTGACAAACGACGATATGCCTTGGGTAGCTGTGAGTAAGCGATGATCCAGGGATTTCCGAATGGGGGAACCCAACAGGTACTACCTGTTACCCGCATCTGTTAAGGATGTGAGGAGGAAGACGCAGTGAACTGAAACATCTAAGTAGCTGCAGGAAGAGAAAGCAAAAGCGATTGCCTTAGTAGCGGCGAGCGAAACGGCAGGAGGGGCAAACCGAAGAGTTTACTCTTCGGGGTTGTAGGACTGCAATGTGGACTCAAAGATTATAGAAGAATGATTTGGGAAGATCAGCCAAAGAGAGTAATAGCCTCGTATTTAAAATAGTCTTTGTACCTAGCAGTATCCTGAGTACGGCGGGACACGCGAAATCCCGTCGGAATCTGGGAGGACCATCTCCCAACCCTAAATACTCCCTAGTGACCGATAGTGAACCAGTACCGTGAGGGAAAGGTGAAAAGCACCCCGGGAGGGGAGTGAAATAGAACCTGAAACCGTGTGCCTACAACAAGTTCGAGCCCGTTAATGGGTGAGAGCGTGCCTTTTGTAGAATGAACCGGCGAGTTACGTTATGATGCGAGGTTAAGTTGAAGAGACGGAGCCGTAGGGAAACCGAGTCTGAATAGGGCGAATTAGTATCATGACGTAGACCCGAAACCATGTGACCTACCCATGAGCAGGTTGAAGGTGCGGTAAGACGCACTGGAGGACCGAACCAGGGCACGTTGAAAAGTGCTTGGATGACTTGTGGGTAGCGGAGAAATTCCAAACGAACTTGGAGATAGCTGGTTCTCTCCGAAATAGCTTTAGGGCTAGCGTCGACATTAGAGATTCTTGGAGGTAGAGCACTGTTTGGGTGAGGGGTCCATCCCGGATTACCAATCTCAGATAAACTCCGAATGCCAATGAATTATGGTCGGCAGTCAGACTGCGAGTGCTAAGATCCGTAGTCGAAAGGGAAACAGCCCAGACCACCAGCTAAGGTCCCAAAAATAATTGTTAAGTGGAAAAGGATGTGGGGTTGCACAGACAACTAGGATGTTAGCTTAGAAGCAGCTATTCATTCAAAGAGTGCGTAATAGCTCACTAGTCGAGTGACCCTGCGCCGAAAATGTACCGGGGCTAAAACAATTTACCGAAGCTGTGGATACCTTTATAGGTATGGTAGGAGAGCGTTCTATGTGTGAAGAAGGTGTACCGTGAGGAGTGCTGGAACGCATAGAAGTGAGAATGCCGGTATGAGTAGCGAAAGACAGGTGAGAATCCTGTCCACCGTAAGACTAAGGTTTCCAGGGGAAGGCTCGTCCGCCCTGGGTTAGTCGGGACCTAAGGAGAGACCGAAAGGTGTATCCGATGGACAACAGGTTGATATTCCTGTACTAGAGTATGTAGTGATGGAGGGACGCAGTAGGCTAACTAAAGCAGACGATTGGAAGAGTCTGTCTAAGCAGTGAGGTGTGATATGAGTCAAATGCTTATATCTATAACATTGAGCTGTGATGGGGAGCGAAGTTTAGTAGCGAAGTTAGTGACGTCACACTGCCAAGAAAAGCTTCTAGCGTTTAAACATACTCTACCCGTACCGCAAACCGACACAGGTAGTCGAGGCGAGTAGCCTCAGGTGAGCGAGAGAACTCTCGTTAAGGAACTCGGCAAAATGACCCCGTAACTTCGGGAGAAGGGGTGCTGATTTAGGTCAGCCGCAGTGAATAGGCCCAAGCAACTGTTTATCAAAAACACAGCTCTCTGCTAAATCGTAAGATGATGTATAGGGGGTGACGCCTGCCCGGTGCTGGAAGGTTAAGAGGAGTGCTTAGCGTAAGCGAAGGTATGAATTGAAGCCCCAGTAAACGGCGGCCGTAACTATAACGGTCCTAAGGTAGCGAAATTCCTTGTCGGGTAAGTTCCGACCCGCACGAAAAGGCGTAATGATTTGGGCACTGTCTCAACGAGAGACTCGGTGAAATTTTTAGTACCTGTGAAGATGCAGGTTACCCGCGACAGGACGGAAAGACCCCATGGAGCTTTACTGCAGTTTGATATTGAGTGTCTGTACCACATGTACAGGATAGGTAGGAGTCTATGAGATCGGGACGCCAGTTTCGAAGGAGACGATGTTGGGATACTACCCTTGTGTTATGGCCACTCTAACCCAGATAGGTGATCCCTATCGGAGACAGTGTCTGACGGGCAGTTTGACTGGGGCGGTCGCCTCCTAAAAGGTAACGGAGGCGCCCAAAGGTTCCCTCAGAATGGTTGGAAATCATTCGCAGAGTGTAAAGGTATAAGGGAGCTTGACTGCGAGAGCTACAACTCGAGCAGGGACGAAAGTCGGGCTTAGTGATCCGGTGGTTCCGTATGGAAGGGCCATCGCTCAACGGATAAAAGCTACCCTGGGGATAACAGGCTTATCTCCCCCAAGAGTTCACATCGACGGGGAGGTTTGGCACCTCGATGTCGGCTCGTCGCATCCTGGGGCTGTAGTCGGTCCCAAGGGTTGGGCTGTTCGCCCATTAAAGCGGCACGCGAGCTGGGTTCAGAACGTCGTGAGACAGTTCGGTCCCTATCCGTCGCGGGCGTAGGAAATTTGAGAGGATCTGCTCCTAGTACGAGAGGACCAGAGTGGACTTACCGCTGGTGTACCAGTTGTCTTGCCAAAGGCATCGCTGGGTAGCTATGTAGGGAAGGGATAAACGCTGAAAGCATCTAAGTGTGAAACCCACCTCAAGATGAGATTTCCCATGATTTTATATCAGTAAGAGCCCTGAGAGATGATCAGGTAGATAGGTTAGAAGTGGAAGTGTGGCGACACATGTAGCGGACTAATACTAATAGCTCGAGGACTTATCCAAAGTAACTGAGAATATGAAAGCGAACGGTTTTCTTGATTTGAATAGATATTCAATTTTGAGTAGGTATTACTCAGAGTTAAGTGACGATAGCCTAGGAGATACACCTGTACCCATGCCGAACACAGAAGTTAAGCCCTAGAACGCCGGAAGTAGTTGGGGGTTGCCCCCTGTGAGATATGGAAGTCGCTTAGCTCTAGGGAGTTTAGCTCAGCTGGGAGAGCATCTGCCTTACAAGCAGAGGGTCAGCGGTTCGATCCCGTTAACTCCCATAGGTCCCGTAGTGTAGCGGTTATCACGTCGCCCTGTCACGGCGAAGATCGCGGGTTCGATTCCCGTCGGGACCGTTTAAGATAACGTAAGTTATTTTAGACTCGTTAGCTCAGTTGGTAGAGCAATTGACTTTTAATCAATGGGTCACTGGTTCGAGCCCAGTACGGGTCATATATGCGGGTTTGGCGGAATTGGCAGACGCACCAGATTTAGGATCTGGCGCTTAACGGCGTGGGGGTTCAAGTCCCTTAACCCGCATTAAGATATAATAAATGAGCCGGCTTAGCTCAGTTGGTAGAGCATCTGATTTGTAATCAGAGGGTCGCGTGTTCAAGTCATGTAGCCGGCATTTTTAGATAGAAGAAAACAGTGCGAACGTAGTTCAGTGGTAGAACACCACCTTGCCAAGGTGGGGGTCGCGGGTTCGAATCCCGTCGTTCGCTTAGAGAGGCCGGGGTGGCGGAACTGGCAGACGCACAGGACTTAAAATCCTGCGATTGGTAACGATCGTACCGGTTCGATTCCGGTCCTCGGCATAATATAATGAGCACCCTTAGCTCAACTGGATAGAGTACCTGACTACGAATCAGGCGGTTAGAGGTTCGACTCCTCTAGGGTGCATTTTTCTATTTAACTCGGGAAGTAGCTCAGCTTGGTAGAGTACTTGGTTTGGGACCAAGGTGTCGCAGGTTCGAATCCTGTCTTCCCGATATATGGCGGTGTAGCTCAGCTGGCTAGAGCGTCCGGTTCATACCCGGGAGGTCGGGGGTTCGATCCCCTTCGCCGCTATAATGATCTTGTTGGACCTTTAGCTCAGCTGGTTAGAGCTCTCGGCTCATAACCGAGTGGTCGTAGGTTCAAGTCCTACAAGGTCCATTTGAATAGTATGGAGGATTACCCAAGTCCGGCTGAAGGGAACGGTCTTGAAAACCGTCAGGCGTGTAAAAGCGTGCGTGGGTTCGAATCCCACATCCTCCTTTTTATTAACGCGGGATGGAGCAGCTCGGTAGCTCGTCGGGCTCATAACCCGAAGGTCGTAGGTTCAAATCCTGCTCCCGCAATAAGGCTCGGTAGCTCAGTTGGTAGAGCAATGGATTGAAGCTCCATGTGTCGGCGGTTCGATTCCGTCTCGCGCCATTTCTACTTATAGTATGTATGCGGGTGTAGTTTAGTGGTAAAACTACAGCCTTCCAAGCTGTTGTCGCGAGTTCGATTCTCGTCACCCGCTTTGAACTTTGTTCAAATTACCAAGTTTTTAACTTGGGCGCGTAGCTCAGGTGGTTAGAGCGCACGCCTGATAAGCGTGAGGTCGGTGGTTCGAGTCCACTCGTGCCCATTAATAGGAGAATTACTCAAGAGGCTGAAGAGGACGGTTTGCTAAATCGTTAGGTCGGGTAACTGGCGCAAGGGTTCGAATCCCTTATTCTCCGTTTGAAAGAGAGTTTATAACTCTCTTTTTTAGGCTCTTTGTCAACTGTAGTGGGTTGAAGAAAAACTGGCTCTTTGTCAACTGTAGTGGGTTGAAGAAAAGCTAAGCTCGAGAAAGGACGAAATTTGTCCTTTCTTTTTTGATGTTCAGAGCGATAAAAATCCGTTTTTTGAAGTTTTCAAAGTTCCGAAAACCAAAGGCATTGCGCTTGATAAGTTTGATAAGATTATTGGTTGCTTCCAGTTTGGCGTTTGAATAGGGGAATTGAAGGGCATTGACGATTTTCTCTTTATCTTTGAGGAAGGTTTTAAAAACAGTCTGAAAAAGAGAATGAACCTTCTTTAGATTGTCTTCAATGAGTCCGAAAAATTTCTCTGGTTCCTTATTCTGAAAGTGAAAAAGCAAAAGTTGATAGAGATGATAGTGGTGTTTCAAGTCTTCTGAATAGCTCAAAAGCTTGTCTAGGATGTCTTTATTGGTTAAGTGCATACGAAAAGTAGGGCGATAAAAACGCTTATCACTGAGTTTACGACTATCCTGTTGAATGAGCTTCCAGTAGCGCTTGATAGCCTTGTATTCATGGGATTTTCGCTTAAACTGCTTCATGATTTGAACACGAACACGACTCATAGCACGACTTAAGTGTTGAACAATGTGAAAGCGATCTAGAACGATTTTAGCACACGGAAAAAGCTGTTTAGCCAAATCATAGTAAGGGCTAAACAGATCCATAGTAATGATTTTGACGCGACATCGAACGGCTCTATCGTATCGAAGAAAGTGATTTCGGATGACAACCTGTGTTCTACCTTCAAGAACAGTGATGATATTGAGGTTATCAAAATCTTGCGCAATAAAGCTCATTTTCCCCTTTGTAAAGGCATATTCGTCCCAGGACATAATCTGTGGAAGGCGAGAAAAATCATGCTTAAATTGAAAGTCATTGAGTTTGCGAATGACAGTTGAAGTTGAAATAGACAGCTGATGAGCAATATCGGTCATAGAAGTCTTTTCAATCAACTTTTGCGCAATTTTGGTTGATAATACGAGGAATTTGGTGATTCTTCTTGACGAGAGCAGTCTCAGCGACCATCATTTTAGAGCAATGATAGCACTTGAATCGACGTTTTCTAAGGAGGATTCTAGTAGGCATACCAGTCGTTTCAAGATAAGGAATTTTAGAAGGTTTTTGAAAATCATATTTCTTCATTAGGCTTTCGCAATCAGGACAAGACGGGGCATCATAATCCAATTTAGCGATGATTTCCTTGTGGGTATCCCTATTAACGATATCTATAATTTGGATATTTGGGTCTTTGATATCAAGAAGTTTTGTGATAAAATATAATTGTTCCATAGGATTCTTTCTAATGAGTTGTTTTGTCGCTTTTCATTATAGATCTTATGGGACTTTTTTTCTACAACAAAATAGGCTCCATAATATCTATAGGGGATTTACCCACTACAAATATTATAGAGCCGAAAAACTAAGCTCGAGAAAGGACACATTTCGTCCTTTCTTTTTTGATATTCAGAGCAATAAGAATCCGTTTTTTAAAGTTATCAAAGTTCCGAAAACCAAAGGCATTTCGTTTGATAAGTTTGATGAGATTATTGGTCGCTTCCAATTTGGCGTTAGAATATGGTAACTGAAGGGCGTTGACGATTTTGTCTTTTTCCTTGAGAAAAGTTTTAAAGACAGTCTGAAAAAGAGGATGAACTTTCTTTAGATTGTCTTCAATGAGTCCGAAAAATTTCTCCGGTTCCTTATTCTGAAAGTGGAAAAGTAAGAGTTGATAGAGATTATAGTGGTGCTTCAAGTCTTCGGAATAGCTCAAAAGCTTGTCTAGGATTTCTTTATTGGTTAAGTGCATACGAAAAGTAGGGCGATAAAATCGTTTATCACTCAGTTTACGGCTATCCTGTTGAATGAGTTTCCAGTAGCGCTTGATAGCCTTGTATTCATGGGATTTTCGCTCAAACTGATTCATGATTTGGACACGCACACGACTCATAGCACGGCTTAGATGTTGTACAATGTGAAAGCGATTCAACACGATTTTAGCGTTTGGGAGTGAAACAGTCTGGGAGACTGTTTCAGCCTGAGCCTAGAAATTCGAAAGCGAAGCTGTTTAGCCAACGCATAATAAGGACTAAACATATCCATAGTAATGATTTTTACCTGACAACGAACAGCTCGATTGTAGCGCAAAAAATGATTTCTTATGATAGCTTGTGTTCTTCCCTCAAGAACAGTGATGATATTGAGATTGTCAAAATCTTGCGCAATGAAACTCATCTTTCCCTTAGTGAAGGCATATTCGTCCCAAGACATAATCTCAGGAAGACGAGAAAAATCATGCTTAAACCGGAAGTCATTGAGCTTGCGAATGACAGTTGAAGTTGAAATAGACAACTGATGAGCAATGTCGGTCATAGAATTCTTTTCGATCAACTTTTGAGCAATCTTTTGGTTGACGATACGAGGGATTTGGTGATTCTTCTTGACGAGAGAAGTCTCAACCACCATCATTTTCGAGCAATGATAGCACTTAAAACGACGCTTTTTAAGTAGGATTCTAGTAGCCATACCAGTTGTTTCAAGGTAAGGAACCTTAGACGGTTTTTGAAAATCATATTTCTTCATTTGGATTCCGCAATCAGGGCAAGACGGGGTGTCATAGTCCAGTTTAGCGATGATTTCCTTGTTTGTATCCCTATTGATGATGTCTAGAATTTTGATATTTGGATCTTTAATGTCTAGTAGTTTTGTGATAAAATGTAGTTGTTCCATAGGATTCTTTCTAATGAGTTGTTTGATCGCTTTTCATTATAGATCTTATGGGACTTTTTTTCTACAACAAAATAGGCTCCATAATATCTATAGGGGATGTACCCACTACAAATAGTATAGAGTCAATTTTTTATATATTATCTATTGCTACTTCCAACCCTTTGAGTTATGGACTCTATTGTTGTCGTATTATTAATTCTAGAATAGTCCTTAACTGTATTAGGAACACAAAATTTTAGTAAGAAATAAAATATATCACCGATTCAATCATAATGGGTTGAATCGGTGATTTTTATATAAGGAAAAAATATGTATCTTGTTAAATACTCGTTTTAGTATGAAAGGAATTATATATTTTAGTTTTAATTATAGTCTTACCAAAGAATCTCGCATAAATGTTTTGTCTCAATTGTTGACTTTGGGAATTGTTCAATCAAGAGAGGAAGCACAAAACCTCATTCGACAATCAGAATTACTGAAAAGTTATGCAGTAGAAAATTTGGATAATGTCGCAACTAGTCAACAGTTTTTCAAGTCATTAGTAGAGAAGGGGGAGTAAATGTTAAAGAATATTCCTAAAATTATTAGCCCAGAGCTAGTTAAGTATCTAATGGAGATGGGACATGGAGATGAGTTGGTCATAGCTGATGCAAATTTCCCAGCTCACAGGATCGGACAACGCGTTGTTCGTTGTGATGGTCATGGAGTTCCTGTGATCTTGGATGCTATTTTGCAACTACTGCCTCTCGATACATACAGTGACTATCAAGCAGGCCTTATGCAGGTTGTACCAGGAGATCCCAACGATTCCAGTTATTTGGGATGAATATAAAGCCTTACTTGGCAAGTATCATACAGGTGCATCTATCAAAGAGTTTGAACGTTTTGAATTTTACGATCAGGCAGAGAAAGCTTATTTAGTGATTCAAACTGGAGAAAGTGCTCTTTATGGAAATATTATCCTGAAAAAAGGCGTTTTGTAAAAAAATAAGGGGGATGTGGGGCTTCCCACTCCCTTCCTTTGCGATTTATTTGTTAAAAAAATCACAAATATTTGAAAATATAGGAAATATATTATATAATTAACCTAAATATAAAGCGTGAAAAACGCAAGGAGGAAAAAATATGGCAACATTTTACGTTCCAGCAGTCAACCTTATTGGTAAAGGTGTGGTAAATGAAGTTGGTCCTTATGTTAAGGAGTTGGGCTATACTAAGGCTCTTTTGGTGACAGATAAGTATATCGAATCAAGTGATATCTTGCCAAAAATTTTAAAACCTTTAGATGATGAAGGGATTGCTTACGTTATCTTTAGTGATGTTGAACCGAACCCTACTTGTAAAAATGTCATGGATGGGGTCGCTGCTTTGAAAGAGCATAACTGTGACTTTATCATCTCTGTCGGTGGTGGCTCTCCACAGGATGCAGCTAGCTGTATTTCTGTAATCGCTACTAATGGCGGTAAGCCACAGGATTATGAAGGTTTGCATAAGTCTGCTCAAAAAGGCCTTCCTGTTGTAGCTATCAATACTACTGCAGGTACATCAGCAGAAATTACTATCAACTACGTTATCACTGATGAAGAACGTAAGGTTAAAATGGTAATGGTTGATAAGAACAGTCTTGCTCTTATCTCTGTTAATGACCCTGAATTGATGGTTTCAAAACCTCAAGCTTTGACTGCTGCTACTGGTATGGATGCTCTTACCCACGCTGTTGAAGCTTTGGTAACACCAGGTGCTTATGATGTGACTAAGAAACTCTCTATCGGAGCTATCGAGCTGATCAAAGAATATCTTCCACGTGCAGTAGAAAACGGACACGACATCGAAGCTCGTGAAGGTATGGTTAATGCTATCTTCCTTGGAGGAATGAGCTTTAACAATGCTGGACTCGGCTATGTTCACTCAATGGCTCACCAATTGGGTGCTGTCTATAACTTGCCTCATGGCGTTTGCTGTGCTATGCTTTTGCCAGTCGTTGAGCGTGAAAATGCCAAACGTGTACCTGTAGCCTTCCGTAATGTTGCTAAGGCCTTGGGTATGCAAATCGAAGGAAAATCAGATGAAGAATGTGCTGCTTATGCTATTTCTGAAATTGAAAAACTTTCTGAAACTGTCGGTATTCCTAAGAAATTGACAGAACTTGGTATCGAAGAAAAAGACTTTGACTTTGAATACCTTTCTAAGAATGCCTTGATTGATGCTTGTGCACCAGGTAATCCATTCATGCCAACTTTGGAAGAAACCATTGCTTTCTATAAGGAATTGTTCTAAAGAAAGCTACTTTGGAAATTTTTAGGGATAGTAAATTTAAGATTCTTACATTATGAATTCCTCCCGAATATTCAAATAATGTATTAGGAAATCAAATACTATTCCTATGATTTAAAACCAATAATATTTAAGAAGAACTATCCTTGTGATAGTTCTTTTTTGGAAAATTTGATATGCTAGGATTATGAAGAAAATCAAAATCGATGTAGTGGTTCTTCCCTTAAGTGGGCATCTCTATCCTACTTTGAATTTACTTGCACCACTATTACAAAATCCTCAGTATGAGATTCGTTTACTTACAGGTCCTCAGAAAAAGGCTGTTGCAGAGGCGGTTGGTTTTCAGGTTCTTCCCATTTTAGAAGGACACGTAAAAGAATTTGAAAAAGCTGCCAACAATAAGGAGCAGTTAGGAATTATTTCAGCCTATCGGCAGTTGTCTGCTAGTCTTGATTTGATAAACCTAGTTTCGGACCAATTAATCCAAGAATGGACAAATCATCGTCCGGATATTGCCATAGTGGACTTTATCACACTATCGGGTGGACTTGTAGCTGAGCAGATGGGGATTCCGTGGATATCAACTATGGCGACCCAGTTTGCGATTGAAACGACAGATGGTCCTCCTTGTTTCTTTGGTGGACTGGGAAGTCCCAAGAATGGCTGGCAAGTTTCAGTACAATTTTTAGGTAGAAAAGCAACTCGTTTAGTGAAACGAATTGTATCTTTTCTGCTTCGTGATCGCTTAAAAAGATATCATTTTAAATTGTATAATCAAACTGGTCATGAGACCATTTATTCTCCATATTCAATTCTTGGTATTGGTATGAAAGAAGTAGAATTAAAAAAGGGATTTCCAAAACACTACAAGTGGGTTGGTCCTTCTGGTGCTTCAGTTGAGGCAGGAGAGGATTATCCTTTAGATTTGTCTCCTTTTATGGAGCGAAAGAAAGTTTTGATGACTTGTGGTACACAACTAGCTTGGGCAAAAGAAAACCTTATTTATCAAGCTACGCAACTTGCAAAAGCTCATCCTGATTGTCACTTTTTTGTAACTCGTGGTGTAGGTGGAGAGGCCTTCCAATGTGAAAATCTCATGGAGAACCTTTCCGTAGTTTCTTATCTACCTTATAAGGAGTACATTCCCCAGATGGATTATGTGATTCATCATGGGGGAGCTGGGATTTTTTTTATCAATGCATTATTTATGGTAAACCAGCTTTGATATTGCCTCATGATTATGACCAATTTGATTATGCCGTTCGTGGGGTTGAAGCCGGTGTTGCTTTCTCAGCTAAAAGAGATAATAGCAAGGCCATTGGACAAGCCTTTGAGGAGCTGTTAGCTAAAGAAAATTGGCCAGAATTAGAGACTTTGCGCCAAGCAGCACAGTCTTATCATCCGACGGAAATCTTAGAGAGCGAAATCCATCGTCTGCTAGAAGATAAGGAGAAGGAAAAATGAAAACAGTTTTAGTAACTGGAGCGACAGGTTTCTTGGGTAAATATGTTGTAGATGAATTAGTCGAGCATGGCTATCAGGTTCGAGCTTTTGGTAGAAACAGTAAGGTTGGTTGCTCTTTAGAGAATTCTTCGGTTAGTTTTTTTCAGGGTGATTTGACCAAAGCTGAGGATGTGCTAGAGGCTTGCAAGGGGATGGATCTGGTCGTTCATGCGGGAGCCCTGTCAACAGTTTGGGGCCCTTGGGAAGATTTATCAGGCTAATGTTTTAGGAACTAAATATGTTCTCGAGGCATGTCGCCAAACAGGTATTCAACGTTTAGTCTATGTATCCTCACCAAGCATCTATGCTGCACCCAAAGATCAACTTGGTATTAAAGAAAGTGATGCTCCAGAGGAAAATAATCTCAATAACTATATTCGTAGTAAATTAACTTCGGAGAAACTCTTTAAAGATTATTCAGATGTTCCTAGTATCATCTTGAGACCTCGGGGACTTTTTGGGATTGGGGATACTAGCATCTTTGCCACGAGTGATCAATCTGAGTCAAAAAATTGGAATTCCTTTGATTGGAGATGGGCGTCAGCTCATGGACATGACTTGTGTGGAAAATGTTGCTCTGGCAATCCGTTTGGCCATAGAAGCTCCAGAAGCTAAAGGTGAGGTTTATAACATTACTAATGGTGAACCGAGGGCTTTTAGAGATTTGCTAGAGGAAAGTTTGACAGGTCTGGGTTATCCAATCAAATATAGAAAAATTCCAGCATCTCTCTTATCAGGAATTGCAAGTAGTTTAGAATTTATATACAAGACCTTGAACCTTAAAGGGGAGCCACCTCTGACTCGATATACCTATTATCTGCTTCGCTATAGTCAAACGCTGGATATTAGCAAGGCTGAGAGGGACTTGGGTTATCATCCGAAAATTAGTATTTCAGAAGGGATTGAACAATATGTCCAAGATTATCGAAAGCATTGAGTATTTCCCAGCGGGATATTGTACTAGTTATGCCGGTTTGCTTTTTAAGGGTGTCAAGAATAGAAAGATGACTTTTCCAGCGGGTGTCTTTTTAATTAAGCATAGAGAAAAGGGTTATCTGCTTTATGATACTGGCTATCACTATGATATTAAGACGAAACTTCGTTATGCTTTTTACCGTTTAGGGGACGCCAGTTCAAATGACGGAGAAAGATCAGATTTTCGCACTTGCTGAAAAGCTAAAGGGATCAAACCAGAAGAAATCAACTATGTCTTGCTGTCTCATCTACATCCAGATCATTTGGGAGGGGCTAGCTTCTTTCCGAATGCAAACTTTATCCTGACCCAGGAAGTCTATGATGTTTATAAAAAACCAAAACTAAAAGATTTAATTTTTAAAGAATTTTTGCCGACTACTTTTGAGGAAAGGTTGACTGTCATCAAGGCAAATCAGCAAAATGCTAACTTTAAGTATCGCCCTACCATCGATCTTTTTGGAGACGGAAGTATCCTTGTAGCTTCGATAAATGGGCATGCTAAGGGGCAAGCCTGTCTCTTTATTCCAGACTATCATCTCTTTATCGCAGCAGATCTTTGTTGGGGAATTGACCTCTTACCCTATACGAAACAGATGCATCTGATTCCTTCCTTGGTGCAAGATAGTAAGGATGACTATATCAAAGGAACAGAGCTCTTGGAAGAGGTTTTAAAGGATGGAATAGAAGTGCTAGTTAGCCATGACCCTGTAGAAAGGATTGAGCAGATCTTGTATGAAAAAAATAACCTTTCTTAAAACTTTTATCCAAACTCGTTGGCTTCATAATTTTAAGTCTCGAGAAGCTTTAGAAAACTATCAGAAAAAGCAACTGGCTGCCTATATGGACTTTCTCAAACGTGAGTCACCTTATTTTAAAAATGGTGTACCTAGTGACTTTGACCATATGGATAAGGCTTTTATGATGAGTCATTTCAATGAGCTCAACACCCAAGGAGTGGATCGAGACGAGGCCTTGGCTTGGGCTATCGAAAGTGAAAAGACTCGAAATTTTACAGAACTCAAGGGAGAAATAGCTGTTGGGTTGTCTTCTGGAACATCTGGACACCGGGGACTCTTTATCACAACTGAAAAAGAGAGAAGTATGTGGGCAGCAGCTATCTTGGCAAAGATGTTGCCCAAGGGCCAACTTTTTGGGCACCGCATAGCCTTTTTCCTCAGAGCGGATAATGAACTCTATCAGACCATCAATACGGCACTTATTCGTTTAGAGTACTTTGATATTTTCAAGAATACAGATGAGCACATAGAGCGTCTCAATAGTTATCAACCGACTATTGTAGTGGCACCTGCTTCTATGTTGATTGAATTGAGCAAGCGTCTAAAAGATGGGGAGTTAGTCATTCACCCACAAAAAATCGTTTCGGTGGCTGAAATCTTGGAAGATAGTGATAAAGAGCGAATTTTGAGCGCTTTTGAGTTGCCGATTATTGACCAAGTCTACCAGGCAACCGAAGGTTTCCTAGCCTGTACTTGCTCTGCTGGGAATCTTCATCTCAATGAAGACATCATTTTTGTGGAAAAACACTACTTGGATGACCGACGTTTTTATCCAGTCATTACTGATTTTAAGCGGAGCAGTCAGCCTGTTTATCGCTACCAGCTCAACGATATCTTGGTTGAGAATCCTAAACCTTGTCCATGCGAATCTCATTACACAAGGATTGACAAGGTCGAAGGGCGTTCTGATGACATCTTCTATTTTGATGGACGAGATGGAGGTCAGGTAACGATTTATCCTGACTTTATCAGACGTTGCATCCTCTTTGTGGAGAATGTTGGAGATTATCAAGTTAAGCAACACTCTGAGAAGCTAGTGGAGGTTTGTTTGAGTCGAAGAGATGAGCAAGTAGAAACAGCAATCACAGAGCAATTCAGACTCTTGGCGCAACAAAAAGAGTTTAAAGAACCTGAAATACAATTTTCAGATTATCACTGGGATACAAGTCGTAAGCTCAAACGTATCCAACGTTTATGAAAGGACAAAAAATTATGACAGAAGTAAAAAGACATGTAGAAATTGCAGGTTATGGAGTCTGCCTTCCAAAAAATACGGTGCAATTTAAAGACCAGACCCGTTATCGTGTGGTTGAAAATGAAGAAACGCAGCTAGATTTGGCAGAAGCAGCTATCCAAGCTGCACTTGAAAATGCAAATTTGAGTATGAAAGACATTGATTGCCTGGTATCAGCTAGTGCGGTTGGTGTTCAACCGATTCCTTGTACGGCAGCTTTGATTCATGAACGTGTGGCAAAAGGGCTCTCTATCCCAGCTATGGATATCAATACGACTTGTACAAGTTTTATCTCTGCTTTATCAACCATGTCACATTTGATTGAAGCTGGGGAATACCGTCGTGTTTTGATCGTATCTAGTGAAGTTGGTAGCTTGGGTCTTAATCCAAAGCAAAAAGAAAGTTATGAACTCTTTAGTGATGGAGCGGCTGCCTTTATTTTCCAAAAAAGTGATAAGGATAAGGGAGTGATAGCAAGCCTTCAACGTACTTGGTCAGAGGGGGCTCACGATACAGAGATTCGTGGAGGCTTAACTTCTTATCAGCCAAAAGAATACTCTGAAGAGACCAAGACAAATTTTATGTTTGATATGAAAGGCAAGAAAATTCTCTTGCTTTCTGCTCGTGTCATCCCAGAAATGTTCCAAGAATTCCAAGAGAAATCTGGTATTTCTAAAGATGCTGTAGACTATATTATTCCCCACCAAGCTAGTCGCGCTCTTCCTTTGGTCATGGGAAAACTGGGTGTAGACGAAGACAAATACCTTAATCTCGTTACGGATTATGGGAATATGGTTTCAGTTGCGGTACCTTTTGGTTTAGTCTATGCACTCGATCATGGCTATGTAAAAGAAGGAGATACCATCTTCTTGATGGGAACTGCAGCTGGTATGACGGTCAATATGTTGGCATTAAAATTGTAATATAAGAGCAGGCATCTATGTGGCCTGCTTTTTATTGTTCACCTCAGTTGGAGAACTATCGGCCTAAACAGAAAAGACTTGCTAAGTTCTTACAAACTAAGTATACTAGAAGGTAACAAGCGTTTTCAGACGTTAAATTAGGGAGTAGACTTAGAAATTGAGGGGGAGTTATGGGAATTAGAAAATTACGACTATTGATGTCCAAGTATGGTTTTAGCATTGCGATAATTCTGATAGAATTATTCGTAGTTTTTGCAGTCATTCTTTACATGAGTCAGATTGCTCCATTTGTTTGGGTTACTCTTGTATTTCTTGTCAGTGTGGCAACTGTTTTAGCCATTGTTAATCGTTCCATGTCTCCTGAGAGCAAGGTGACTTGGTTGATTGTCACTTTTATCCCTGTTTTTGGTCCCTTACTTTATATCATGTTTGGTGAGCGTCGGTTATCAAAAAAGGAATTCAAACAACTGCAGGAACTTCGTTCCATTGCATCTCATGAAAAGCGAGAGCATAGTCTTCATCAGATCCTACAAGAAACTGATAAATCTGCCTACGGTATTATCAATGCCTTGTTACATATGGATAGTAATGCAGAGGTTTATGACTATACAGACTCACAATTCTTTGCTAATGGAGAAGAAATGTGGCAACAGATGCTCGAGGATTTGAAGAGGGCTGAAAAATTTATTTTTCTAGAATACTACATTGTCGACAAAGGTTTGATGTGGGATAGTATGCTTGAAATTCTTGAAGAAAAAGCTGCTCAGGGAGTTGAGGTCAAGATGCTCTACGATGATATTGGTTGTATGGTGACCTTGCCTGGAGATTATACCGTTCATTTGCGTTCTAAAGGGATTGATGCTCATAAGTTTAATAAGGTGATTCCTCGTATGACAGTGGCCTATAATAACCGTGACCACCGTAAGATTTTGGTCATTGATGGGCAGATTGCCTATACTGGCGGGATTAATCTTGCAGACGAATATATCAATCAGATTGAACGTTTTGGACACTGGAAAGATAGTGGGATTCGGATAGATGGTCCGGCGACTCAAGCCTTTACCAGACTATTTCTCATGAACTGGTACATCAACCGTGGAGAAATTAGTGATTTTGATCAGTATCATTTGGAAAATCAGACACGACCAGGTGGTGGTCTGTGTATCCCGTATGGAAGTGGCCCTAAGCCTATCTATAAAATGAAGGTGGGTAAAATCGTCTATCAAATCTGATTAATCAAGCGGAAGATTTTGTCTATATCACCACGCCTTATCTCATTATCGATTATGATTTGACAGAAGATATTAAAAATGCGGCCATGCGAGGGGTGGATGTGCGAATTGTCACTCCCTTTGTACCAGATAAGAAGCTCATTCAACTGATAACACGAGGAGCTTATCCAGATCTTTTGTCTGCTGGTGTACGTATCTATGAGTATACTCCTGGTTTTATCCATAGTAAGCAGATGATTGTTGATGATCGATACGCAGTTGTTGGAACTATAAATCTAGATTATCGTAGCTTGGTTCATCACTATGAAAATGCGGTTTTGTTGTACGAAACACCATCGATTGCAGATATTCGTAAGGACTTTGAAGAGATTTTTGAAGTATCGCAGGAAGTATTCCTAGGGACGATCAATCCTACCTGGTATCAAACATTAATCAAGGAAGTGACCCAGTTGTTTGCGCCAATGCTTTAATTGAAAGAGCTAGTTCATCTGTATAATTAGAGAAAGAGAAGGTTTGCCGTCTCTTTTTCTGTAAGCTTAGCAGTTTAAAAATAAGGCTTTCCTTTATTAGGAATGTACATAAGATGATAAGGTTCAGAAATATGAACTCCGAAAGCAAGTATAAAGATTCAATCAGGTTTCAAAAAGATTTTGTGTGGATGTTTCTAGACTAAAGTACACGACAAAATTATTTGATCTTTATGGAATATAAAGCTATACAAATGGGAAGAATCGTTACTACTCTCCTGAATTTAATACGTTGAAAAAAAGACTACTTCCGGTCTGTTAAATATATCAATAACAAAAATTTAAACATGATAGTCTAATCTCTAATCCATTTAAAGTGAATACGTTTATCAATCGTTTGAGTAAGAAAAATCTCAAAAAAAGAAGAAGGGATAGTTTTTTTCAAAAAAATAACCTATCTAGTCATTGCCTATATATAATTTGTATCTTTTGTTTTGTTAATTTGTATTTAAAAATTTAATCGTGTTACAATTGAAATTGAAATCAAATAGAAAAAGGAAAAATGCAAACGTGGGCACACTTTTAGCAACAAGATTAAAAAAATAGACGAAAAAGAATTAAAAAAATGTCTCAGCGAGAATTGGCTGAGGGGATATGTAAACAGGGACAGATTAGTCGATTAGAGAATGGAGAATTTACTCCAGGAGCAGACTTTTTATATGCTCTGTCTAAGAAGTTAAAAAGTTAGTATGGATTATTTTTTTTAATGAGCAGATTGAAGAGGAGATTGACGAGCTATCAGAGTTTAAGAAGTTAGCTCAGACATTTATCACAAATCGAAATTATGAGTCTTTGAAATATATATATGAACTAGAGAGTGTAAAAGTACATCGCTTGTCTCTAGTAGATAAGTTTTTATATGGAGTGGATAAAAATCTCTTATAGATTTTTTTATTTCTATGGGCAAAAAGAGGAGGCTGTAGCAAGATTGGAGAAGGTACTGTTTCAGTTAAATGTAACTGACCTGATCTACCTTCAAGTTTCAAATACTCTATTTAATTTTTTTATTATGATATTGAAGATTTAGAGAGTTTTTAATGAAATTCGAGAAAAAGTTAGAGTATCAAGTAAATCAACTCAATTTAAAAAAACAATCGAAGAATTAAACCTTTCTATTAAATTTAATTATAATGTTTGTCGCTATCTATGGCTGCAGAATAATACTGAAGAAGCTATTACTAAAAATCACAGATACGATAAAAGCAATGTAAGACGTATAGAACAACGTATCTTTTTGGCTGATTTGTATTTATTGATGGGAAATGTCAGTAAGAATTTTTTTCTTCTAAAGTTGCAGTAAAAGAGTACTTTGAAACGGCTTATTTTCTATATAAGCTTGAGGGAAATATGTCAATGGCTCTTAAAAATCGAGCATTACATTGCAGATATAACAGAATAGTAAAGACGATGTTCAATTAAGCATCGTTTTTTTTCAATCCAAAAAGATACAAATATGTATTTAATAAAAAAATAAATAAAAAAATATTATCAAAAATTCTTGACAGTATTATATTGAAGTGCTAAAAATGAGTGCAAGAAAAATATTAGGCTTTTTGTCCATAAAAACATCTACAGAAACTTACTATAGACTGAGTGAATGTAAAGAGACTTCAGCCTTTGAAGAATTGAGAGGTAAACTTAATGAATGAATTAGAAGTTAGATTTGAACTAAACAATGAGAGAGATTATAATAATGCTATTTCATATTTAGAAAAATCTTATAAATTTAAGAGTGAAAAATAAGCAAGTCGATGAATATTTTAAAACAAAAGGAAGAGAATTTGAAAATGATGAGGTAGGTAGCTTTATCTACAGAATTCGCCAAGAAGATGATAATAGAGCAAGTATTTTCACAAGAAAAGATACGATAAAACAAGGAATGTGGAGTGAAAGTGAAATAGAGTTAGAATCTGAAAAATTAGAATTTGTAAGGAATATCTTGCAAGATGGATTTTCAAATATTTTTACAATAAGTAAACATAGAAAGACTTATCATGATGCATTAGAAAATAAAACGATTAATCTAGATAAGATTGATAGTCTTGGATTTTATCTTGAGATAGAGATTTTAGGAGATTTTTCAAAAGAAGATTATCATAATTTTTATGAGAAAATGTGCGGAGAGTTCTCGTTTTTAAATTCAAAAAAATAGAAACAAAGGGCTATGTCCAATTAATGAGAGAAAAAAATGGACGTAATTGAAATTATCAAATAGTCTTGTTGGGATTGTTTACTCAATTGCTGAATTTGGAAGTTTGATAGCAGTAACCTTTCTTTCTACTTTTTGAATAAGAAGGATGCCTTTAGGGATAGTGGTAAGTGATACTAAAGCCTCTTTGAGAGGCAAGTGACGAGTCAAGAGCAATAAGGCTTGAACAACGTGAAAGCCAGCGTCTTTAGGCGCTAGCTGGTAGTTTGGGCTTATAGCCCTGGGACAAACCACCCGTTTGACGGGTGGTCATGATTCCCAATTATCAATTAGATATTCTGGAAGAATAGAATCAAACAAAATATAAAATCTTTATACGTGAGACAACCTCATACTTTGTATATAACAAAGAACATTCGGATAAGAATCAGTATGTCAAAGGACGAACCTTGATAAGGCAGCTAACCAACGATAGTCGAGTAATACCATACAGAAGACCTACAGTTAAGAGTCTACAGGAAAAGAGTATTGATATTAACCTCTTCATTGAATTAACTGAAGCAGATAAGAAATACCAAGACATTAAAGACGAGTTAGTCAAAAGAAATAGCAGAGATAGATATAAAACTAAATCAAATCAATGAAAAAATCACCAACTTAAATAAGATGGCGGAAGTGCTTATCAATTTGAATAGTGAAGATATGAGCAGTCGAAAGCTTGCAAGATACGATTTTTCGAAACTAAATTTGACAGAATCAATTACAGTAGAACAAGTAACCGAAGAAATAAGAGTGTTTCAAGAGGAGTTGCATCATTATCTTTATGAGTATGAGGAATTAGAAAAAAATCTAGAAATGTTTGTAAAAGTACTGAATGATAAGGATTTTGATAAAAAATTTAGTACAGAAATACTATTGGAATAACAATAATTAATCCTATGGTGGTTAAAGATTAATTATCCTTGTGTCATTGATTAATATATTTGTCATAGTGCTCTTGGTACTGTGCTTTTATATTATGTTCTCCTAGAATTTCAAATACCTGAAGTGCTTGTTTCATCTTTTCGATTCCGTTCGCAGGATTGCACTTAAATTCAAAGTATCCACATGTATATAAGAAGACGGTTTGTTCATAATAGTTTAATTCATTATTTAGTAATTTTTTTATTTCTTTGATTAGAAAACTACAATTTTGAAATTCTTCTTTATCAATACTAACAATTAGGCAATTGATTGCCAATTGTGTAACAAGGCGTTTATTTGTCTTATTTAATGTTGAATAGATATAATTTTTTTAACATTTCTATAGTTAATAGGAAGTAGGAGTTATATTTAATTGTTCTTACACAGTTACCTAATAGGATAATTTCATAGTAACCCCAGTTTTTCAACTTTAAAAAAAGATAATCTGTTAGCTGTAATAACTCCTCGTCCGAGGGGAGAAAAATTTTTATTTGTTGTATAGAGAATCGATTTTTACCATTGTCTTTTTCATAAGGACCCAAGTTATAACTTGAAGAGTTTGATAGCAATTCAATAATACTATCAAAAATTTTTTTGTGGAGTAGTGTTTTTCGAATATATTGCACCAAGTTAGCGAATGATCCAGTTCTAGTAGAATTATTGTCATGAAGAATAATAAATTCATCCAAAGATATATGTAATTTATCTAAAATATTGATTAGTCGAATACAAGAGATTTCTGATTCTCCCCTGTTCAAATCTAGAGATTTGAGATTTAGATAAATTACTATCAGCAATTGAACATAAACTGATTTGCTTTCCTTTTCGAATTTTTTTCTGAGTGTTATACCAAGTTTTTGATTTCATATTTCCCATTTTCCCAACAAAATTTTCAAAGGTTTTTTTATTTATTATACAATAAATAAAAAAATAAAGGGAGGTTCAGTATGAAAAAAACTTTTAAAAATTTACATGAATATTGTTATTGATTATGGATATTATCATTATAGTCGGAGGTTGAATCTTACCTGTACAGGTAAGTGTTTAGTTATAACTTAACACTTATTTTTGGATTATTATGAAATAGATGGTACTTGTTATCTTGATTTTTAGAGTATCTGGCGAGGATGTATATTTCATTGAGTTAGTAACTATGTATGGTTTAAGTGAAAAATAGTGCGGTACCAACTCTTGCAAAGAGGTTTGGAATAAGTCTTACCGATTTAATAAAAAAAGTGATATTCATCGTGGTTTAACTAGAAAGAAGGGACATTTTGGATATTAACAAGAAAAACGTTTTTATACAATAACTTTTGGTGAATTTATATCAAATATTGGAGATAGATTTCAGAAAAATTGCTTTTTCCAATCTTAATTTACCAAGAATTTCATTCGTCTTTTGCAATGGGAGGAATGGTGATTATTGAATTGCTACCTCAATTCTTCTTGGGATTTGTTATGGGTTACTTATTAGATAATTTCAATAAGAAAAAAATACTATTATGGTCTACATTAATACCGGCATTATTATGTAGTGTAATACCGATATTATCTAAATATTCAGTTTCTATATTTTTTTACTATGTTATTGCATTTTTGATACCTTTATTTTCGACACTTTTTTTCAAACAGGATTCTCAGTCATTACTCCTGCCTTATTTGAGAAGGAAGAATTGCAAAAAAATATAATTCTCAGTTTCAAGGTGTCCGAACTATTTCAAAATTAATTTCTCCAGCTATAGCAGGGGTACTAATGTTAAAGTTTAATATTAATAGCATTTTTTTATTAATAGTGCTTCTTTCTTGTTATTATTTCTTTCAATACTAATTTCATATATTCCAGATCAAGAACACAAGGAGAATGGTAATGATGATATAAAAAGAAATTTTTTTGTAGGTTTTAAAGAGAACTTTACAAATATTAAGTTGAGGATTTCTTTACTCTTTACTATTGTTGTGAATATCGCTATGCTAGGCTTCAATGCAACGATTATTTATTATTTACAGGATCAATTAAAAATTATCAAATAGTCTTGTTGGGATTGTTTACTCAATTGCTGGATTTGGAAGTTTGATAGCAGTAACCCTTCTTTCTACTTTTTTGAATAAGAAGGATGCCTTTATCTTGATGAATATATCAATGGCAACCATCCCACTTGTCATTATGGCGAGTGGAGTAGTAAAAAAATTGGATATTTTTTTGGAATTTGTTATTCCATTTTGAGTGGATTAATTACAATAGCTTCTGTCTCGATTACAACAATACAGCAACAAGAAAGTACTGTGTATAATATTGGAAAGATACTTTCTAGTTCTTTTGTAATAGCTACCATTTTTGCTCCTTTTGGAGGGATTTTGGCTGCTTATTTTAATTGGCTTTTAAACCCAAGATTGAGTCTAGTTATTTTGGGATTGTTAAGTAGTTTATTGGTTATTCTTATAAAGAGTTATGAAAAAAAGCTAACTAAGAAAAAGAACTGCAATATTTATTAAGGAAGATTAGTAGAACAATGATCATTAGAATTAAATATTATTAATTAGTAGTAAAAATAAAAAAATTGAAAAAAAGGTTTTACATAATGTACTATATAATTTAGATTTAATAATTATTAAGTGTGCAGAAATAGAGTTTTTGCGATATTATCTATGAACAAGAAAAATCACTATGATTTCTATAAGTATCTTAAAAAAATAAGTATGATATGCTAGATTATACTTCCTGTCTAATAAGAGTTATCTATTCTAGCTAAACAATTTAAGATGTTATAATCCAAATGAAATCGAGTGAAAAGTCTGTTCAAACAAGAACAACTATATTTAAAAAAATAGTGAGGTAGAAAAAAAGAAAAAAAGTTCTAGTCAAATTTCATTTCTTACAAAAAAATATTAAGGTTATTCCAAAAAAATAATTGAGACAAAAAAATTTGATTGAATATTGATCAAGTTTATATTAAATCCTAATAGAATATGCTTTCTAGACATATTTTATATCCCTGTAAGCAGTTTCCTTGACATCTTATTTATTTTTTTCGTTATCATATGTCCATATAATATATGGGAGTCTGTGTACAGTCTGAGAGGAAGTGTTAAACTTCGACCGCACCTGATCTGGGTAATGCCAGCGTAGGGAACGATACTTAGCCTAATTTTGCACCTTTTTCATATATGAAAGAGGTTTTTCTTTTTTCATAAAGAAAAAAACTGTAAATTAGAAAGGAGGTTTTGAATGAAAGCAAGCATTGCTTTACAAGTCCTGCCCCTGTCACAGGGGATTGACCGCATAGCTGTAATTGATAAGGTCATTGCTTATCTGCAAGCTCAAGAAGTGACCATGGTGGTGACACCCTTTGAAACAGTTTTAGAGGGAGAATTTGATGAGCTTATGCGCATTCTCAAAGAAGCGTTAGAAGTGGCGGGGCAAGGAGCAGACAATGTTTTTGCCAACGTGAAAATAAATGTAGGAGAGATTTTAAGCATCGATGAGAAACTTGAAAAGTATAATGAGACGGCATATTAGTCTGCTAGGATTTTTTTAGGGTGTCTTATCCGTTTGGCAGGTGGCGGGATTCTTAAAACTCTTACCAAAGTTCATCCTACCGACGCCACTTGAAATCCTCCAGTCTTTTGTTCGTGATAGAGAATTTCTTTGGTACCATAGTTGGGCAACCTTGAGAGTAGCTTTGCTAGGTTTAGTGTTGGGAGTCTTGATAGCCTGTATCATGGCTGTTCTTATGGATAGTTTGGGCTGGCTCAATGACTTGATTTACCCTATGATGGTGGTTGTCCAGACCATACCGACCATTGCCATAGCCCCTATCCTAGTTTTTATGGTTGGGTTATGGAATTTTGCCCAAGATTGTCTTTGATTATCTTGACGACAACCTTCCCTATTATCGTCAGTATTTTAGATGGTTTTAGGCATTGTGATAAGGACATGCTGACCTTGTTTAGTCTGATGCGAGCCAATCCTTGGCAAATCCTGTGGCATTTTAAAATCCCTGTCAGCCTGCCCTACTTTTATGCAGGTCTTAGGGTCAGTGTTTCCTACGCCTTTATCACAACAGTGGTATCTGAGTGGTTGGGAGGCTTTGAAGGACTAGGTGTCTACATGATTCAGTCCAAAAAACTGTTTCAGTATGATACCATGTTTGCGATTATTATTCTGGTATCGCTGATCAGTCTTCTGGGTATGAAGCTAGTCGATATCAGTGAAAAATATGTGATTAAATGGAAACATACTTAAAATAGAGTGTTTTGGAAAAAGAAAAGAGGAAATAAAAATGAAGAAAACATGGAAAGTGTTTTTAACGATTGTAACAGCTCTTCTAGCTGTCGTGCTTGTGGCTTGCGGCCAAGGAACTGCTTCTAAGGATAACAAAGAAGCAGAACTCAAAAAAATTGACTTTATCCTAGACTGGACACCAAATACCAACCATACAGGACTTTATGTAGCCAAAGAAAAAGGTTATTTCAAAGAAGCTGGAGTGGATGTTGACTTGAAATTGCCACCAGAAGAAAGTTCGTCAGACTTGGTTATCAATGGTAAGGCACCATTTGCAGTCTATTTCCAAGATTACATGGCTAAGAAATTGGAAAAAGGAGCAGGTATTACTGCCGTTGCAGCTATCGTTGAGCACAATACATCAGGAATTATCTCTCGTAAGTCTGACAATATCAACAGTCCTAAAGACTTGGTTGGGAAGAAATATGGAACCTGGAATGACCCAACTGAACTTGCGATGTTGAAAACCTTGGTAGAATCTCAAGGTGGAGACTTTGACAAGGTTGAAAAAGTACCAAACAACGATTCAAACTCGATCACTCCGATTGCCAATGGCGTTTTTGATGCTGCCTGGATTTACTACGGTTGGGATGGACTTCTTGCCAAATCTCAAGGTGTGGATGCCGACTTTATGTATTTGAAAGACTATGTCAAAGAGTTTGACTACTACTCACCAGTTATCATTGCAAACAATGACTATCTGAAAGACAATAAAGAAGAAGCTCGTAAAGTCATCCAAGCTATCAAAAAAGGTTACCAATACGCTATGGATCACCCAGAAGAAGCGGCTGATATCTTGATCAAGAATGCACCTGAGTTAAAGGATAAACGTGACTTTGTCATTGAATCTCAAAAATACTTGTCAAAAGAATATGCTAGCGACAAGGAAAAATGGGGACAGTTTGATGCTGACCGCTGGAATGCCTTCTACAAATGGGATAAAGAAAATGGTATCCTCAAGGAAGATTTGACTGATAAAGGATTTACCAACGAATTTGTAAAATAATGACAGAAATTAGACTAGAACACGTAAGCTATGCCTACGATGATGAAAAGATTTTAGAGGATATCAACCTACAGGTAACTTCAGGTGAAGTGGTCTCTATCCTAGGCCCCAGTGGTGTCGGAAAGACCACTCTCTTTAACCTGATTGCAGGAATTTTAGAAGTCCAGTCTGGCCGAATCATTCTTGACGGTGAGGAAAATCCCAAGGGGCGCGTGAGCTATATGCTACAAAAGGATCTTCTCTTGGAACACAAGACGGTACTTGGTAATATCATCCTGCCCCTTTTGATTCAAAAAGTGGATAAGGCAGAAGCCATTGCCAAAGCAGATGAAATCCTTGCTACCTTTCAGTTGACGGCGGTACGGGACAAGTATCCTCATGAGCTTAGCGGAGGAATGCGTCAGCGCGTGGCCCTACTCCGTACCTACCTTTTCGGGCATAAGCTCTTTCTTCTAGACGAGGCCTTCAGCGCTTTGGATGAGATGACTAAGATGGAACTCCACGCCTGGTATCTGGAGATTCACAAGCAGTTGCAACTGACAACATTGATTATCACGCATAGTATCGAGGAGGCCCTCAATCTCAGTGATCGCATTTATATCTTGAAGAACAGACCTGGTCAGATCGTTTCTGAAGTCAAACTCGACTGGTCTGAAGCTGAAGACAAGGAAGTTCAAAAAATTGCCTATAAACGCCAGATATTAGCGGAATTGGGATTAAATAATTAGAAAGACAGGGAGTTGGTGAGGATTGTTCATTACCAGCCCCTTTTTCTTTTAAAAAATCGAAAAATTCGGTATAATAGTCAAAGATAGTCAAGGTTCAAAGAAAGAGGTGGCGTTCTATGAGATTTAAAAATACATCAGACCATATAGAGGCCTATATCAAGGCGATTTTGGAGCAGTCGGGTATGGTTGAATTGCAACGAAGCCAATTAGCGGATACCTTTCAAGTCGTGCCTAGTCAGATCAATTATGTGATTAAGACTCGATTTACTGAAAGCAGAGGCTATTTAGTTGAAAGTAAGCGAGGAGGTGGAGGTTATATTCGCATTGGTCGGATTGAATTCTCAAACCACCATGATATGCTTCGAGATCTAATGTATTCGGTAGGTGAAGAAGTTAGCCTAGCTATCTTTGAAGATGTTTTAAGACTCTTGTTTGAGCAGGATTTGGTGACTCGTCAGGAGATGAATCTATTATTAGCAATGGCGACAGACCGAGTTTTAGGCGATGATGCCAATCTTATCCGTGCCAATATGCTCCGGCAGTTATTACAAGAGGTAGATAGAAAAGGAAAATAGAACTAAATGAAATATTCAAAAGCATTGAGAGAATGTATAGAAAGTGCCTTTCTGGTCGCAAGTCATTTTGGGGCAGAATACCTAGAGTCATGGCACCTATTGATTGCTATGGCCAATCATGGTTACAGTGTGGCTGGGGCGACTTTAAACGAATTTCCATATGAGATTGATCGTCTGGAGGAAGTTGCTGTAGAGCTGACTGAAACAAAGTATAGCGATAAGGAACATTATCAGGAGCTGCCTTTTTTTCACACCGGTTTGAAGGTATTGTTGTCGGAAGCAGAGCACGTTGCATCTGTCGTACATGCCAAAAGGTATTTGGGAACAGAGCACCTTCTTTATGCTATCTTACATGATGGCAATGCCTTAGCTACTCGCATTTTAGAAAAAGCGGGATTTTCTTACGAAGATCAGAAGGATCAGGTCAAGATTGCTGGACTTCGTCGAAGTCTTGAAGCGCGTGCTGGTTGGACTAGAGAAGATTTGAAGGCCCTTCGCCAGCGTCATCGTACGGTAGCGGATAAGCAAAATTCCATGGCTAATATGATGGGTATGCCTCAGACACCAAGTGGAGGTTTGGAAGATTATACGCATGACCTTACAGAGCAAGCTCGTTCGGGTAAATTGGAACCAGTCATCGGGCGCGACCAAGAAATCTCTCGTATGATTCAAATCTTGAGCCGTAAGACAAAAAATAATCCAGTCCTAGTTGGAGATGCAGGTGTCGGTAAAACCGCTCTAGCACTTGGCCTTGCGCAACGTATTGCCAACGGGGGATGTACCTGATGAAATGGCTAAGATGCGAGTTTTAGAACTTGATTTGATGAATGTGGTTGCGGGAACTCGTTTCCGTGGTGACTTTGAAGAACGTATGAACAATATCATCAAAGATATTGAGGAAGATGGAAAGGTTATCCTCTTTATCGATGAGCTTCATACCATTATGGGGTCAGGAAGTGGGATTGATTCGACCTTGGATGCGGCCAATATCTTGAAACCTGCCTTGGCACGTGGAACTCTGAGAACTGTCGGTGCGACCACTCAGGAAGAGTATCAAAAGCACATCGAAAAAGACGCAGCCCTTTCTCGTCGCTTTGCAAAAGTGATGATTGAGGAGCCAAGTTTAGCAGATAGTATGGCTATTTTGCAGGGCTTGAAAGCAACTTACGAGAAACACCACCATGTCCAAATTACAGACGATGCAGTAGAAACAGCTGTCAAAATGGCACATCGCTATTTGACTAGTCGTCACTTGCCAGACTCAGCGATTGATCTTTTGGATGAAGCGGCAGCAACTGTCCAAAATAAATCAAAGCACGCTAAAAAAGATGAGTCAGGCTTAACAGCTGCAGATAAGGCTTTGATGGATGGCAAATGGAAACAAGCTACTCAACTCATTGCAAAAGAACAGGAAGTTCCAGTCTATAAAGATTTGGTGACAGAATCAGATATTTTGACCACCTTGAGTCGCTTGTCAGGTATTCCAGTTCAGAAATTGACCCAAACAGATGCCAAGAAGTATCTCAATCTTGAGGCTGAACTGCATAAACGTGTTATCGGACAGGAACAAGCTGTCTCTAGTATCAGTCGTGCCATTCGTCGTAATCAATCTGGTATTCGTAGTCATAAACGTCCAATCGGATCCTTTATGTTCCTTGGACCGACAGGTGTTGGTAAGACCGAATTGGCCAAGGCCTTGGCGGAAGTTCTCTTTGATGATGAGTCCGCTCTTATCCGCTTTGACATGAGTGAATACATGGAGAAATTTGCAGCCAGTCGTCTCAATGGTGCTCCTCCAGGTTATGTAGGCTACGAAGAAGGTGGAGAGTTGACCGAGAAGGTTCGTAACAAACCGTACTCAGTCTTGCTTTTTGATGAGGTAGAAAAGGCTCATCCAGACATCTTTAATGTTCTCTTGCAGGTCTTGGATGATGGTGTCTTGACAGACAGTAAGGGTCGCAAGGTTGACTTCTCCAATACCATCATCATCATGACATCAAACCTTGGTGCGACAGCTCTTCGTGACGACAAGACAGTCGGCTTTGGAGCTAAGGACATTCGTTTTGACCAAGAAAATATGGAAAAACGGATGTTTGAGGAGTTGAAAAAGGCTTATCGTCCAGAGTTTATCAACCGTATTGATGAGAAGGTGGTCTTCCATAGCTTGTCAAGTCAAGATATGCAAGAAGTAGTTAAGATTATGGTCAAACCATTGATTGCTAGTCTTGCTGAAAAAGGAATTGACTTGAAACTCCAAGCATCTGCCCTTAAACTCCTAGCTCAGCAAGGCTATGATCCAGAGATGGGGGCTCGTCCACTACGCAGAACTTTGCAAACGGAAGTAGAAGACAAACTAGCAGAACTTCTCCTTAAAGGTGAATTGGAAGCTGGTAAGACTCTGAAGATTGGTGTCAAAGCTGGTCAATTAAAATTTGAGATTGTTTAAATTGTGAGGTTGGAACAGATTGTTTCAGCCTCTTTTTTTGGGAAGCTGTTACTATATAATAAGTGTTTGAATTGTGCATTTAGTTTAAGGAGTTCCAAAAGGGATTTTTCCTAATCAAGTTTTGTATGCTACGTAAAAAATTCTTATCATACAGCAATGTTTTTTTATAAAAAAATAATAAAAAAAGTCTTGACAAACAGAACAAGATAGAGTATGATATAAAAATATAAAAAAAGTTATAAAAAAAGGTTGAAAAAAAGACATGAAAAAAACAGATAGCAGTGGTTTTTTTGGAACCTTTGCTCCCTTGCATCAGGGGCATATTGATTTAATCCAAAGAGCAAAACGTCAATGTGATGCTGTATGGGTGGTAGTTTCAGGTTATAAGGGAGATCGTGGTGAACAGGTTGGACTTACACTACAAAAAGAGGTTTCGCTATATTCGTGAAGCATTTTCGAGATGATGAGTTGACCTCTGTTTGTAAACTTGACGAAACTAATATCCCTCGCTATCCAATGGGCTGGCAGGAGTGGTTGGATCAGATGTTGCAGGCCATTTCCTATGACCAGACTGGTGAGGAACTAATCTTTTTGTAGGAGAGTCCGAATACCAACAAGAATTGTCAGAACGTGGTTTCGAGACTGTTCTACAGGAAAGAAAAATTTGGAATTTCGGCTACCATGATTCGAGAAAAATCCAAGCAAATATTGAAATACATCGCTCAACCTTTCCGCCGTCAGTTTACGAAAAAAGTGTTGATTATGGGAAGTGCGAGTAATGGGAAAACAACTCTAGCCAAGGATTTAGCTCGCTTTTATGATGCGCCAGTCAGTCTGGAGTATGCTCGTGAATATCAGATAAAAAATAATGTCCGAGATGATGAGCTTACCCCAAAAGATTATTATTACCTTCTTTTGGGCCAATATGATCAAACTTCCAAGTTAATCGATAACAATGCCAATCGAGGCCTAGTCATTGCAGATACCAACTCACTAGTAACCAAGGGCTACTACGATTACTACATGGAAAGCGAAGAGCAGGAGGACTTGTCCGTAGAGACCTTTGATAATCTCTTTGTTTCCATCTTAGCCAAGGAAAAGTGGGATTTAATCCTCTTTGTGCAACCTGTTGGCTCTTATGTCAATGATGGTTTTCGCGACATGACCATGGCAGAAGACCATATCCGTCACAGTTTTTCTCATCATTTGGATATGATGAGGGAGCAATATCTAGGCAATATCCCTCATGTTTATCTAGCTGATGACTATCTAGGAAATTATGAAGCAGCAAAAAGTAGCTATTGATGCCATTTACCAAGCAGATTAGGAGAAGAAAATGAAAAAAATAACTGAAAAAATCACACGATTTATTGAAAACTTTAAAAATGTTCACGCAGAAGCTCGTAAAATTGGTTTTGCAGGAGTTATGCGTTTGCTTTGGAAAGACCTCTTTGTAGGACGTAGTCTTTTCCAGTGGCTCTATTTGATTGTTTTATCGAGTGTTCCTCTTATTCTGGAGTTTACACAAAATACAGAAAGTCATGACTGGATTGGTCTCTTGGCTTCTTGGACAGGGATTGTCTGCGTTATCTTAGTAGCTGAAGGTCGAGCTAGTAACTACCTTTTTGGTGCTATTAACTCTGCAATCTATTTGGTCCTAGCTATGAATGCTACTTTCTACGGTGAAGTTTTGACAACAGTTTATTTCTTTGTCATGCAGCCTATTGGTCTCTATACTTGGTTGTCTAATCGGATCAATGAACAAGGAAGACCAGAGGAGTCTCACTTTGAAGCTAAGAAACTTAGCCTGATTGATTGGCTCAAGTACTTGGCTTTGACAGCTCTCATCTGGATTGGCATGGGTTTGGCTTACCAAAGTATCCATAGCGCTCGCCCATTCCGTGATAGTGTAACTGATGCGACCAATGGTGTTGGTCAGCTCTTGATGACACGTCTTTACCGTGAGCAATGGATTTTCTGGATTGCAACCAATCTCTTTAGTATCTACCTCTGGTGGGGTGAAAACATCCATATCCAAGGGATGTACTGGGTCTACACCATCAATAGTCTAGTCGGTTGGTACCAATGGACCAAGGCTGTCAAGGAGGGATAAGATGGCTGAAACGATAATCCCAGCTGGAATGACAGAGAGAGAATATTTTGAGATCCATGCGACTGAGAAGGAATTTTTAGACTGGTACTGCAAACAGGATCTTCCTCAGTATGAAAAACCGAGCGTGACGGTGGATATGGTAGCTTATTGCTTTGTGGAAGGGAAAATCAAACTCTTGCTAATTCGTCGCAAGGCCCATCCTTATCAAAACTGTTTGGCTTTGGTCGGTGGTTTTATGGATAAGAGCGAAGATGCAAGGCATGCTTGTCAGCGTGAAGTGAGAGAGGAGGTCAACCTCGACCTTCCTTTGGAAAAAATCGAACAGTTGATGACAGTGTCTACTCCAGGTCGTGATCCGCGGGGCTGGACGGTTACTATCGCCCATTTGGTGTATCTACCTAGCCGCGCACTTGACCTCGTTCAAGCTGGAGATGATGCCAAGGATGTGGTTTTTGTCGATGTCGATTTTTCAGACGGGCAAGTGCTTCTTAGAGGGACTAGAGCTGGGGGAGCAAGACTTCGCCTTTGACCATTATGCCATTATCCAAGAGTCTATTAAACGAATCCAAGGACGTCTTGACTGGAATCCGACCTTCCTCTATCTGCTAGAGGAGGAATTCACTGTCTATGAAGGAACCGAATTAGTCAATCTCATCAACCCAGGACGACCAATCGTCAGCAATAACTTTCTAGTAAAATACGGTGAGTATGTAGAAGAAGTTGGGCTCAAACGAGTGCCTAAAAAGAAACCAAGAAAAACCTATCGATTAAAATAAAAAGATTGGGGACCGAAATCGATAGACCAAGTCTTGGTTTCCTAGTTTCAGTCCTAAGAAGTTTCAACAAATCCGATGGCTGGTTGAGCTTGAGAATAGAGAAAATACAGTTTGTGTCAAAAGTCAATTCAGCCATCATGTCAAAGACTTATTAGTCATAAAAAAGCGAGGTCGGGATTTTTTCCCGACCTCTTTTTGTTTAAGGATGTTTATCTGTCTTTGAATTACTCATGATTCGAATGAATAAATCTTTGTATTTATATTTTAAATAGGTTTCGTGTAAATACAATAAAGCCACGTAGACAATCATGAAAATGGCAGTTAGGTAGAACAAATCAAATGTTGTTTGAGCGTAATGAGTAGCTGCCCCATAAGAAACGAAAGCATCTAAAATCACCCAAGGAAGATATTTGTAATATTTCTTTGACATAAACCTACACCTCCAATATTCTATTTCAATTTTATTATAGTCCTTTAAGAAAAAAATGCAAGCGATTACACGTATAAAAATATTGTATTCTCATAGGAAAAAAATTTTTCCTGTTTTTTTAAATTCTTTACGAATAAAAAGATATAGGAGGGATAAGGAAATAAATGTACTAAAAAAATAATTCTAAAAAAATTTTTAGATAAATAGTTGACAGATTCAAAAAAACAAATATTACAATAATGTTACAAAAGTATTTCTTAACATTTCAAAAAAATGTTACAAAAAGGAGCATAAAATGAAAAACTAAAAACTTCTATCAAATTAATGGCCGTAACTGTACTCGCTTCAACATTACTATTGGGGGCTTGTGGCAATAAGAAAGAGAATACTGCAAGTGATAGTTCTAGCAAGACAACACAAGCATCTTCTAGTTCTAAGGCAAGTTCTTCAAGTAAAGAGAACAAGACTCAGAAGTCCTCAAGTTCAGCTTCAACAGAAAAAAAGCTAAATCATCATCTTCTGATCAGTCAACGACTACTGCTAACCAATCGCAAGCAACACCAGCACCAGAAACAAAACAAAATCAAGAACCTTCTGCTAAGCAAACCCCTTCTCAAGCCCCATCCAATCAACAAGGAACACAAGCAAAATCGAATCAGTCAGCTTATGATCCAGCAACTGATCGCAAACTCCAAGACAAGCAAGCAGAGCACAACAAACGTTATAAAGGTGTCTTGACTATGGTAGACAAAAGATTTTTTTCGGCTGCGGCTGGAAATTGGAAGGGTGCGAATGGTGAAACGATCACTGTTTCATCAGGTGGTCAATTTACAGTAGAATCTGCTGATGGCAAGAAAGAAAACTACTCTATCCAAAGCTATTCTTATACCCTTGATGATGGGAAATACAATGCTGAAGTAGGTGGTGGAAAAGTCATCCAAATTACAACAGGTGCAGATGGTACTGTTTCAAGTGTTACTTTGATTAAGCCATAGACTTCAGTACATAAATAATTTGTTTAAAATTAGTTCAGTTGATGAGTACCTACAGCATTTGAAGTTGATAAGACGTCATAAATGAACTCCAGAGATGAGATTAACTTAGGAGTATATGTAATCATGTCTACCTGAACTGACCGTTTTTCACTTAGTTTCTCCGAGAGAAGTGGTATAATGAAAAAATCAAAGGGAAACGAGTGATGAATCAATGACGGATAAATTAATTTTACCTCAAAACACACGACTCATGGGAGTGTTTCTTGGCTTTATCGGTGGTTCTTTGGATGTATTCTGTCACATCCAGTACCATAGTTTGGTGGCGACACAGACAGGGAATATTCTCCTACTGATATCAGATTGGCACGATTCACATGTCATCAATACCATGTTGCGGTTCTGCTCCATTATTTTCTTTTCCCTAGGATTTCTGTTTGCATTACACATGAAAGAATATCGCAAAACAGCTTATTGGCGGGTTAAGATGCTGCTTCCCTTATTTATTGGAACTCTTCTTTTGCCCTTCTTTTCTCGATTTCCTTTACTAGAAGTACCTTTTATTGCTTTTGGAACAGGTATGATGATGCTAACATTTACGGGTAGTTTGATTGAAGATCATCCTTATGTCATTTTTATGACTTCTGGAAATTACCGAAAGATGTTGACTGCTTTGTATCGCATCGTTAGAGGAGAAGGAGATGTTCAAGAATATCGTCGCCAAGCCTTGAACTATGGAATTGTTGTAGGGAGTTTCGTTTTGGGGGGCAATTAGTTTAGCTGTATCTATGCATTTTCTCCATGAATGGTCGATTTGGATTGTCAGCTTCAATTTGTTTTTGATTATGTCCTACTATATAGCTAGAGTGAAGCAACTAGATTTGCAAGATGAAAATATATAAAAAAGGCAAATCTCAAATTGAGATTTGTCTTTTTTTATACGTTTATGCTTTCTCTAACTGTAAGAGTGCTTCAATCTCAGCCAGTGTGCTAGCTTGCGAAATAGCTCCACGGAGTTTAGCTGCACCTGATGTTCCACGGAGGTAGTGAGGAGCTAGTCCACGGAATTCACGGACCGCAACCTTTTCTCCCTTGAGGTTAATCAAGCGTTTCAAATGCTCGTAGGCGATGTTCATCTTATCTTCAAAGGTTAAATCAGGAAGGATTTCTCCAGTTTCAAAGTAGTGATTGATTTGATTGAAGAGGTAAGGATTCCCCATAGCTGCGCGTCCAATCATAACGGCATCAGCACCGACTTCTTCGATGCGTTGTTTGGCTTCTTGGACAGTGCGAATGTCACCGTTAGCGATAAATGGAATTTTTGTTAGAGCTTGTGCAACCTTGTGAAGAGTCTCCAAATCTGCATGACCAGTGTACATTTGTTCACGGGTACGGCCATGCATGGCGAGGGCAGAAACACCTGCAGCTTCAGCAGCGAGGGCATTTTCTACTGCGAGAGATGGGTCAGCCCAGCCGGTACGCATTTTGACAGTAAGTGGGATATCAAGGACAGATTGAACTTTGTTAATGATAGAGTAGATCTTGTCTGGATCCTTGAGCCACATAGCACCAGCTTCGTTTTTTTCACGATTTTGTTAACTGGACAGCCCATGTTGATATCAACGATATCGGTCTTGGTGTTTTCTTGGATGAATTCTGCTGCGCGTGCTAGGCTGTCTTCATCACTACCAAATAGTTGGATAGAGACTGGGTTTTCTCCTTCATCGATATGAAGCATGTGAAGAGTCTTTTCGTTGTTGTATTGGATTCCCTTGTCAGAGACCATTTCCATGACAACGAGTCCAGCTCCAAGTTCTTTTGCAATGGTACGAAAGGCTGAGTTTGTCACGCCAGCCATAGGCGCTAAAACGGTACGATTGGGAATCTCAACATTGCCAATCATAAAAGGTGTATTAAGATTTGTCACGAATGAGTTCCTCCAGGTCGTTTTCATCAAAGTTGTAAGTAGTTTGGCAGAATTGACAAGTGATTTCTGCCCCGTGGTCTTCGTCCTTCATTTCCTGCAAGTCTGAGCTTGGAAGACTAGAAAGAGCCTTCATAAAACGTTCTTTGCTACAGTCACATTGGAAACGGATTTCTTCTTCAGATAGACGTTTGTAGGATTCGTCACCATAGATAGCCTTGAGAAGGGCTTCGATATGGTCATCGCTTTCTAGAAGAGTCGAAATAGCTGGCATCTCTTGGATACGTTTTTTTCAAAAGCGAGCAATCTCTTCTTCCTTGGCTCCTGGCAAAAACTTGAACGAGGAAACCACCTGCGACTTTGACCTTGTCGTCTTCATCCAAAAAGGACATTGAGTCCAACTGCTGACGGCGTTTGTTGGCTTTCAGTCAGGTAAAAGGCAAGGTCTTCTCCGATTTCTCCAGAGATAAGCGGAGTCATAGAGTTATAAGGATTTCCAGTACCGTAATCTGTGATAACGAGAAATTGACCATTGCCGACAAAAGGTCCGACTAGAACTTCACCAGTTGCAGTCTTTTTGATGTCAACACCAGGATTTTGAACGTAACCTTTGACGTTCCCCTTGGTATCAGCTACGGTGATGATGGCACCTAGAGAGCTAGTTCCAAGAACTTTAACCGTTAGTTTGGTATTTCCTTTTTCATTGGCTGCGAGAATCTGGCTGGCGATAAGGGTGCGGCCAAGTGCAACAGTTGAGCTAGCTTGAGTTTGATGTTTTTCTTGAGCAGTGCGGACAGTTTCAGTGCTATCAAGAACATAAGCACGAAAGGCTCCCGCTTTCTGATATAGTTTTAATAATTTTATCCATAGCTACTATTTTAGCATAAAAAAATGCCCAAAGGGGGAGTGGGGTGTCTACTATCGTTTTAAAGTGATCTATTTACATCAGTGAAATTATGAAGAAATAACAAAAATAGGCTAAAATGTGCTTTTTAAAAATGGTAAACAGTTGAAAATGAAGAGACTAAAGTGGTAAAATGGGAACAAGAAAAAATAGTAATTGTATATTTGCATAAAATTATTGAAAATTTACAAAAAGAAGTTAATTATGGATAAAAAGAAACCAATCTATGTTTTTTTAGGGCAAACGGTCCTGTATTTTATTGTTCTACTTGGTTTGCTTTACTTTTTTAGTTACCTAGGACAAAGTCAGGGAAGCTTTATTTACAATGAATTTTAGTTTAAAGGAGAAAAATCATCGTGTCTAATAAGCCGATAAAAGATATGATTGAAGCGATTGAATATTTCGCCCAAACTCAACCTACCTTTCCAGTATACAATGTCTTAGGGCAAGAGCACACTTATGGTGATTTGAAGGCTGATTCGGATAGTTTGGCTGCAACCATTGATCAGCTAGGATTACCTGAAAAATCTCCAGTAGTCGTTTTTGGTGGTCAGGAGTATGAAATGTTGGCTACCTTTGTTGCCTTGACAAAATCTGGCCATGCCTATATTCCAATCGATAGCCATTCGGCCTTGGAGCGCGTGTCTGCCATTCTTGAAGTGGCTGAGCCAAGCTTGATCATTGCTATTTCAGAGTTTCCAATCGAAACCCCAGCTGCTCCAATCATGTCCTTGGAGCAGGTGCGTGAAGCTTATGTGGCTCAAAAAGCTTATGATTTACAGCATCCGGTCAAGGGGGATGATAACTACTACATCATCTTTACTTCAGGGACAACTGGTAAACCAAAAGGGGTGCAAATTTCGCATGATAATCTGCTCAGCTTTACCAACTGGATGATTACGGACAAGGAATTTGCGACGCCAGATCGTCCACAAATGTTGGCGCAACCACCCTATTCTTTTGACTTGTCTGTCATGTATTGGGCACCGACCTTGGCTCTTGGAGGAACGCTTTTTGCCCTCCCATCAGCCATTACTCAAGACTTTAAGCAACTCTTTGCGACCATCTTTTCTCTTCCGATTGCTATCTGGACTTCAACACCATCTTTTGCAGATATGGCCATGTTGTCTGAAGATTTCAATGCTGAAAAGCTGCCAGGCATTACTCATTTTTACTTTGATGGGGAAGAGTTGACAGTTAAAACTGCTCAGAAATTGCGCGAGCGTTTCCCGAATGCACGCATCATCAATGCTTATGGACCAACGGAAGCAACAGTTGCTTTGTCAGCAGTCGCTATTACAGATGAGATGTTGGCAACCTTGAAACGTCTTCCGATTGGCTACACCAAACCTGATTCACCAACCTTTATCATCGATGAAGAGGGCAATAAACTGCCAAATGGAGAACAAGGGGAGATCATCGTATCTGGTCCAGCTGTTTCAAAAGGCTACATGAACAATCCTGAAAAAACAGCTGAAGCTTTCTTCGAATTTGAAGGTTTGCCAGCCTACCACACTGGAGATGTTGGAACTATGACAGATGAAGGTCTTCTTCTTTACGGTGGACGGATGGACTTCCAGATCAAGTTTAATGGCTATCGTATTGAACTAGAGGATGTCTCTCAAAACTTGAACAAATCCAAGTATGTTGAATCTGCTGTTGCAGTTCCACGTTACAACAAAGACCACAAGGTCCAAAATCTCTTGGCCTATGTTATCTTAAAAGATGGCGTCAAAGAACAATTTGAGCGCGAAATTGATATCACGAAAGCTATCAAGGAAGACTTGGAAGATATTATGATGTCTTACATGATGCCATCTAAGTTTCTTTACAGAGAGGAATTGCCACTGACTCCAAATGGCAAGATTGATATCAAAGGATTGATTAACGAGGTGAATAATAGATGATGGATTTCCTGAAACAGCTGCCTCATATTGAGCCGTATGGGAATCCGCAGTACTTTTTGTACGTGATTACTGCTACCTTGCCAATCTTTATCGGACTTTTTTTCAAAAAACGTTTTGCCTGGTATGAAATACTGGTTAGTCTCTTCTTTATCGTAACCATGTTGACGGGTGGCAAGACCAATCAATTGGCTGCCTTAGGGATATATCTAATCTGGCAAATCTTGTTGGTTCTTTTTTTACAAGCAGTATCGAAAAAAATTCGAGATGGCAAATGGATTTTCTATCTCGTTAGTCTGTTATCATTGCTTCCCATCATCTTTGTCAAGGTGCAACCAGCTATTAATGGCACACAGTCTCTACTAGGATTTGTAGGAATCTCCTATTTAACCTTTCGTTCGGTAGGAATCATCATCGAACTTAGAGATGGAGTCATAAAGGATTTGAAAATGTGGGAATATTTGCGTTTTCTTCTCTTTATGCCGACTTTCTCAAGTGGTCCCATTGATCGTTTTAAACGTTTTAATGAAAATTATAAGACGATTCCAGAACGCGATGAATTGATGGATATGCTAGCTGAGTCCGTTCGGTATATCATGTGGGGATTTCTGTATAAATTTATCCTAGCTCATATTTTAGGCGAGATTTTATTACCACCGCTAAAGAATTTAGCTTTACAAACAGGTGGCGTCTTTAACTATTATGTAGTGGCCATCATGTACACATTTGGTTTGGAGCTCTTCTTTGATTTTGCAGGTTACTCTATGTTTGCTATAGCTATTTCAAATCTGATGGGGATTCGTAGTCCGATCAACTTCAACAAACCTTTCTTGTCAAGAGATTTGAAAGAGTTTTGGAATCGCTGGCACATGAGTTTATCCTTCTGGTTTCGTGACTTTGTCTTTATGCGCATGGTCATGGTGATGACGAGAAAGAAGCTTTTTAAGAATCGAAATGTGACTTCAAGTGTCGCCTATATCCTGAACATGCTCCTTATGGGGTTCTGGCATGGGATAACTTGGTTTTACATTGTCTATGGGCTCTTTCATGGGCTAGGTTTAGTGATTAATGATGCTTGGGTTCGAAAGAAAAAAACGCTCAATAAAGAACGTAAGAAAGCAGGGCAAGCTCCCTTGCCTGAGAATCGCTGGGTTCAGTTGCTTGGCATGGTTATAACCTTCCATGTCGTGATGATTTCATTCTTAATCTTCTCTGGATTTTTTTGAATGATTTATGGTTTAAAAAATAAAAGGAATTAAAAAATGGATATCAAATCAGAAGTTATTGAAATTATTGATGAATTGTTTATGGAAGATGTTTCTGACATGATGGATGAGGATCTTTTTGATGCGGGTGTCTTGGACAGTATGGGAACAGTTGAATTGATCGTGGAAATCGAAAATCGCTTTGATATTCGTGTCCCGGTTACAGAATTTGGTCGTGATGACTGGAATACAGCTAATAAAATCATAGTAGGAATTACGGAGTTAAAGAATGCTTAAACGCCTGTGGTTAATCTTCGGGCCTATCTTTGTAGCGGGATTATTGGTTTTTCTTCTTATCTGTTTCTATCCAAGTAGCCCAAGTCATAATCTCATGGAGGAAAAATACTCTGCCGCTTCGATAAGTGCAGAAAGCTTTAAGGAAAGAAGCCAAAAAGTGAGAGCTCTTACGGATCCTGATATGCGTTTCGTGCCTTTTTTTGGATCTAGTGAGTGGATGCGTTTTGATAGTATGCATCCAGCAGTACTGGCTGAAAAATATGACCGTTCTTATCGTCCTTACTTTATGGGACAGGCAGGAGTAGCTACCCTCAGCCAGTATTTTGGGATACAACAAATCACATCTGAGCTTGAAAATAAGCAAGCGGTATTTGTGATCTCTCCACAGTGGTTTACAAAAGAGGATCATGACCCGACTATTTTTCAAACCTATTTTAATAATGATCAGTTGACTGCCTTCTTGGGAAATCAATCTGGGGATGCAGCCTCTCAGTATGCTGCCAATAGACTCTTAAAGCAAAAATCCTGGAGTTTCTATGAAGAGCATCGTTGAGAAATTAGCAAAAGGAGAAAAATTATCAGAGTTCGACCAAAGTATGATTAATATTTCGTCGCAATTAAATGAGAAACAGTCAGCTATTTTTTTGGACAATTCTCGATTCGAGGTCGATTAAAGTACAAAGATCATATTGAAAAATATTTGGGTAGCCTCCCAGAACAATTTTCTTATGAAGAATTGGAAAAATATCGCTCGAAAAGAGGGTGAAGAAAAATACAACCAATAATGATTTGGGAGTAGATAATCATTTTTACAATACTAAGTTAAAGAAAGATTGGAAAAAATGGGAAGGGTCTCAAAAGAATTTTAACTTTCTCAAATCACCTGAGTACAATGATTTGCAGTTAGTGCTCGATCAATTTGCCAAATCTAAGGTCAATGTACTCTTTGTTTTTCAACCTGTCAATAAAAAAATGGATGGATTATACCGGGCTAAGTGAGGAGATGTATCAACACACAGTTGAAAAAAATTCGTTACCAGTTGGAGAGTCAAGGTTTCACCAATATTGCTGATTTTTCAAAAAATGGTGGAGATCCCTACTTTGTTAAGGATACGATTCATATTGGTTGGTTAGGCTGGTTGGCGTTTGATAAGGTTGTAAATCCTTTTTTTGAGCAATCCAACAACAGCACCTAATTACCAAATGAATGATCGTTTCTTTAGCCAAGATTGGGCGGATTACGATGGTAACATCAAAGATTTTCAATAATAATATAGAAAAGAGTTTGAGCTTTTTGTTCAGACTTTTTTTATGAAATGTCGGATAGGTTACCTTCAAAAAGGTTAAAAGTTTTAAAATGATGCTAAATAGCGTATAATGGTAGAAGAAAGAAGAGAAAGGGATTTCAATATGAATAAACGTTTTTTGTTGCCTGTCCTATCGACAGCCCTATTAGCTCCAGCCTTTTTAGCTGGACAAGTTTATGCTGAAGAAAATACTAGTACTTCAGAAGCTACAGAAGTTGTGAGCACTGCAGAAGCACCAGTAGTAGCAGCGACTCCTGAGGTTGTTACAAGTACGGCAACACCATCTGAAGAGGTTGCACCTCAAAAAGAAGAAGCAGATACTGTTATCTTGCATACTAATGACGTGCATGGTCGTATCGTAGAAGAAAAAGGAGTAATTGGAGATGCCAAGCTCGCGACAGTTATTGAGAAGGAGCGAGAAAAGAGCGATCAAACGACTCTAGTAGTGGATGCAGGTGATGCCTTCCAAGGTCTGCCGATTTCAAACTCTACAAAGGGTGAAGCACGTGCCAAAATCCTAAACGAGATGGGTTACGATGCCATGGCTGTAGGGAATCATGAGTTTGACTTTGGACTTGATGAAGTTAAAAAATACAAAGAAATTTTGAACTTCCCATTGCTCAGCTCAAACACTTATGTGAATGGGGCTCGTTTATTTGAAGCAGCAACAATTGTTGATAAGAACAAGGATGTTGCAGGTGATGAGTTTGTCGTCATCGGTGTGACAACACCTGAAACAGCTACTAAGACCCACCCTAAATGTTAAAGGCGTAACCTTTACAGAACCTATTGCAGAGGTTAACAAGGTTATCGAAGAAATTCAAGCTAAAGCCTTGGCAGAAGGCAAAGACTACAAACATTATGTTGTTCTCGCTCACTTGGGAGTTGATACAACAACACCTGTAGAATGGCGTGGTTCAACACTTGCAGAAGCACTTTCAAAAAATCCTCTTTTGAAAGGTAAGCGTGTTACAGTGATTGACGGTCACTCTCATACAGTAGAATCGACTACTTATGGTGACAATGTGACTTACAACCAGACAGGAAGTTATCTTCATAACGTTGGTAAAATCACATACAAATCTCGACAATTATTAGGTAATCCTTCACTCATTGCAGCTGCTGATGCTAAGAAATTGGAAGCCAATCCCAAAATTGAAAAACTTGTCAAGGATATCAAACAAAAGTATGACGCTGAAAATGCTATAGAAGTTGTTTCAAATAGTCCAGTTGAATTGAATGGTGACCGTGAAAATGTCCGTGTCCGTGAAACCAACCTTGGAAATGTTGTCGCAGATTCTCTCTACCAGTACGGTCAAACAGGCTTCAGTCATCCAACAGATATCGCTGTGACAAATGGTGGTGGCTTGCGTGAAACGATTGCCAAGGGTAAACCAATTACAAAAGGAAATGTCATTGCGGTTCTACCATTTGGAAACACAATCTCACAAATCCAAGTAACTGGTCAGCAAGTTTTTGACATGTTTGAAAAATCACTCGGATCTATTTTGCAGGTTGATAAGGCAGGAAAAACTGTCTTGGATGAAAATGGTCGACCATTGCTAGAACCAAGTGGTGGATTCTTACAGATTTCAGGAGCCAAGGTCTATTACGATACAAACTTAACTGCAGGCAAACGTGTCTTGGCTATTCAAGTTAAGAATCGTGCGACTGGTCTTTATGAAAAACTAGATTTGGAAAAAGTTTACTACCTAGCAACCAATGACTTCCTTGCAGCAGGTGGTGACGGTTACACTATGCTTGGTGGTGTCAGAGAAGAAGGCCCTTCAATGGATGCTGCCTTTGAAGATTACCTTAAAACAGCTGATTTGACTCAGTATGAAAAGGTAAATCCAAATTCACGCACGATTTCTGTGGATTCAAAAACATTTAAACTGCCAGAAGATCAAGGTAAAGAGCAAGGTCCAGCTAAACCAGGAAAAGATTCAGCAACAGATCCAGTTAAACCAGAAAAAGAACAAGCAATAATTCCTACTCAACCAGGAAAAAAATCAGGGAACAACTCCGGCTAATTCAGGAAATGATGCAACTAAGCCAGGAAAAAAACTCAAGAGACAAATCCAGCTAAATTGGAGCAAGATTCAGCAACAAAAAAACAACTCCATCAGGGAAAAATCAAGGAACAACTCCTGCCCAAACATCTACTGAAAAAGTTGATTATAAGGTTGCAGATAAATTTGCCAACAAGACAGTCGTATCAGAAAAATCACTTCCAAATACAGGTAGTGAACAATCTATTTTCATGATGCTATTGGGTATGATTCTTGGAGCGACAGCCCTCTGGACTAGTCGTAAACAAGAAAAATAATTCTACAAGATGAAAACATCTCAGGTGTTTTCATCTTTTTTTCTTGACTCCTTGCTTGGATGTGATATACTTAACTAGTAAAGGAATGGTGTGAGAACCTTGTATTTATAGAAATTCTGTTCTGAGAAAGGAGCAAATCATGAGACAGTTGGCAAAAGATATCGATCAATTTTTAAATGAGATTATCCTAAAAGCTGAAAACCAGCATGAAATTCTCATTGGTCATTGTACCAGTGATGTAGCCTTGACCAATACCCAGGAGCATATTCTCATGCTTTTATCAGAGGAGTCGCTCACCAACTCTGAGTTGGCGCGTCGTCTCAATGTCAGTCAAGCTGCCGTTACAAAGGCTATCAAATCCCTGGTTAAGGAGGGAATGTTAGAAACGTCTAAGGACCCTAAGGATGCTCGAGTGATTTTTTTATCAATTGACAGATTTGGCTCGACCTATCGCAGAAGAACACCATCACCATCATGAACATACCCTCTCGATCTATGAGCAGGTTGCCACTCAGTTCACACCAAACGAACAAAAAATTATCCAGCGGTTTTTAACTGCTTTAGTAGGAGAAATCAAGTAATGAGATACATCACAGTAGAGGATTTGTCCTTCTATTATGACAAGGAACCTGTGCTTGAGCATATCAATTACAGTGTTGATAGTGGGGAATTTGTCACACTGACAGGAGAAAATGGAGCAGCAAAGACTACTCTTATCAAAGCTAGTCTAGGTATTTTACAACCGAGAATTGGGAAAGTAACCATCTCAAAGACAAATATTCATGGGAAAAAATTAAGAATTGCCTATCTTCCTCAGCAGATTGCCAGTTTTAATGCAGGCTTTCCAAGTACTGTTTATGAATTTGTCAAATCAGGTCGTTATCCAAGAAAGGGTTGGTTCCGTCGTTTGAATGCCCATGATGAAGAACACATCAAGGCTAGTTTAAACTCAGTTGGCATGTGGGAACATCGGGATAAACGCATTGGTTCTCTCTCTGGTGGGCAAAAGCAAAGAGCGGTCATTGCACGTATGTTTGCTTCAGATCCAGATATCTTTATCTTGGATGAGCCGACAACAGGGATGGATGCAGGTACCAAGAATGAATTTTATGAGCTCATGCACCATAGTGCCCACCATCATGGCAAGGCTGTTTTGATGATTACTCATGATCCTGAAGAAGTTAAGGATTACGCAGATCGTAATATCCACCTTGTTCGTGACCAAGATTCGCCATGGCGTTGTTTCAATGTCCATGAAAATGACCAGGAGGTGGACCATGTTTAATCTATTTTCTTATGATTTTATGCAGCGGGCCTTTTTGGCTGTTATTGCCATGAGTCTCTTTTCGCCAGTACTGGGAACCTTCCTCATCTTGCGTCGTCAAAGTCTCATGAGTGATACACTGAGTCACGTATCGCTATCAGGTGTGGCCTTTGGTTTGGTTTTAGGGATTTCTCCGACCATCTCGACTATTGCTATTGTCTTGATTGCGGCGGTCTTTCTTGAATATCTACGTACGGTTTACAAGAGCTTTATGGAGATTGGAACAGCCATCCTCATGTCAACAGGTCTTGCGGTTTCACTCATTGTTATGAGTAAGGGTAAGAGCTCTAGCTCGATGAGTTTGGACCAATACCTCTTTGGTTCTATTGTGACTATTAGTCAAGAGCAGGTAATTGGACTCTTTGTCATTGCAGCGGTTGTTTTAATCCTGACCTTCCTCTTTTTAAGACCTATGTACATCTTAACTTTTGACGAGGATACAGCTTTTGTAGATGGTCTTCCAGTGCGTACTATGTCTATCCTCTTTAACATGGTGACGGGTGTGGCCATTGCGCTTATGATTCCAGCTGCAGGAGCACTCTTGGTATCGACCATCATGGTCCTACCAGCTAGTATCGCGTTGCGTTTAGGGAAAAACTTTAGTTCTGTGATGATTCTTGCCAGCGTCATTGGCTTTCTGGGCATGGTGGCAGGACTTTATATTTCCTACTATGCAGAGACACCACCGAGTGCAAGTATCACCCTTATCTTTGTAGTTGTCTTCTTGTTAGTCAGCTTACTCAAACGTTTTATCAAATAGGAGAAGAAAATGAAAAAACTAGGCCTACTTTTGGCAAGTCTTGTGACGGTATTCTTAGTGGCTTGTTCCAATCAAAAACAGGCAGATGGAAAATTAAATATCGTCACAACATTCTACCCTGTTTACGAATTTACCAAACAAGTAGCAGGCGATACAGCCAATGTCGAGCTCTTGATTGGGGCAGGGACAGAACCACATGATTATGAACCATCGCCTAAGGCAGTTGCTAAAATCCAAGACGCCGACGCCTTTGTGTATGAAAATGAGAACATGGAAACATGGGTTCCCAAGCTTTTAGATTCACTAGATGCGAAAAAAGTAAAAACAATCAAGGCTACTGGAGATATGTTGCTTCTTCCAGGTAGTGAAGAAGAGGAAGACCATGACCACGGCGAAGGGGGTCATCATCACGAGTATGACCCTCATGTATGGTTGTCTCCTGCGCGTGCCATTAAGCTTGTAGAACATATCCGTGATAGTCTTTCAGCTGACTATCCAGATAAAAAAGCAACCTTTGAGCAAAATGCAGCAGCCTATATCGAAAAATTGCAAGCCTTGGATAAGGCCTATACTGAAGGACTTTCTAGTGCTAAACAAAAGAGTTTTGTGACTCAACACGCTGCCTTTCGTTACTTAGCTTTAGACTACGGACTCAATCAAGTTTCTATCTCAGGTCTTTCCCCAGATGCGGAACCGTCAGCAAGTCGCTTGGCAGAATTGACCGAGTACATCAAGAAGAACAAGATCTCTTATATCTACTTTGAAGAAAATGCCTCACAAGCTCTAGCAAATACTCTCTCAAAAGAAACAGGAGTGAAGTTAGATGTTCTGAATCCTCTGGAAAGCTTGACCGAAGAGGACATGAAGGCCGGTGAGAACTATATCTCTGTCATGGAGAAAAATCTCAAGGCCCTCAAGCAAACAACTGACCAAGCAGGGGCAGAAATTGAGCCAGAAAGCAGAGGAAACTAAAACAGTTCAAAATGGTTACTTTGAAGATGCAGATGTTAAGGATCGCACCTTGAGTGACTATGCTGGTAACTGGCAGTCAGTCTATCCTTTCCTTGAAGATGGGACTCTAGACCAAGTCTTTGACTACAAGGCTAAGTTGACTGGTAAGATGACTAAGGGTGAATACAAAGCTTACTATCAAAAAGGCTATCAAACCGATGTATCTAAGATTAATATCACGGATAACACTATGGAATTCATCCAAGGTGACCAAAGTAAGAAATATACATACAAGTATGTCGGCAAGAAAATTTTGACTTATAAGAAAGGGAATCGAGGAGTTCGTTATCTCTTTGAAGCGACAGATGCGGATGCTGGACAATTTAAGTATGTTCAGTTTAGCGACCACAATATCGCTCCAGTCAAGGCAGAACATTTCCATATCTTCTTTGGAGGTACTAGCCAGGAAGCCCTCTTTGAAGAAATGGATAACTGGCCAACCTACTATCCAGATGGCTTATCTGGTCAAGAAATCGCCCAAGAAATGCTGGCTCATTAAAGCGAAACAATCCTTCCTACATGGGGAGGATTGTTCTTGTTTTATCAGCGTTGAGCATCTGGATTGACATTGGTTGAGAAGGGTGTATAATTGTTGTAATAAAAAAAGTTACAACAAAGAAAGGTTTTCTGTGGTTTACGAATATAATAGTCGCATTCATTTGGCAGAGGTGGCTTTAAATGTTAGAGATTTAGCAGGTCAGACTGCTTTTTACCACCAATTACTAGGTTTGGAGATTTTGAATCAGTCGGAGAAAGAAGTTCTTTTTAGGTGCTGGAGGAAAAACCGCTAGTAAGACTAATCCAAACAGAAGATACAAGCAATCCTAAGCAGGGCTACGGACTTTACCATATGGCCTTGCTTTTACCGAG